>Ga0070739_10008890_pt1 | contig 10146 bp, 8 predicted proteins | sample Coa_R1_7_FD_66445 | JGI IMG/M metagenome (GOLD analysis project Ga0070739, IMG submission 66445) | Surface soil microbial communities from Centralia Pennsylvania, which are recovering from an underground coalmine fire - Coalmine... | ecosystem: Environmental > Terrestrial > Soil > Unclassified ...
CTGCTCGTCTGTCTCATTTGATTTCGCCTGCCCATCCAGCCCGGCCAGTTTTTTCATGACAAGAATTTCCTGGAATGGAACTCCGGTGTCCGGCGGCTTGTCGCCGGCATGTACGCGGCCTTGCGTTAACTTTAGAGTTTTAGGATCAGCTTTCGCGAATGGCGAATCACCCGCGGAGCTTGCAGCTTTGAGCACAGCCTGGATTGCCTTGTCTGTAGCCTGAGCAATGGCCGGAACAACACTGGCCGTTGCTGCTGATCCGCCGGAAGTTGGACCCGCCGGCAGCGAACTGTCACCAAGAATTACCTGAATGCGATCTACGGGTATGCCGGTCCGGTCCGAAATAATTTCCGCAAAGATGGTGTACGTGCCCGTTCCAATGTCCTGTGTGGCGCATGATGCCTGAGCGCTGCCATCGGCGAGCAGCCGCACGCGGACTTCTGCGCCGCGCTGATGCGCAGGCCAAGTGCATGTCGCCATGCCCCAGCCAAGAATCTCATTGCCATTCCGCATGGAGCCGACCTTGGGATTCCTCTTGCTCCAGCCAAACTTTTGCGCGCCCATTTGATACGCTTCGCGCAAATGCTTGCTTGACCATGGTTTTTGGGAGCTTTCATCAGTCTCCGCATAATTGCGGAGCCGGATCTCCAGTGGATCCATATTCAGCTTGATAGCCAAATCATCCAGCGCTGACTCAATGCCAAACAACGCAGGCGTTCTGCCGGGACCGCGCATCGGCGTCGGCGTGCCAACGTTAAGCTTTACCTCGCGTTGCAGGGCCGCGACATTGGGGCAGCTATACAGCATGGATGTGGGATCAACACAGTCTTCCAGGTATTCATCCACAAAAGACGTCCCGTTTCGCACGTCATTCAGGAACGCGGTAAGCTTGCCATCCTGTGTGGCGCCCACGCGGATGTGTTGCGTAACAGCAGGCCGATGGCCTACGCACGTGAACATAAGCTGGCGTGAAAGCGCAAACTGTACCGGGCGCTGCACCTTCTTCGCGGCCATCGCGGCAAGCCAGGAATGCGGCCACGGAAAAAGCTTGCAGCCGAAACCTGAACCAATGAAGCGCGAAATTACGTCAATGGATTCCGGCGGCATGCCAAGCACTTGTGAAGCAACATTGTGATGGTTTACAACGCCCTGGGATGATTCATACAAAGTGAGCCGGTCGCCTTCCCAGACCGCGATTGTGCCATGCATCTCCATTGGGTTGTGCGTTTCAACTGGGGTGACATAGGTAAAGTCAATTTTGACGGGAGCTTGCTGGTAGGCGGCTTCCGCATCGCCGCGCGAATACTTTGAATTCGGCGGCGCACTGTTCGCATCTCCGCTTGTACTCTCCTGCCCTTGCACCGGCGACTGATCCAACCGGACCAGGGGCTTTTTCGTCTGGTATGTGACCTTCACGTGAGCAGCAGCGTCCTGCGCCTGCTCAAAAGTTTCCGCAATCACCAGCGCCACATACTGGCCAAAGTAATAGATGTTTTCATCTTCAAATGGCGGACGGCTCTCGCCCGGCCTGCTCATTTCCTCCAGAGCGCCCGCCGGCCGATACAGAGAACCAATGTTGCCATGATGCAAAATTGCCAGCACACCCGGCATGCGTTCAGCCACGGAAGTATCAATGCCGGTAATGCGGCCGCTGGCAATTGTGCTGCTCACGGCGGCGGCAAACGCCAGGTTCTGCATCTTGTGTTCAATCGCGTACGGAGCGGCTCCGCTGACTTTTTTGGAGCCATCAATGCGGCTGACCATTTGTCCGACAGGTGATTTGGTTACCATTACTTTTTCCTATGCTGATTGGGTAACTGTTTGCAGAGCTCGCGCCAAGGTGCGTTTTGCCAGCTCAACTTTAAAAGCGTTGTCATGCATTGGCTTTGCTCCTCGAAGAGCTTCTTCAGCGGCTGCGCGGAAGTTTGCCTCTGTTGGCGACTTTCCCTGAAGCACTTTCTCGGCTTCCGGTGATCGCCACGGTTTTGTCCCGACTCCACCCAGCGCAACGCGGATATGCTGAAACGTTCCGCCCTGCACATTCGCGACAACCGCCGCTGAGGCAAGCGCAAACTCATACGACGCACGGTCGCGGCGCTTTAAGTAATAAGACTTTGTGCCATTGGGTAATTTTGAAAGAGTCACGTGGGTAATCAGTTCGCCCGGACCCAGCACATTTTCAATATGCGGAGTATTGCCGGGAACGCGATAGAAATCATTCAGCGGAATGGAGCGCTCGCCTTTGGGACCGCTGGTGTGCACAACTGCCTCAAGCGCCATCATGGCCACGGCCATGTCTGACGGATGGGTGGCAATGCAGTGTTGGCTCGTCCCCAGTACCGCGTGAATACGGTTGTAGCCATCCAGCGCCGAACAGCCTGTACCGGGTTCACGTTTATTGCACCCATATACGGGATCGCGAAAGTAATAGCATCGCGTCCGCTGCAACAGGTTCCCGCCCGTAGTGGCCATGTTGCGCAGTTGCCCTGACGCGCCTGACAACAATGCTTGTGAAAGGACCGCGTATTCCTGTTGCACTGCCTTGTCATGTGCAAGGTCACTATTGCGGACCATAGCGCCAATCCGCAAGCCGCCGTCCGGCGTGCGCTCAATTTTGTTGAGAGGAAGATGATTAATGTCGATCACCAGTTGTGGTGTTTCAACATTCAGCTTCATCAGATCAATAAGCGTTGTTCCGCCGGCAACAAAACGCGCGTGTTGCGCTGCCCCCTCGCTTACCGCCTCAGTGATGCTGCGTGGTTTCCGATACTCAAAAGCTTGCATGGAAGTTCTCCCTGGGGTTCAGCAGCTTATGCGCGTTTACGTGCCTGCTGAACAGCCGCAATAATGTTTGGATAAGCACCACAGCGGCAGATGTTTCCGCTCATGCACTCGCGGACGGAATTGTCATCTTCACCGCAGGGTTCATTGAGCAGCGCCACCGCGGACATGATTTGGCCGGAAGTGCAGTAGCCGCACTGGAATCCATCATGCTCCACAAATGCCGCCTGCACGGGATGCAGCTTTCCATTCTGTGCCAAACCTTCCACGGTGGTGATTTCGTCGCCTTGATGCATGATTGCGAACGTAAGGCATGAGTTCACCCGGCGGCCATTCACATGAACTGTGCACGCTCCGCACTGGCCATGGTCGCAACCCTTCTTGGTGCCAAACATTTGCAGGTTGTTACGGAGTGTATCCAGCAAGGTGACTCGAGGCTCAAGTTTAAGATTGTGTTCCTGGCCATTGATTTTCAAAGTTACCGGCACCGCGCCGTGCACCGGCGAGGGCGGCGCATGCGATGGCCTGGTTTCTGACTGTACCGGAGCAGCCTTTAACAAAGGACTTGCTGTGGCGCCCACAACTACAGCGCTTACCTGGCCAAGAAAAGAACGTCTTGTTATTCCTTTGTGAGCTCCATGTTCATTGTCCGGCTGTGATTCGTGAGTTTCCTGCTCCTTGGCTGAGGAGGAACGACGATCTTGATCTGCCATGGATTGCCTCGTAGTGGTCGCGGTTAGTGCGGTATGGTTGAAGTCAAAACAGATGCCTGCTCAATCATCAAAGATGTCCACTGCTGCATGAGGCCACTTCCATGTTGCATCTTGACTCACGCACCAGACAATCTGGTGCTAATCAATTTCCCTTAATTTGTTCTGGCATGCTTGTGCGCGCGAATCTACTTGCGCGTTGAAGAAATTATTTCAATTTGTGGCTTAGCTGCTCACGTACTCACATGCCGAGTTGCGACATGCATTAACTTCCTTCTGTGCTGGGACAACGGCACATGTTCAGTGAGAATCTGTGTCCTTGGTTGTGGATCGCCAGCCAAAAGCACCGTGGTTGCTCACCCTGCGCCGTCTGCGCATGATCGTGAGTTTATGCGCGGTCCCATTGATACTGTTTTTATTCGGATGTGACGCGCGGCAATCCAAGTTCAGCGTGTTTTCCTCTCTCTCCACCCCAGCCCACACCATTACGCGGCTGGGATATTTTGTTCTGGGGATTACAGGAGCAATCTGTGTGGTGCTCTATTTGTTGCTGGTTTACGCAATCGTGCGGTATCGGGCGCGCGCATCGGACGGAAACATTGAACCACCGCAGGTTTTTGGCAGCGTGGAGATCGAACTCTCATGGACGATCATTCCGGTGCTCATCATCATTGTTTTATTTCTCACAACAGCGGGTGTCATCTTTGCGCTGCAGGATGCCCCAAAACCCGCAAACGCTCTTGACATTACCGTGATAGGCCACCAGTTCTGGTGGGAGTATCGCTATCCGCAATTCGGGATTGTCACCGCCAATGAACTGCACATTCCTGCAAGTGATCCGCAACATCCGCGGCCAACCTTCATGAAGCTTACTTCGGCTGATGTTGATCACAGCTTTTGGATTCCGCAGCTCGCTGGCAAAACAGACATTCTCCCCAACCGAGTGAATGAGCTCTGGATTGATCCGCACGTTCCTGGGCGATATGAAGGCCAGTGCTCCATGCTCTGCGGAGTACAACATGCAAAAATGCTGCTGGTGGCCTATGTGGATCCTCCGGAAAAGTTTGATGCCTGGGTGCGGCAGCAGCAACAAGCAGCTTCAAACGCCGCGGCAGTTGAGGCAGGAAGGCAAGTTTTCGAGCATGTTTCCTGCATAAACTGTCATACAGTTCGCGGCACTCAGGCAAATGGCCAATTCGGGCCTGACCTTACACATCTGATGACGCGCTCCACCATTGCTTCCGGAGCAGTACCCAATACCGCTGAGAACCTGAAGCAATGGGTCGCTAATCCTGACGACTTCAAACCCGGCGTGCTCATGCCCAACATGCACCTGACTGCTGAACAGTTAAATCAAGTCACCGCATATCTAACCAGCTTGGAATAAAGGTGAACACAAAAAATCAATTTGCCGAATCAGCCGCTACGGTAACAGAACCGCTTGAGGGAGCGCACGATCTGACTGTTCTGCCGCCCGAGAAAGTCACGTGGCTTGAACATCTGCACGGCTGGATTGTCACCGTCGATCACAAGCGCATCGGCATCCTTTACATACTTTATGGAGTGCTCTTTCTTCTGGTGGGCGGACTTGAAGCGGTCCTGATCCGAATTCAACTGTTCCGGCCGTTGAACAATTTCGTATCTCCACAGAGCTACAACCGGCTGTTCACGTTGCACGGGACGACCATGGTGTTTCTGGTGGGGATGCCGATCTTGTTTGGTTTTGGAAACTACCTTATTCCACTCATGATCGGCGCGCGGGACATGGCTTTTCCACGGCTGAATGCTTTCAGTTTCTGGATCAGCGCTTTCGCCGGATTTCTTCTCTATTACAGCCTGGTAGGTGGCGTTGGCCTTGCCGGCGCGGGTAGCGCGCCTGATGTTGGATGGTTTGCTTATGCGCCGCTCACAGAGCCCGCATTTTCACCCGGCCACTCCACTGATTACTGGACGGTATCGCTGTTGTTGAACGGGATTGGAAGCATAGGAACAGCCGTCAACATCATTGCAACAGTTTTTTGTATGCGCTGCAAGGGTATGACGCTGATGCGCATGCCGCTCTTGCCGTGGTTGTATGCCACAATGTCAACTCTGGTCCTGCTGGCAATCAGCCCGCTTACCGCGGCACAAATAATGCTGATGGCTGACCGGTATCTGGGCGCCCACTTTTTTGATTCGCAGGCCGGCGGCTCTGCCGTGCTCTGGTTTCATTTTTTCTGGATATTCGGCCATCCTGAGGTTTACGTTCTGGTTCTGCCCGCCTTTGCTTTTGCTAATGAAATTGTTCCCACTTTTTCCCGCAAAGCAATTTTTGGCTATCCAGCCATGGTCGTGGCCAGCGTGGCCATTGCATTCATCAGCCTGGGAGTTTGGGCGCATCATATGTTCACTGTAGGAATGACTTCTGTTTCGAATGCATTCTTCACCCTCTCAACAATGCTGGTTTCAATCCCTACCGGCATCAAGCTGTTTAACTGGCTGGCAACAATGTGGGGCGGGCGCATTCGTTTTGAAATGCCCATGCTCTTCACCACTGCTTTTCTCTTTCAGTGGGTAGTAGCCGGACTCACAGGAATTATTTTGTCAGTCTCACCCTTCGATTGGCAGGTGCATTTCTCTTACTTCCTGGTTGCCCATTTTCATTACGTGCTGGTGGGCGCAATCGTGTTCATGATCTTTGCGGCTTTCTATTATTGGTATCCCAAAGCAACAGGGCGGATGTTGAACCAGAGGCTTGGCAAGCTGCACTTCTGGTTGATGGTTATCGGCTTCCATATGACGTTTGACGTTATGTTCTTCGTCGGACTGCTGGGTATGCCGCGGCAAATTTACACTTACATGCCAGACAGACCGTGGACCGTGTTGAACCAGATCGTCTCGATAGGCGGTGTGGTCCAGGCGTTAGCCGTGCTCGTTTTTGCCGCCAATCTTTTTTATTCCTGGTTCCGGGGTGAAGAAGCCGGGCCGGACCCATGGGACGCGTGGACGCTGGAGTGGGCCACCAACTCTCCTCCTCCGGTTTATAACTTTGCCACAGAACCTGAGGTGGCAAGCCGCCGTCCTCTGTGGGACCTGAAACATCCTGAAGATCCCGATTTTGCCTATGAATAAAGGACCCGCATGAGCACCATTCCGCTGGAGCACACACACCTGAGCGAAGACTGGCATCCCGCCCGGCGCGGAATAGTAGGGATGTGGGCATTAATCGTGGCTGAAAGCGCCATGTTCACGATCTTTGTGGTGGCCTATATCTACTACATCGGCAAAAGCGATTTCGGGCCAACGCCGCGCCAGGTGCTTCATGTTCCTGTGCTTGGAACTGTGTGCCTGCTCTCCAGCAGTCTGTTTATTTGGCTTGCTGAGCGGCAGTTCGAACATTTGCGCGGAGCGGCTTTCAAGCTATTTTGGGGCATCACTTGCTTGCTGGCTGCCGTGTTTTTAGTGGACACAGCGCGTGAATGGCATGAGTTGATTTATCGCGACGGACTGACCATGCGCACAAATCTTTTTGGCACAACTTTTTATTCACTCGTCGGCCTTCATGCCGCCCATGTAACGGTCGGCTTGATCATGCTTTCGATAGTGTGGATATTTTCTCTTGCAAACCGTGTTCGTCCAGAGCATGCGACAAAATTGCAGGCGCTTTCCATGTACTGGCACTTTGTGGATGCGGTATGGGTGGTCGTCTTCTCAGTTGTGTATGTTGCAGGCAGATAAGGTGAGTTCCTGAGCAATAGCGATCAAGCTCGTCAGCAGACCCGGCAGGTAATTCACATGCCCGCGCCCACGGTGTTTCCTTTTTTCCTGGCCGCTGGACTCACCCTGCTCTTTGCCGCGCTGGTTACGCACGTAATGCTGGCTTATCTGGGAGTGGTGCTCGCGTTGTATGCGGCGGTGGGATGGTTTCGCCAGGTGCTGCCGCGTGAACATCATGAGGTTGTTCAGGTTGTGACAGAAGAGGTGGCTGTCACAACCTCCAGAGCACAGGTAGCGCGAATTCAAGTTGGTGAAACGCATCGCGCACAACTCCCCTTGCGGACATATCCGGTCTCATCGGGCATTCTGGGTGGAATTGCAGGTGGGATAGTGATGATTATTCCGGCTGAAATTTATGGTCTCGTCCGCTTTCACAGCCTGTGGTACACAATCAACCTGCTTGGCGGCATGGGGGCATTTGGAAACAGAAATCCCTCAAATCAGGAACTGGCCCAATTCCACCTTACAGTATTCCTGGTTGCTTTGCTGATTCATGCAACCACTTCAACTCTGGTGGGATTACTCTATGGCGCACTTCTGCCCGCGTGGCCGAAGCGTCCAATCCTCTTAGGCGGCATCATTGCCCCTGCACTCTGGACTGGAGGCCTGTATAGCGCGCTCAGTATTGTGAACCCATTTTTTAATTCCCACATCTCATGGCCCTGGTTCGCAGCGTCACAGCTGTTATTCGGACTAGTGGCCGGATTCACGGTAACTAAACGAGGTCATCTCAAAACTCTTGAGCAATTGCCTCTTCCGGTCCGGTTGGGATTGCAAACACCCGGACTGAGCGGCGGTGAAACAGGCACAAAAGATCGTGGCAATCAGGGTGGTTCGCGATGAACCGGCTTCTGGCCGGTATTGTTCTGCTGGCGATTCTCGGTTGTTTTTGCGCCTGCAACAACATGCCTGGCCGTCCGAAACCTGGGCCGGAAGTTCCCCGTCCCGAAGAAATCATGGATTTTTCTACTTTGTATTCACAGAACTGCGCCGGATGCCACGGTGCCGATGGCCAATTGGGTCCGGCAACACCGTTAGCGAACCCCGAATATCAAGCGCTGATTGATGATGCAACGCTTGCCGAAATTATTAGTAATGGGCAGAAAGGGACAAGAATGCCGCCATTCGCAAAAAAGGGCGGAGGAAATCTCTCTGACGCTCAGATTATGGCGCTGGTAAAAGGCATTCGCTCACGCTGGTCCAAAGGAGATGTGCTGCAAGGCCTGAATCCACCGCCCTACAGTACTGAACATTCCGGTGATGTGGCGCATGGAAAAGAAGTTTACAACACTCAATGCGCGTCATGTCATGGAAAGGCAGAAGGCCCAGCAGGGCCGAAAGGCTCCATTCTCAATGGTCCTTTTCTCGCTCTGGTCTCAGACCAGACAATCCGGACAACTGCCATTGTCGGTCGCCCTGATTTAGGTATGCCGGATTGGCGCAGCCGAATTCCAGGCAGCCCAATGACAGCCCAGGACATTACCGACGTGGTCGCGTGGATTTCATCACAGCGCAATGCCGATCCCGAACAGCACAAAGCTGCGCAGCAGAAATCCACACCACAGACAGCAATATCGCAAAAAACAGTGGAGGTTCACAGTGACAAATCAACCGGAAAATGATGAGAAGCTTCCGCCGCCTTCACCCGAGCAGCAGGACTCTGTACTTAAAAAAGAACGCGTGAGCCGGCGCATGCTCCTGATGAAACTCGGCATTCTGCTGAATGGGGCAGTGGCTATTCTGATCGCAACACCGATCGTGCGGTATTTACTGGGGCCGGTGGCCGGCAGCGACGATTATCGGCGGTGGATTGAAATTGGCAATGTTGATGATTTCACTGATGGCGAAACAAAGCTGATTAGCTATCTCAATCCCTTCACAGACCCATGGGACGGAGAAACACGAAAAATTCCCGCATACGTGCGGCGCGTCAGCGCGAATGACTTTACCGTGTTTGCCGTGAATTGTGCGCATCTCGATTGTCCCGTGCGATGGTTTGCGGAATCACAGTTGTTCATGTGCCCCTGCCACGGCGGAGTTTATTACGCAAATGGAGAACGCGCTTCAGGCCCGCCGGAACGCGGCCTTTTTCAATATGAGCGAAAGGTGGAGAACGGTAAGCTGTTCATCAAAGCCGGCCAAATGCCCACGCTTTCCAACCGTGCACAATTGATCCAGGAGATTTCACCATGCAGTGGCCCAAACAGCTCTATCACTGGGTAGAGCGGCGCGTCCAACTTGAAGGGCCTGTAAAAGAGGCTGCGCTGCACATGGTCCCGAAAAGTACCGCGAGTTGGTGGTACGTTTTTGGCAGCGCGGCGCTCACGATTCTTATCCTCCAGGTAGTCACCGGGATCATGCTCGCGATTGTTTACGTTCCTTCCGCGGCGCAGGCCTGGAACAGCCTTGACCTGCTTAATCATCGTCTTGTACTCGGCTGGTTCCTGCGCGCCATGCACGGCTGGGGATCGAACTTTATGGTAGCAATTGTTGTCATCCATATGGTGCAGGTGTTTCTGTTTGGAGCTTATAAATTCCCGCGAGAAATGACCTGGATGGTTGGAGTCATTCTGTTGCTTGCGACTTTGGGCATGGCATTTACAGGGCAGGTACTGCGCTTTGATCAGGATGCATATTGGGGAATTGGAATTGGCGTAGCGATTGTGGGACGTGTGCCGTTCATCGGCGGCCAGCTTGTGCATCTTTTGCTAGGCGGCCCTACAATCGCCGGACCAACCTTGACGCGTTTTTTTGCGCTTCATGTTTTTGTCATCCCTGGCGCTCTTCTTGCTTTCACCGGCCTGCATGTCTGGATGGTATTAAAGCTGGGAGTGAATGAATGGCCAATGCCCGGCCGTTTAGTGCGCAAAGAAACGTATATCAAGCAATACAACGAACT
>Ga0070739_10008891_pt1 | contig 10145 bp, 10 predicted proteins | sample Coa_R1_7_FD_66445 | JGI IMG/M metagenome (GOLD analysis project Ga0070739, IMG submission 66445) | Surface soil microbial communities from Centralia Pennsylvania, which are recovering from an underground coalmine fire - Coalmine... | ecosystem: Environmental > Terrestrial > Soil > Unclassified ...
GAGCAGCGAAGCGCTGCTGCACAGCGGTTTCCATGCCGTCGAAGTGCATGGAGTTGGCTTATGCAGCTGTCCGAAGTTGTTACACCTATTTCCTGACAGGCCCTTACTCCGCTGCGCTGCGTGCGCGACTCGGATAGGATTTGCTATCTGTTTCCGCACCGACAACGGAGCTTCGCCGCTCGGTGAGGATCGTATCGTGCCACTGGCCGTGCAGCTGAGCGATTCGCTCTCGCCTGCCGATCTCTCGAAATCCACAGCTTTTTTGGAGTCGCAAGCTAGCTGTATTGCCGGGGAACGTGGCTCCCTGAAGGGTCCAAATCCCGTGACGCTCGGATTCCTCGACGATGGTATCCAGCAGTCGTCGGCCAATGCCCCGGCCGCGAGAAGATGCAGCTACGTAGACGCTGACTTCGGCAACGCCGGTGTAGCACTTGCGCCGCGACACCGGACTGAGGGCAGCCCAGCCGATCACCTGGCCGTCGCCCCGGGCCACCAAACGGGCAAACGGATGATGCACGGCGTCCCACTGCTCCCAGGACGGCGCCTCCGTCTCGAAAGTGGCTTGGCCGGATGCGATGCCTTCAAGGTAGATGGCGCGCACAACCTCCCAGTCCGCAGGCGTCATCGGCGATATGTCAACGCTCATCGCTTTTTCTTTCTCCCCCGGTAGAAGCGAACAACTCGCGGAGTAGCGCAATCCGTCAGGCATCGTGTGGCCTTGCTCCCGGAGGCGGGCGTAGATCGGGCCTGGATCGCGGTGCGGGATCGCTCGATAATCATGAACAGCATCAGTGATTCACCTCTGTGCCAAGAGTGGTTCGTTGCACTTCTGCAGAGTGGAAGGAAGCACTGTTGATTGCGTAAAGACGCTGCAGCTTCTCTCGAAACATCACGTCTTTCTCGTAGCTCAATCCCGCCTTCTGTGCGACATGGATTGATGCCGTATTCTGTGGGTCAATGATGGCGATGAGCCTCGGCAGACTGAGGATCCCAAAGGCATAATCGCGGACCTCCTGCACCGCCTCGGTAGCCAGCCCGCGCCCCCAGAAAGCACGGGCCAGACGGTAGCCGATCTCGATCTCCGTCTGGCCATCAATATCGTCATAGCGAGTTAACCCACAGAAGCCGATCACTCGGCGGTCAGGTTTGAAAACGACGGCCCACAGCCCGAAACCCCATTTCTGGTAGTAGTCCTCCAGGCATTTCCGCAGCCACGCCTGGACCCATTCCCTTGGCTGCGGACCCCGGCCAAAGCGCATAACCTCCGGGTCGCCAAAGACAGCGGTCATCGCTTCCAGATCGGCGACATGGAAGTGCCGAAGAAATAGCCGCTCTGCTTGCGCGATCAACATAGCCGATCCTCACGATGAATTACCAACCCTGTTATAAAGCCATTCGTCACGGAGCAACCCCATAATAACGATGTCCTCCTCGCAGCCGTCCAGAATTCGTGCCTGTCGCTTTCGCCCCTCGGTCACGAATCCCGCTTGCTCATAGAGACGTAGTGCGTTCTGGTTGGAAGCGAACACGTCCAGCTCAATGCGGCGCAGACCTGTGCCGAACGCGCGATCGACGGTTTCCCGCAGCAACCGTTTCCCTAAGCCCTGGCCGCGGTAAGCGGGAAGCAATCCCATGCCTAGCCTTCCGACGTGGCGCATGCCTTCAAAACGCATTGGCGACACGTCGCACCAGCCTACGACGGCGGCAGCATCGAGAGCGAGTAATTGAACACCGCCTTTGTCCACAAGATTTTGGATAAAAGTACGCGTCTCGTCCTCTGTGAAACCACAGATAACGGCCAGATACCGCCGTTCACGAGCGACGACATCGACGCATTGGGATAGCCTCGCGGCATCATCCGGATTACTCTGACGGAACTCAATCATTGCAACACTCTCTTAACAACAGCTCTGCTGCAGCATATCTTCAGACGCCTGCGAGCGGAGAAAGGTTCGATCCGATGATTAACCGTCAGTGTGCGGCGTGCCAGGGGTGCGAGACGGCGGAATTGGCCGGTCTTGCTCAGATCCTGGAACGGTTTCATGATGTTCCTTCCTGTCGCCGTTGCTGAGTTGTGGTAGAGCGTTACTATTCTAACAGGCAGAGTCCCGAGAAATAGCACGGGGCAGCCGTACACCAAGCCGGTTATAATCGGCGAGCGCTCTAAATGGTTCTGCAAGCTTGGCGAGGTAGCACGATGAAAGTGTTGGTCACGGGCAGCAGTGGGCACCTCGGCGAAGCGCTGGTTCGCACCCTCCAGAGCACACCGCACCAAGTCGTCAGTCTCGACCGGATAGCGTCGCCCTACACGAACTGCGTCGGATCCATCACGGACCGCGGGTTTGTGAGGCAATGCGTCCGCGGAGCGAACGCCATCCTTCACACAGCCACACTCCATAAGCCTCACATCGCAACGCACCCGCCACAGGACTTCATTGACACCAATGTTACGGGCACTCTGAATCTCCTAGAGGAAGCCGTGGCCGCCGGCATCCGGGCCTTTGTGTTCACGAGCACGACCAGCGCCTTCGGCGCGGCCCTGACGCCGCCTCCACGAGCCGCCGCTGTGTGGGTGACGGAGGACATTCGGCCCGTGCCGAAGAACATCTACGGTGTGACCAAGACGGCGGCCGAAGACCTGTGTGAGCTATTCCATCGCAAGCACAAACTTGCTTGCCTCATCCTGCGAACCTCCCGGTTTTTCCCGGAGGAGGACGACGATCCGGCCATCCGCAGAGACTACGATGATGGCAATGTCAAAGCCAACGAGTACCTCTTTCGGCGCGTGGATCTCCAGGATGTCGTGGATGCCCACTTGCTCGCTATTGGGAAGGCCCCGCCGACTGGATTCGGGAAGTACATCATCAGCGCGACCACACCCTTCCAGTTCGTCGATCTGGCCGAACTGCGCGGGAACGCCCCGCGAGTGGTGGGACGGCGGGTGCCGGAATATGAGGCGGAGTACGCGCGCCGCGGATGGCGCATGTTTCCCGGCATCGACCGGGTTTATGTGAATGATCGGGCGCGAAAGGAACTGGATTGGCGGCCCAAATATGACTTCCGGCGCATCCTCTGCTGCCTACGGACTGGCGAAGCTCCGCGGAGTCCGCTGGCGCGTGCGGTCGGATCGAAGGGGTATCATGATCGCACCTTCACGGATGGCCCGTACCCAGTATCGTGACGCAGTGTAAGCGCAGACCGATGGCACATAGGAGGATATAAGAGGGAGGTTTAAGGGCTAATGGTTCCGACGACGCCAACTGCAAACCTGCTTGCTTGCCTGGTAAGGATCAATTCCGTTAATCCCAGCCTCGTTCCGGGTGGCGCCGGAGAATCCAACATTGCGCGTTTCGTAAAGGACTGGCTGGGCCAACGCGGGATTGAGACGGGGGTGCATGAGGCTGCCCCGCATCGGCCGAGCGTGATCGCGAGAGTGCCCGGCAGGGGCGGCGGCCATTCGTTGCTCCTGAACGCTCACCTCGACACCGTCGGTGTTGACGGCATGTCCGATCCGTTCAACCCGCGTATGGAAGACGGTCGAATGTATGGCCGGGGCGCTTATGACATGAAGGCCGGATTGGCGGCCTGCATGTTGGCCTTGGTCGACATTCGGCCGGGAGAGTTGGCTGGCGACGTTCTCCTGGCCGCTGTCGCAGACGAAGAACACGCCAGCCTCGGCATACAGGACGTTCTTACGCGCATTCGTGCGGACGCCGCCATCGTCACCGAACCGACGAGTCTCCAGGTTTGTGTCGCCCACAAGGGATTTTCATGGCATGAGATCGTTACGTCCGGCCGAGCGGCGCATGGATCGCAACCCCATCTCGGAATCGATGCGATTGTCCACATGGGCCGAGTATTGAATCGACTGGAAATCTTGCAATCCGAACTGCGCCAGCGTCCGCCTCATCGGCTTCTCGGACATGGTTCGCTGCACGCTTCCTTGATTTCGGGGGGACAGGAGCTATCGAGCTATCCGGCGACATGCACCTTGCAGTTGGAACGGCGAACGCTCCCGAACGAGGACACCGCTTCCGTCGAACAAGAGATCGAACGATTGCTTAACACTTTGGCCGCCGAAGATCCGCAGTTCCGGGCTTCGCAGCGAACAACTCTGGTGCGACCGCCTTTCAACGTGAACGAGGATGCCGCCATCGTCCAAACGCTTCTTCGGGAAGCCTCCGTCGTTCTGGGGCAAGCGCCTGCCACGTTCGGCGCGAGCTTCTGGATGGATGCGGCCTTTCTTGCCGCTGCCGGCATCCCCACGGTCGCCTTTGGCCCGCACGGCGACGGCGCTCACTCCATAGACGAATGGGGCGATCTGTCTTCGGTCGATCAGTGCCGTGCGATTCTTGTGCGAACCATCCGCTCCTTTTCGGGCAAACCTTCCGAGCCGGAAGCGTAAGCGAAGAGTCTTCGCTTACGCTTCCGGCTCGGATCAGGAACCCGTTCTGCAACGTGCCGCAAGCAGACCGGTCGCCGCGGCGAGATCGATGTCCGCGAACAACAAGCCCCTCTCGCCGTAGGGTTGGTAGCAAAGCAGCGTTCCATCCGGACGGGCGACGGCAGACGTGGTCGGCGAGCCGACACTGGCGAAATTGACTGATGCAAGATAACAGGTGTTTTCGGCGGCGCGGCACAGGATCGCCTTCTCGTGAAACGTGTTGGCGGGATCGGCAAAGGTTGTCGGCCGATAAGAGCCAGGCTCCGCTTCATGGAAGTGCGGGTGAAACACGATGTGCGCCCCCCGCCGTGCGGCCCAGCGCACGGTTTCCGGATAGCGCCAGCCTTCGTGACAAATCGCGATACCGAAAGTCAGAGGGCCGGCTTGAAAGACACGCCGACCGGAGCCGGGCGTGTAAGTGCCTTCTTCCGAGGGATCGATCTGGACCTTGTCTTGAAAACCCACGAGCGAGCCGTCCGCATTGATCACCAGGGCAGTCGCTGTCAATGCACCATCAACGAAGCGTTCGGTTCCGAGAATGACGGCAATGTTTGCCTTGGCAGCTGCAGCGGCGAGGACGGACCAGGCGCGTTCGAGAAACGCAGCATCGGGAGGCGGCACAGGCTTGCCGATTCCTCGATAGCCGGGGACGTAGCACTCCGGAAAACAGACGATTCGTGCTTCCCCACTGGAGGCTTGTTCGATGGCTTGCAGGGCCAGCGCGATCGACTCTTCCGGAGTGGCCGGATACTGCAGATTGGCAAGCGCGATGCTAAAGGGGTTCACGAGTTGTACTCTCGATCGCGGATTTGTGGCTCTCCTCGTGCCGAGTGCTAGATCGTCAGGATCTCAACATTGGCAGGCGATGTTATTTCATAGTCCATCCTATGAACCCCTGTTTGACTTCCTCATGCGGGGTGAGGCGTCCCGACTCCGCTCCGGTCCCTCATCCATGCTTTCCGGGCTGCTAAGATATTTGATGCCAAGTACAAAACCCGGATGAGTCCTGGTGCGAGGAAACAACGATGGCGCAACTTTCACGGCGCGGTGCGATCAAGAAAATAGCTGCCCTCGCGGCGGCGGGAGCCTCGGGAAACATTCGCTCTCATGGCGTTCCAAGCGGCGAGCGTAGTGCCGCGATGGCCGTCACGGTGCGGCTCAACGAACCAATCGCTACGATCAAACCGACCATTTACAGTCACTTCGCCGAGCATATCGGCGGCGTCATTTACGACGGCATCTGGGTCGGGCCGCAATCGAAAGTGCCGAATATCGACGGGATTCGCCGCAGTTTGATCGAGCATGTGCGGCGGCTGGGGCGCGTGGTGGTTCGCTGGCCGGGTGGATGCTTCGCCGACAAGTACCATTGGCGGGACGGTATTGGTCCGCGCGACCAGAGGCCGCGACGTTTCGGACGCTGGAAAGAAGTCACCGAGACGAATCACTTCGGCACCCACGAATTCATGCGCTTCTGCCGTTTGTGCGGAGTTGAGCCGTACTTTGCCGCCAACGTCGGCACCGGCTCGGCGGAGGAGTTTCAGCAGTGGGTTGAGTATTGCAACGCCCCGGCCGGCGCGACGACGCTAGCCGACGAACGGGTCAAGAACGGCGACGAAAAGCCGTTTGCCGTCCGCTATTGGGGCGTCGGCAACGAGAGTTGGGGCTGCGGCGGCAAGTTCACACCGGAGGATTACTGTCGGGAATATCGCAAATTCACCGAATGGGTGCCCCAATACCATGTGCCGTTGTACCTGATCGCCGCTGGGCCGGACGGCAACAACACCGAATGGACACGGCGTTTCTTCAAGAAGTGGATCGATTTTGCTCGCGCTCCGCTGCACGGTTGGGCGCCGCACTACTACTGCGGCACGACCGGCCACGCCCTGAAATTCAGCGACGATCAATGGTACGAAATGCTCGCCAAGGCCAACCGCATGGAGAAGCTGATCGCCGATCAATGGGCGGTCCTCGGCGAGTTCGACCGCGAGCACAAGGTCAAGCTGGTCATTGACGAATGGGGCTGCTGGCATCCACCGGGAACCGAGATCAACCGCGAACATCTGTACGAGCAAATGGGCTGCCTGCGCGACGCCCTAGTGGCGGCCCTGACCCTAGACACGTTCAACCGCCACGCCGATAAGGTGGACATGGCCAATGTCGCGCAGCTGGTCAACAACTTGCACTCGCTGTTTTTGGCCGACGGCGACCGCTTCGTGGCCACGCCGACTTTCCACGTCTACGAGATGTACAAACCGCATCACGGAGCGAAGGCGGTGAAACTCGACGTGCAGGCGCCGGAAGTGACGTTCCGCGCCGGCGGTCAGGAACACAAACTGTTCCGCGTGGCAGGGTCCGCATCGCTGCGCGAGAATATGTTGACGCTGACGCTAGTGCATACCCATGTACGCGAGCCGGCGGAGATTCTCGTGAGCCTCCGCGACGGCAAAGCCGACAGCGTGCGGCAGACGGTGCTGACGCACGAGAAGCTGAACGCGCATAATACGTTTGATGAGCCGAAGGTGGTGACACCGAGGACGATGGAGGTGAAGGAACGCGGTGAGGCGATTCGGTGTGTGTTGCCGCCAGCGTCGGTAGTGCGGTTGGAAGCACGGCTCGGGTGAAAACCGTTCGCATTTTGCGGAGGAGGCTCGAATGATTGAAAGTGAGAAACGAGATGAGCGTATCATTCAATGGGGACTTTATTTCGTTGCGCTTTCTTGTGTATTGGCAGCAATCGGTCACTGCGTTTCGCCGGACAGGATAGACGATAAAACGGCAATGTTTCTAGGATTGGCGGCTGGTGTTCTGATCATCCGCGAGATCAGCAAGATCAGGTTGCCAGGTGGTGTGATAATTGAGAAAGTACGACGGGAGTTGAAGGAAGTAGAGAAAAAAGTATCAGTAATTGAAACGAGCGGCTTGTTACCAGGCCGGCCAGAGTCTGTCGAGACCACTCGGCGGCGTTCTACCGTTTCATCGAAGGATCTGTGGAATAGCGATCCTCATAAAGGACAATTCGGTGGTTCACCGCAGGCAAACGGTCGAGTGCTGGAGGCCGAAATAAAGCCCGCGGCCGGTCCGCGAAGCTCTGCGTGCCATGTCTTTCTTCGTGTTCGGTCTACCGATCCCTCTCGACCTCTCTCTGGAAAGGTTACTTTTTTCCTTCATCCTACTTTCCGCGATAAGCCGCAAGTTGATGTGGCAGTCGTTGAAGGCATCGCGGAGTATAGGATTACATCATGGGGTTGGTTTACCGTCGGTGCTGCTGCGGACGATGGGAAGACAAGGTTGGAACTCGATCTGAGGAACGTACCGGGTGGAACGAAGAAGTTCTACAAGTCATAAGGATGTAGAATAAACTAATCATCATTCACAAGCTCTGCTTAGGAGTCCTGTAATATGCCTTTCACCATTCAAGCCGAAGCACCCCCGATTCGTGAGGACGCGGCTGGCGCTCTGCGTGTCGGAAATTCGCGCGTCCTCTTGGAGCTGGTCATACGGGCATTCCAGGACGGCGCAACGCCGGAGACGATCGTGCAGCGCTACTCGACGCTGAGTCTTCCCGATGTATATGCGGTTATCACTTACTACTTGAACCATCGCAGCGAAATCGAAGACTATTTGGCCCAGCGAGAGCAACAGGCAGAGGAAGTACGGCAACGCATTGAGAGCCAGCAGGGTGATTTGAGCGCGATCCGCGCTCGCTTGCTTCGGTGTCGCCAGTAGCGTGAGTGCGTGGCGACCAGCAGGTGACTTGAGCGCGAGCCGCGCTCGACTGCTTGCCCGCCGAAAGGCATGAGGACAAAACATGCTGCGCCTACTGGCCGATGAAAACTTCAATGATGACATTGTGCGCGGGTTGCTGCTGCGTCAGCCGGACCTCGACATCGTCTGCGTCCGGGATGTCGGCTTAACCGGGGCGGATGACCCAGACATTCTGGCTTGGGCGGCTGCACACAATCGCATCGTTCTGACGCACGACCGAGCTACAATGTCGGATTATGCTTACAAACGAGTAGCCGCAGGGGACGCGATGTCGGGCGTATTCATACTGAACGATCGGTTCCCTGTTGGTCAGGCCATTCAGGAGATACTGTTGATGATTGCGTGCAGCGAGCAGTCGGAGTGGAGTGGCCGCGCGGTTCATGTTCCTCTGTGAAGATTCACATAGGAGATTTTGATGCGCTGGTTTTGGATCATGGCCGTATGCTTGCTGGAAGCGCTCCTAAGTTTGGGTTGTTACCGTCAAGCCGTGGAAACGTCTGATCCAGCTCCGCCCGTCGATGATCCTGTGTGGTTCCGCGATGACACGGACAAACAAGGGCTGACATTTCAACATGAAGCGGGACCAATCGGTCGCTACTTCATGCCGCAAATCATGGGATCGGGCGCCGCCCTGCTCGATTTCGACAATGACGGTCGCTTTGATCTCTATTTTGTTCAAAACAGCGGGCCGGATTCCCCTGCGCACAATCGTCTTTTTCATCAGACCAAGGATGGACGCTTCGAGGACGCCAGCACCGGCTCCGGGCTGGACATCGCCGGCTACGGCATGGGAGTGGCCGTCGGCGATGTGGACAACGACGGCTGGGTGGATGTGTACGTATCGCAGTACGGCGGCGGGCGGTTGTTTCGCAATCGCGGGCAAGGGCAGTTTGAGGACGTGACGCGCTCGGCGGGCGTCGAGCAGCCGTGCTGGGGAACGTCCTGCGCCTTCTTCGATTACGACCGCGACGGCTGGCTCGATTTGATCGTCATCAACTACGTCGATTACGACCCCTCGCGCTCGTGTGGCCCGGCCAGCGGCAAGGCCGATTACTGTCATCCCAGCGCCTTTCCCGGCACCGAGCCGCGCTTGTTTCATAACCTCGGCTGCGATGGCAAGGGACGTTGGATCGGTTTTCAGGATGTGACCGTCGCCGCTGGGCTGGCGAAACGCGCACCGGGGCTGGGTGTGGTCTGTGCCGATTTCAATGGCGACGGTTGGCCCGACGTTCTTGCGGCAAACGATGCGGCGGCCAATAATCTGTGGATCAATCGCCGCGATGGCACGTTCACCGATGAGGCGATGATGCGCGGCGTGGCCTTCGACGGACTGGGCAACCCGCAGTCGAACATGGGCGTGACCCTCGGCGACGTGGACGGCGATGGCCGGTTTGATTTGTTCATCACGCACCTGACGAGCGAGACGCATACCTTGTGGCGGCAGACGGACAAAGGAATATATCAGGACAGCACGGTCGCGGCGCGCTTGGCGATGCCCCATTGGCGCGGCACGGGCTTCGGCACCATCCTCGCCGATTTTGATGATGATGGTGCGCTTGACATCGCTGTTGTCAACGGTCGCGTATCACGAGGGCCAGCAGCGAGCGGAAAGGGACTGTCGCCCTACTGGGCGCTCTATGCCGAGCGCAATCAGTTGTTTCACAACGATGGCCACGGCGTGTTCCGTGACATTGGGCGCGGCAATTCGGCGTTCTGCGGCGATTTCGCAGTCAGCCGCGGACTGATCTGGGGCGACTTCGATGACGATGGCGGGATCGATGTGGTGACGACGGCAATAGCGGGGCTGGCGCGGTTTTATCGCAATGTCGCTGCCGGCCGCGGACATTGGCTGATCGTCCGCGCCCGTGATCCCGTGCGGAAACGCGATGCCTATGGGGCTGTGGTGAGCTTGCAAGCCGGCGGGCGGCGGCGGATC
>Ga0070739_10008892_pt1 | contig 10144 bp, 8 predicted proteins | sample Coa_R1_7_FD_66445 | JGI IMG/M metagenome (GOLD analysis project Ga0070739, IMG submission 66445) | Surface soil microbial communities from Centralia Pennsylvania, which are recovering from an underground coalmine fire - Coalmine... | ecosystem: Environmental > Terrestrial > Soil > Unclassified ...
ACGAGGCCGCTTCCCGCCCGGCCACGCGTATCGAGACCGATAGCATGGGCCCGATCGAGGTGCCGGCCGATCGCTACTGGGGCGCCCAGACCGCGCGCTCGCTGATCTACTTCCCGATCAGCCACAACATCATGCCCCGCGCGGTGATCCGCGCCTTCGGCATCCTCAAGCGCGCCGCCGCCGAGGTGAACGAGGACCTGGGCAAGCTGCCGGCGGACAAGGCCCGCCTGATCGTCCAGGCCGCCGACGAGGTCACCGAGGGCAAGCTCGACGACCACTTCCCGCTGCGCATCTGGCAGACCGGCAGCGGCACCCAGACCAACATGAACGCCAACGAGGTGATCTCGAACCGGGCCATCGAGCTGGCCGGCGGCGAGATGGGTAGCAAGAAGCCGATCCACCCGAACGACGACGTGAACATGTCGCAGTCGTCGAACGACACCTTCCCGACGGCGATGCACATCGCCGCTGCCGAGGAGCTGGTCCACCGCCTGATCCCGGCCGTCAGCAAGCTGCGGAACGCCCTGGTGCGGAAGCAGGCCGAGTTCGACGACATCGTGAAGATCGGGCGCACCCACCTGATGGACGCCGTGCCGCTGACGCTCGGCCAGGAGTTCTCGGGCTACGTCGCCCAGCTCGACGCCGACCTGGCACGGCTGAACAGCGTCCTGCCGGGGCTGTACGAGCTGGCGATCGGCGGCACCGCGGTGGGCACGGGCCTGAATGCCCCCGTAGGGTTCGCCGAGCGCGTGGCGGCGCGCATCGCCGAGCTGACCGGGCTGCCGTTCGTCTCCGCGCCGAACAAGTTCGCCGCGCTCGCCTCGCACGACGAGATGGTGTTCGCCAGCGGCGCGATCCGCACCCTGGCCGCCTCGCTGATGAAGATCGCCAACGACGTGCGCTGGCTCGGCTCCGGGCCGCGCTGCGGGCTGGCCGAGCTGAGCCTACCGGAGAACGAGCCCGGCTCGTCGATCATGCCCGGCAAGGTGAACCCGACGCAGTCCGAGGCGATGACGATGGTCTGCGTCGAGGTGATCGGCTACGACGCGGCGATCGCCTTCGCCGGCACGCAGGGCAACTTCGAGCTGAACGTGTTCAAGCCGCTGATGATCTACAATCTGCTCCACTCGATCGAGCTGCTGACCGACGCCTGCACCTCCTTCACCGACTACTGCGTGGCTGGCCTGGAGGCCAACCGCCGCCGCATCGCCGACTATCTGGAGAGCTCGCTGATGCTGGTCACGGCGCTCAGCCCGCACATCGGCTACGACAAGGCGGCGCAGGTGGCGAAGAAGGCGCACAAAGAGGGCACCACGCTGCGGGAGGCGGCGAAGGCGCTGGCCTACCTCGACGAGGCGGAGTTCGACCGCCTCGTCCGTCCGGAGCAGATGCTCCAGCCCGGCGACTGAGTAGAGCCGATCCCTGCCCTCGTTCCCGTTCGGGGCGAGGGCAGGAGAGCGGTCCAGGGATGCTGCGTAGTGCTCCCCGAGGCGCTGTTCCTGGTTTCGGTCGCCGCCGGCTTCGTCGGCGCGATGAGCGGCATGGGCGGCGGGGTGGTCCTCATCCCCGCCCTCACGCTGCTCGGCATGGACATCAAGCAGGCGATCGCCATCAGCATCGTCTCGGTGGTTGCCACCTCCAGCGGCGCCGCCGCGGCCTACGTCCGCGACCGGCTCACCAACCTCAAGGTGGGCATGTTCCTCGAGATGTTCACCATTGTCGGGGCGCTGGCTGGGGCGTCGCTGACCCTGGTCGTGCCGGCACGGCCGCTGTACGTCGCCTTCGGGCTGGTGCTGCTCGTCACCTGGACGACGCTCCTCCTCCAGCGGCAGCAGAGCGAGTCGACGGCGGCGCCGCAGGACGCCTTCACTCACTGGCTCGACTGTGACGGCAGCTACTACGACCAGGCCAGCGGCCAGGTGGTCGCCTACCATGCCGTGCGCGCCTACCTCGGCGGGCCGCTGATGTGCGGCGCGGGCCTCATCGCCGGGCTGCTCGGCGTGGGGGCGGGGGCGATCAAGGTCCTGATCTTCGACGTGGCGATGGGCCTGCCGACCAAGGTGGCGACGACGACCAGCAACCTGATCATCGGCGTGACCGCGCTGGCCGGCACGAGCGTCTACCTGGCCGGCGGGCTGATCGATCCGGGCCTGGCCGCGCCGGTGATCCTGGGCATCCTCCTCGGCGCCTTCGTCGGCACGCGCCTGCTGGTGCGCCTGCGCAACCAGGCCATCCGCCGCTTCTTCCTGATCGTGCTCCTCGCCCTCGGCGTCGAGATGATCGTCCGCGGCATGCGGGGCGGGCTATGAGCGAGCCCGCCGCCGTGGAGCGCCCGTCCGGCCGCGCGGCGGGGCAGGACATGGAGACGCTCGTCGGCTACATCCTGCAGGTCGGGGTGCTGCTGAGCGCCGCGCTGCTGGCGGTTGGCCTGCTCTGGCACTGGGCCGACACGGGCAGCCCGCGGCTGGACTACACCATCGGCGGCCTGAGCTTCTTCCAGTTCCTGCTCGCCGATCTCCGCCAGGCGCTCGGCGGCGCCGTTCGCCCCCGCCTGCTGGTCAGCCTGGGTATCGCCACGCTGCTGCTCACCCCCTACCTGCGCGTGGCCGCGTCGTTCCTCTACTTCGCCCTCGTCGCCCGCGACGGCAAGTACACCGCCTTCACTGGCTTCGTCTGGGCCGTGCTGACCTACAGCCTGTTCCTGCGCTGACTCAGCAAGATAGGAAAAGCCCCCTCTCCCTTGATGGGAGAGGGGGTTGGGGGTAAGGGTGAAGCCTACTGCCGCGTCGCGGCGGTCCCGGGCGACGCCGCCTCGCGGGGAGCTTTCGTGAGGTCCCAGAAGACGCAGCCGCAGCCGACGACCCAGTCGGTCACCGCCTCGTAGCTGATCGGCTCGCCCGGATGGTCGCCCACCGCGGCGGCGACGGTGAGCCAGTTGCGGATCTCCTCGCCGCCGTTGCCGGCGTCGCGGTTCAGCTCTTCGGGCGTGATCCGCGCCAGGGCGTCGACGTGGCCCTGGCAGATCTCGTCGATGAACCAGCGGTCCCAGGCCTCGTTCACCGCGCCCATGTTCTTGACGCCGATCCAGTGGGAGATGCCGCCCACGCCGACCAGGGCGAAGCGGTCGGGCCGCGGCCAGGCGGCGATGGCCTTGGCGAGGAAGCGCCCCAGCTCGACGCAGCGGGCCAGCGTCGGCAGCGGCGGCTGGACGCAGTTCTGGAGCAGGATCGCCATCGGCAGGTCGGTGCCGTACTGCATATGGTGCAGCGGCAGCATAACGGCGTGGTCCGGCTCGAGCTCCTGCGAGCTGGACAGATCGAAGTGGGCCGCGAGGGCCGCCTCCAGCAGATACTGGCCGAACTCGGGATAGCCGCGCAGGTGGTAGCGCGGCATCGGCATCCAGGTCTCGATCGGACCTTCCATTTCCTCCGGGAAGGCGAGGCAGAAGGTCGGCCAGTTGTTGAAGAAGAAGTTCTGGATGTGCTCGTTGGAGACGATCAGGAGCGCCGTCGGGCGGGTGGCTGCCAGACGCCGGCCGGCCTCCTTGAGCCCGTCGTAGAAGCGCTGCTTCGTGCCCGCCGCGTCAAGCTGCGGGCGCGTGGCCAGGCCAGGCGCGTGCGAGCAGGCCACGGCCGCGACGATCTCCGCCATGATGGTCTCTCCCTCGGTCGCCGCGTGCGGCGGCGCGTGGCTGGCGACTCAGGCCAGCTCGATCTGTCGGATCAGCTCTTCGTTGGACATGCCGCGGCGCACGGTGTAGAAGCGCAGCAGGTAAGGCTGCACGCCCAGGCGCGACAGCGCCGTGGCGTCGACCTCGATCACCGCGCGCGCCTCGTCGGCGTCGAGGTGGTAGCGGTCGGCCACGACCCCTGGCGACGCCTGGAACTCGTCCCACAGGCCGGGCTTCATCTGCAGGTCGAACAGCAGCCGGTTGATCCGGTAGGCACTCATCTCGCGTCCTCCCGCCACGCCTGGCCCTGCCGACGGACGCGCGGGGCCCGGACGGCGCGGGGCCCGGGCCGCCGGCGCAAGGGGCTCGTGGGTATCATGGGCGATCCGCGGGCGGTTGGCAAGGAGCCGGCAGTCCGGCCGAAAAAGGCTCCCGGAATCTTGTCCAATAGGCAGGGATGGGCTACAATCAACGATAGCGGGGCACTGCCCCCGCGCTTGCGGAAGTGGCTCAGTGGTAGAGCATCTCCTTGCCAAGGAGAGGGTCGCGGGTTCGAATCCCGTCTTCCGCTCCCACATCCTGCCTCGTCTGGGCTGGTGCGTCCGAATGGGCTCTGTCGCAGAGCCCATTTTTAGTAGGGTGCTCGCCCGACATCCCCAGGCGCTAGGCTCAGTGAGAAAGGCGGCGGACCAATCGTGAAGGTCAGCACACAGGAGCTGGAGAGCAGCCAGGTGCTGCTCGAGATCGAGGTCGATCCCCCGCGCGTCGAGCGTGCGGTCGACCAGGCCTACCGGCGCTTCGCCGGGCGGCTGAACGTGCCGGGCTTCCGGCGCGGCAAGGCGCCGCGGCCGATCGTCGAGCGGATGGTCGGGCGCGAGTCGCTGCTCGAGGACGCCATCGAGCACCTCGTGCCCGAGGTCTACCAGGAGGCGGTCGGCGAGGCCGGCCTCAAGCCGATCGAGCAGGCGTCGGTCGAGGTGGTCGAGACCGAGCCGCTCCGGATCAAGGCGACGGTGCCCGTGCGCCCGGCCGTGCGCCTGGGCGACTACCGCCGTCTGCGCCGCGAGCTGGCGGTCCCCGAGGTGACCGAGGAGCAAGTCCAGCACGTGATCGACCAGCTCCGCGACGAGCACGCCACCTGGGCGCCCGTCGAGCGGCCGGTCCAGTACGGCGACCGCATCGCGATGGACGTGCACGGCACTGCCGGCGAGGAAGTGATCTCCGACCGGAAAGACGTCGAGTACGTGGTGACCGAGGACGCGGCGCGGCCGCTGCCGGGCTTCGCGGCCCAGCTCGTTGGCCTGCAGGCCGGCGAGACGAAGGAGTTCACCCTCCACGTGCCCGACGACTACGAGGACAAGGACCTGGCCGGCAAGGACGCGCGCTTCACGGTCCAGGTGCACTGGGTCAAGGAGAAGCACCTGCCCGACCTCGACGACGCCTTCGCCTCGACGGTCGGCTCGTTCAGCACGGTCGCCGAGCTGCGCGAGGAGGTCGAGCGCGAGCTGAAGGGGCGGGCCGAGGCTAACGCCCGTCGCGAGCTGCAGGAGGGCGTCGTCGAGGCCGTGGTCGAGACGGCCCAGCTCGAGCTGCCGCCGCAGGCGATCGAGCGCGAGGCCGAGCGGCGCCGCGAGCGCCTGTCCAGCTCGCTCGGCCAGCGCGGCCTCACCCTCGAGCAGTACCAGCAGCTCGTCGGCAAGACGGCGGCCGACCTGGACGAGGAGTTCCGCAGCGGCGCCCGCCGCGAGCTGACGCGCGAGCTGGTGCTCGACGCGGTGGCGGAGGCCGAGCAGATCGAGGTCGCGCCCGCAGAGATCGACGCGGAGATCCGTGAGATGGCGGGCGACGGTCCCGACGCGACGCGGCTGCGCAAGGCGTTCGCGCGCCCCGCGGCGCGGGAGCGCGTCAAGAACATCGTACGTGAGCGGAAGGCGGTCGAGCGCCTGGTGGCGCTGGCCAGCGGCGAGGCGGTGGAGGCCCCCGCCGACGTTGCCGCCGAGCCGACCGAGGCGCCGGCCGCAGAGGAGCCTTCTCATGCTTAGCCCGCGGGCGCAGACGCTGGTCCCGATGGTGATCGAGGCCACTAATCGCGGCGAGCGCTCCTACGACATCTACTCCCTCCTGCTCAAGGAGCGGATCGTCTTTCTCGGCACGGCCATCGACGACTACCTGGCCAACCTCATCGTCGCCGAACTGCTCTACCTCGAGCGCGAGGACGCCGACAAAGACATCTCCATGTACATCCACTCGCCGGGCGGCAGCGTCACGGCGGGGCTGTCGATCTACGACACGATGCAGCTCATCAAGCCCGACATTAGCACGATCTGCGTCGGCATGGCGGCTAGTATGGGGGCGGTGCTGCTCCTGGCCGGCGCGAAGGGCAAGCGGTACGCGTTGCCCAACTCGACCGTGATGATCCACCAGGCGGCCGGCGGGTTCGAAGGCACCGCCGCGGACATCGAGATCCGCGCGCGGGAGATCCTGCGGCTGCAGACGCGGCTGCGGGAGATCATGGCCTTTCACACCGGCCAGCCCATCGAGCGGATCGCTCGCGACTCCGACCGCGATTTCTTCCTGACGCCCGAACAATCGAAGGCGTACGGCATCGTCGACGAGATCATCGGCCGACCGTCCGAGGCGGCGGCCGCGACCCCGAAAGGCGATTAGGCCGTACGACTCCACGGAGGACCAAAGGCATGTCGACGAACTCGCGGGGGACGCGGGGTCAGTATCATTGCTCGTTCTGCGGGAAGCCGCAGGACCAAGTCCGGCGACTGATTGCCGGCCCGGGCGCGGTGTACATCTGTGACGAGTGCGTCGAGCTGTGCCGCGAGATCATCGACGAGGAGACGCCACCCCCGCCGCGCGCCAAGCTGCCCCTGGCCAAGCTGCCCACGCCGCGCAAGATTTACGAGCAGCTCAACCAGTACGTCATCGGTCAGGAGCGTGCCAAGAAGGTCCTCTCCGTCGCCGTCTACAACCACTACAAGCGCGTCAACGCCGGCATGCAGGTCGACGACGTCGAGCTGCAGAAGAGCAACATCCTGCTCGTCGGGCCGACCGGCTGCGGCAAGACGCTGCTCGCCCAGACGCTGGCCAAGATCCTCGACGTGCCGTTCTGCATCGCCGACGCGACGGCTCTCACCGAGGCCGGCTACGTCGGCGAGGACGTCGAGAACATCCTGCTCCGCCTGATCCAGGCGGCCGACTTCGACATTCCGCGAGCCGAGCGCGGCATCGTCTACATCGACGAGATCGACAAGATCGCGCGCAAGAGCGACAACCCGTCGATCACCCGCGACGTATCGGGCGAGGGCGTCCAGCAGGCGCTGCTGAAGATCCTCGAGGGCACCGTCGCCAACGTTCCGCCCCAGGGCGGCCGCAAGCATCCGCACCAGGACTTCCTGCAGATCAACACTACGAACATCCTGTTCATCTGCGGCGGCGCCTTCGAGGGGCTCGAGGACATCGTCAGCAAGCGCGTCGGCGGCCGGCGCACGATCGGCTTCCGCTCCGAGGTGCGCACCGAGCAGGACACGGCGAACCTCCTCAAGCAGCTCAACTCCGACGACCTGCTCAAATACGGGCTGATCCCGGAGTTCGTCGGCCGGCTGCCGGTCGTAGTCAGCCTGGAGCCGCTGGACAAGGGCGCGCTGATGCGCATCCTGGTCGAGCCGCGCAACGCGATCACCAAGCAGTACGGCAAGTTCCTCGCCCTGGACAAGGTCGAGCTGGTATTCACCGAGGACGCCCTCGAGGCGGCGGCCGAGCGCGCGCTGCAGTACAAGACCGGCGCCCGCGGCCTGCGCACCCTGATCGAAGAGGTGCTGCTCGAGGTGATGTACGAGATCCCGTCGCGCAGCGACGTGCGCAAGTGCGTCATCAGCGCCGACACGATCACCCAGGGCAAGGCGCCGCTGCTGCTGACGCGCAGCGAGCGCGTCGTCGAGATGGAAGACCTGGCCGACGCCTCGGCCTGATCTCCACTCCCCCGGAGCTCGAGGCGGTTGCCGATCGGATCGGCAGCCGCCTTTTTCGTGCTCCGCGACGGCCGCCGGGCCTACGCTCTCCCCGGTGCCGTCGCGCAAGCCGGCGAGTAGCCGATTCTTGACGCCGGCAGGGGGCCTTGCTATAGTCCGCTTCTCAGCGCAGCCTGGAGTTTGCCGAACGGGATACATCGCGCCCCAGGGAGGCGCGCCATGCGGCGGTCCCCGCTACTCACGATCGTCTCGGTGCTGGCAACCGTCGTGGCCGCCTGCGGACCAACCGGCGCGGCGACCTCGCCCGCGGCGCCGCGGCCGGCCGCCGCGGGGGCGCCCGCGGAACAGCGCGCCCCGGCGCCCAGCGCTCCCGCCGACCATCCCCTCGACGAGGTCGTGCTGCGGCTGGCCTGGACCGCGGGGGGAGGCGGCGATCAGCCGCCGTTCTTCCTGGGCCTGGAGAAGGGGTGGTACCGCGAGGTCGGGATCGACCTCAAGATCATCGAGGGCAAGGGCGCGGCGCCCAACGTGCAACTGCTGGGCAACAAGTCCGACCTGTTCTCGATCATCGACGCGAACGTGCTTGCCGCGAGCGTCTCGAAGGGCGTGCCGATCAAGTCGATCGGGACCATCGTCCAGCAGGCCCCCTTCGACATCGCCTACCGCACGGACAGCGGCATCAAGACGCTCCAGGACCTGCGAGGCAAGAACGTCGGCTTCCAGCCTGGCGAGGCGCAGGGGGAGCTGTTCGCGCACCTGCTGCAAGCGAACGGGATCGACCCGCGCGACGTGAAGGTGACCGGCGTCGCCGGCGCGAACCAGCCCCAGGCCCTCTACCAGGGCCAGGTGGACGCCGTCGGCGGCTACGTCACCGGCTCCTACTTCCGGGTCAAGCTGGGCGCGCCCGCCGGCATGCAGGTCGATCACATCATGTACAAGGACCACGGCGTCAGCACGCTGAACGCCTCGGTCGCCGCCCACGTCGACACGTTGAAGGACAAGCCGGACCTCGTGCGCCGCTTCATGGCCGCGACCACGCGTGCGCTCGAGTACTCCAAGGACCATCAGGATGAGGCCATCGCGGCGCTCCTCACGCAGTACCCGGATGCCAACCGAGAGCTACTGACCGAATCCACGAAGTGGGCGTTCCAGCTCGCGCAGACCCCCAACTCCGCCGGCAAGCCGCTCGGCTGGACGGCGGAGGCCGATTGGAACAACACGCTCGACCTCCTGCAACAGTTCGTCGGCCTCACCAACCGGGAGGCCACGGATAGCTACTTCACCAACGACTTCATCCCCGCGAGCACCTAGTGTTCTGGGATACCTAGTTCGAGTAGTGTTTGCAACAACAAACACTACTCGAATCACCAGTAACGGAGTACTAGAGGCCCCGATGCTGCGACGGCGCAACGAGCAGTGGATGGTCGATCTGGCCATCCGCCTCGCCGGCCTGGACTCACTGTGGATCGAGATGATGCCCGCCTGGCTCGAGTGCGGGCATCGCCTGCTGGACATCCAGAAGACCAACGCGCGCATCCGCTCGCTGGGCATGATGTCCAAGGAATGGGAGCGCACCGCGCGGCTGACCGAGGAGCACGCGCGCGCCGCCGAGGAAGCGGGCCACCGCGTGACGGCCGGCGAGTTCTACCACCGCGCCGCGCTCTACTACGGTCGCGCGAAGTGGCCCATCTTCGACGACACGAGCCCGCGCAAGCGACGCCTAAGCGAGCAGCAGAACGCCTGCTTCGACAAGGTCATCGCCTACAACGACCTGTATCGGCTGGAGCGGGTCGAGATCCCCTTCGAGGGTCGGTCGCTAGCCGGCATCCTCCACCACGTGCCCGGCCCCGACCGCCCGCCCTGCGTGATCTTCGCGCCCGGCATGGATATGACGAAGGAGGATTTCCCGAACGTCCAGAACAACATCTTCGTGCGGCGCGGGCTGGCCTGCCTCTCCATCGACGGTCCCGGGCAGGGGGAGAGCAACCTGCGTGGCATCAAGGCGGAGCTGGACAACTACGAGCGCGCGGTCAGCGCGGCGGTGGACTTCCTGCAGGCGCGCGGGGACGTCGACGGCGAGCGGCTCGCCTTACTGGGGCTGTCGCTCGGCGGCTACTGGTCGGTGCGCGCCGCGGCGGCGGAGCGGCGCCTGAAGGCCCACGTCTCGATGATCGGCATCTACGGCTCGCTCGACTCCTTCCTCAACGTCGCGCCGCCGACGTTCCGCCACACCTTCATGTACATGGCCGGCCTACAGACGGACGAGGCGATGGACGCGATGGGCGAGCAGATGAGCGTCCTCGAGCTAGCAGCGCGCATCCACTGCCCGACGCTGCTCGCCGTCGGGGAGTACGACCAGCTCTCCCCCCACCCGGAGACGCTGGCCTTCTACGACCGGCTAGCGGGGCCCAAGGAGCTGTGGGTCTACGAGGGGGAGTTCCACGCCATGGGGGCGCGGCGCGCCGATCTCTGGCCCCAGATCGCGGACTGGATC
>Ga0070739_10008896_pt1 | contig 10141 bp, 9 predicted proteins | sample Coa_R1_7_FD_66445 | JGI IMG/M metagenome (GOLD analysis project Ga0070739, IMG submission 66445) | Surface soil microbial communities from Centralia Pennsylvania, which are recovering from an underground coalmine fire - Coalmine... | ecosystem: Environmental > Terrestrial > Soil > Unclassified ...
GGAGAAGACGTAGTACGTCGCCCACAGGAGCAAGCCGCAGTTGACCGTGAGCATCGCAGCCCACTGCCATCGGCGACGTGTGATCAGTGCTGCCGCGACCAGGCACGGGAACAGCGCGCCGAGGTAGCGCGGCAGCGACGTGAAGTCCTTCGAACCGATCGCCAGGACGAAGGACGGAATCGTCCACGCCGCGTATGAGACCGGCAGCCGCCGCCACACCACCGGCAGCAGCGCGGCGAAACCGAGGATGAGCACGCAAGCCATGACCGCCGCGCCGTGCCCGTGTCCCCGCCAGTTGTGCACCCAGACGTGATGCAGAATGCTGATCGGGTTGCCCATGATCGCGCCGCGGCCGAGCTTCGAGGTCTGCTGTGTGTACGGCAACAGCCAGCCGCCGTACCGCACCCGCGAATAGGCGAGGAAGGTCGCCAATCCGGCCACCGGCGCCGCGGCGACGGCCGCAGCGTTCGCCACGGCCTTCCAGCGCCAGCCTTCGCGCCGCGCCGAGCGCAGTCCCTCGATCGCCCCTGGAATCGCGAGGAGCAAACCGACCGGCCGCGCCATTCCGCCGAGGAATCCGAGACCCAGCGCGAGCCAGAAGTGCCGCGCGCGTCGCTGCCCGACGCTTGACTCAGGGTGCGACGGAGAGCTCGATCCGGGCCCTGATCCGCCGCCGATGCTCCGTACCAGCAGGAAGTAGCCCACCGCGAGCACCCCGGCCAGCGGCTCCGTGTAGCCCATGACCAGCGCGTAGCCGCCTGGCGCGAGCTGGCTCAGCCACGCCGCGCGCCGAGCCGCCCCGCGATCGCCGATCTCCCGCACCACGACGCGATGCACCAGCGCGCCGAACAGCAGCGCCATCGCCCAGCAGAACACGAACAGCGCGACGCTGGTCGGCAGCCTGCTCACCGCCGCCAATCCCGCCGCGTCCAGCGAAGTGAGCGGGAAGAAGTGAATCAGGCCACCGGCACGGTCATACCCGTGCTCTGCGATGCCGAGGTACCAGCGCGTGTCCCAACTCAGCAGCGCGCCCAGCGGATGCGCCGGATCGGTATGCCACGACACCGCGCACACCAGCGCTCGCGCCGCGATCCAGGCCGGCAGTGTCGCCCGGAGCCCGTCCCACAGCCAACCGGATCGCCACCGGCCGACCGCCCGCCGCGCTCTGCGGTCCGCGGCGCGATCGAGTCGCGCCGCGTCCGGGGTCACCGCGGTGTCACCGGTCAAGGAATGTAGATGCCGATGAACGACTGGTACGCGAAGTAGGCGCACAACGCCGTCGAGCTCCCGACCACCCAACCCCACCGCCGCCAGTCCCGCGTCAGCATCGCGCCGACCAGCAGCAGCGGCAGAATACCGGCCGAGTAGCGGGCGAAGGAGGAGAAGTGCGGCGCCGTGATCGCGGCGAAGACGCTGAGCGCGGCCCAGACCGTGTACGAGACCGGCAGCCTGCGCACGCAGCCCCACAACAACCCGACCGCCGCGACGACCAGGACGAGCGTGAAGGCGCCGGCGCCGTTCCCGACCTGGTTCAGCGAGTCCAGCGCCGATTCGAACGGATTGCCCGCGTACGTTCCGCGCAGCCCCTCAAGCTTCTGAATCGAGTAGGGCAGCGTCCAATTGCCGTAGACGTTGTGGCTCCACAGCAGGAACAGGCCGAGGCCCATCAGCGGCGAGAGCGCGACCAGCACCCTGGCGGCCAGCTGGCCGACCGGGTCGCGCCGCTGCCGGATCGCCTCGATCGCGCCGGGCGCGGCCAGCAGCATCCCGGTCGGGCGCACCAGTCCGGAACCGAGCCCGGCGACGAACCCGGCCGCGTGCCAGAGCCAGGTGCGCCGGCTTGTCGCCGACTGCCTGATCGCGATGAGGTAAGCCGCGGCCAGCAGTCCGGACAGTGCCTCGGTGTACCCCATGACCAGCACGAACGCGCCCGGCGTGAGCTGGCTGAGCCAGGCCGCGCGCCGGGCCGCCACCGCGTCCCCGCCGACCGTCAGCATCAGCCGGTACATCAGCATGCCGAACAGCAGCGCGCCGACCCAGCAGACCAGCAGGATCGCCGTCGCCGCCGGAATGCCCACTGCGGAGACCGCGCGCGTCGTGAGCGGCAGCAGCGGCCAGAAACGCACCCCGTCGTTGGCCACGCCGGAATAGCCGGTCTGGGCGATGCCCAGGTACCAGGCGGTGTCCCAGGTGTAGAGCTGGTTGAACAGGTGGTGCAGCTCCGGCCGGCCCGGCATCTGCGCCGCGAAATGCGGGGTCGCCCGCTGCCCGAGGTCCTGGATCGCGATGATGACGATGTGCGCGACCACCCAGGCCGCGAGCGCCGCCCGGAACGCCGGACCCCACCACGCCCGCGCCGCCGTCGCCTCCAGCGGGCCGTCCCCGGAGAACCGCGCTATCGGCACGTGTGTGGCGTCGTCCGCGGAGGTGAAGTGGTCCGCGGACGCCGGCCGCTGCCGCATCTGCGAGCTCGGCGCGGCTTCCGTGGACTGTTCGTCGCCAACTAGTTCCGGCACGGCTCGAACTGCTCTCGTCTCGATCGCCCTGGGTTCGGTGTCCCGGAAACCGTATCGGCCGCGAGAGAATGGCGCCATGATCGACGAACCCTCCGTGTCGGGCGCCGAAGGCCCAGCCTCCGCGCTCGACCCCGAGATCGCCGCCCGGCTCAAGCGCAACCCCGACGGCCTGGTCCCGGCCATCGCGCAGCAGCACGACACCGGCGAAGTGCTCATGCTGGCCTGGATGAACGACGAGGCGTTGCACCGCACGCTGACCACGGGCCGCGCCACCTACTGGTCGCGCTCCCGCAAGGAGTTCTGGGTCAAGGGCGAGACCTCGGGCAACGTGCAGCGGGTCGTGTCCGTCGCGCTGGACTGCGACGGCGACACGATCCTGGTCGCGGTCGACCAGACCGGCCCGGCCTGCCACACCGGCACGCGCACCTGCTTCGACGGCCGGGCGCTGATCTGACCGGTCGCGCTGCCGCGCCGCGCCCTGCCGCGTGAAACCTTCACCGACCCGCATCACCACCGACCCGTACCGCCACTGCCTGATTTCGACGCCGTAGACGCTCGCCACTGATGACAGGATGGGCCGCATGACCACTGGAGAGACGATCCCGGATCTCGACGCCTTCCGGGAGCTGGCGGCCGAGCGCCGCGTCATCCCGGTGACCCGGCGCTACCTGGCCGACGGAGAGACCCCGATCGGCCTCTACCGCAAGCTCGCGAACGAACGCGCCGGCACGTTCCTGCTCGAATCCGCGGAGCAGGGCGTGTGGTCCCGCTACTCCTTCATCGGCGTGCGCAGCGAGCTCGCTCTGACCGAACTGGACGGCGCCGCGCACTGGATCGGCGAGCCGCCGGTCGGCATCCCCGCCGAGGGCGCGCCGCTCGACGTGCTGGCCGCCGCCCTCGACGCGCTGCGCACCCCCGCCGACTCCAGCCGCGCCGACCTGCCCCCGCTCACCGGCGGCTTCGTCGGCTACCTCGGCTACGACACGGTCCGCCGCCTCGAGCGCATCGGCGACCACGCCAAGGACGACCTAGGGCTGCCCGAGCTGACCATGCTGCTGGCCAGCGACCTGGCCGTGCTCGACCACAGCGACGGCTCGGTGACGCTGATCGCCAACGCCATCAACCACAACGGCACCCCGGACGGCGCGGACGGCGCATATCAGCGCGCGATCGCCCGGCTCGACACGATGACCGCCGACCTCGCCCGGCCGCTGGACCAGCGGCCCGCCACCCTCGCCCCGGCCAACTCGCCGACGGCGACCCCGGTGTTCGCGGGCAACCGCACCAGCGAGGACTACCGCGCCGCCGTGGAGGCCGCCAAGGAGGAGATCCGCGCGGGGGAGGCGTTCCAGATCGTGCTCTCCCAGCGGTTCGAGGCCCCGACCCGGGCCAGCGCCCTGGACGTCTACCGGGTGCTGCGCGCGACGAACCCGAGCCCTTACATGTACCTGCTGCGCTTCCCGGCGGCCGGGGCGAGCAGCGGCTTCGACGTCGTCGGCTCCTCGCCCGAGGCCCTGATCAAGGTGGACAACGGCGAGGCGATGCTGCACCCGATCGCCGGCACCCGGCCGCGCGGCGCCACCCAGGAGAAGGACGCGGCGCTGGCCGCCGAGCTGCTCGCCGACCCGAAGGAACGCGCCGAGCACCTGATGCTCGTCGACCTGGGCCGCAACGACCTGGGCCGGATCAGCGCCCCGGGGAGCGTCGAGGTCGTCGACTTCATGTCGGTCGAGCGCTACAGCCACGTGATGCACATCGTCTCCACCGTCGTCGGCCGGGTCGCTAAGGGCCGCACCGCGCTGGACGTGCTGCTGGCCGCGTTCCCGGCCGGCACCCTCTCCGGGGCTCCGAAGCCGCGCGCGATGCAGATCATCGACGAGCTCGAACCGACCCGGCGCGGCCTGTACGGCGGCTGCGTCGGCTACCTGGACTTCGCCGGAAACGCCGACACCGCCATCGCGATCCGCACCGCGCTGCTGCGTGACGGCATCGCGTACGTCCAGGCCGGAGCAGGCATCGTCGCCGACTCCAACCCGGCGGCGGAGGACGTCGAGTGCCACAACAAGGCGATGGCCGTGCTCCGCGCCATCGCCGCCGCCGACACCCTAAAGCCCCTGTAACAAGGCGTCGGCCGCCAGCCGCCCCCGGCCGGCGATCCGGGCCCCGGTCCGCGTCCCGTCCGCCCCGTTTGCGAAGATGTCCCCATGACCGCGACAGGCAGCGTGACAGGGGCTGCGCCATCGACCGAGACGCGCCCGGCCCGTTCCGCCACCCGCGCGAAGGTCACCGCCGCGCTGCTGGCCGCCGCCGGCGCGGGGCTCATCCTGGCCTCGGACGGACGCGGCTGGGCCAACGCCACGATCACCTCGCCGGTCCGCCTGTCCGTACACGCCAGCGGCAGCACCATCACCTCGCTGCCGTACGCGCTCGGCCTGGTCGGGCTGGCCGGAGCCGTCGCGCTGTTCGCGGTGCGCCGCCTCGGCCGCTACCTGGTCGGTCTCGTCCTGCTCGGCGCCGGGCTGGGCACCGTCGCGGCCGTGGCCACCAACCTCGGCCACCTCGACAGCACCCAGCTGGCCAGGGTCGCCGACCAGACCCTTGGGGCGAGCGGCGCGCAGCTGAGCGAGGTGACGAACACCGCTTGGCCCTACATCACCATCCTCGGCGGCGTGCTGGTCGCCGTCTCCGGGGCGTTCACGCTCGTGCGCGGCAGGACGTGGACGGGCCTGTCGAACCGCTACGAGGTCGCCCCCAAGGCCGCCGGCCCAGCAGCCGGCCCAGCCACGAGCGCGGCGGCAGCCGGCGCGCAGCCGCCTGACGAGGACGCCGAACCCACCGCGCGCGAGCTGTGGGACTCGATCAACCGCGGCGCCGACCCCACGGTCTGAGCACCGCGCCGCGTCAGAGACAATGGAACGCGACGACCGGGTGGGGTAGCGCGCCGCTGCCTCGCGCAGTGCGTCATTCGAACCACAGCGACAGTCTTCGAGGAGTCAGTCCAGCCATGACCGAGACCACCGAGCACAAGGGCCCGTCCACGATCGCCAAGGCCGCCAGCCTCGGCATGGCCGCCCTCGGCTCGTCCGCGGCGGGCAACCACTTCGCGGGCAACACCGTGGACCACGCCGACCACGGCCACTCCGTCGCGCGCTGGGTCGCCGCGGCCCTGTCCTTCGTCGGTTTCTTGGTCGGCGGGCTGCTGTTCCCGTTCGCGATGGTGCCCGCCGTGATCGTCTGCGGCGTCTTCCAGTTCCTCGCGCTCATCGCGGTCGTCGTGCTGAACGCCACCGGCTTCGGCGTGCCGGACGTCTGGGGCCAGCTGAAGGCCGAGGCGGCGGCCGAGCGCGCGTCCGCCTGACCCGCTCTGTCCGGCCGGGGCGGCCGCGGCCGCCCGCGCCCGCATCGCGGCTTGGCGCCGAGCACCGCCGCGTTGCCGATAGCATGGCTGGGCAAGACGGCGCCGTGTGGCGCCCTGGCAGAGGGGACGGTACGTGGCGGTGGCGACACCGAATCGGAACGTGCTCGACGAGATCATCGAGGGCGTGCGCGCCGACCTGGCCGAGCGTCAAGCCCAGACCCCTCTGGACGACGTCAAGGCCAAGGCGCTGGCCCAGCCCTCCGCCAAGGACGGCGTGCGGGCCCTGCGCGGCGACGGGGTCGCGGTGATCGCCGAGGTGAAGCGCTCGAGCCCGTCCAAGGGCGCGCTGGCCGCGATCGCCGACCCCGCTTCCCTGGCCGGGGACTATGAGCAGGGCGGCGCCAGCGTCATCAGCGTCCTGACCGAGCGGCGCCGGTTCGGCGGCTCGCTGCAGGACCTCAAGGAGGTGCGCGCCCGGGTGGACGTCCCGGTGCTGCGCAAGGACTTCATCGTCACCAGCTACCAGCTGTGGGAGGCCCGCGCGCACGGCGCCGACCTCGTGCTGCTGATCGTGGCCGCGCTGGAGCAGGACGCGCTGGTCTCGCTGATCGAACGGGCCGAGTCCATCGGCCTCACCCCCCTGGTCGAGGTGCACGACGAGGAGGAGGTCGCCCGGGCCGTGGACGCCGGGGCGCGCATCATCGGCGTCAACGCGCGCGACCTGCGCACCCTCGAGGTCGACCGCACCACCTTCTCCCGCCTCGCCCCGCTGATCCCGGACAGCGTGGTGCGCATCGCCGAATCGGGCGTGCGCGGCCCGCACGACCTGATCGCCTACGCCAACTGCGGCGCGGACGCGGTCCTGGTCGGCGAGTCCCTGGTGACCGGCAAGAACCCGCGCGACGCGGTGGCCGACCTGGTCGCGGCCGGCGCGCACCCGGCGATGCGGCGCGGACGGCAGTGAGCTGACCGTGTACGGCGCCCCCAAACCGATCGCACCGGCCCGGCGGCGGCCGTGGTGGCGGCATGCCCCGGCGGGCCGCCGATGGCAGGTCGGGCGGTAACCGCTCCATTTCGCGAGGCACCCTTTCACGCCCCGCCGAGCACGCCCTCGTGGACGTTCACCGTCCCCCTTGCCTTCGCCTTTGCCCCGCACCTCTTCTCGGAGTCTTCCGATGACCGACACGTCAACCTTCAGCGACGCCTTCTTCGCGGCCGCATACGCCCATCCCTCGACGCAGCCCGACGAGGCGGGACACTACGGCCGCCACGGCGGACGCTTCATGCCCGAAGCCCTCATGGCCGCGCTCGCCGAGCTGACCGAGGCATACCAGAAGTCGAAGAACGACCCGGCTTTCCACGCCGAGTTCTCGACGCTGCTGCGCACTTACGCCAACCGGCCCTCCCTCCTCACTGACGCCAAGCGGCTCTCCGCGCACGCGGGCGCCCGCATCCTGCTCAAGCGCGAGGACCTCAACCACACCGGCTCACACAAGATCAACAACGTGCTCGGCCAGGCGCTGCTCACCAAGCGCATGGGCAAGCGCCGCGTCATCGCCGAGACCGGCGCTGGGCAGCACGGCGTGGCCACCGCCACCGCAGCGGCCCTGCTCGACCTCGAATGCGTCATCTACATGGGCGAGGAGGACACGCAGCGCCAGGCGCTCAACGTCGCCCGCATGCGCATGCTCGGAGCCGAGGTCATCCCGGTCGCCATTGGCTCGCGCACCCTCAAGGACGCCATCAACGAGGCGATCCGCGACTGGGTAACGAACGTCGACCACACGCACTACCTGCTCGGTACCGCAGCCGGTCCGCACCCCTTCCCGTCGATGGTGCGTGACTTCGTGCGCGTCCTCGGCGTGGAAGCCCGCGAGCAGACCATCGCGTTGACCGGCGGACTGCCCGACGCGGTCGCGGCCTGCGTCGGCGGCGGCTCGAACGCGATCGGCGCCTTCCACGCCTTCGTGCCGGACGAGAGCGTTCGCCTCTACGGCTTCGAGGCCGGCGGCTCAGGTGTCGAAACGGGTCTGCACGCCGCGTCGATCAGCGGCGGTGCGATCGGCGTGCTGCACGGCGCGCGCACGTACCTCCTCCAGGACGAGTACGGCCAGACCCTGCCCAGCCACTCCATCTCCGCCGGGCTCGACTACCCGGCTGTCGGACCCGAGCACGCCTGGCTGCACGACACCGGACGCGCCGTCTACGAGCCGGTCACCGACGACGAGGCGATGCAGGCGTTCAAACTACTCTGCCGCACCGAGGGCATCATCCCGGCCATCGAATCAGCGCACGCAGTCGCCGGAGCGCTGCGCATCGCGCCGAGGCTGCGCGCCGAACTCGGCCGTGAACCGGTCATCCTGGTCAACCTCTCCGGCCGCGGCGACAAGGACATGCACACCGCCGCCGCCTACTTTGGCTTCGAGACGACGGAGGCCTGACCCACCATGACCACCGACAACAGCACAACCCCCGCCCCTGCCAAGCTCGCCACTGCCATCGCCGCAGCCAAGGCGGAAAACCGCGCCGTCCTCGTCGGCTACCTTCCCGCGGGCTTCCCGTCCGTCGAAGGCGGAATCGCCGCGTGCCGCGCGATGATCGAGGGCGGGGTCGACATCGTCGAGGTCGGACTGCCGTACTCCGACCCGCAGATGGACGGCCCGGTCATCCAGCGCGCCGTCGAGCGGGCACTCGAAGCGGGCACGAACACGGTCGACGTCCTGCGCACCGTCGAGGGCGTCGCCGAGACCGGCGCGCCGACGCTGGTCATGACCTACTGGAACCCGATCGAGCGCTACGGCGTGGACCGGTTCGCCAAGGAGTTCGCCGACGCCGGCGGCGCGGGCCTGATCACGCCCGACCTGATCCCGGAGGAAGCCGAAGCCTGGATCACCGCCTCCGACGCGCACGACCTGGACCGCGTGTTCCTGGTCGCGCAGTCCTCCACCGACGAACGCATCGCGCTGACCACGCGCACCTGCCGGGGCTTCGTCTACGCGGCTTCGCTGATGGGCGTCACGGGCACGCGCGCATCCGTGAACTCGGAGGCGGCGCACCTCGTGGAGCGCACGAGGGCGGCCACCGATCTGCCGGTCTGCGTCGGGCTCGGCGTGTCGAACGCGAAGCAAGCGGCCGAGGTCGCCCAGTTCGCCGACGGCGTGATCGTCGGCTCGGCGTTCGTCAGGTGCCTGCTCGACGCGCCGGACGAGGCCGCGGGGCTCGCCGCCTTGCGTGAACTCGCCGAACAGCTCGCTGAAGGTGTCCGATCCCGGGGTCGTTGAGGTAACCTCACCGCCGGAACGGCCAGCGGGCGGCCGCAGCGCAGAGGCAAGCCGAACGGATCGACAGGACCGGATAGGACGGGCAGCACGATGACGGCGGAACGAGGCACCGCGGCCACCAACGGCAAGGGCGGCGCGGCCGGCGGCAACGGCGTGAAGTCGAAGTCGAAGCAGGCCGCGTCCGGACCGGGGACCGGGATCGGGGCCGGGACCGAGTCGCAGTCCGCGTTCGCCACCGCGCTGCCCTGGATCTCGCTGGTCGCGAGGCTGCTGCTGGGCGCGATGTGGCTGTTCTACTGCCTGCCGAAGCTCGGCGCCTCGGACGCCAACGCGGCCTCGGTGCGCAACTTCCAGATCCTGCCCAGCGGCCTGGTCAACGTCTTCGCCTACGCCCAGCCCTACGTGGAGCTGGCCCTCGGCCTGCTCGCCATCGCGGGGCTGGGCACCCGGCTGGTGGCCGTGCTCTCGGCGTTGCTGCTGCTGACCTACATCGGCGGCATCGCCTCGCTCGGCGCGCGGGGCATCCACATCACCTGCGGCTGCGGCGGCGCCGGCGGCCAGGTCGCGGTGGGCAAGACCCGCTACACGCTCGACATCCTGCGCGACATCCTGTACCTCGTCCCGGCGGCGTGGCTGATCTGGAAGCCCAAGAGCAGGTTCTCCGCAGACGCCGCGCTGCTGCCCGAGCTCCCGCCCGTCGCTCCGGTGCCGACCCCGCGCCGCACCACTCCGGCCAAGGGCGGCTCCTCCCGCCGGTAGCGGTGCGTGGGTTCGCAATCACGCGCGCTCCGCCGCCTCGCTGACGCTCGGCAGCTCCGCGCGCTGATCTTGACCCACCCGCCCACCCTGCTCCGCGTCCTCGCTGACGCTCGGCCGCTACGCGAACCTGGGCGCTGCCGCGCTGCTGCCCGAGCTCCCGCCCGTCGCTCCGGTGCCGACCCCGCGCCGCACCACTCCGGCCAAGGGCGGCTCCTCCCGGCGGTAGC
>Ga0070739_10008897_pt1 | contig 10140 bp, 8 predicted proteins | sample Coa_R1_7_FD_66445 | JGI IMG/M metagenome (GOLD analysis project Ga0070739, IMG submission 66445) | Surface soil microbial communities from Centralia Pennsylvania, which are recovering from an underground coalmine fire - Coalmine... | ecosystem: Environmental > Terrestrial > Soil > Unclassified ...
TCTCACCCGACTCCCGGTACACCTCAATTTGCTGGCTGGCCCAATTTCGTTTGACCGAGCCGAGGATCGGGAGGCCGCGCTGGCGGCGGTAGAAGTAGTAGAAGGCCAGGCCGACGACGACCCAGGCCGGGCCCCCAACACGGCCGATTTCGTTGGTGAGAATCACCATGATCAGTACCGCGATCAGGAAGAGGAGTCCGAGGATTCCGCTGATCGGTATTTGATAGGCCTCAGCGTGTCTCCGCACGCCGACGTTCCAGGGCATGCGGAAACTACGCGGAGTGTCGGGGTCGGTGAAGCGCAGGCGTAGCAACGCGATGAAGACCAGCAGATAGTTAACCGCCGCGCTGAAGGCGTACATCTCGGCCAGGGTCTGGAGGACATTGGGGGTGAATCCGGCGGCGACCAATTCGCCGATCGCGATGGCGACGAACGTTACCAACGCGACAATCGGCGTGTCGCGCTTCTTGTCGACTTTGGTGAAGAACTTCGGCATCAGGTCGTTTTTCGCCATCGAGTAGACGATGCGCGAGGAACCGTAGACGCCGGAGTTTGAGGAGATCAGCAAGAGAGTCGTGCCAAGCACCGCCATGATTGGGACGGTATATGGGCCGATGGTTGGTAAGCGACTGGCAATCCAGATCATCGGCGCGTTCTGGTGCTGCTGGTGCTGGAAGCTGCAGGCGGCGGCTGAGAGGTGGCCGCAGAAGTCGTGTGCCGTCGGGCTGAACGTTTCCCAGTGGACCATACCGAGTGACAGATTGCTCAGCGAGATGGCGTAGGCCAGGATGGTCAGGATCAGCGCGATCGAGGTGCGCGGGATGACGGCGGTGGGCCGCTCGGTCTCCTGAGCCGCCTGGGAGATCGACTCCAAACCGACGAACGAGACGATGGCCAGAGACGTGCCGAGAAATAGCGGTTGGTAGTTGAAATTCAGGAAGAATCCGGAAACCTGGTGCCAGTAAAAGTTCGGGTCGAACGCAAAGAAGAATCCGATAAAGATGAGCGTGCTTTCGGCGAGTATGTCGAGCCCGCCAGCCATCTCATTCAGACGGGAGGATTCGCGAACGCCCATAGCGTTCAGACCAAGAAGGAAGAGGACGAATGCGATGGCCTCGAAGATGATCCAGGGTGGATGGGTGATCGTCGCCGGCAGCAGGCGATCGATGTAGCTGACCGCGGTAAACGCGAACAGGGCAATATCGACCGTAAACGCCAGGAGGACCGACCAGCCGGCGCTGAAACCCCAGATGTCGCCGAGGCCGCGCATGACCCACAACTGGCCGCCGCCGGCCAGGGGGTACATGGCAGAGAGCTCGGTATAGGCCAGGCCGATCGTCGCGTAGATCATCCCGGCAAAGAGAAACGCGAGGTTGGCCGATCCCTGGGCAGTAGCGATGACCAGGCCGAGGGCGACGTAGATGTCGGCGCCGACATCGGCGTAACCCCAGGTATACGATCCCCAGGGACCGACGGCCCGGCGGAGCTGGTATTCGGTCTCCGCTACGCCTCCCCGTCCGCCATCAGAAGACACGCATCCCCCTGTGCCGAGCGTCGCTCATTCTCGGATTGCCCCTCACGTCAGTCTATTCAGTTCGCGGCGGAATTCACGACTGGCCGATGCCACCCAACGAAATGTACTTGACGTCGAGATACTCGTCGATGCCAAAGGCGCTTCCCTCGCGGCCGAATCCGGATTCTTTCACCCCGCCGAAGGGGGCGACGGCCGCCGACGGCGCGCCGTCGTTGGCGCCGAGAATGCCGTATTCCAGCTTTTCAGCCAGCCGCCAGACGCGACCGACATCACGGGTGAAGTAATACCCGGCCAGACCGTACTTCGTGTCGTTGGCGCGGGCAATGACCTCATCCTCGGTGTCGAAGCTGAGGATCCCGGCCACCGGACCGAACGTCTCCTCGTGCGAGATCAGCATGTCTTCCTTCACGTCGACGATCACGGTCGGCTCGTAGAAGTAGCCTTTGCCGACATCGGCACGCTTGCCGCCGAGCATGACCTCGCCGCCCTTACTCCGCGCGTCGTCGACATGTTCGACGACTTTGTCGAAGGTCGGTTCGTCGACCAGCGGGCCGACGGCAACACCCGGCTCGAGACCGTTCCCGACCTTGAGCTTCGACATGCGATCGACCAGGCGCTTCACGAACTCGTCGCGAATGCCGCGCTGAACGAAGATGCGGTTGGCGGCGATGCAGGTTTCACCCATATTTCGCATCTTGGCGTAGATGGCGTTTTCGACGGCAGCATCGAGATCGGCATCGTCGAAGACGATGAACGGAGCGTGGCCGCCTAGCTCGAGGGACAGTCGCTTCAACGTGTCCGCCGCCTGCTTCATGAGAATCTTGCCGACCTCCGTCGAACCGGTGAACGATACTTTCCGCACGCGGAAGTCTTCCATGATGGCGGCGGCGAGAGCGCGGGGATCGGTCCCGGTGACAACCGACAAAACACCGTCGGGCAGCCCGACGTCCTGGAAGATGCGGGCCATTTCCAGCGCGGTGAGCGGTGTCATCTCGGCGGGCTTGATGACCATCGTGCAACCGGCGGCGAGAGCTGCGCCGAGCTTGCGGGTAATCATCGCGGCCGGGAAATTCCAGGGGGTGATCGCGGCGGTCACGCCGACCGGTCGCTTGAGCGCCAGGATGCGCTTGACGGGCGTGAGAGGCGGGATCGTCATACCGTATACCCGCTCCGCTTCGCCGGCAAACCATTCCAGGAACGCTGCGGCGTACGTTATTTCGCCGGTTGATTCGGCCAGCGGCTTGCCCTCTTCTTCGGTCATGATCCGGGCAAGCTTATCCTTCTCGGCATGCATCTGGCGCGCGGCATCGGACAGGATTCGGGCGCGATCCTTGGCGACCGAATTTCCCCACGAGGGTTGCGACGCGGCCGCGAGATCAATCGCTCGCTGCATGTCGGCCCGTCCGGCATCGGGGACGGTGGCGATGGGCTCGAGCGTCGCCGGGTTGACGACCTGAAAGGTCTTCCCCGACTCTGCCTCAACCCACGAGCCGCCCATAAAAAGCTTGTACGCTGTCTCGGCCGCAGTCGCAACCATCGGATCCTCCTCGTCGTGGACAATCATGCCCACGGCATCTGACTCACAACATTCGATTCTATCTGGCCTCGCGATCAATGGCGGCGATATAACCACCGGCCCCTACCGCGAAATGCGCGTCCAAGCGTCCTCGTAATTCACGACGAGGCCAAGGTCATCGACGGTCAGCTCAGCCTTGAAGTCGCCGCTGGAATAGACATAACGATTCGCGCCAATGCGTGCGTAGGTCTGGTCGAGCCGCTCGATCTCGAGGGAAGGGAAACGGACCCAGGCTGCGACCACGTCGACCCGCGTGCCGGGAGATAGATCGAGGCGGCGGATGGGGAGCGTGTTTGTGGCCGGTGTGATCTCCAAGTCAACGTCGATGCAGCCCGCGAGCTCGGGGCGGCGGACACCGTTAGTCCGCCACTCGCCGTCGGTTCGGGTCAGATGCAAACCCTGTTCCGGCGCCGTGGCGCGCTGGGCGATGTGGACTGCCGTGGTGTGCCAGCCGGCATCGCACAGGATGCCGTAGCGAACGCTGACCGGCCGGCCGTCAATGACCATGACGACCGTGCCGCGGAGTTGCCAGCCCGGTCCGTCACGCCAGAGCGCCGCATATTCGGCACCCAGACCATCGTCGCGCCGCCAGCAGACTGCTCTAATCAGCGAGAGATCGGCCATCGAGCCTCCGGGATCGCTCTTAGAATACGGTAGTTTCCGCGCGACGGCGCGGTAGGGAAGGATAGATACCGATCAATGGAGACGCGCCCGCGCCAGCTCACCGGCGATCGCCCGACCGGCAAGTTGCATCTCGGCCACTATGTCGGCACGCTCAAGAACCGGGTGAAGTACTACCGGAACTACGAGAGCTTCTTCATCATCGCCGACCTTCACATGTTGACGACGAAGAACGCGCCGGAAGACATAGCTGAAGCCGACGCGAACGCGCGCCATCTGGTGCTGGACGCGATCGCGGCCGGAATCGAACCGAGCGAGGTCGTCTTCTACCTCCAGTCCGGGGTTCACGAGATCCACGAGATGTATACGTTGTTTCAAAACCTCGTTACCGTGGCGCGGATGGAACGTATTCCGAGTCTCAAGGACATGGCGCGCGACGCCAATATCGAGATGCCCTTCGGTTTGCTCGGCTACCCGATCTTGCAGGCGGCGGACATCCTCTGTGTCCGGGCAAATATTGTCCCGGTCGGCAAGGATAACGCAGCGCATGTCGAGGTGACGCGAGAGATCGCGCGCCGATTTAATAGCCTCTACGGCGAGGTGTTCCCGATTCCGGAGTTGATCGAGGGCGAGGTGCCGACGCTTGTCGGATTGGACGGCCAGGCCAAGATGAGCAAAAGCCTCAATAACGCGATCTTCTTGAGCGATAGCGCGCGCGACGTGGAGCGAAAGGTAATGGGGATGTACACCGACCCCAACCGGATACATGCCAATATTCCGGGTCGCGTCGAAGGGAACCCGGTGTTCGTCTTTCACGACGTATTCAACGCCGATCGGGAGGAGGTGGAGGATCTCAAGTCGCGCTACCGCGCCGGAACCGTCGGCGATGTCGAGGTGAAGCAGAAATTGGCCCGTGCGCTCAATGAGCTGCTGGAGCCGATGCGGGAGCGCCGCGCCCGGTATGACGTGCCCGGGTTGGTGGAGGAGATTATCTGGTCCGGCACTCAAAAAGCCCGCGAGGAGACGCAGGCGACGCTCTATGCGATGCGGCGGGCGATGGGTCTGACGGGTGTATGGAACCGGGTTCGACGCAAGGCGGAAAAGTACGAGAAGTCACGCGGCGAGTAGGGACGGTATGGCATGGATGGTGCTCCGGGCCTTCGTTAGAGGCTTATCACTCAGGAGGCGCCATCGTGACTCAGTACTACACCTTGAAAGATCGATTCTGGTATGACATGTCGGAGCTCTACTCGGTCCAAAAGAACGCACTCAACCTACTGCCGACGATCGCAAACGAGAGTGGGAACGCGCAGCTCCAGAACTTACTGCAGGACGCTACGCAGCATACTCGCCAGCACATTCAGAATCTCGACCAGTGCTTCCAGTCCGAAGGCATCGAGCCGTCGGCCGTGACCGGTGACACGGTCATGGGCCTTCGCCAGGAGCATGCCATGCTGGACGCGACGCACGCCTCAAAGGACCAGATCCTGGCGTACGATATCCATGCCGCCGCCAAGATCCTCGCTTATGAAATCGCGGCCTACCGGGCCGTCGCGGACATTGCACGCCTGCTCGGTAATAGCGCGTGCCAGGAGACGTTGCAGACCGACCTGACTCACGTTGAGCAGCTAAACAACCAACTGGAGGGCCTGCGCAACCAGATCGGGCAAGGAGTAGGAGCGGGTTCCTAATGCACGCTCCATACGGGAGTTCGCATCGGGACGATAGGGGTTAGCTTGTCAGGATGGGGTACGTGGCGAAGGGTGATGTTACTCCCAGCGGAAGACGCGCGTGGCGAGCAGCGGCATGGCGATTGCCCACCCGATGAGCAGCGCAAGACTGTCGATCGAGACTGACGTCCCGTCTAAGGCGGAGCGCAACACTGAGGCGAGGGCGGCCGCGGGGAGGAAGCGTGCCAGCGGCACGAGCAGCCCGGGCAGGTGATCGAGCGGCACGTAGAGACCGCCGAGCAGCAGGAAGAAGAGGAAGAGGCCGTTTGCCGCAGCGAGGGTGGCCTCGGCGCGCAGGCGACCGGCCATTGCCAGTCCCAGGCCGGCGAAGGCCACGCTGCCGAGAAGAAGCGCCAGCAACGCCAGCGCAATTGATCCGTGCGGTTTCCAGCCGTACCCTAGGGCGGCGATGAGCCCGAGAAGGATGATCTGCAGGAGCTCGAGAGCAGCAATCGACAGCAGCTTAGCGGCGATGAGCCCGCCACGTGGCAGCGGCGTAACACCCAGGCGCTTGAGGACGCCATAGTATCGCTCGTAGGCGGTGGCGATCCCCAGACTGACGAGCCCGCTGGAAATCACCGCCAGTGCGAGAGTTCCGGGCAGGAGAAACGCTATTTCCCGACCGGCTGCCGGTAGAAATTTGGCCGAGGCAAAGAAGACCATCAGGGCGACGGGAATGACCAGCGTCACGAGAACACTTTCACCCCTCCGTAGCGTCATCATGAATTCGGCGGTGGACTGCGCGGCGATGGCTCGGGTCGTCTGGGCCGGCGTCACAAGACGGCCTCATCCGCCAGGGAGAGGAAGAGATCCTCAAGCGTGTTCTGGCCCACGCGCAGCTCGAGCGGAAGGATCCCTTCCGGCCGCATTCGAGCGGTGATCTGCTCCAGTAACGCACCTGCGTCCCGGGTCTCGACTGTGTACTCGCCGCCGCCGATAGCTCGCACCCGTGACGCAGCCGGAAGGCTGGAAAGCAGGTCGAGCGGAACCGGACGATCAGTACGAAGGCGCACGGTGGTCGAATCGCCGCCGGTCAGCTCGCCCGGGCGCCCAATCGCCGCCAGCCGGCCATCGACAAGAATAGCGACGCGATCGGCCAGGCGCTCGGCCTCTTCCAGGTAGTGCGTCGTGAGCATGACCGTGATTCCGGAGTCGCGCAGCTCGCCGATGATTGACCAGGTCGCGCGACGCGCCTGTGGGTCGAGACCGGCGGTCGGCTCGTCGAGGAACACGAGTCTGGGGCGGCCGACGAGGGCGAGGGCGAGGCTCACGCGCTGCTTCTGGCCGCCCGAGAGCCGCCGGTACGGCGTTTCGGCGTCACCGTCGAGTCCAACCATCGACAGAAGCCTCCCGGCCGGCATGGGGTCGGGGTAGTAATTTGCAAATAGATCAAGAGCCTGGCGGGCCGAGAGGACCGGATAGACGCCGCCTTCTTGGAGCATCGCCCCAATTTGTGGTTTGAGCTCCGCAGCCTGGGAAATCGGATCCAGGCCAAGTACCCGTACGGAGCCGGAGTCCGGCCGGCGGTATCCTTCAAGGATTTCGACGGTCGTCGTCTTGCCGGCGCCATTTGGTCCGAGCAAGGCGAAGATCTCGCCCGGTTCCACGCTGAAGCTCACATCGTCGACGGCGTGCTTGCGGCTGTACGTCTTCGTCAGGCCCTCGACGACGACGGCCGGTCCGGCCGTCGTAACGGCGGGCAGCGCCGCCATATCCCTACGAGCTTCCTAGGGTGCCGGCGACGGGCTGTCTCTCCAAGCGCCGGGCAGGTTCGCCACTTCGTTCGCGCGCCGGTACAACCTCCAGGCACAGGTACGTCAGGCTGGCAAACAGAAGTCCGGCCATACCGGCGTGAGCCAGCGTACTGAAGAGATCTTCGTTGGTCCAGCCGATACTCGCCCCCGCGAGAGCCTGCAGACACACGGCAATGAGGGAGAGCCACGCGCCGCGGTAGAGGTCGGGCCGCAGATCCCGAATGCGTCGCGTTACGAGAACGAGATAGGCGATGCCGATGACAAGCACCGCTGCCGCGATCCGGTGAATGAGCGCCGTCCCGACTCCGGCCGTTAGGGGCGGGAGAACCGCGCCGTTACACAGCGGCCACCCGCTGCAAGCGAGGTCAGCTTCGGTGTGGCGGACGTACGCACCCAGGTAGACGACGACGTAGGAATAGCCGGTGAGCCCCCAGACGGCGGCGCGAAGAGCCGGAGCAACCGATACCGGGTCGGAGCTTCCGGCCTCGAATATCACAACGGCCGTCAGGAGAACGCTGGCAAATGCGACGAGCGAGACACCGAAGTGCAGTGCCAGAACAATCGCGAGTTGCGGGGCCATCACTGCCCAGGCCCCGAGTCCGGCCTGCAGGAACAGGAACAGGACCATGACGATGCTCAGGACGCGCACATCGCGACGACGCCAGTAGAGCATGAGAGCGGCCGCGGCGAGCGCAATGATCAGAATGCTTTCGACACCCACGACAGCCCGATGGCTAAATTCGATGAACGTGCGGACGGCAAATTGCGGCACAAATTGGCCGTGACAGAGCGGCCAGGAGCGTCCGCAGCCGTGCTCCGATCCGGTGTTCGTCACCGTAGCGCCCATGACCAGGACGACGAACATCCCTACCGTGGCGACGACGGCCAGCACTTTAGTCCATTGCTTCATGATCGAGCCATTTCTATATTCCATAATCCGGGCCGCCTGACGCGACTCTACCAGTCCTGGCCGGGCTGGTCGGCGACGATCCTGGCCGTGTCGCCGAGAATGTGGACATAGACCGTTTCCTGACGGTTAATGGGACCGGATCTCTGGGTGCCGAGCAGGTAGACGCCGGCTCCGTAATAGCCGGGGCGGTACGCGCTCATCGTGAAGCTGGGAACGACGTGGAGACCGCTTGCCCCTCGCGCGCGCAGTTGCTTCCCGGAGTCGATGATACGCCGGCGAATCGCGGGGTTTGCGACAAGGCGCCGGATGGTTGCGTTGTCGCCGGACTGCTGCGCGCGCGCGATCGCGTTGAGCGTACGGAAGGTGACATTGCAAACGCGCGCCGAGTTCGCCGGAGGCGTGCTGCTCCAGGAGCAGACGGGATCGGTTTGACTCGGCAGCGGAATGAGCGAACAACCGGAGAGGAGGACGCCGAGAAAAAGGATGGACGTTAGCCGGCTCAGGCGGCGTCGCCGGGCAGGACCAGAGACTTGGTCCGTATGTCCTCCTCAACCATTGCCTGCAGCGCGGCGGTGGGCATGCTGCCGAGGTCTTTCCCGGTGCGCAGCCGGACAGACACGCTTCCGTTTTCGGCTTCCTTGTTTCCCACGACCAGCATGTACGGCACTTTCTGAAGCTGCGCCTCGCGAATCTTCAGATTCAAGCGCTCGCTCCGCGAGTCAACGTCGACGCGCACGCCAGCGGCCCGCAACTGCTCAGCCACCTGGTTGGCGTAGTCGACGTGTCGATCGGCGATGGGCAGAATCGCAACCTGAACCGGCGCCAGCCAGGTCGGAAAGGCGCCTCCGTAGTGTTCGAGAATGATGCCGAAGAAGCGTTCGGTCGTGCCGGTGACGGCCCGATGGATGACCACCGGCGTGTGCGGCTGACCATCTTCGCCGATGTAGGTACAGCCCAGACGCGACGGCTGGATGAAGTCGATCTGGATCGTCGACAGCTGCCACGGGCGTCCAAGTACGTCGCGAGTGTAGAAGTCGGCCTTCGGGCCGTAGAACGCGGCCTCGCCCTGGACGGGGACGTAGCGAACTCCGAGGGCGTCGAGCGCATCGCGCAACGCCTTCTCGGCTCGGCTCCATGTTTCGGCGTCGCCGGCGTATTTCTCCATGTTGTCCGGGTCGGGCAGTGACATTTCCACCCAGTACTCAGAAAAGCCGTAGGTATTGAGGACCTCGGTGATCAACTGAATCGCGCGGCTGAACTCGTCCTGAATCTGGTCCGGACGGCAAAACACGTGGGCGTCGTCCTGTGTCAGTGACCGAACGCGCGTCAGGCCCATGAGCTGGCCGGTCTTCTCGTAGCGGTACAGTGTCGCGAATTCCGCGTACCGCACCGGAAGGTCCCGGTAGCTGTGGTATTGCGTGTTGAAGAGCGTCATGTGGCTCGGGCAGTTCATCGGCTTGAGCATGTAGACGTCGGACTCATCGACCATTGGCGGGAACATCACGTCGCCGTAGTGCTCAAGGTGGCCCGAGCGCTCGTACAGCTCACGCTTGACCAGATTGTTCGTCCACACATGCTGGTAACCGTATCTGGTCTGAGTCTGACGAACGAAATCTTCCATGACGTGCCGCACGGTCTCGCCCTTCGGTAAGAAGAGCGGCAACCCGCTGCCGATGTCGGGGCTGAAGACAAACAGCTGAAGCTCCCTGCCGAGTTTCCGGTGGTCGCGCTCGCGGGCCAGCTCGAGCTGTTCGAGGTGCGTTTGCAGCTCCTCGTCGGTCGGCCACATGGTTCCGTAGATCCTCTGCAGCATGGGATTGCTCTCGCTCCCACGCCAGTACGCGCCGGCAACGCTCGTCAGCTTGAACGGACCGAGCTCGCCGGTTGACTCGACATGGGGGCCGCGGCAGAGATCGACAAAATTGCCGTGTTGGTAGACGCTGAGATTGCCGTTGCCAAATTGCTCGATCAGATCGAGCTTGTAGGGCTGATCTTTGAACAGCTCACGGGCCTCT
>Ga0070739_10008900_pt1 | contig 10137 bp, 9 predicted proteins | sample Coa_R1_7_FD_66445 | JGI IMG/M metagenome (GOLD analysis project Ga0070739, IMG submission 66445) | Surface soil microbial communities from Centralia Pennsylvania, which are recovering from an underground coalmine fire - Coalmine... | ecosystem: Environmental > Terrestrial > Soil > Unclassified ...
GCCGGCGTTGTTCCACCAGTAGTAGCGATGGCGAACGTCGCTGCGATTGTAGAGCGTGACGTGCTCTTCGAGAACGGTGGAAGCGGGGCGGAGGACGAGCTCCACTTCCCAGCGCATGCCATAGGGACGGTCGGTGTTGCCGACGGTCACCGCGCCGCTGCCATCGGGGCGCTGTTCGATGGCGAAGTCGACGGGCGACATGGAGACCCAGTTGTGCGAGACGGGGAAGTTGAATTCGACGCCGAAAGCCGCCCATGCGCCGCGATAGCCGATGTTCGCCTTCTTGATGGAGGGGTTGGCGTAGAACATCGGCTGGCCGCTGATCTTGTCGGTACACGCGTAAATATGCCCGCCGATGTCCGGCAGGACGGTGCACTTCAGATATTCGTTTTCGAGGAACAGGGCGCGCCACTCGTGATCCACGCGCTTGCCGGTGAGGTTTTCGCGCATGGTGTAGGGGTAATTGAAACGGTTGGTGGCGAACTGATCGAAGGGCGGATTTGGATCGGGCGGGCCTTCCTCATAGGTGGGCAGCGTGAGCGTGCCTTGCCATACGCGCACCTGAGCCGACGCCGAAAGCATCACGAAAAGCGATAACAGCGGGACTGCGGAACGGCGCATCAGACGGTCACATTCAGCAGGCGGGCGGCGTTTCCGTTGTAGACCTTGCGCAGGATGTCGTCGGGAAGATCGACGCCGTAGATACGCCAGCGGCCCTGCGGCGGTATCTTCGCAGGGGCGTAGTCGAAGTATTCGTCGTCGGTTTCGAGGAAGCGGAAGTAGATTTCGTACAGCTTGTCGCCGTAGACCTGCTGCGGAGTGTCGTTGCCGTTGGGAACGGCGTCGGTGCCGAAAAGGATGCGGTCCTGATATTTCTCGAAGAATTTTCGCGCGGTGCGCGGCTGGCGGCCGAGCTCGCCGATGCGAGCGGCGATATCGACGAACATATTCGGGAAGCGATCGAGGTTCTCGCCGACATTTTCGAGGTCCTCGGCGAAGTTGCCGACGTGCAGAGCAATGAATTGCGTGTTGGGATGGCGGGCGAAGACGCGGTTGCGCGCATCAAGGATTTCGGCGTTGCTGGGGAAATCGTGATCGTAGAAGGACCAGTCGGGATGATTGTTCAGCTCTTCGTAACGCTCGTTGAAGCGGTCGGTGGGGGTGAAGAAGGCAATGGGGTCGGAGACGTGAATGGCGACGGGCATGTTGAGGCGGCCGCAGGCGTCCCACATGGGATCGAAGCGCTCATCATCGACTTTGACTAACTTGCCGGTGGTGATGTTATCGCGGAGAAAGAGGCCGAGGGTTTTGAGGATTTTCAGGCCGTGCGCGCCGGCCGCCTGGGCATCGGCGATGGCCTGCGCCTGGATGTTCGGGTAATCGGGCTCGAGGAAGCGGTTGTAAGAAGGCTCGGTGAACGTATAGAAGCGGCCGGGATACGCTTTGTCGAATTTATTGATGGTTTCGACGAGGCCGGCGCCGAAACCGCCGGTGAGATTGTTCAGCGCGCGGATGTTGTGGCGGTCCATCATCGGGAGCAGGTCGGAGGGGGGCGCGAGGAACTTGCGCTCGGCCGCGAGGGAGACGCCGTTGACGGATTTGGCGGAAAAGGACAAGTGGGTGTGGATGTCGATGACGGGGTAACGGGCACGCACGACGCGGGTTTCTTTGACGTGCAGCATGCTGCGCGGCTCGTATTGGGAGAGGTCGAGGGGCGCGGGTTGGGGCGCGGACTCGTCCTGGGCGGCGGCAGGTCGTGGGAGTGCGGCGGCGGCGAGGGCGCTTCCGGCGAGTCGTTTCAGCCAGCCGCGGCGGTTATGAGTGGCCATTGGTGGTGCATCTCCAGAAATCGAAAGGGAACGAAAATGATAGCAAGGAAATGACGACGTGGGAAGCGTGGCGGCTGGGGCTCGGGTTCGTTTGGCGGTGGTGATCGGCGCGGCACGGTAACATCACTTCGTGTCGGCAATGCCAGCGCTTGCGGCGGAGGACCTGGATTATGTGCTCGAGCACGCGCGCGAGGCCTGGGGCGAACTTGCCGATGCGCGGATCTTCATTACCGGAGGGACTGGGTTCTTCGGATGCTGGCTCGTCGAGACCCTGGCGTGGGCGCATGACCGATTGGGGCTGAATTCGTCGATGACCGTGCTCACGCGGTCGCCTGAGGCGTTTCGGGCGAAGGCGCCGCATCTGGCCTCGCATCGCGCCGTCACGCTTCTCGCCGGTGACGTTTGCGATTTTCAGTTTCCACACGGCGGATTCACGCACGTAGTGCACGCCGCCACGCCTTCGAGCGGCAGCGTTACCCGCGATCATGCACGCATGCTGGAAATTCTTGTCGAAGGAACGCGGCGCACGCTCGACTTCGCGGTGGCGGCGGGCGCGCGACGGTTTTTGTTTACCAGCGCAGGCGCCGTTTATGGCACGCAGCCGGCCGACATGACACATGTGCCTGAGACGTATGCCGGGCTTCCCAATACGCCGGATCCGCACAAGAATCTCTACGGTGAAGGGAAGCTCCGGGCCGAGGAGTTATGCGCCAGTTACTCCGGAAGGCTCGAGCCGGTTATCGCGCGCTGTTTCACTTTTGTCGGGCCTCATTTGCCGCTGGATATTCATTTCGCCATTGGGAACTTCATTCGTGATTGCCTGAACGGGCAGCGCATAGAGATCCGGGGGGACGGCACGGCGCGGCGTTCGTATCTGTACGCCGCCGATCTGGCGATCTGGCTGTGGACCATGCTGGCGCGCGGAGAGGCGGGCGGCATTTATAACGTCGGGTCGGAGCAGGATGTTTCCATTGCCGAGCTGGCCAGGACGGTTGCCGCGGCGATTCGGCCAGCGACGGAGATCCATGTCGCGGGCGTCGCTCACGCCGGGGCGCCGGTGGACCGATACGTGCCCCGCACGGCCCGGGCGCGGGGTGAGCTGGGGCTTCGCGAAGGGATCGGCCTGCGCGAGGCGATCCGCCGCACGGCCGAATGGTACATCACAGCGGCCGCACGGCGGTGAGCGGTTATCATTAACGGAAAAGCGGTCTCGCAGCGGACCCCTTGCTAACGCGCGGGGTTCTGTATGCGGACCTTCGCCGCATGCCGCTCAAGACCATCAGCGTCATTACGCCCTGCTACAACGAAGAGCCGAATGTGGACGAGGTCTACAAGCGGGTCAGAGACGCCATTGCCGCGGCGGGCCGCTACCGCTACGAGCATATCTTTATCGATAACGCGTCACGCGACGGCACGGTAGCGGCTCTCAGGAGAATCGCGGCCCAGGACACGAACGTGCGCATCATCGTCAATGCGCGAAATTTCGGGCACATTCGCTCGCCGATTCACGCGTTCACGCAGGCTACGGGCGACGCCGTGATCGGGCTTGCTTCCGATCTTCAGGACCCGCCGGAGCTGATCACGGAGATGATTCAGAAGTGGGAGAGCGGGTACTCGATGGTGCTCTGCCTCAAGAACGCGAGCCGTGAAAACCGGCTGATGTTCTGGGTGCGGACGAAATACTATCGCTTCATCAACTGGCTGTCGGAGATACCAACGTTCGAGAACTTCACCGGTTTCGGGCTGTATGACCGGCGCGTGGTGGATTTGGTGAAGGCCATGGGCGATCCATATCCTTACTTCCGCGGCATGATCGCCGAGATCGGCCTGCCGCACGCCGAGATCTACTTCACGCAGCCGCGGCGCATCCGGGGAGTAACGAAGAACAATTTCTACACGCTGTACGACATGGCGATGCTGGCGATCACCAATCTGTCGCGCGTGCCGCTGCGGCTGGTGACATTTACCGGCTTCGTTACCGGGCTGCTGAGCGTATTCGTGGGAGTGGCGTACCTGATTTACAAGCTGCTGTTCTGGAACAATTTCACGGTTGGCGTGGCGCCGCTGGTGATCGGCCTCTTCTTTCTCGGCTCGGTACAGTTGATCTCGCTGGGGGTTGTCGGCGAATACGTCGGCGCCATTTACACGCAGGTACAACGGCGGCCTTACGCGATCGAGAAGGAGCGCGTCAATTTCCAGTTCGAACCGGGCGAGCCGATGACGGACAGCGCGCCGCGTGAGCAGAGCCAGACGCGCTGAACGGAACGCCGCAATTTACAAACGATGTACGTTGCCGGGCGAGTCACGGTGGCGATTCCAACGCTGAATCGCAGCGAAATGCTGATGCGGGCGGTGCGGAGCGCTCTGGAGCAAACCTACGGCGACGTGGAGGTTATCGTCTCGGACGACGCTTCCACCGACGACACGCTGCAACGGCTGAGTGAGATTACCGATGCGCGCATGCGCGTTTTCCGCCGCGAGAAGCGGCTGGGGCTCGCCGGGAATTTCGATTTCTGTCTGCGACAGGCGACGGGCGAGTTCTTCCTGCTGCTCGGCAATGACGACATTCTGACGCCGCGCGCGATCGAGTTGCTGGCGGCGGCCTTCAGCAATCCGCCGGGGTCGGCCAGCGCTGAATCGGTGAGCGTCGTCTGGTGCCCGTGTCAGATCGGGGACGCGCAGGGGAAACCGCTGTGGAGGACGCAGAGCGGGCCGCAAACGGAGCCGGCGGCGGCGCTGCTGTCGGAGCTGTGGGCGGGACGGCGCGGTCCGCGGTTCAGCGGCATTCTGCTGCGGACGGAGGACGCGATTCGCGTGGGCGGATATGAGGAGCGATACGGCGATCTGTGCGACATCGGAAACTGGGGGCGCGTGGCGCTGCTGCGCGACGTGGCCGTCTGCGTGGATGCGCCGCTGGTACAGTACACGCAGCATCATGGAAGCGCCACCAGCCGGTCAAACGCCGCAACCTGGCGGGAGTGGGCGCGGGCCGTGCTTGCGGACATGATCGAAATCAGCCGGCAGCGCGGGGACCGGGCGGCGGAGAAACTCCTCAGAGCGCATGGCGCCGATTTCATGAGCGGCGTGACGCTGACCATCGTCATACAGACCATCGGGAGCCCGGGATGGGTGCGGGGCGTGGCGCGCGAAGTGTTACGCGCCCCGGGAGCTTTCCTCAGGCCATATCTGTTTCGCAGACTGCTCCAGGACGGCTGGAAACTGCTGCGCCTATCCGGATGAAGCGAGGCGCGGGCGCGTCAGGACGATTTCGATCTGGTCGGCGATGCGCAACAGGTTCAGCAGGTAAGCCAGCGGCAGCAAGGCGCGAAACGCGAGCGGACGCTGCCGAAAATCCCGCAGATAAGCTTCGCGGCCGAACGCTGCGTTGCGCCAGCAATAAAACGTGGCCAGCAGACTGGTGGACGTGCTGTTGTATCGAATCCGCTGAACGATGAAACCGGCGCGCGTTGCGAGCGCCAGGAGGTTGGCGGATGAAGGCACGAACATGTGGCGAGGAACATCGAGCTGCCACCAGTGTTTGCCGAAGAGCCAGTACAGGAGGCACCGGCTTTGGGGAACGCCGACGACCAGGGTACCTCCAGGTTTGAGGATTCGCCGAAGCTCATTGAGGGCCGCGCGCGGATCGGGAAGGTGCTCAAAGACGTGATTTAAGGTGACGGCGTCGAAGAAGGCATCAGGAAACGCGGCTTGTTCCAGAGTTCCGGGGAAGATGTTGAGTCCTTCGCGAGCGGCGAACGCGGCGTTATAAGACCAGGGCTCCACTCCAAAGGCGTCAGCCTGGAGAACCTTCTTCGCGATGGCGAGAAAATGCCCGGAACCGCAGCCGACATCGAGCAGGCGCGCGCCGCGGCCACCCGGCATGGTCCGCAGGACGGGGCGATACGGCAGCGCGAGGAGTTTTCGCAGCGCGCGCGGCCGCTCGCCGTAGAAGAGTTCATATAGAGCGGCATCCCTCCGGTCATCAGGCCGCTCTCCTTCGAAGGCGTAATAGTCCGGCGGATAATGCGCGGCGAGCGCGTCCGCCGATGGTTGCGGACAGACGAAGAGAAGCCCGCAATCGAGACATTGGCGCATGTTGAAGACGCCGTGCACGGGAAACCAGCGGTCGGAGGCGCGGAATCGGAGTTCGTGCCGGGCACTGCCGCAGAAGAGGCACGCGGATGCAGAGGGCATGTGGACACTCCCGGACGCCGGGTCGCCGATAAACAGCTATTCTTCCAAAGCCGGCACGATCATGTTGGATAGAAACTCGTCGCGATCGAGGAAGGGCCAGAGATCCTCGAGCGGCTTCGAGACGAAGGAGCCATCGGGTCTCTGCACGGAGGAGAGTCGCGGGGCCCGGACTTCATCGGGGATGACGTGGACGTCGCAAACCACCGGGCCGTCCATGGCGAGCACGCGGCGAACCTGCTCCCGCAAATCGGACTGCCGCTCGATGAGCGCGGTTTTCAATCCGTACGCGGCCGCTACCTTGACGATATCGGGAACGGTGAGGCCGGTGGCGGCGTCGCAACCGATCTTCGCCCGGCCGAAGTAATTCGACTGCGATGCGCGGATGGAAGCATAGCCGTCGTTATTGAGAACGAAATATCTGATGGGCAGGTTGAGGCGAGCGACGGTTTCCAGTTCCTGAATGTTGAATTGAAAGCCGCCATCGCCGTCAACGCAAATGGTCCGGCGGCGATTGCCGGCGAGGCAGACGCCAATGCTGGCGGGAAGGCCGCAACCCATGGCGCCGAGGCCGGCGGTGTGAAAGATGCGCTGGCCGGTTCGCGTGGGAGCGGCCAGAAGAAAAATCTCGATGCCGCTGCCGGAGCTGCCGGAGACCATCAGGTCATCGGGCGAAGTCTCGGCGCCAATGACTTCGGCGAGATGGTAGATGCTGACGCTCGTATTCGGATTGCGGTGTTCTTCGGTGACCAGGGGGTAGCGCGTTTTCCAGCCGGCGCAACGCTCATCCCAGCAGCGGCGCTCTTTGCGCTGAATGGAAGATTGCTGGCGCAGCATTTCGCGGATGAAATCGCCGGCATCGGCGTGGACAGGCTGCTGGATGTGCGGCTGGAGCTTGTTCAACTCCGCGGCGTCGATATCGACGACCGCTTTGTACGCATGGCGCGCGAGTTTGTCGGGCGCGTAACCGGTGATGGCGAAGTCCAGGCGCACGCCGATGGCCAGCAGAAAATCCGAGTTCTGCAGGGCGAAATTCGCGCCGCGGGAGGCGACAGATCCGGGGCGTCCGACGAACAGCGGGTTCTCGCTGGAGATCAGATCGGCGGCGCACCAGGTTGCGGCGAGCGGGATGCCGAGCAGATCGACCAACTGCCGGAAGCCGGCTTCCGCGCGCGCCAGGCGGATGCCGTTGCCGGCAAACAGCAGCGGGCGTTCGGCGCGATTGAGCGCTTCGATGAGCCTGCGAACGGCGCCGGCCAGTTCGGAGTTGTGCGTAGAGGCCGACGACGGCTCAGGCACGTAGGCGCGAAGCGCGTGTTCGTCGATCGGCGAGGCCTGGACGTCCAGCGGAATGTCGACCCAGACCGGACCGGGGCGGCCGGTTCTCGCGATGTGGACGGCTTTCTCCAGCTCGTAGCGAATGTCGAGCGGATCGAGGACGGTTACGGCGTACTTAGTGATGGGCCGGACGATGGAGCCGATGTCGATCTCCTGGACGCCGAGCTGGCGGACGCCGAGAGGATTGCCGTCGCGATCGAACATGCGATCGGGACGTTTCACCTGGCCGGAGATGAACAGGCAGGGAGTCGAATCCAGCCATGCGCCGGCGACACCGGTGACCGAGTTTGTTCCACCCGGGCCGGTGGTGACGACGGCCACGCCAAGATTGTTGGTGGCTTTGCCATAGGCTTCGGCGCACAAGGCGGACGCCTGTTCGTGGGAGTTGCAGATCGGTTCAATCGCGGAACAATTGGCGATGGATTCGTTCAGATGCATTGCGCCGCCGCCGGTAACCAGGAACACATGCTTCACGCCCTGATCGGCGACGAAGCGCATCACGTAATCGGAGAGCTTCATTCTTTTGACGTCAGGCAGACTCGGCGCGGGCTTTGCGGGCGCCGAGGATGGCGTCGATCAACTCGCGGACCGCTCCGTTGCCGCCATTCTTCGCCGCGACGAAGGCGGCCTGTCGGCGAGCCTCTTCGCGAGCGTCGGCGGGGGCGGCGGCGAGGCCGGCGATGCGCATGGCTTCGAGGTCGTTGACGTCGTCGCCCATGAAGCAGATCGACGCCAGCGGGATATTGCGGCGCTCGGAGAATTGGCGCAGAGCGCGGGCCTTATCCCTGCAGTTTTTTTCGATGTCGGTGATGCCCATCTTCGCGGCGAAACGATCGACCAGCGGACTATCCTCGCCGGAGATCAAAGCGACGATCAGGCCGGCCTTGCGCGCCAGCGAGATGCCCATGACGTCGGCGAAGGAGAACCTTTTCCACTCTTCGCCGTTGGGACCCCACCAGAAACCGCCGTCGGTCAGTACGCCATCGACGTCCAGAGCAATCGCCTGAATTTTCTCCATCAATCGAGCTACTGGCCTGCTCCCACGCGGCGCAGCTTCTTAATTATCGGATACTCGCGCTCCACGACGCGCTTGACGCCATCGCCCATGGATTGCTCGACGAGGCGGATGTCGCGCACGACGCGCGAGATGCCATTGGGCTCGAGCGAAGCTGCCTGGTCGCTGCCCCACATGGCGCGGTCAATGGTGATGTGCCGCTCCACACAGCAGGCGCCGAGCGCGACGGAAGCGACGGTGGTGGCGATGCCGGTTTCGTGGCCGGAATAGCCGACGGGCAGGCCATATCTCTGCTTCAGCTCCGGAATGACGCTGAGGTTGAGTTCCTCATACCAGGCCGGGTAGGTACTGCATGCATGCAGAAGGATGAGATCTTCCTTGCCGAGAATATCGAGGGCATGATCGATTTCGTCGATCGTGCTCATGCCGGTGGAAAGGATGATGGGCTTGCCGGCGGCGCGCGTATGCCGCAGCAGGTTATCGTCTGTCAGGGAAGCGGACGCGACTTTGAAGCAGGGGACATTGAACTGCGCGATGAAATCGACGGAGGCTTCATCCCAGCAGGACGCGAACCATGGCATCTTAACGGCTTTGCAATACGCGTCGATCTCCTGATACTCGCTGGCGCCGAATTCGAGGGCGCGTTTCAGGTCGCCGTTGGTCGTTCCGAAGGGACTCTCCCGGGGTCGCGAAAGCTCGTCGGAGGAATAGACGACATCGATGGTTCGCTTTTGAAACTTGACGGCGTCACATCCGGCGGCGACCGCGACGCTGATGAGGCGCTTTGCCAGGTCCACGTCGCCGTTATGATTAATTCCGATTTCGGCGATGATGTAACATGGCTGGCCGTCGCCTACGAGTTTGTTACCGATGAGGACGGATTTGGGGGAATGTGGAGTCACACGGCTCCTTTCAGAGCGTTCCAGCATTATAGCGGACCATATGCACAACCGCTGGGATTTTACCGTGTAGTTGGTTTGGTCCCGCCCGGTACCGGTACCTGCTTCGCCGCGCCAGAACGGAAGGTGATGTTCTTGTGGGCAATAAAGCTGTAAATCACGCTTACGCCCAGCAGGAGCGCGTTGGCGAGATACGGCGCGGCGTCGCTGCGCGAATAGTTATGGTGAAAGGCGTGGAGCTGGGGCGGGAGGGTCCAGTTCAGGATGCGAACCAGCAGGGGCAGCAGGAGGATGGCGGGAACGAAACTGCTCCAGTAGACGGCCATGGCCTTCAACCACTCCCAGAGGTAATTGCCCTTCGTGCGAAAGACAAATAGTTTGTAGCCCAGAAACGCCACGGAGATGTTGATCACGTTCGAAATAGCGGCAGCGAAAATGTACGAAACGGGTATGCCGCGGCGATGCAATAAGTAATTGATGACGGCAAAGGTCGTATAGCCGAAGAGGGTATTGAACGCGCCCACGAACAAGTACCTGAGTAACTGGCCGGGTGGGATGTGCGAGAGGAGCCGATCGCGCCAGCCGGGACCGATCTTACCGGCGGGGGCACTGTTAGCGGGTGGCGGCGACTGCTCGGGCATGTCAATGAGAAGCGGTGGCGCAACGGAAGATTCGAACCGAGGCGTTGCTGAAGGCGGGCCTTAGCTGCCAGATCCAGGCGCGCTGATCCATCCACACGGGATCAGCGTGCACAACGGCAATGCTGTTCAGCGGAAACGCGCGGCAGACGCGCTCGTATTGCAGAGTGCCGGAACCGGTCTGGAACAAGGGCCGGAGCAGTTTCTTGTCGGCTTCGCAATCGGCG
>Ga0070739_10008901_pt1 | contig 10135 bp, 13 predicted proteins | sample Coa_R1_7_FD_66445 | JGI IMG/M metagenome (GOLD analysis project Ga0070739, IMG submission 66445) | Surface soil microbial communities from Centralia Pennsylvania, which are recovering from an underground coalmine fire - Coalmine... | ecosystem: Environmental > Terrestrial > Soil > Unclassified ...
AGGTCGACGGCCATCCGGTGCTGGCGCGCGACGGGCGGCTGCTCGTTGCGGCCTTCCACCCGGAGTTGACCGACGACACGCGCGTCCACGAGCGGTTCTTGAATCTGGTGAGGGAGGAGATGCGTGTCGGGGCATAGCAAGTGGTCGTCGATCAAGCACAAGAAGGGCGCCGCCGACGCGAAGCGCGGCAAGCTCTTCTCCAAGCTGACGCGCGCGATCATCGTCGCGGCGAGGGACGGCGGGCCCGATCCCGCGGGGAACCTCGCGCTGCAGAATGCGATCGAGAAGGCGCGGGCCGCCTCGATGCCGAAGGACAACATCGACCGCGCGATCGCGAAGGGCGCGGGCACCGACTCCGACTCCGCCGCCTACGAGACCGTCGTCTACGAGGGGTACGGCCCGGCGGGCGTTGCGGTGATCGTCGAGAGCCTGACCGACAACCGCAACCGCACGGCGGGCGAGGTTCGCCACATCTTCGCCAAGAACGACGGCAACCTCGGCACCTCGGGCGCCGTCGCCTGGCTCTTCGAGCGGCGCGGCCTCGTGCTCGTGCCGGCCGAGGGGACGGACGAGGACGAGCTCATGCTTGCCGCGGCGGAGGGCGGCGCCGACGACGTCTCCCTCGACGGCTCGAGCTTCCAGGTGCTCTCCGCGGCCGAGCAGCTCGCCACGGTGCGCGAGGCGGTCGCGGCCGCCGGCTTCGAGATCGAGTCGGCCGAGCTCACGATGCTGCCGAAGACGACGGTCGCGCTCGAGGACGAGAGCGAGGCGAAGAAGATCCTGCGGTTGATCGATCAGCTCGAGGAGAACGACGACGTGCAGGAGGTCTACGCGAACTTCGACATCCCCGAGCGGGTGCTCGAAGCCGTCGCGGGCTAGCGGGTGCCGAGCTAGCGGATCCTGATCGTCTTCTTGGCCGTCGCCGACGTGCCGCAGCACGTGACCTTGACCTGCAGGAGGTAGCTGCCCGGCTTCAGCGGATGGGCCGGCTTCAGCGTGAGCTTCAGCCGCTTCCCGTCGGCCGCGGCCCGGGCGAGTTTCTTGTGCTTCCGCATGAGCACGGCGGTCGCGCGGGTCAGCTGGTTGGCGGCCACTGTCACCACGATCTTCTTCCGGCTCGCCTGCACCGACCCGATGTGGACGCTCAGCGGCGCCGCGCTGGTGTTCCCCCCGCCGGTCGTGGTGGTCGTCGTGGCGGTGCCCGTCGTGGGCGTGGTGCCGCTCGTCGTCGTGGTGGTAGTGGTGGTGCCGGTGCTGCCCGTGGTGGTCGTCCCAGTCGTGCCGGTGGGCGTCGAGGTGGATGTGGGGGTGGACGTGCTCGTGGAGGTCGAGCCGCCGGCGCCGGTGACCGTGAGCGTTCCCTTCATCGTCGAGGAATGCGCGTCGCAGTGGTAGACGTACGTGCCGGGCACGAGCGTGACCGTCCACGTGGCCATCACCGTCCCGGTCTGGCCGATCGAGGTCTTGTCGACGGAGTTGCCGCTGGGGTCGATGAGGTCGAAGTTGTGGATCGACGAGTAGTCGGTGATGTCGAACGTGTACGTGCCTGCCGGAACCGTCGACTCCGACAGCGTGATGGAGAACGCATCGTGCGACGCAGAGGTTCCGACCGTGCCGGTGAGCGTGGTGGTGGTCGCGTGGGCGCCTGCGCCCATGCCGAACAGGCCGACAGCGAGGCCGATCCCGAACACAACGAGGGCCGCGAGCCCGAAGCGCATCGCCCGGTCCTACGTGGCCGCGCGCGATTCGGTTTGCCTCCCCGAGGAGTCCGTCCGATCCGGGACCTAACCTCCGGCCGTGAAGGTCGTCGGCATCGATCCGGGAACGGCTGCTTGCGGGTACGGAATCGTCCAAGAAAGCGGAGGCCGCCTCAGGGAGGTGGCCCACGGCTGCTGGTCGACTCCCGCGGGGCAGGACACCGTCCTGCGTTTGAAGACGATCCACGACGCGGTCGCGGCGCTCATCAGCGAGCACGCGCCGGATGCGGTGGCGCTCGAGGAGTCGTACGTCGGCGCCGACGCCCGCATCGCACTCTCCGTCGGACAGGCACGCGGCGCCGTGCTCGTCGCGGCCGCCAACGCGGGTGTCGACTGTCGCGAGTACGCGCCGGCGAGCGTGAAGCAGGCGATCTGCGGCTACGGCCGGGCGGAGAAGGCCCAGATGCAGCGGATGGTGAAGATGATCCTCTCGCTCCCCGAGCTGCCGACGCCGCATCACGCCGCGGACGCGCTCGCAGTCGCGATCTGCCACGCGCTCGCCCCGCCGCTCCAGCGCGCCGCCGCCGGATGAGAACGTCCGTCCCCGTGCGTACGCTGCTGCGGCGATGATCGCGCGTCTCCGAGGCAAGCCCGTCGCCAACACGCCGGAAGGGCTCGTGCTCGACGTCGGCGGCGTCGGCTACCTCGTTCACGCGACGCCCACGGCCGTGAGGAAGAGCGATTCCGCCGACGAGATCACGGTCGAGACGTACCTCCACGTGCGCGAGGACGCGCTCCAGCTCTACGGCTTCGGCGACCGCAGCGAGCGCGAGCTGTTCGTGCAGCTCCTCGCCGTGAGCGGAGTCGGGCCGAAGGTCGCGCTGGCGATCGTGTCCGGCTCGCCGGTCGCAGAGCTGCGCCGCGCGATCGTGCGCGGCGACTCGGCCCGTTTCCAGGCGATCCCCGGGATCGGCAAGAAGACCGCCGAGCGAATCGTGCTCGAGCTGAAGGAGAAGCTCGGCGATCCGGCGCTCGTGCCCGCAGCCGACGGCTCGGGCGAGGAGCACGTCGTGGCGCGGGACGCGCTCGTCGAGCTGGGCTGGACGATGCTGGACGCCGAGCGCGCTCTCGCCGAGGTCGACGCCGACCTGCCGCCGGAGGAACGCGTCCGGCTCGCGTTGAAGAAGGCCGCATGAACGCTGTCACCCAGTTCCTGACGCCCGCGCTGCGCGACGACGAGGAGGAGGTCGAGCGCAGCCTCCGGCCGCGCCGTCTCGACGAGTTCGTCGGCCAGGCGCGCGTGAAGGAGCAGCTCGCGATCGCGCTCGACGCGGCGAAGGGCAGGGGAGAGGCGCTCGACCACGTCCTCCTCGTCGGCCCGCCGGGACTCGGTAAGACGAGCCTCGCCCACATCATCCGCGAGGAGCTCGGCGTCGGGATCCGGTCGGTCGCCGGCCCCGCGCTCGAGCGGAAGGACGTCGCGGCGATCCTCACCGCCGTCGAGGCGCGCGACGTCGTCTTCGTCGACGAGATCCACCGGCTCAGCCGCGCGGCCGAGGAAATCCTTTACCCGGCGCTCGAGGACTTCCGGCTCGACATCGTCATGGGCCAGGGAACCGCTGCGCGAACGCTCACTCTCGACCTGCCGCCGTTCACGCTCGTCGGCGCGACGACACGCACCGGGCTCCTCACCTCCCCGCTCCGCGACCGCTTCGGGATCACGTTCCGGCTCGACTACTACGAGGACGGCGAGCTCGCGGCGATCGTCCGCCGCTCGGCCGGGATCCTCGGCGTCGAGATCGCCGCCGACGCCGCCGACGAGATCGCCGGCCGCGCGCGCGGAACGCCGCGCGTCGGCAACCGCATCCTCCGCCGCGTCAGAGACGTCGCCCAGGTGCGGCACGAGGGCGCGATCACGACTGCCATCGCGCGCGAGGCGCTCGAGCTGCTCGAGGTCGACGAGGCCGGGCTCGAGCGACTCGACCGCGAGCTGCTGCGGACGATCGCCGAGAAGCACGGCGGCGGCCCGGTCGGGCTCACCACGCTCGCCGCAGCCCTCGGGGAGGAGCCGGACACGATCGAGTACGTGTACGAGCCGTATCTGCTCCAGCTCGGCTTCCTCCAGCGCACGCCCCGGGGGCGCACGATCACGGCATTGGGCCGCGCGCACCTCGGCGCGGCTCCCGAGCCCGACGACGCCGACCCGCGGCTCTTCTGATGCCCGAGCTGTGGACGCCCGTCGCGGAGCTGCCGCACGAGGCGTTCGTCGAGCGACTGCACAAGGCGATCGCCTCGTTCGCCGAGGCGAACGGCGTGGAGAAGCCGGTCGTCGAGGTCGAGCTCGCCGATTCGGCCAGGTTCGTGCTCGAGCGGATCGAGCCCGAGCCGGGGTTCGGGATGGTGACGCTCTACGTCACGGACGCGCGCGACGACGCGCCGGACGCGCTCATCGTGCCGATCGGCTCCCTGCACCGGATCGAGCTTCGCAAGGCGCCGGAGAAGGAAGAGAGCTTCGGCTTCACCGTCCCGCCGGCGAAGTAGAGGCCGCCCCGGGAGGGAACAGCTTCCAGTTTCCCTCCGACACCACCTCGACCTTGCCGTCGACCACCTTGATCGCGGTCTCGTCGTCGATCGCATAGGCCGGACCGGACAAGCCGCCCGCCCACTGTTCTGCGGCGGCGAGCGTGTTCGACGGGAGATCCGGGTTGTCGACGTGGGGGAAGATCGAGAACTCGACCACGCCCAGGGTTACGTCGCCGGCCGGCGACTGCCAGTTGACGAAGTCCGACCCGACCCGAGGGGTGAGCACCATGCTCCCGGCGCTCACTCCCACCCAGACCGTCTCGTCCAGCGAGGGCAGCAGATCGGCGAGGCCGGATGCCCGCAGCCAATGGCACAGATAGGCGGCGTCGCCGCCCTCGACGAGCAAGACCTCCGTCTCTCGGAGCAGCGGGAGCCAGCGCTCGGCGTCGAGGCTCGGCAGAGCCGTGAGCTCGAGGACGCCGACGGACTTCCAGCCCAGTCCGACGGTGGGAGTGCCGGGCTCCTGCCCGCTGATGCACCGCCACGCCTGGCGTGGACCTGCCATGGGGTGTCCGTACAGCCCTGTGGGAATGCAGAGCGCGTCGCACTCGGCGACGGGCTTGCCCAGCAGGTCGACGAGCGCGGCGTGGATGGTCGCGTTCTTGATGCCTGCGGAAGTCAGGAGGAGCTTCAAGTGGATCCTTTGCTCGAGTGGTCTGCGTGGTGCTCAGCCAAGAGACTCGGCGGAAGCGCGCAGCTCATCGGCCGCCGGCGAAACCGGCAGGAGACGCTGCGCGAGGCCGGCGAGCCAGGGCGCGACGAGGAGCGCCATCACGTCGAACCAGACATAGCCGCTCGCGACCCCGCTCGGCGGGTTGCCGTCGGGGATCCCGAGCCCGGGGAGGGTCGCTGCCCACCGCCACGTCCCGATCGACGTCCCGTACAGCTCGAGCGCGGCGACCACGAGAAAGACGCCGGCGTAGGTCGCCCGTGAGCGCGACCGCCAGAGGAACACGAGCAGCAGCGGCACGCCGAAGGCTCCCGCGACGTCGAGCCGCGGCAGTACGGTCAACCCGGCGATCGCCCAGGCGCTCGCGCCGGCCGCGGCGGCCCAGACGACGGCGCGGGCGCGGAGGCCGCGGCTGAGGGCGATGCCGCTCAGGTAGACGAGCCCGTGGGCGGGCGGAATGAAGAGGGGCAGGTTGTGGAGGCGGTAGTGGTAGACGCCCCAGAGGAGCGAGCCCGTCACCTCCCCGACCGTCGCGAAGAGGACGACTCCGATCGCCTGCGCCCGCACGAGAGGCGGGAGCGGCCGCAGCGCTGCCGCCAGCACGAGGAAGGTGAGCGCGCCGAGCGCGAGCTGGCCGTCGAACGAGACCTGGGTGTCGAGCGCGAGCAGGCCCGCGAGATAGGCCGGCAGCACGACCGCGTAGCGCCGCGGGACGGTCATCGCCGGTATTGCAGCTCGTGCCAGCTCGGCGTGGGTAGGAGCTCGAGCAGCGCGCGGCCGCCGTTCGTGTCGGCGAACGTGAAGTCCTGGCGCTCGTCGTCCCAGTCCACCTCGAGCAACCCCTCCTTCACGCGGTGGTCGAGCCAGGCGCCGCGGAAGACGAGCTTCTTGAGCCAGTAGACGAGCGACTCCCCGCGTACGAGCGAGAGCGCGTCCCAGTGGCGGACGAGGTACTCCCCGAGAGCGCTGCGGGGAGTGCCGATCGCATCGCGCTCGACGAGCTCGACGAGGTCGGCGGTCTCGTCCTCGTCCAGCTCGGGGCCGGCGACGAGGCCGAGACGAACCGCGGCGGCGGTGACCCGCTCCTCGAAGTCGAGGCTGCTGAAGGAGAAGCGGTAGCCGAGGAACTCGACGATGTAGTCGTCGCCGGAGTGATAGTTGCCGGCCGCTTCCACGGTCAGAGCGTACCCTGGCTCCATGCGGGTATTCCGCTATCCCGTGGCGCTTGCGGCCGTCCTCGCGCTCGTTGCGCTGACCGCCTGGGTGCTCGCGTGGCCGTTCGAGAAGGCGGTCTATCTCGCGCCCGTGATCGTCGTGGGCGGGGCGGCCGCGGTTGGCCTCGTCCTCCTCTGGGCCAAGATCGCGCTCAACTCCCTGCGGGAGTCGCGCCACCCGCGACGCGTGCTCGCGTACTGGGCGCTGGGCCTCGGCTTACTCGTCGTGCTGACCGTGCTCGGCATCAAGCTCCCGAATGAGGGCGGATAGCAGCCGGTCGATCTCAACCCGCGTCGTGTAGGCGGCGACGGAGAGTCGGAGCAGGTCCTTCTGCGTCCCGCCGACCGGGATCTCGACGCGGTGCCGCGCAAACAGCCGCCGGGACAGGTCTGGAGCCGGGCGGGGAAGGCGCACCGCCGCCATCTGGGCGATCATCTCGTCGGGCGCGAGCGGCTCCGTGCCGAGCAGTTGGCACAACTCCCGGCGCGCGTCGCGCGCCAGCCGGCGACAGCGCTCGCGGACGTCGTCCCAGTCGCGCTCTCCCTGGTACGCGATTGCGGCGGGGACGGTGAGCCAGGCCGCCGGGTCGCGGGTGCCCTGCTTCTCGAGCCGCTCGGAGAAGGTGCTTCCGTCCGCGTAGCCCCAGCTGACGATCGCGCCGTCGACGCGTTCCTGGTGCTCGGGCTGCACGTGGAGGAAGCCGGCCCCCTTCGGCGCCCCGAGCCATTTGTGACAGTTGCCGCTGTAGAAGTCGGCGCCGAGCGTCGTCAGGTCCACGGGCACCTGAGCGGGCGCGTGCGCGCCGTCGACGACCGTGACCAGGCCCTGCGCGCGGGCGCGCGAGACGATCTCCTCCACCGGCAAGACGAGGCCGGTGCCCGAGGTGACGTGGCTGACGTAGACGATCCGAGTGCGCTCGGTGGCGGCTGCGAAGAGCGTCTCCACCACCGTGCTCGGGCTCTCGAGCGGAAGCGGGAGCGACGCCCGGACGTAGCGCGCGCCCGCTCTGCCGCAGACCCACTCCCAGGCGAGGTCGCACGCGCCGTACTCGAGGTCTGTGGCGAGCACCTCATCCCCCGGCCGTAGGTCGAGCGAGCGGGCGGCGAGGTTGACCCCGGTCGTCGCGTTCTGGACGAAGACGAGATCGTCGGAGGAGCAACCGACGTACTCGGCCAGAGCGGCCCGCGCGCTTTCGAGGAGGGCCGGCAGGCGGCGGTCGAGGAAGTCGACCGGTTCGCGCTCGAGCTCGAGCTGCCAGGTCTGGTAGCGCTCGAAAACGGGCCTCGGGCAGGCGCCGAACGAGCCGTGGTTGAGGAACGCGATCTCGGGATCGAGGAGAAACTCGCCGCGGAGGTCGGTGGGCGAGAGCGCGCTCACGGGCCTCTTCTACTCCATCCCAAGCCCCCACCCACCCGGGGAACGCCAATCGTGTCGCCGCGGAGGTGACAGCCGACTCGCAGCTTCGTGCCAGGACGCTGGCAATCCGTCCACACCCGGCCTTTCCAGCCGGGTTGGCGCGGTCGATGCCGTCCGCACCCCTCCGTAGCGTGGATTGCCCGATGCACGAAGGCACCTGGACACTCCCCGACTGCCCGCCCGCCGCTCAAGCCGAGCTGGCTCGTGCGCTCGGAATCTCCGAGCTGACCGCCGCCGTCCTCGTCCGGCGCGGGTACTCCGAGCCGGCCGCCGCGCGCACCTTCCTCGAAGGCGAGCAGCCCCCGCACGATCCCTTCCTCCTCGGCGACATGGAAGCCGCCTGCGCGTCCATCAACGCCGCCGTCGAGCAGGGCCGCCGGATCTGCGTCCATGGCGACTACGACGTCGACGGGATCGCAGCCACCACGCTAGCCGTGCTCCTGCTGCGCGAGCTCGGCGCCGACGTGGCCTGGCATCTGCCGAGCCGCTTCGACGAGGGCTACGGCGTCCGCAGCGAGACGCTGGCCCGGCTGGCGGACGAGGGCTGCGGGCTCGTTCTCACCGTCGACTGCGGGATCACCGCCGTCGCCGAAGTGGCGGAGGCCAGGGAGCGTGGCCTCGATGTCGTAATCACGGACCATCACCGGCCCGGGGAGACGCTTCCGGCCTGCCCCATCGTTGCGACTCGACCGTCCACCTACCCGTTCCCCGAGCTGTGCGGCACCGGCGTCGTCTACAAGCTCGGACAGGCCCTGTTCGGCGTCGATTCCGAGGTTCCACGCCGCCACCTCGACCTCGTCGCCCTCGCGACGATCGCCGACGTCGTGCCGCTCGTCGACGAGAACCGATCGCTCGCGATCGCCGGGCTACGCGCCCTCGCGCGCACCGCCAAACCCGGACTGCGCGCGCTCATGCACACCGCGGGACTCGACCCGGCCGCGGTCGATGCCGGAGCCGTCGGCTTCCGCCTCGCTCCGCGCCTCAACGCAGCCGGACGGCTCGGGCACCCACGCGAAGCCCTCGAGCTTCTACTCACCGAGGACGAAGCCGAGGCGCACCGGCTGGCCGGGTCCCTCGAAGAGCTGAACCGCGAGCGCCAGGCGATCGAGGCCCGGATCGTCCGCGAGGCCGTCGCCCAGGTCGAGGCGTGGCCGCCCGAGCAGCGAGCCAGGCGCGCCTACGCCGTGGCCGGCGCAGACTGGCACGAGGGCGTGATCGGCATCGTCGCCTCACGACTGGTCGAGCGGTACCACCGGCCCGTCGTTCTCATTGCAGGGACGGACGGCGACTGGAAGGGATCCGGCAGGTCGATCTCCGCCTTCGACCTGCACGGCGCTCTCGGCGCCTGCGCGGATCTCCTCGGGCGGTGGGGCGGCCATCGTGCAGCGGCGGGCCTGTCGATCGCGGCGGAGAACATCGAAGCCTTCGCCGACGCGTTCGCGCGGCAGGCCGCCGAGGTCCTCGACGAAGAAGACCTCGAGCCCGTGACCTCGATCGACGCCGTGGTCGCCCGTGGAGCCGACCTCTCCCTCGACCTTTGCGCCGAGCTCGGCAGGCTCGCGCCGTTCGGGCTCGGGAATCCCGCGCCGACGCTGCTCGCCCCGGGTTGCGGGCTGGCCGATCTCTCCACCGTCGGCGACGGCAAGCATCTTCGCTTCCGGGTCCGGCGAGACGGGCGGGACGCCGGCAGCGCGATCGCCTTCGGGCAGGGGTCGCGCCTCGAGCTCCTCCGGCCGGAGGCCAGCTACGACGTCGCGTTTCGGCTCGAAGAGAACCACTGGAACGGGACGGTTGCGCCTCAGCTCGTCGTCCGCCGTGTGTTCCCGAGCGCGACGAGGTTCGACGAGCTCCGCGCGTGGCTCGTCGCCGAATACGAGAAGGCCGCGCCGAGCCGCGACCCCGAGGCGGCGGCGATCTTCGCCGAGCTCGGGCTCGACGAGGCTGCGCGCGCGCCAGGCTCGAAGCGGCATCTGCTCGAGTCGGCCCGTTTCCGCGCTCTCCTCGCCGCGGAGCCGCCGCTCGCGCGCGCCGCGTGATCCGTCTCGCACGCGACGACGACTGGCCGGCGATCCCCGGGGTGCACCGAATCGCGTTCGGCGACCACGGCGACGACGTGGCGCGGCTCGTCGTCGAGTTGCGCGAGCGGGCTGACCTCTACATGCCTGAGCTGTCGTTCGTCGCGGAGGAGGACGGCATCGTCGTCGGGCACGCCATGAACACGTGGAACTGGATCGACGAGACGGGGGAGCGCGTCCTCCAGTTCTCGCCGCTCGGCGTGCTCCCGGCGTACCAGCGCCGGGGGCACGGATCGGGACTGGTTCGGGCCTCGCTCGAAGCCGTCCGAGCAAAGGGGGAGCCCTTGCTGATCCTCGAAGGCAATCCGGCGTACTACGGCCGGTTCGGCTTCGTGCGTGCGGACGAGCTCGGCCTGCTACCTCCGCCGGAGTGCCTGCACGACTCGGCGTTCCAGGTCGCGGTGCTCGACCCGGACGCGACGCTGCCGCAGGGCCGGGTCGTCTACTCCGAGCCGTTCAGGCACTGAGCGAGCGCGAGC
>Ga0070739_10008902_pt1 | contig 10134 bp, 8 predicted proteins | sample Coa_R1_7_FD_66445 | JGI IMG/M metagenome (GOLD analysis project Ga0070739, IMG submission 66445) | Surface soil microbial communities from Centralia Pennsylvania, which are recovering from an underground coalmine fire - Coalmine... | ecosystem: Environmental > Terrestrial > Soil > Unclassified ...
CCCATCTTGTCCGCCCAGGCGGCTGGGCGAGCCCACGGCTCAGCGGCGGCCTCGATCGGATCGGCGCCATCTTCGAGCAGGACCCGGGCGACCTCAGCGCGGCCCCAGCGGGAGGCCCAGCCCAGGGGCGTGCTCTCCAGAATGGTGTCTCGCACGGCGAGGCCGGCGCCGGCCTCCAGCAACACGCGCGCGAACGCCAGGGCTTCTTCCTCCGTGACGTGCTCGGCCATCGCGCCGACCTCGTGCAGGGCTGTCTGTCCGAAGCTCCCGGTCAGATTCGGGTTGCAGCGCTCGAGGATCAGCTGGAAGCAGGTCAGGTAGGTTGACCGGTCGAATTCGCGATTGCCCGCGTCCAACCACGGGATGTGATGCCAGAAGCTCAGCGGCTCCGTCAGGAGGCGGAACCACCGTTCGTCGTCGCGGGCCCAGCCGGTGCGCGCGAGAGCCATGCGCACGATCTCCGGATCGCCTCCGAGCGCGCCAAAGCGAAGCACCTCCTCCACGAGCTTCTGTTCGGATGAGCTCCGGGCGAGCATCTCTCGCGTCAGATCCGTTCGACGGTAAAGCGCGGCGGTGTCGGCGGTCACGATGCCCCCGTGCTGCCGCAGGAACTCGACCATCTCCCATTGTTTGTGGCTGAACGCGCTGTGCACGGCGGAGCCGCTGGAATCGACGTGCACGTTCGGATCCGCGCCGCGCTCGAGCAGCAGGGCGGCCATATCGATCCGGCCCAGCGCCGCGCAGTGCCACAGTGGATATCCCTGCGAATAAGCCACCCAGTCGCCCTCTCCGGACGAGACCCGTTCGTCGGGGTCGAAGCCGAAGTCGAGCAGCAGGCGAAGCGCGTGCGGCTGATCATGGCGCACGGCGACGGTGAGCAGACCGCCATTGTTCCAGCGAACGACATTGACGAGCGAGCCTTCGCCATGGCGGGCGCGGAGCCACTCCAGATCCCCTGCCGCGACAGCCGCACGCGCCGGCTCGTCGACGGGTTGTGCCGCGTCAGGCGCGTCGGATCCGGGATGCGCGCGGCGCGCGGCTTCCTCTTCCTCGATAATCGCGACAATTTCGTCGTATCCGCGCTCTTTCGCGATGGTCCACGCCGATGTCGCGTCGCGGTGCGGGTGGATGCCGCGCCGCGCGCTCGCGCCGTGGCGCATCAGCAGGCGAACCATACGGGGCAGCCGCTCCATGACGGCGAAGTGGACCGGGCGACGCTCGTCGGCGTATGACATGGCAAGGTCGGCGAGCTCCGGCCGCGCGTCCAGCATTGCCTCGACGCGAGCCAGATCGTCGGCCTTGACGGCGTCGGCAAGACGGCGGAGAGTGACGCCGTCGACATAGGCCCTGAGTTTGCGCCAGCTCTCGAACCCATAGCTTCGGGCAACGACAAGCTGTGCGTGGTGAAGCGCGAATTTCGCCGCTTCAGCCCCGTGATAATGGGCGCCGACTTCCCTGACGGCCGCGGCGTCTCCGGCCAGAAAGCCGCGCAGCAGCTCCTTCGCCTGACGCCTGAGTTGTTCGAGATCGGGATGCTCCCGCATTCGGCGGGTAGGCACGGTTCGTTTCACATGAGCTCCTTTCCAGCGCCCGGTGTCCGCTCGCCTGGGCAGAAAAGAGTTCATGGAACACTGACGGGAGAACGATAGATCAGGGGGACGCAGTCCTTTCCGCGGACACGGCGGCGCCCTGAAAGCGCCAGCAGTCAGGTTAGCATTTCCGGCGCCGTAAAACGCCCGCCAAGGTCAGCCGGCCACGGCTTCACGCTGGAAATCCTCGATCTCCTGCGCTTCGGTCTCGCTGAGCCGGAGTTCGAGCGCCGGGAGCACGCCTTTGGCCTGCTCGGCGGAACGCATGCCGACGATAGCCGCTGTTACCGCCGGGTTTCGAAGCACCCAGGCGATGGCAATGACACCGGCCGAGGCGCCGTGGCGGGCGCCGATGCGCTTCAACAGTTCCGCCAACTCCAGATTGCGCGATAGCTGCGGTTCCTGGAACGCCGCCACGCGCCGCCGAAAATCGTCTTCCGGAAATGCGGCGACGCGTTCCCTGGTCATGGCGCCGGTGAGAAGACCCGACTTCATGGGCGAGTAGACGATGACGCCGATACCGTGCTGCCGCGCATACGGCAGAATTGACTGCTCCACCTGACGGGTCAGCAGATTGTAGGGAGGCTGAAGCGACGTGATTGGGGCGATCCGCCGCGCGCGCTCCATCTGCTCGGCGTTGAAGTTGGAAACGCCGATCCAGCGCACCTTGCCTTCCTCTTTGAGGCGCGCCATCGTTTCCCAGCCTTCCTCGATGTCGGCGTCCGGCTCGGGCCAGTGGATTTGGTACAGGTCGATGACGTCAGTCCTGAGCCGCCGCAGGCTGGCTTCCAGCTCCCGCCGGATCGAATCGCGCTTCAGGCGGCCGGTGATTTCGCCCTTCTCGTTCCACGTCCGTTCACACTTGGTGAAGATATAGGGCCGCTCGGCGACGCCTTCCAGCGCTCGCGCGACCACTTCCTCGGAGTGGCCAAGGCCGTAGATTGCCGCGGTGTCGATCCAGTTCACGCCGCCATCGAGCGCCGTACGTATGGCGGTGATCGATTGCTGATCGTCCTGTGGTCCCCAGGCGAACGCCCACCCGCCGCCGCCCATGGCCCACGCTCCCACGCCGATCGGCGTGATGTCCATATCGCTGTCGCCAAGCCGCTTCTTCGTCATAACTGAAATGATGACGCGGAAACGCGGCGGCGTCACCTGCTGTCACGGTTGAAGCTTGAATCAATAGACGATCGTGAAACCACCGTCCGGGCGCGCATAAGCCGCTACGAGACTCCATGCCGGAACGCCGGGCGCTTGCCCCTGGGGACCGTCAGGCGCGCCATTTGACCGAAACAGCTGCCAGTGCAGCGATCCGCCCTTTTTCCAGCCCATGCCTTCGGTCCAGGCGAGGAGAATTTCACCCGCTGGATTGACGGCCAGGGTGGGATATTTTCGATTTGCGGTGTTGTCGGGCGCTGGCGTCCAGTCGCCGGCAACCCCGGAAGCAGGGGTCACAGGCGCGAAATGGATCTGTTTTTCCGTCTCCCACGCGGCAATCACTCCTGTGCGCGCCTGGGCAAAGGCCTCCGAGCTCATGACGCAATAGCCAACGTCCCACTTCGATATGTCGGAAGCGGAGAAGGTCTCGCCGTGGTCGCGCGAAACGAGCAGGTTCATGTCGCGATGCACGCCGCCGTGCGCGCCGCGAAACAAGACATAGACATCACCCTGCGCGTCGGTGGCGGCGTTAAGGGAACAACATCCGCAGGCCCCCACGGCATTGCCTCCGACCACGCGCTCGGCGGCGAAGGTTAGTCCATCGTCGTCGGAGCGGGCCATCCACACGCGGCGGTTCTCCTCGCCTTCGGTCCCGGGGAGCGGGGCGTGCCAGAAAACGTACACCCGGCCATCGCGGTCCGCGGCGATTCCGCCTCCGCCGTCGATGACCCAGGCCTGATGAATCAGATTGCGTTCCGGCTCGAATGCCGTCCCGGCATCGTTGAGCCGTGTGAACAACATAGGCGCGCGCATGGCCGGGCCGGTTTTGTCGGATCCGTTCCAGGCGACGTAAACGCGGCCATTCCGGCCGATGGCCATCCGCGGGCCGCGAATGTTGCCCGTCGCCACGGCCGCGCCGGCAACGGAGTTAACGCGCACTGGCTGCGTGAAGCCGCCGGCGGTGGAATGTATGTACCACAGGTCGCCGGCGGACGCATCACCGGTGTAGTACACGAGATGCACGATGCCGCTGTGGTCAGTGACAACCTGCGGCTGGAGTCCACCGTCCGGGACTCGCTGGAGAGCCACACGGGGCAACCCAAAAAGCTGCGGAGCGAGCAGGAGAGCGGCGCACAGAAATACGAGACGCACTATTTATTTACCGTATCAAACGAAGGAAAAGAGCCGGGCGCAAATTTCGGCGCCCGGCTGAGGAGTCCCATAAGCCGTTCGGAGGTGTACCCGGCTTATGAGCGTGGAGGAGCCTGTCAGGCCAGAAGGCCGCCATGCCCCAGACACGCGACTTCCCAGCCAGAAACACGATATCGCGCCAGAATGGGCGGCAGCAGCAGATCCACCACGTTCGGCTTCACTGACCGCCAGCACCCAGGCGCGGACACAACCGGAATCTCGTTCCGATAGCCGAGCAGCAGCAAATTGCCCGGCTCCACCGGAGCCATGAAGCGCTCCAGCTCACAACCGACGCGCTGCATCGCGCGCCCGATCACGTCGTCCGGGCCTGCTGGCGCCGTGGTGGAGGCGATCAGGATCGCGTTCGGCCGGTTGGCGAGCAACCGCTCGAGGTTCCTGGCTACTTCCGCCTCGTTCTCGACACAAACACGCACGACGGACGGCTCGAGGCCCAGCTTCTGCAGCCGCTGGCGCATGACACACTCGAACATCTGCCGAGCCCGCTCACCGGCGACGGTATCGGTATACAACACCGCCAGCGCCGGATTACGGATCGGCCTGGCCTGCAGGATGGGGCCTCGTTGCTTAAGAGTAGATAATACAGCGTCGAGCTGTGATTGCGCAATAACAAATGGAGCGCTCTTCACTGTGGCCACGCGTTGGCCGGCCTGAGCCCATGAGAAGTTCAGGACCGTGGAAACGCTGAAGCCGGCAAGGCAGTTAATCTGCTTCAACAGTTCATCGTCCACCAGCATGCAACAGGTCTCGGATGCGACCAGATTGGCGCGTCCCGCCGCCGCACTCTGAAGTTCCACCGCGCCACAGCCCATTTCGCGGGCGACGCACAACGCCGCTTCGTTTTCGCCTACCTCGCCCTCCTCCAGTTCTGTGACCCAGACTTCCCTCATGCCCTCCGTTTCCAGCAGACGAATGTCTTCCTCACTGATTACATGGCCTTTGGCCAGCAGTTTTCGGCCACCGGAACGAAAAACCGTGGAACACAGAATCCGGCCGGCAGACTGTCGCGGTTCGACCGTCAGTACCTTCATTGAAACGGTGCTGCTCCCCGAATAGTTGTATGGTTGCAGCCCGATTATACCCGATATTTATAGCCAAAAAGGCGACAAAAGCGCGCCGAATCCAGCCGGCTGGATTCAGATGCAAACCCTTTGCAGGATCAGTGGGCAGGCCAGGACCAGAATAGTCGTAGTTATGCAGCGAGACAGCAGGAAAAGTATTAGAAATTCACCTGAGGTGTCTTGTGCATCAGCGGCGGAGCCGCGGAAGTGGTATGGCAGGCCCGATCTGGAGAAGGGCTTCGGAACGAGTCTGCGCGATGCGCAGCACCTCGCCGCGTAAGGGCTTCAGCATGGCGATCTCGTCGCAGCAGTGAAATTTCGGACAGCGCATGCAGTCCTTCCACGCCTTCAGCGGCAGATCGCCACGCTCGACTTCCGAAAAGCCGAGCTTGTGAAAAAAGCCAGGGACGTAGGTGAATGCGAAAATCGCGTCCAGTCCCGCAGCGCGCGCTTCTTCCTCCAGCTGTTCCACGAGCGCGCGGCCGGTTCCCAGTCGTTTCTGTTCCGGCGCTACTGCCAAGGAGCGAACTTCGGCCGAACCCGGAGTATAAAAATGCAGGGCGCCGCAGCCGACCAGATCGCCGCCGGCGTGCGCGATCGTGAAATCGCGGATGTTCTCCGCCAGGTCGAGTTCGGTTCGCGGCAGCATGATTCCTTTGGCCGCGTAATCGTTGATGAGCCGCAGCATGGAGGGAATGTCGCGCATCGACGCCTTGCGCAGGGTGAGTGCGGTTGCGGTGGAGGTCATGACGCGGCCACCGTTCTGGTGCGCACGATGCGTGTGCCCACGGCTTCGCCCCGAAGCATTGCAGCGAGGACATTGTCTCTCGCGCCGGGGGCGATGGTCACCTGCTCGACCCCGCCGGCGAGTGCTGCCGACGCCGCCCCGAGCTTCGCCTGCATGCCGCCAGTCGCGATCCCGGACGCAATGAGTTCTTCGCATTCGGCGCCATCCAACTCAGGCTCTACACCGCCCGCGGCGCCGCGCACGCCTTCTACATCAGTCAGGAAGAGCACGTGGTCGGCGCGAAATGCGCAGGCGCAGGCAGTAGCCATCTGATCAGCGTTGACGTTATACAGGCGCCCTGCCGCATCCCCGGCCACGCAGGCCACGACCGGGAGAAAGCGCGCTCCGATAAGCGCCTCGAGAATGCGCGCGTCGGCCCGAACCGGCCTGCCGACATGGCCGAGCGCGCTGTCCATAGGTTCGGCGCTGACCAGATTCGCGTCAATACCGCTGATACCGACAGCCGCCTGGCCGGTCTGGAGAAATGCGGCGACCAAGTGTTTATTGACTGTGCCGGCTAGTACTTTCAGCACCGCGTCGAGCACCTCATCGGTGGTCACCCGCAATCCGTTCACGAACCGGCTTTGCACCCCTCGCTCCTCAAGGAAGCGCGTCATTTGCTTCCCGCCGCCGTGCACCACCGCGATGTCGAGACCAGCGCCGAACGCCGCCCCGATTTCCGCCGCCAGACGAAATCGCGACTGCGGATCATCAAGCAGCGTGCCGCCGATTTTGACCAGAACCCTCAAAGCAGGCCCTCCGTTTCGGGAAAGCCCAGCATAAGATTCATGTTCTGAAGCGCCTGCCCGGCCGCGCCCTTAACAAGGTTGTCGATCGCGCTGACCACCACCGCCCGTCCGGTCGCCGTGTCGAAGCGGACGCCAAGATCGCAGAAATTCGTGTGTTGAACACCCCGCAAATCGGGCAGCGCGCCCGCGGGATAAATACGAACGAACGGCTCCGATTCGTATCGCCGGAGATAGATGGAAATAAGATCCTCGGCCGAGGAAATATTCCGCGCTCGAAAATAGATCGTCTCAAGGATTCCGCGGGCCAGCGGGAGCAGCTGTGCCGTGAAACTGAAATCCCGCTCCTCGATACCGGAGGTCATCAGCACTTCCGGCACGTGGCGGTGATCGAGAACCGAATACGCGGAGAAATTCTCGGTGACCTCGCAAAAGCTGGTTTTCAGCGACGGCTTGCGACCCGCGCCGCTGACGCCCGATTTCGCATCGCAAACGATGCCCGCCGTGAGATCGACGACGTCCGCGTCTACAAGCGGCTGAATGGCAAGATTCGCTGCCGTCGGGTAGCAGCCGGGGTTGGCCGTCAGGCGGGCCAGGGGGATGCGCGTCCGGCAGAACTCCGGCAGTCCGTACGCCGCTTCCGCCAGCAGCGCAGGGGCGTGATGGTCGGCGCGATACCAGCGCTTGTAGTTCTCCACCGTTCGGAGGCGAAAGGCCCCGCTGAGGTCGACGACACGCGCGCCCGCCTCGAGCATGGCCGGCGCCAGATCCATGGAAACCTGGGGCGGCGTGGCCAGGAACACCAAAGCGAGCTTCTCGCCCGTCACGGCGTTGGGCGAACACGGTACCGGCCTCGGGGTTGCGACGTTCAGCGGCTGCGGGTCAGCGCCGGCATCGCCCCGATGCTCCAGCAGGACCGGCTCAACACGGGGATGCCGATGCAGAAGCCGGACCAGTTCCGCCCCACTGTAGCCGCGGAATCCAACAACGCCGACACGAGTCCTCACTGTCTAAAAATTCATCTCCATGCATAATTATACATCTCGATCGATGCCAGGAGATGTTCTGTAAAGACGCGGCGAGCGGTTAAGAGCGGATAGTCCGCAGCGGTGCAGCCCCGCTTAAGACCCGGCGATGTTGACGACGCTCCCCACCTTGGACATAATCGCGCTGACCGAGGACATGACTGTTGGCGGAAAGATGGCGCCGACGGCAACCGCGACGGCGGCGGCAAGAAGGGCATACTCCACAAAATCCTGCCCGGCGCGGTCAGCCCAGAGTCTCTGGAAGAAGGTCAGGAAAGGCATCGCTGTCTCCTGTGTAATCATCGCTCCCGCAACAGCGCCCGGCAATGCAACGATGCTCGTAGTCATACCCGGAAAACCACCTGGCCCGGTACCGTACAAAGGTGTGCCAGACTGAAGACATGCAAGCGCTGTCCGGCTGTTCCGCGCCGGTGGAGCGCGTGTTTCAGCTGTCCATCCTGGGCCTGCTGGCAAGCGGTTTTCTAGCCTTGGCTGGGTCCGGATATGTGGATCCGATTACAGTTCTGGTGATCGGCGGGGCCCTCTCGATCCGCGCCCTTTTCGTTGCAGGACTGATCCGCTTCGACACCCCGCCAAGAGCGGTGACCGCAGTCACCCTCGCGTACGTCGGGTTCTATCCCATTGATTGGGCGTTCATATCCCACAACTTTCTCCAGGCCACGGCACGGCTCATCCTCTTCCTGGCCGCGGTAATGGCGCTCACCGCCAACTCGGATCGGCAGTACCTCTTTTTACGGTTGATCGCGTTCTTAGAACTCATTGCCGCGTCGGTACTGTCGCCCAACCTCAACTTTATTGTTTTCCTTGCGCTGTTTTTATTTTTCGCCGTGGGGGCCTTAGCGAGCGGCGAATTGCGCCGGGCATCGAAGAACGCCGCTTCGCCTTCCCCTGTTCCGGGTGGCCTTCCGCCAGCGCTGTGGGCCAACGCCGTGATGGCGTCATCAGGCATCCTGGTGGTCACGGCAGGGCTTTTCTTTCTCCTGCCCCGGACCGCGCGCGCCGCGCTGGAACATTTCGTTCCGGCCCGCCTGCACGTTGCCGGCTTCTCCTCTGAAGTGAATCTCGGTGGTACGGGCAGCATTGCGGGCCAGAGCGCTCCCGTGATGCACATCGTCATGGAGGACGGCAAAGCGCCGCCGCAGGGCCTGAAGTGGCGGGGCGCAACGCTGTCGTATTTCGATGGCCGGCGCTGGTCAAATCCGCCGGGCATGTCTGCACTTTTATATCGGGACCGCCACGGTCTGTTCGTGCTGGCCAGCGACGATCAACGGCGCAGCCGCGAGCCGCGGCTGAACTACAAAGTCTGGATGACGGACGAAGAGTCCAGCGCGGTGTTCTTCGCCGGAGCTCCCGAGTTTCTCTGGCTGGAGGCGCCGACCATTATCCGCAATGCGCCCGGAACGTATACCGCGCACTCGGGAACGGCGGGACCGCTGGCCTATCAGGCGGAGACCCTGCTCGAGGCGGACGTATCCGGAGACGCCGATCCTCTGCCTGAAGATCTCCGCCGCCGTTACGTGCAGCTTCCGCTTCTGGACCCGCGAATCGCGGCGCTGGCTGGTTCGGTGACCACCGGCGAGGTCAGCGACTTCGGGAAGGCGCGCGCGCTGGAGAGCTATCTACAGCATTCGTATCGCTATACCAGCGAACTCCCGGCAACGGAGTCCCGCGATCCGCTGGCCCGCTTCCTCTTCGAGCGGCGCGCCGGACACTGCGAGTATTTTGCGTCGGCGCTGGCCGTCATGCTTCGCACCCTCAACATTCCCGCCCGGCTTGCCACCGGTTATCAAAGCGGTGTTTGGAATCCGGTGAACAGCACACAACTGATTCGCGCCGGGGATGCGCATGCGTGGGTTGAGGCCTGGTTTCCGGACCGTGGATGGTTCACGCTGGACGCAACTCCACCGGCAGATCGTGGCGTGGCGGCGGCGTGGTGGACCACGTTATCTCTGTGGACCGATGCCGCTCAGGTCTTCTGGCACGACTGGGTGCTGGGCTACAGCCTCAACCATCAGCTGACCCTGGCAGCCCGGGTCGAGGATTCCACGCGCCGCATCCGCGCATTTTCATGGCCCGATCTGTTCAGCGGTCAGCTTCTGCGCAGGATGCGCAGCGGAGCGGTCGAGAGTGCCCGGAGATACGGGCTGCCGGCCACGGCAGGAATCGTGGCCGTCACTCTTCTGGCATTCCTCGGTCCGCGGCTGTGGCGGATTCGAGCCAGAAGGCGCCATGAGGAACGCGTGCGCCGGGGCGATGCCGCACCCGGGGATGCCGCGCTGCTTTATGGCCGCGTGCTGAACGCCCTGCGGCGGAAAGGATTCGAGAAGCCGGGGTGGATGACACCGCTCGAATTCGCTCGCGTGCTACCCGATCCGGAGCTGGCCGCCATGCTGGAAGACGCGACACACGCCTACAACCAGCTGCGCTTCGGCGCGCAGGCCGATTCGGCCGGCCGCATGCTGCGGCTGGTGAACCGGATCGAGTGCTTCTGAGATAGCGAGGCCCGGGCAGCCTGCCCCACAGACTACCCTTCGACCA
>Ga0070739_10008903_pt1 | contig 10134 bp, 10 predicted proteins | sample Coa_R1_7_FD_66445 | JGI IMG/M metagenome (GOLD analysis project Ga0070739, IMG submission 66445) | Surface soil microbial communities from Centralia Pennsylvania, which are recovering from an underground coalmine fire - Coalmine... | ecosystem: Environmental > Terrestrial > Soil > Unclassified ...
CGGCGCCCCCGATAATTGCGGACATCGCTTCTGTTGTCCCCCGCAGCAGATTGGCATGGGGATCGAAGATCGTCTTGCTCCACGCGCCGGTATGAGCAAAAATGCGAACAACCGGGCGGGCGCTCTGGTTGTATGCGCGGACGATGGCCGGCCACAGCAAACGGGCCGCCCGCAGCTTGGCGATCTCGAAGAAATAGTTCGTGCCCACCGGAAAATCGAAGGCGATCTGGTTCGCAGTTCCCGCGCCCGCGCCGGCCAGGTATTCCGAGCCGAGCGCCAGCATCAGCGCCAGCTCCTGCGTCGATGTCGGCTCCAGCTGGGCGAAACGGTCGCCATCGATTACGCAACCCAGGAAATCGGCCCCACATCCCGAGCCGGGCGGTTCCCCGTCGATCGAGCCGCGCAGGCCCGGAGCGTATTGGCGAAGAACCGCAAGCAGGGGAGCAGCCGCGCCAGGAGCCCGAATGTGTACTTCCACCGGATCCGGTCCGAGTCGGTTCAGCACCGTCTCCAGCGCCGCAGCATCTTTGGGCCGAAGCAGAATGGCTTGCGCGCCGCGCGCGATGACCTCCGCCGCCGCTTCAGGCCCGTCTACTTCAGAGCAGATCCGCCAGCCGTTTGGGAAGTCCGCGAAGGGCGGCAGCCCGGGCGCATCCTCCAGGCGATAGAACGGCTTTACCTCGAACCCATCTTCGGTCTTCCAGACCAGCTTCTTCGGATCGCCGCCTTTCAGATCCCTGGCGATGGCTGCTTCCCAGTCCGCCGTCGCCACCGCTGGAAATTCTGCAAAGAGCGCCCCGTTCATTTGCCCCGGTCCTCCACGATTTCAATCAGGAACCCAAACGGCGCGTCCGCCCGCGATTTCGGGTGCACGAAAAATACGGTCGTTCCGCGCGAGCCCGGCCGCGGCGCCTTGTCGATCAGATTGAAGCCGTTCTCTTTCATGTAGTCGAACGCCTTCTGTATGTCCGCTACCCGGAATGCAACGTGCGCGAACCCGCCCCTGCCGCCGTTTCGCTCGATGAGCTTCGCCACCGGTGAGTTCTCGTTCAGCGGCTCCAGAAGCTGAATCAGGTTCGGGCCGCGTCCGATCCGCAGCAGCACCTCTCGGACCTGATCGCCGCCGTAAACCTCCTCCCGATGAATCTCTTCGAATCCGAGCAGTTTATAAGCGCCCACCTGGCCTTCGAGATCCCCCTGGCGGCATGCGATCGCCACGTGATCGACGTACAGAAAACCCGGAACCCCCGCAAGTCCCGCGGCCGCCGCAACGCTCACCGTCTCTGTGCTCACCATCTTCTCCTTATTCGAACTCCACCAGCACCTGTCCGGCCTGCACGCTCTCGCCCGCCGAGACGCGGATCCTGCGGATCCTTCCCGCCACCGGCGAGGTGATGGAGGTCTCCATCTTCATGGCCTCCAGAATCAGCAGCGCGTCATCAACCTTGACTTCCTGACCTTCCTGCGCATTGATGCGGTTGACCACGCCAACCATAGGGCTGCGGCAGACCCTGCTTTCGTCGGCGACGGTTTCACCCCCGCCCGCCGCGACGCCCGCAACGGGAGCGCTGGGCGGAGCGGGCGGCGCGTAAGAGCCCGGCCGATAGGCAGCCGGCGCGTGCACCGCCTCCGTATCCTCCGCTTCTACCTCCACCTCGTAAGGCTTGCCGTCGATGGTGATCTTCATCTTCACGCTGGTATCTCCCGTTTATCTGGTCCAGTGCACGTTGTGCGAGGCCTGAATGCTCACACGGCCCTGCTGCGACCAGGGATTTACTCCGAACTCGGTCATGCGGCGCACCCTGCGAATTTTCGCCTTCTTTCCCATGAACGCCGCCACCGCCGCGGCGATCACCATCAGGATCTCTTCCGAAATCGCTTCTTCCTGTTTCACTGGTTCCTGCTTCGGGGCAGGAGCAGGCTGAGGAGAAGCCGCGGCCGGCGGCGCAGCGGGCAGGCGCGCTTCCATCTCGCGCATGCGCTGCTCCATTTTGAGCAAACGCTCGTTCATCTGCGCGAGAAGAACCTCGACCCGGCTTTCTTCCAGAACTGTGCTCATGGCCATCCTCCTCCTTACAGTGGAATCAGCCCGTGCTTCTTGGCCGGCCGCAGTTCGCGCTTGGTGTGGAGAGCTTCCAGCGCGTTCACTAAATAGCGCCGCGTTTCCGCCGGTTCGATGATATCGTCGGCCTGCCGCCGCCCGCCCGCGACGTAAGGATTGGAAAACTTGTCGCGATATTCCTGAATCATTTCCGCGCGCCGCGCCCTGGGGTCCGCCGCGCTCTCGATTTCGCGCCGGAATACCACGTCCACCGCGCCTTCAGCGCCCATGACCGCGATCTCGGCCGATGGCCAGCAGATCAGCCGGTCGGCGCCCAGGTCCTTCCCGCACATGGCCAGATACGCTCCCCCGTAAGCCTTGCGCATAATCACGGTCAGCTTCGGAACCGACGCGGCCGAATACGCGAACAGCATCTTGGCGCCGTGACGGATAATCCCACCGTACTCCTGCTGCACGCCCGGCAGAAACCCCGGAACGTCCACCAGCGTGATCAGGGGAATGTTGAACGCATTGCAGAAGCGGACGAAGCGGGCCACCTTATCGGAAGCGTTAATATCCAGCGCGCCGGCGTTCACCGATGGCTGGCTGGCCACGAATCCGACCGACCGCCCGGCGAGGCGTCCAAAGGCCACGACGACGTTCATGGCGAAAAAGGGCTGCACTTCGAGGAAATCGCCGTAATCGGCAAGCCGCGCGATGATGGTCCGGACATCGTAACCCTGCTTCGGGTCATCCGGAATCATGTGGTTCAGCTCTTCGTCGCGGCCCTCGATCTCCTCCCACGGCAGGTGCGGCGGATCTTCCAGATTGTTCTGCGGCAGATAGCTCAGCAGCTTGCGGCAGATATGGATGGCGTCCTCGTCGTCCTCGGCGACAAAGTGCACATTGCCGGCCTGATTCATCTGCGCTCCCGGCCCGCCCAGCTGCTCCGGAGTCACCACTTCGCCGGTCACCTGTTTGATCACCCCAGGACCGGTGATGAACATCTGCGCCGCTTTGGTCTGGATGATGAAGTCCGTCAGCGCGGGGCTGTACGCCGCGCCGCCGGCGCAGGGCCCGCAGATCAGCGAAATCTGCGGGACCGCGCCGCTCAGCATGGTGTTGTGATAAAAAATGCGCCCGTATCCGGCAAGGCTGTCGATGCCTTCCTGGACGCGCGCGCCGCCCGAGTCATTTATGAAGATGAATGGCGACCCGGTCTTGAGTGAACTCATCATCATGTCCACGATCTTTTCGGCGTGAACCTCTCCGGTCGACCCGCCGGCCACGGTGAAATCGTGGCTGGCCAGGTGCACCAGCCGTCCGTCCACCGCCGCACAGCCCGTAACCACCCCGTCAGCCGGAAGTTCCTGCTCGGCCAGACCGAAATTCGTTTGCCGGTGCTGCGCGAAAAGTCCGATCTCCTGGAAGCTGCCTTCGTCGATCAGCCGCGCGATACGTTCGCGCGCCGTAAGCTTGCCCTGCTGGTGCTGCTTCTCGATTCGCTTTTTCCCGCCGCCGAGCTCCAGCGCGGCCTTCTTCTTTTGAAGCTGCTCGATCTTCTCTTCCATTTTCGAAGCTGTGACATTCGCCATGATTTGATCTCCTCGTTCGATCGCACGCCAGCCCAGGCGCGCGGCGGCAATTCGTCGGCCTACGCGCCGGGCGCGACCGTGACTTTGTGCTGGTGACCGTTGAAGGTCACGTTGTAGGTGATGGGTCCGGTGAGCTGGCCGGCATGCGGCGCGCCCTCGGCTTTTGCCGCGGGCTTCGGCTCGGGCGCCGGCGCTTCCTTGCTGGGATTCTTCGGGCCCTCGGCGCGGCTCTTGAAGAACTTCGGCGCCACCTGCGGGAACATGGCGAAGGTCAGCACGTCCTCGTCGCTGCCGTTCGCGCCTTCCAGCTGGTTGGCGTCGTTGCGCATCTTGTCCCATTCGGCGGGAATCAGGTCGGCCGGGCGCTGCGTGATGGGCGATTTCTTCTGCTGCGCGGCGGCAAGCTGAAGCACCTTTTCGTCCTTCATCCCGAGCGTTTCGCCGTAATAGCCCAGCATCAGGTCCGCGAACTCGCCGCTCAGAACTTTGTAGCGGCCCATCATGACGTTGAACACCGCCTGCGTGCCCACGATCTGACTGGTAGGCGTCACCAGCGGAGGATAGCCGGAGTCTTTACGAACCCGCGGAACTTCTTCGAGGACCTCGCGCACCTTGTCGCCGGCGCCCTGCTGCTTCAGCTGGCTTTCCATGTTGGAGAGCATGCCGCCTGGAATCTGGCTCTCGAAGATGTCCGTCTCCACCCCGGTGAAGTCGGTGAGATATTTCTTGTACCGCGGACGGACGTTGCGGAAGTAGTCACGCGCGCGGCGCACGCGATTCATGTCCACCCGGGTGGTGAATCCCGTGCCCTCCAGCATTTCAATCAGGCTCTCGGTCGGATTGTGACCGGGGCCCAGGCTCATTGTGCTGATCGCGGTGTCCACCATATCGGCGCCCGCCTCGATCGCTTTCATTAAACTGACCAGCGTCACTCCGGTTGTGGCGTGCGTGTGCACGTGTACGCGAACGCCGGGTCCGAGTTGTTCCTTGATGCCCTTTACGATGTCGAAGGCCGGTTGCGGCTTCAACAGGCCGGCCATGTCCTTCAGGCAGATGCTGTCACAGCCCATGTCCATGAGCTTCTCGGCCATGTCCACGAACGCTCCGCTGGTGTGTACCGGGCTGATGGTGTAGCAGATTGTGCCCTGGGCGTGCTTGCCGGCCTTCTTCACCGCGTTTACCGAGGTCCGCAGATTGCGAACATCGTTGAGCGCGTCGAATACCCGGAACACGTCCATCCCGTTCTCCGCCGCTTTGGCCACGAAGTGCTCGACAACGTCGTCGCCATAGTGGCGATAGCCCAGCAGGTTCTGGCCCCGGAGCAACATCTGCAGCGGCGTCCTGGGCAGCAGCTTCTTGAACGTGCGCAGACGCTCCCAGGGATCTTCGTTGAGGAAGCGGATGCAGGAGTCAAACGTCGCGCCGCCCCAGCACTCGAGCGACCAGAAACCTGCATTGTCCAGATCCTCGCACGCGGGGACCATGTCTTCCAGTGCCATTCGGGTCGCCATCAGGCTTTGATGGGCGTCGCGGAGAACGAGTTCGGTGATTTCAATTTGGCGGGGCATGGGGTTTTGCCATCAGCGAAGATGCAAGTCGCGCACCGTTCGTGGGATGGCGAAGACCCTTTAGCATGTGGTGTTTACTGGTCCGCCGCGGATGGCGAACGGCAATTTCCAGCGAGGAACTGCGGAATTTCACCCGATGTAGAAGTCCTGCTTTCAGCCCTCGTTGCCCTTCATGGGCTGAATTACGCAGTACCGCTCACAGATGCTGCATCAGCGAGGCCGGCAGAAGTGGAAACGCGGGCTCGTCATCGTCACCCGCCAGGAAGGCTTCGAACAGCCGCGCCAGTGCGCCCGATTGCCTGCCGAGCCGCCGCCGGCAATCGTTCAGGAACGAGAAGCGGAACGGCGAGAAAGGTTCGAGCCGCTCCAGGAATCCGCTGGAGTACAGTTCCGATGCCTGGCCAGCCGCGCGGATCAGCAGTGACCGGGAACTGCGGCGGATCAGCTCCTTCAGGGTCGCGGTCTCAGCGCTGCCGAGGCAGGCCAGCCTCGCCAGCACCTTCTCCCCGAACGCAAGAGTGCGCGCCGTGACCCCATCGAGCACTTCGCTTTCCGTGAAGACTGTTCGCGGGCCCCTTGCGCGATCCTCCGCGACGTCCTGCAGATCGTCGCCGAGCTGGAGCAGAACGCCCCATTCGAAGGCAAAGGCCTGCAGTTCGTCCGCTGGTGCGCCGGCGGCGAGCCACGCGTCCGCCAGCACGGACGATCCCCCCTTGTCAAAGCTCAGTTCGAGGACGTCAACCTCGTCGTCGCGGACCAACAGGCGAATGCTCCGCTCCTGGGCGCGGTGGATCGCGAGCAGGCTGCCGAAAACGGCGGGGAATCGGTCCCGTGAAAACTCCTCTTCGATCACTGCCACAAGCCCGCTGATCGCTTCTTCGGTCGCGCTTGTGGCCGGCGGCGTTTCGCCCGTCAGCCGCCGCCGAAACCAGTCGCTGAATCGCAGCTTGGCCGCGGCAGGAACATTCACGTCGTCCACATAGTTGTCGCTGTACGGGTACAGCATGCTGTAGGCGAAGATCGATGGCGAAAGCTGCATCTCGCGCGCGGCGAGCACCTGCAGACCGCACGCAGTCCACGCATTGCGGCTTGCCTGGAGGATGTCGGCCATGCTCACGTGCGGATCGAACCGGCGCGCGCGCCGGGCGAGGTTGGTCGCGATCGCGGAGAAGCCGTTCCCCAGCAGCAACTCCAGGTGGCGATCCTCGAAATCCAGAGCGCTGCGGCCGAAGCGAACAAAAGCGGCGGTGATTCGCTCCCGCGCGCCATCGCGGTCGGCGCGTGTCCGCGGCAGCCGAGCGAGTTCCGCCTGGATGGCTCCAATAAGCCGCGCCAGTTCCGCCTCGCGCACGGCCTGCTCGCCGGCGGAATAGCAGCGGCACCCGGTGGGCTCCGCGGGCTCGCAGCCCTGCCAGAGCGCCATCGTGCTCCGGAGCAGATCCACTGGACTATGCGCTCGCGGCGCGCGCGGCGATCGCCTCCAGTTGACGGCGATGGTTCAGGTCGTGGCCGGCCATTGTTTCCACCACCGTCTGGAACGTCATCTGCCCGCGTTCGGGGTGCGTGACAGGTTTCGAAAACGCCTCCGCGGGTATGGATTGAATGAGCGCGACGTTCCAGCGGCGCAGCGCCGAAAAGGTTTCGATCGCGGCATCGGCGTCATAACCGGCGTACGTTGCCGCCCAGCGGTCCTGATCGAAAGGCTGAATGACATGGTGCGGTTCGGCCAGCGCCTGGCGGAGCCGGAACGCGAAGGCCACTTCGGTATCCGCCAGATGGCAGAGAATCTCTCGTGCGGTCCATTTGCCCGGCGCGGTGGAATGCTCCAGACCTTCGGAGCCAAGCGTCATGGCGAGTTGCGACAGCCGCTCCGGGGTTTCCGCGATCACATCGCGCGGGTTGCCATCACCGAGGAAAGACGCGTAGGGGTTCATGAGATGACGCTAGCACGGAATTATTGAGATAATTGAACGAACGCTGCAACCTCCAGTCATGCGCGAGAGAGTCCTCGAATGAACATCGACGAACGCCTCGCCGCGCTGGCCGCCAGCATGGACGTTCAGCGCGTCAATATCGAATCGCTTCACGCCGGTATCCATGAGCTGTACGAAACCGTGCAGCGCAGCGCGGAGGAGTGGGAAAAGCGGCAGGCTCGTCTGGAGCAGCGCCGGAACGAAGACGCGAATCGGCTCCGCGCTGTGGAGGAAATGTCCCTGCGTCTGGCCAACATTGTGATACGCCACGAAGAGCGGCTGGATGCCCTCGACGGCGGAGGCTGATCGCTGGCCACCGTCCGCAGCTTCACTTTCAGACCCCACCGGCCATAGAGCTACAATCGGTTTGGCTATGAAAAACGAACCGCACGGAGCCGCACCCGCTGCCGCTCAGTTCGGCAGCATCAAGGATGTCGAAAACAACGCGAAAGCGCGCATGGAGAAGGCGCTTGGAGGCCTGCAGCACGATATGGCCGCCATCCGCACCGGCCGTGCTTCGGTCAACCTGCTGGATAACGTGCGGGTGGACTATTACGGCACGCCGACACCGCTGAACCAGGTGGGCACCCTGCACGTCCCCGAGCCGGCGATGATCACCGTCCAGCCCTGGGACGTTTCGCAGATCGGCGCCATCGAGAAGGCGATTCGCGCCGCCGACCTGGGGCTGAACCCGTCCAACGACGGCAAAGTCATCCGCGTCCCCATCCCACCGCTCACCGAGGAACGCCGCCGCGATCTCGTCAAAAAGCTGCACGGCGTGGCGGAAGATCACCGCGTGGCGCTGCGCAACGTGCGCCGCGACGCCAACGAGCATGTGAAGAAGCTGCTGAAGGACAAGACCATCAGCGAGGACGACGAGCGCCGTGCGCACGACGAGATCCAGAAGCTGACCGATGTCTACATCCAGAAGCTCGACCAGGCGGCAAAGGCCAAGGAAAAGGAAATCCTGGAGATCAAGTAGCAAAAAGCCCGCGCTCAGACCAGCAGCAAGGTCCGACTCGCGGGCTCTTCGTATCTCTGCCTGACGTGTCCGGCTATTCCACCCAGTCGCTGTGCCGCGTGCGCTGGATCGGCAGGCCGGTCTTGTTCGACGCCACGGCGAGCGCGATCTTCCACTCCGCCGACGGCAGCCAAACCACCGTTCGCGCGGGCACGCCGTGCTCGTCGGTGTAGACAATGGTCAGCCGGTGCGAACGGCATACCTTGTAGCGCGACAGCGCCGATTGCGGCTCCCGCACATGGTCATCAAACAGCAGCGCTTTGACTGACCGGTAGGGTACAGAGAACTGGTCTTTTCCGGCGGCTTCACAATGGAACGCATCGGCGGAGTCGAATGCCAGCGTCCCGACGGCCGGCAGCGTATTCGTCCCGACTTTCCGTGGGCAAACCACATCGGTAAACTGAGCGGGAGAATAATAGGTCATCGTCGGCAGTACCGCCCCCTGCGCGTGCGCTGGAAGGGGGACCATGACCGACACGGCCAGAATGGCACAGATCAGCAGGGCAAGTCTCATATTGACTGTTTCGGCCGGAACGCAGCCGATTTACATAAGGCTTTTGCCCGAAACCGCCTCGGTGGAAACCTCCGGCCGGTTTTGCACATCCTTTACAAGTTCAGGACGATTAGTGGAACGTCGGGCCGGTGGGCCAACGTCCTCCACTTGACAAAGGATCGTGGAAGGGTTCACCATACGATCAGTCTAAGGGGGGTATCCATGCGTTTCCTTACCTCTTCCTGCCTCGCGCTCGCCCTCGGGGCGCTTCCTGGCAGTAGTGCGTGGGCGCAATCTGTCATTTCGGCGCATTCCGGCCTGATCCATTACGTGGAAGGTCGCGTTCTGCTGCAGGACCGCGAAGTCGATCCCAAATTCGGCGAGTTCCCGGACATCAAAAACAATCAGGTGCTCAGGACCGAGGAAGGCCGCGCAGAGGTGCTGCTCTCCCCCGGCGTGTTCCTCCGTGTCGCCGAGAACAGTTCCGTGCGGATGATCTCCAACCGCCTGGCTGACACCCGCGTCGAGCTGGTCTCCGGCCGCGCCCTCGTCGAGTGCGCGGACGTTATGAAAGAGAACCTGGTCAGTATTCAGCTGGGCGGCGACTCGGTCCGGCTGCTCAAGAACGGCCTTTACGAGTTCTTCGCCAATCCCTCCAGCGTGCGGGTGTATCAGGGCGAGGCCGCGGTGGAGTCCGCCAACGGTCAGGTGACAGTCCACAAAGGACGTGAAGCGACACTGGCCGCGGTCGTGGACGAGCATAAGTTCGATACGGCGATGACCGACGACCTTTACAACTGGAGCAGCCGGCGCTCGGGTTATCTGGCCACGGCCAATATTTCGGCGGCGAAAACGATCGCCAGCGGCGGTGGCTACGGCAGCGCTTACGGTTACGGCTCCGGCTATTACAGCCCGTTCGGATACGGCTATGGCTATCCCTACGGGATGGGTATGGGCATGGGCATGGGATTCGGCATGAGCGGCTGGGCCTGGAACCCGCTGTTCGGCATGTTCACCTACGTCCCGTATGACGGCATGTATATGAGTCCGTTCGGCTACGCCTTCTTCAGCCCGTATTCTGTCGGCTATGTTCTGCCGGCTTATTACGGCGGCGGAGGCGGCGCGAGCGGCGGCCGCGTTTTTGCCCGCGGATCCGGAAACCATGGCGGCGTCGTGGGTAACCGTGGTTCTCGCGGCGCAGCGCCCGGCGCAACGGCGTCTACCCCGTATCGCACGGCAACTGCGGGCATGATCTCCCGCGGCGCGGCGAATGCGGCCCGCAGCAACGGCGGGTTCTCACGCGGTGGTGGCGGCGGCTGGACCGGCGGCGGTGGTCGCGGCTGGAGCGGCGGCGGGGCAACTTCCACCAGCAGCGTAAGCTCCATGCCGGCAAGCACCATGAGTTCGGGCGGCGGCATGTCGCACGGCGCCAGCGGTGGCGGC
>Ga0070739_10008904_pt1 | contig 10134 bp, 11 predicted proteins | sample Coa_R1_7_FD_66445 | JGI IMG/M metagenome (GOLD analysis project Ga0070739, IMG submission 66445) | Surface soil microbial communities from Centralia Pennsylvania, which are recovering from an underground coalmine fire - Coalmine... | ecosystem: Environmental > Terrestrial > Soil > Unclassified ...
AAATTCGCCGACTGGCGCGCTCCAGAGCCGCTGATCTCTGTCGATGAGAGCGGGCCTGCGCGAGGCGCCGGCATAGGCGGCCGGGAGGACGGTGGTAGAGCATTGTTTTACATTTGTTGAGTGCGGTCGGCATTCTCGCCGTGCTCAGCCGGCGCAATTGCGCGAAGGGATTTAGCTCATGGCCGAATTCGACCTGACCGTGGAGCAGACCGAGCAGGCACAGGAAATCTGCAGGCGCATCTTGGGCGGCAAAGGGCATGAAGAGATCGCTGCCCTCATCGCCGAGCGTGATGCTTTGCGCGGCGTACTGGCACCGTTTGCAGAGGCGGCTAACCGGCTTCGTGAGTATATCCACGACGAAGGCAACATCTGGAAGGCGTACGAGGTCGGCCTCCAAGCCGGCGACCTGCGCCGCGCCAAGCGCGTCTATGATGGGATAAACCTGCCCCCGGAAACCTGATGGTGAAGGTCACGGTATTCCGGCGGATGTTCGCATAAATCCTGTTGCTGATTGGGGTCACGACATAAAACGGGCTCTTGTCAGCTTTTGATGATCGGCTTGACGGCCTCGCCATATCAGGTGAGTGAATCAACTTTCTCGTTTGTTGCCGGATCCGGTCTCGATCCGGCTTGAAACCTGGAACCTTGAACCCTCCCCGCCGACGATCACCCTGACCTTGGCTTCGGGTCCCCACCCCACGCCGTGCCCGTCGTGCAGCCGGCCGGCCAGGCGCACCCACAGCCGATACGAACGCAGGCTTGCTGACCTGTCTTAGGGCGAACATCGCGTCGCCATCCGCCTCAAAGTTCGGCGGCTCTTCTGCGACAATGCGCAGTGTGCGCGCCGCGTCTTCGCCGAGCGCCTGCCCGGCGTCGCCGCGCCCTGGGCGCGCCGGACGGCGCGGCTGGCCGACTGGCTCACGGCCGTGGGGCTCGCACTCGGCGGTGCGGCCGGCGCCCGGCTCGTCCGCAAGCTCGGCTTGACCGCAAGCCGCAACACGCTGCTGCACCTGGTCCGGCGGGCGCCCGCGCCGCCCGACGTAACGCCCTCCGCTCTCGGCGTGGACGACTGGGCGATGCGCCGGCGGTTCACCTACGGCACGGCGCTGGTGGACCTGGAACGTCGCCGCCCGGTGGCGCTGCTGCCCAACCGGGAGGCGGACACACTCACGGCATGGCTGCGCGAGCACCCCGGCGTCGCAGTGATCGCGCGTGACCGCTCCGGCGCGTATGCCGATGGTGCCAGCCGCGGCGCACCCGAGGCAGTGCAGGTCGCGGACCGCTTTCACCTGCTGCAGAACCTGGCCGAGGCGCTGGAACTGGCGTTCACCGCTCATGCCCGCGAGCTGCGCGACATCGAGCAGGCCCGGCGTCGTCTCGCCGCGGCTGAGGGCGTCCCGGTGCGCCCCGACCCGCCGCCCCCGCCCAAGCGCCCGCTGGCCCTGGCGGTGGCGTGCCGGGAGCAGCGCTGGGCCACGCACCAGCGTATATGGAAGCTGTGGCGCGAAGGCTGGCCGGGACATGAGATCGCGCGCCATCTCGGCATCGGACGCACGACCCCGTATCGCTATCTCAAAAGCGAGGTCTTCCCCGAGCGCAAGGGACGCAGTGATGCTGGGCGCAGCTCTTTGGATCCCTGGGGCGAATGGGTGCTCGCGCGCTGGAACGCCGGACAGCACAACGGCCGGCAGATGCTGCGCGAACTGCGGGAGCGCGGCTTCCGCGGCAATTACGCGACGGTGCTGCGCTATCTCAATCGGTTGCACGCGGCCCAGGGGAGTGCCGTCCCGCACCGCTCGCGGGCCCGGCCCGGGCCGCCGCTCGCGGCGGCGCCGAAGCGGGTGCTGACGCCGCGCACCGTGGCGTGGGTCGTGCTGCGCCGGCCCGAGCGGAGGAGAGCGGAGGATTGGGCGCTGTTGGCCGGGCTGCGTGAGCATTCCTGCGTGCTGGACGAGGCGATCGGCTTCGCGGAAGAGTTCGCCACCCTGGTGCGCGGGCGCGAGCCGGAGCGCCTCGACCCCTGGCTGCAGCGGGCGCAGGACGGTGCCGTCGCGCCACTGCGGCGGTTCGCCAGGCGTTTGTCAGCCGATTACGACGCGGTACGCGCAGCGGTGGCGTTGGACTGGAGCAATGGCCCGGTCGAGGGCCAGATCAACCGGCTCAAGGCCATCAAGCGCCAGATGTATGGCCGCGCCGGCCTCGACCTGCTCGAACGCCGCTTCCTACCAGCAGCATAATCACCAAAAGCTGACAAGAACCATAAAACGGACAGAAAAGCACGGTTGCCACGTAAGCAGTTGATTTAACCATGTAATTATGTGGATCGCAGTAAATCTCCGGCCTCTACCCCAACTGAACTTCAGTTTGTTTGGATCAAATCCTCCCTCAAGAAGATCAATAGGTTGCACACACTGGGGAAGTCCCAGATCAATTGGGACAAGCGATCCAGCACCGATGTTCTCGATACAGTCCTGCCTGGCGTGCTATCCGGTCCGTTTTATGGCTCTTGGCCAATTTTGATGATCGGCATCTCCATGCGCGAGTAGGCCGAAGATTTGCTGGCCGGCGATCCGGTGGCACTCGGTTTGCGGTGCTGCCAGCACCTCGCGGACCTCACGGGCGTCAATCCGGGGCCGATCTGGGAGTGGGGTTTCGTCGAGCCGGTCCCCACCGGCCTGCTCAATCTACAGGTCGGCCTGGATGGCGCGCGCGAGATGCTCGCCGCCGCAGACGCCTGGGCGAAGCAATCGCCGCCGTGAGGGCGGGGATGGCCAAAACGCACAGCTTCGTGGTCACTGGGCCATGCACGTTTCCAAATCTCTTTCGATTTTATGCATGCCCAAGAGCCCGTGTTCGGTAAGAAACTGCCTCAGGGTCACCACGCCTGTATAATGATGCGCGGTCCAACCGAAAGTTCGAGCGGCTTCGACATTCCTAACTGTGTCGTCGATAAGACAGAGTTGATACGGAGCGAGGGCCAGTTGGTGTTCGATAAAACGGTAATATCCTTCCTCTGGTTTTAGAAAGCCAATGGCACTGGAAGCGAAAAGTTTGCGAATGCGTGGGGCGAACAGACTAGCGATACGGGTTGCGCGGAGCGGTTCTTGATTGGTACCGATGCAGTCGCGGGCGGGAGACAAGTGAGCGGCTACTTCCCAATTCACGCTGCTATCTTTTTCCAACCAATAGGTGATGTAATCATCAGGCGTTATGGTGCTGCCGCTAGCGGCGAGCGCTTCAACGATATGCGCGCGTGTGTCGCGAGTGCCACGCAGAACGTCATCCCAGCCTGCAAAGATATGATCCAAAACCGCGATATCAATTTTCAGATCTTCCACGATGGTTTTTGACCATAGAAACCTGCCATGTTCGTCAAACGTGTTGAACAGTACACCATCAGCGTCCCAAATAATGGTGTCGATGATCGACGCCGTTTGTGAGGTATGCATTCGTCCCTCTTAGAGTTCTATAACTTAGAGCACAATCGCCGCGTTGCGATAAGAAGCTCCAGCACTACAGTCGGTTTTTCGAATAGATTGTATTATCTTGTTCATGGAATGTACGCTTGTGCATTATTTTTTAACTTAACTGACTCGCTGCGTACCGAAAACTTTGTTCGGAATTTATCGGCTGATCAACCAAAAGCTGACTATTTTTGCAATACAGAAACCTAGAGACGAACCCCAGCTATAGTACTGGTATGGTCCGCGCCGATGCTTTCCAGCGGGCGCCAGCATCATGACGGCGGAGGCAGCGTTACGAGGCGATCGAACGCCGCTTCCCAATCGGCGATCGCCCGCGGCCAATCGGGGAGGCGGGCGCCCGCCTCGCGCGAGCCAGCAGCAAGCCGGGTTGCCAGCTGCGGATCTGCAATGACCCGCCGCACAGCCTGTGCCAGCGCCGCCGGATCGCCGGGCGGAACCAGCAGACCAGCCGATGGCGGCACGGTCTCGGGTATCGCTCCGGCGGTTGTCGCAATCACCGGCAAGCCATTTGCCATCGCCTCCGCATAAACCATGCCGTAGCCTTCGTGGAACGAGGGCAGGATGAAGGCGTCGGCTGTTCTGTAAGCCGCCGCGACAGCTGCAGGCGCCCGCTCGCCGGCGAGGACGATGCGGCGCTCGAGACCCGCGTCGGCGATCATCTGACGAACCGCGTCCGCCGTTGCCCGATCGCGCTCAAGGGACCCGATGCACAACAATGTCCAGTCCAGATCGCGGAGCTGGGCCAGCGCTGCGACAAGCACGCCATGACCCTTGAGCGGCACCAAGTTCGCCACGCAGAGCAGCGCGCGAACCGGGCCCCGCCGCGGCCTCGGATGCCGGCTTGGCTTCGCCGTCCCTGGTGGGGCGATGGCGATCCGGTCGGGATGGATGCCATAGCTCTCGATCGCGGCGGCGGTTTTCCGGCTTGCACAGAGTACGCCGCGCAGCCGTAACAGCAGCGCAGCCTCGCGCTCCGCGGCCCGCTTCGCCGCGGCTGGCGAAAGGCGGGTTTCATGCGCCAGCGGGCCGTGGACCAAGGCGACAAGCCGCAGGCGGCTCGCATGCGTCACCACCACCTCTCCGAGATTGGCAAGGGCGAGGCCGTCGACAACTGTCTGCGTGCCGTCGGCGACGGCGGCGAGCACCGCCCCGTCCGCTCGCGGATCCCGTGCCGCAAGCTCGATGACTCGCACCACCCGGCCACGCGCATGCAAGCCCTCGACAATGTGACGGTCGAACAGATATCCGCCGGTGAATTGATCGAGCCGCCCCGGGACGACGAAGACGAGCTCTCGCTGAACCCGGGCTTCGCCTGCTGCCTCACAGATTCGCGAAGCGAACGCTGGGACCTCCGTCATTCAAGGGGTGCATCGTAGGCGGCCCAGGCTACCGGCGTCTCGCGCAACACCACTCTCAGGCTACTGATGGCCGCGGCGGCGTGAGGCCCCAGCGCCCCCTCGCGAACCCGCCGCGCCAGCCGGCGATGGATCTCGCCGGCGAGGAACTCGGTCGTTGTGTTGCGCCCCCGGAACTCCGCCACCTCGTCGAGATTGCGGTAGTCGAGCTCGCCGAGCACAGCCTGCAAGAGCGCGAGAGCGCCACCGATGTCGCACACGATACCGTCGGCGTCGAGCGCATCTCGGCGTAGTTCGGCCTCGACCACAAAGGTCGCGCCGTGCAGCTGCTGTGCCGGTCCGAAGACAGCCCCGCGCAGGCTGTGCGCGGTCATGAAATGATGGCTCACCGTGATGCTGTACATGGCGTTGCTCGTTGTTCACTCATAACGTAGGGTGTGGCAGAGCACGCCCGCCGGCGAGACCGCGAGACGCGGCATCAGTTCGGGAAGGGCGGCGAAACCGCTCTCACCGGACAGTAACAGGTCGAAGACCGGATCGCGCAACAGCGCCAGCGAGAGCGCCAGCCGACGCCTATGAGACCAGCGCGCGCGCCGACCCGCCGGGATGGTGCCGACCTGCGACGAGCGCAAGGTGAGCCGGCGCGAGTGAAAAGCGGCGCCGAGCGCGAGCGGCACGACTTGGGTGCCGTACCAGCTCATTTCTAGCACCGTCGCCTCGAAGCCGGCGGTCGCGAGGGCCGTTGCCAGCCCCTCGGGTCGACCGCTCGCATGAATGACGAGATCGGCCTCGGTGTGCTTCGGCGCGGAGATTGCAAAGCGGCAGCCCAGCGCCGTCGCGACGGGTTCGCGGGTGGGATCGATGTCGATCAGCTCGACTTCTGCACCAGGGAGCCGCGCCGCCAGTGCGGCAACAAGGGCGCCGACGACGCCGGCACCGATGACGGCGATCCGGTCTCCCGGACCCGGTGCGCTATCCCATAGCCCATTGACCGCCGTCTCCATGTTGGCAGCGAGCGTGGCGCGCCGCTCGGGGACGTCATCGGGAACAACGATGACGGCATCCTCCGGGACGATAAATCTGTCCTGATGCGGATGCAGGCAGAACACCCGGCGGCCGATTGCGTCCTTGGGCCCGTCCTCAATAACGCCGACCACGGCATAACCATATTTGACGGGCGCAGGAAACTCGCCCTCTTGGAATGGGCAGCGCATCCGGCGCCATTCACTCTCGGGCACTTCACCGCGGAAAACAAGGCTTTCAGTGCCCCTGCTGATGGCACTGACAAGGCTCCGGATCAACAGCTCGCCCGGCGCAAGGGATCGCAACGGCTGTGTTCTGATCTCGCCCCGGCCCGGCGCGACGACCCAAAATGCCTGTGCCTCATGCATTGAAATCACAGTCGAACAGCGTGTCCCCACCGAGGTCGAATCGGCGGATCCGCGGACGAACCGCCTGGTGGAGCGCGTGGCAACCGGGAAACGCTATGCCGGGGCGACCCGATCCGATAATGATCGGGGCGATCGTTATCTGCAGCCGATCGAGGCAGCCCGCCTCGAGAAAGCGTGAGATCGTGATTCCGCCGCCCTCGATGAACACCATCGACAATCCGCGGTGCGCGAGTGCCTCGCGGATCGCCAAAACATCGAGCACGCCGTTAAAGCGCGGCACGCCGATAATTTCGCTCCCGTGCGCCTCACTCCGGGAGTCGCCATGCCCTTGCGCAGCGATGACGAGAGTCACGGCCGCGCCGTCACGGAACACCGCATGCCGGCCGGACAACCTCAGCTCAGGATCGATGACGACCCGCGTGGGATTAGATCCGGCACAGCGCCGCACGGTAAGCTGCGGATCATCGACCCCCACCGTGCGCGCACCGACGAGCACCGCGTCGGCAAGCGCCCGCATCCGATGGCAATGCAAGAGGTCCGCCTCGCCAGTGACCCAGCGGGAGTCGCCGCTCTCAGTTGCAATGCGGCCATCGAGACTCTGCCCGACATGAGCGACCGCGAGCCCGCGCGGGTGGGAGTGGCAATAGGAAAGATAGAGGTCGAGCTGCGCCGCGACATCGTCCGGCAATTGGGCCGATGCGCGCCAGCTGCCCTCTGCGGAAACGCTGAGCGTGCCGCCATGGAGCGGGACCGAGATCAGGTCCGCACCGGGCTGCGCCGCGAACGCTGCGCGCACGGCAAGAACGGCCGACCACCACGACGGGTCGACCGGCTCGCGGATCACATCCGCCCTCACTGGCGTGGAATAATCCCGATCACGGAAAGTCTTCATAAACACCTGCTTGTCGATGGATCCCGGGAGGGCACGATCGCCAGATTCATCGAACCTGCGCCGGTGTCGATCCGGATTGCCTCGTCTCCGTAGCCTTCGCGTGTGTAGAATCCATTATCCTCGTTGTAGAAGGTAACGCGCTCGACCAGTCCGGCTGAGACCTCCGTCGCCGTGCTCGTCTTGGGTACCCTTAATGCATGATGGCGATCGAGCTCCGCAGACGCTAGCCGGTGAAGTAGGTACTGCGCGGGCGGCCGCCTAAAGACGTCTGAGCTGCAGAAAGCAACTCGGCTCGACAGAGTCGACACAACGTCGGAACATTGGAGCTGCTGAGCGATGGTCAATCTCTCGTGTCCGGGGCCAATATGGCCCTGCAGCTTGGCGCTGAGCCCAGTGCCACGATATGGTCGAAGTCTGGTCGGATCAAGACAGAAACGCTGTACCTGAGCTACTTTTTTCGGCGTTTCTGGGCAAAGGATCGGCCCAGTATAAGCGACAGTCAACGGTTTACTCGCCATCGGTTCATCGCGCCGGCCCAAAATTGCTTGTTGGCGCAGAAGTTTAGCTGTCATCCGGCACATGGGATGGGGCTTGGTTGGCCCGAGGATATGGGAAGCCATGAGGCACGCGTTCGGCGACGCGGATGCCATACCGCTCGAGCGCAGCCACCTTGTCCGGATTGTTGGTCAACAGGCGGACCGTCCTGAAGCCGAGCTGGCGAAGCATTTCCGCCGCGGGAAGGTAGATACGCTCGTCCGCATCAAAGCCCAGCTGCTCGTCGGCGCCAAGAGTGTCGAAACCGGCGTCCTGCAGATGATAAGCCCGGAGCTTGTTTATGAGCCCTACGCCGCGCTCCTCCTGCGCGAAATAGAGAAGCACCCCACCCCCCGCCCGCGCGATCACTGCGATCGCTCCGCGCAGCTGGTCGCCACAGTCGCAGCGCAGGCTGGCGAGCAGATCGCCAATAAAGCACTCCGAATGTAGGCGCACCAGCACCGGTGCCGCGGGATCGGGCGCGCCGATCAAAATCGCGAGATGTTCGCTACCGCCATCGCGCGGTCGAAAGGCGATCAGGCGGGCGGTTTCGGCACCGATGAGCGGCAAGCGCGCCTCGGCGACGCGATCGAGCCCGGCGGCTGCCGCATTGCGCTTGAACACCGCTGCGGCCTCGATCGCCGCGAGATCTCCGCGACGCGCTAAGAGCGCGGCTTGAGCTGCTCCAACGCGAAGCACGAAAGCGGTGGGAAGAAGCGAGGCGAGCTTCGCCAAAGCGACCGCGGCGAGCTCCGCGTTCTCGGCAACGATCGGCTCGGGAGTCAGCCTCGAGGGGCCGGATCCGACCGATGCCGCGGGATCGGCGAGATTGCGGATGACAGCGGCCGGAAGTTGGAAAGAGACGGGGATTGCCATCACACCGGACAGCTCCTCGCGCGGCGTGAGGCCGAGGGCCACAGCGCGGCGGCGCGTAAGAACCATGCTTGCTGGCCCTTGGGAGATCTTTCTCAGACGATGTAGGTTCTCTTCGGTCACGAGCTCGCCGGCAACCGCGAGAGCACCGACCTGGTGGTCGCGGATCAGTACCGGCTCGCCGCGGCGCAGCGCTGTGATTGCTTCGCCAAGGGCGCGGCCGGCGCTTGGTTGTGCTGTCGAGACGCCGCCTGTCGCCGCCGGAATGGTCCGATGCTTGAGCACTTTTGTTCTCCTTGTCGCGCATCATATGCCGCGCCGAGCGTTGTTCTAGCAAACTGATTCGTACCCGACCGTATCGCGCGGGCCGATCGCAGCAGCATTGACAATGTTGACGGCAATCCCCGTTTGCAATTGTGCTTCGCACTCCGCCGCCCCCATCGTAACCTAGCGAGAATTCCGGAAGTCCCAACGCGCGGTCGCTACCGCGGCGCACCTTGGGGAGCTGCTATGAGCGACACAGTGGTAGAGATAGCGGATTTGGAGCTCGGACCACTCGAGCAGAAACATCTCCAATACGCGAATTTTCGCGCTGTGGCACACGGAACGGAGGTCACCAAGACCCATTGGCACATCGCCTTGGCCAACGGGCTGGGCTGGGGCTTCGACGGCATGGCCAGCTCGATGTTCTCGCTGGTTTCGCCGCTGATCATCACGAAATTCGCGCTCGACGTGCCGACCTATCGCTCCGGTCTGCAGGTCGCGTTGCTCGTCGGGATTACCGGACTGTACTTCTGGCCGTGGCTTGCCGACCGCTATGGGCGGCGCACCTTGCTGGCGCTCAATATTGCCCTGTTCTCCTTCATGATGCCCGTGGTGGCGCTGGCTCCGACCTTCGCCCTTTTCATCGCCGGACTGTCGGTGGTGAACTTCGCGCTGAACGGAGAATGGTCGCTCGGATCGATGCTGGTGGCGGAGACCTGGCCGGCGCGGCTGCGCGGTCGGGTGATCAGCATCAATCGCGCGGCATGGTGCTTTGGTGTCGCGTTGGCCGGCGGCATTACCGGCATCGTCGCCGCCACCTGGGGGTGGCGCGCCGCGGTGATGGTGCCGGGGGTGATCGCGTTGCTGGCGATCTACGTCCGCGCCACCTGCCCGGAATCGCCGCATTGGGTGCGCGCGCAGGACCGCAAGCGGCGGATCGCCGAGGCGTTGTCAGCCGGCGGCGCGCTAAATGAGGACGACCAGACGTGGTATGCCAAGATCGGCAGAGTGAGCATCAGGCAGGTGTTTATGCGGGATGTGCTACCCGCGACCCTGGTCGCGCTGTTCGTAGCCTGCTCCAGTTGCTGCATCTTTGGCACCGTGGGCAGCTGGATGCCCTACTATCTGTCGGTTGAGAAGCACTGGTCGACGCGGGAGTATAGCGCTTTCTACGTGTGCTGGGGCATCGTTGGCTTCTTCGGCCTGTGTCTGGCCGGCTGGCTGGCCGACAGGATTGGTCGGCGCGTCGGCTTCATCGCGATGCTGATCGAGGGCGCCATTTTCATCACCCTATGGGTCTTTACCGATAGCCATATTTTGTTGTGGGTGTTCGGTTTGGC
>Ga0070739_10008908_pt1 | contig 10130 bp, 9 predicted proteins | sample Coa_R1_7_FD_66445 | JGI IMG/M metagenome (GOLD analysis project Ga0070739, IMG submission 66445) | Surface soil microbial communities from Centralia Pennsylvania, which are recovering from an underground coalmine fire - Coalmine... | ecosystem: Environmental > Terrestrial > Soil > Unclassified ...
CGGCTCGCCGGGGCGGGCATCGCGGTTGGCATCGCCGTGGCGCTCGCCGTTGCGGCGCTCGTCATCGTGCTGCCCGGACGAGGACACGAGCGAGCGGCGGTCGCGGGGCACCATGCGCCCGCTCCGCCGAGCCAAAGGCTGGGACGACCGACGCCCTCGACGTTCGAGCGTACGGTGGCGTCCTACCTCGATGCGGCACACCGGGCGACGGTCAGCCACGATCCGGCATGTGGGGGACATCCACTCAGCTCTGGCCCTATCACCTCCACCGTCAGCGACGGCGCGCCGAGCCGGGCGCTCCTGTCGGTTCTGGGGGTGCTGCGACAGCCGGCGACGGCGGCAGACAGGCTGTCACAGCGGTTCATAGGCGGCGGGCCGCGTACCCTGGTCGTCTACCCCCGCTACATTCGCCGCGCCCGGGTTGTGGACGGCGTCTCCTACTACCTGATTCCGGAGCGCGTCGAACCCCCGTTCGACGCCGTGCCGTTGCGCTGCTACGCTGAGCAGCGCGCCGCGCTCCGGAGCCTCGTAGCGCCACTGCCGGCCACCACGCGCGCCGCGATCATGCGCTCAGGGACCCAGACGCTGGCACAAGAACGCCAAGGTAGCGTCGGCCTCCCAACCGGACCGTACGACGGGGTCGAGATAGCGACGATGGGACCGGGAGCCGGCGGCGGGGGCTGCTGCGACGGCGTCTACAGCCTCGAGCACCAGGTCTCGATTGGCCTCGACGGCCAAACCGCCTACGGGGTGGTCGCGGACGGAGTCGCGTCCGTCTCGCTCTACTACGCCGCGACCGACTCCCAAGATCCGCTCACGATCATCGCCAAAGCCACGCGCGTGGTGACCGCCCCGGTTATCAACAACGTGTACGTCGTCAATGTCGGCAACATGGGTCGACCTGAGCCCGCAGCGGTCGTCTACCGCGCTGCGAACGGCGCCGTCCTCAGGCGCTTCGACACCAACCAGTAGCCCGCGCAACGCGTCGATTTCAGCGCTCGATTCCGCGCTCTCGGTGGTGACCGAGGGAGGTCGGCCACTGCAACGCAGGGCCGCGGAACGGCGGTGGGTGAGGACGCGCGAGTGCGCGATGCGCGTCGAGGTGTGCGAGCCGCTCGAGTGCCCGCTCGCGGGCCGCGAACGCTTCGGCGAGCCGACGCTGGACGCTGCTTTCGGCTCGCGCCCAGCTTGCCGATCGTCAGCAAGCGCAACCACCACCCAAACGCGGACACAAAACGGACACACCAGCTCGACAAACCTCGGTCATCGGCGGTCAAGCCGATCCGGATCAAACAGCGTCAGTTGCAGGTCACTCGTGCCCTCGGAGGCCCGACCTTGGTCGCGAACCTCTTCATTCGGAATGCCTCGTAATGAAGGGGTCCCCGGTTCGAGTCCGGGCGTCGGCTTGCGAGGGAGCCCGGTAAATGGGCGGGTTCTGTGGCTGTCGCGGTCCGTGCTTGGGGTGATCGGCTCGCGGTGAGATCCATTCCACGGCCTTGGCGATCACGGCAATGTAGCGGCGAGTCATGACACCCAGCCGTCAACAAGCGGGGTTACCGTCGCAAGGTGAGCGCCTCGTCCGCTTCCCGGGGCGCGCTTGACCGGCCGCTGGCGATGAGTTTCCTTCTGTGCGGCAGTCTCAGGGTCTATGACAAGAACCTCTGCTCACCTTTCAATCTCGCTCGACGGCTACATCGCGGGGGCCGAAGCAGGATCGCGACAACCCGATCGGTATCGGCGGGCTCGAGTTGCATCGGTGGCACCTCGCTGAGCCGCTCCACGAGGGAGACGCTCGCTCCCGGGAGCACCTGGCCAAGCAGCGCGGTGCGTACGTGATGGGCCGGAACATGTTCGGTCCGGTCCGTGGCGAGTGGGACGAGGATTGGCGCGGGTGGTGGGGTGAGGAGCCGCCCTACCACGCGCCGGTGTTCGTGCTCACGCATTACGCCCACGACCCGATCGAGATGGACGGCGGGACGGTGTTTCACTTCGTCACCGACGGTTTCGCCGCCGCCTACGCGCAGGCGGTGGCCGCCGCGGGCGAGGGCGAGGTTTTGATCGCGGGCGGTGCCTCGACCGTGCGCCAAGCGTTCGCAGCGGGCGTGCTCGACGAGCTCGTGCTCGACATCGCGCCGGTGCTACTCGGGGGCGGCGAGGCGCTGTTCGAAGGCGTAGAGGATCCCGGGCTCGAACCGGTCGATGTGATCCACTCGCCGAAGGCGACGCACGTCACCTATCGCATAGGGCGGTGAACGCTCCCGGCCCGATCGAGCACGCCGACTCGGTCTTCCGGAAACCTCTTTCTCGTTCGGTCCGAGCTTAGGAGCCGCAGAACCGTGACATGGAAGAGCAGGTCCGTCTGCCACCTCGGGGGCGCACGGTTCCTATAGCACGGGGGCGCTCGGTCCCGATAGCACGGCGGTTGCGTCTACTTCGATCATCATCGCGGGCAGGGCGAGTGACGCCATGCCGATCGCCGTCAAGGCGGGCTGCTCGCCGGGGATGTACTCGGGCTTCACCCGCGCGTGGTCGAGCAGCTTGCTTATGTCGGTGACGTAGACGGTGGGTCCGCTCCGGTGTCCGCCGAACCCCCTGGCGGACTCCATTGCGTCGGGCACGCCCGCCTGCTTCATCCCTCCACCGTCTTTGCAGGTTGCCGTCGGTTTCTTGAGCCTCTGATCGCCGCCGCCGCAAACCTATCGCGGACGGCCTCGGTGCGTAGCGACTCCGGGCGCCTTTCAGCGCACCGGCGGCGGAGGCGGACCGTGGCGCACCACTCCGAGCTGCTGCTCGACCGCGGCCAACCGCTCGGCCGGCACCCGCGGGCCGTCGGCGGGCGGTGGGAGCCACGGCCATCGTGCCATTTCGCCGAGCGCTCTGGCGTAGTCCTCGATCCCGGCTGGTGTGGAGAGGAACAGCATTCGCGCGGTGTCGGACTCCACGCGGAAGGTGTGCGCGAGGCCCGCTGGCGCGAACACGACGGCGCCGGGAGCGCAGCGCCGGCCGCGGGTGCGCACCCAGCCGGGGGGAGCCGCTGGATCGTCCGCCAGCTCTGGCTCGACCAGCCAGGCGATCAGCTCGCCCTCGAGGACGTAGAACGTCTCGTCCTGAGGATGTGAGTGAAGGGGCGGTGCGGCTCCGTGCGGGAGCACACCGTCCCACAAGGCGAACCGGCCGCCGGTCTGAGCGCCCTCGAGCTTGATCCGTGCCAGAGTGCCCAGAAACCAAAGCGGCTCCGATCCCGTTACGACCTGGCCCTCGACGCCAGCTGCGCTGCTCATCGAACCGCCCCTCGCTCAGGACGCCCGGTGTTGGCCGGTCGGATCGGGCGCGCCGAGCTTGAAGTCCCCAGGCCGCGAGTAGGTCTGTCCGGGGACGCCGCCGATGATCAGCACGCGCGCGCCGTCAGGGCCGCCGTACAGCTTGCGCTTCGTCCCTGGGCCGACGCGCGCCATCCGGTCCGGGTCGAGGGTCGCGCGGTGTCCCTCGACCTCCAGCTCCGCCGTCCCGCGCAGGACGATGTACACCTCCTCCTGGCCGTCTTCGGCATGGTCGTGCTCCGGGTACTCGCCGAAGCCGGGCGGCATGTCGAACACCTGCATTCCGAAGGACTCAACGCCCAACTCCGCCGCGGCCCGCTTGAACGAGCCGTGGAAGATCGCCTCCATCTCGTCAACCGGCTTGACCGTGTATCCGCTCATCGCTCCTCGCTCTCTGTTGACGGCACTCCGACGAGCCGCGCGGTGCCGCTGAAGTCGAGCGTCACGCACGGCTCCGCGCCGATCACCCAGGCGTCGTGGCCAGGACCGATCACGAATGCATCGCCTGGGCCGAGCTCCACCTCGGTGCCGTCGGCCATCCTCACTCCTTCGCGGCCAGAGACGACGTAGCCGGTGTGGGTGACTTCGCACAGCTCGGTGCCCGCAACCGACTTAACGTCCTCGGACCACCGCCACCCCGGCTGGAACACCGCACGCCCGACGGTGACCCCAGCGAGGGTCACCATGTCGATCCGCCCCCGCTCCGACGGAGCGCGGCTGTCCTCCGGGCGATCCAGGCTCTTGACGATCGCGCCGCCCATCACTCGGCCCTCGCGCCGTTCTGGGCGCTGTTGTACATGTAGGCGGCCACGACCGCCTCTGGACTGCTGCTCATAGAAGCCTCCTTGACTTGACGCCTGGCAGCGTCGCAGTCGGTCGCCGGGCCTGCATCGGCGACCCTGCCTATCTTGGCTCGAGCGCCTGCCTATCTTGCGCGAGCAGACCCCGCTTGCGTGCCAGCTCGATCGCCGCCACCCGGTTTCGCGCGCCGAGCTTGCCGAGGATCGCCGAGACATGGTGGGCCACGGTCCGCTCGGAGAGATGCAACATCGCAGCGATCGCCACGTTCGTGGCGCCGGTGGAGAGCGCCTCGAGCACCTCCTGCTCGCGGCGCGTCAGGCCTCCGGGATTGGCGAGTGTCGAGCGCCGCGGTCCGCGCGCGGCGGTTGTGCCGCGTGCCGCTCGCTCCCGGCTAAAGGCGCGCACCGCGCCGACCGCGCCGAGCCTGTGCAGCGTCGCCAGCGCCTCGCGCGCGGCACGCTCGTCGCCGGGCAGCGCCGCCAGCGCCGCCTCATACGGCGCCTCGAGCTCCCACCACGCGCCGATCGCTGCGCGCCAATCCCCCTCCAGCTCGAGCAGCGCCGGCCTCGGCGCGCCCGCGGGCGCTTCAAGCTCGATCCCATAGCGCGAAGCCCACAGCGCCAGCTCGCCACCCGGACGGGCGAAACGCCCCACCGCCGGCGACTGGCCCGCCGCATGTAAGTGCTCGATCGCAGCGGCGTGGGCGCCCGCCAGCCAGGCGGCTTCGACCAGCGCCACGCGAAGCATCCCGTGCCGGGAGCTCTCCGCGGCAACCATTTCTCGTAGCAGCTCCCACGCCTCCTCGATCTTCCCCAGTGCTTCCCCATCGCCGCGCCGTGCCGCGATCAGCGCGTCAAACGCGCGCGCCGTCGGCCACTCCCCCCGCATGACGGGGCCAGCCGCAGCGAAGATCGCGCGGGCTTCTTCGAAACGCCCGCGGTCCATCAGGCTACGTCCACGAAACAGGCGGATCGCCATCGCAGGCATCGGCGTGTGGAACTCCTCGAACAGCGGCAGCGCCTCTGCCGACACTCGCTCCACCAGGGCGTGATCGCGCAGGGCCACCGCGATCGTCATCAGGTTGACGTAAGCGCGGACCGTCTGAATGTGAAAGCCGGCCCCGCGAGCCGCATCTACGGCCTCGTGCAAAACGCCGATCGCCTCCGGCGATCCACGATGGCCCAGTGCCAAGCCGAGGCTGATCTGGAGGTCGATTCGGATCTCCTCGAGGTCCGCCTGCGCTGCCAGCTCGAGTGCCGCGGGAGCTGCGGTGATCACGGCCCCGGGATCGAACGCGGTCGCCTCCACCCTGAGCCGCGCGGCATGTGCCCGTGCCTGCGCGCCCGTGTCGCCCGTGGGCTCGAGCACGGCGATCGCCCGCTCCGCGGCAGCCCGAGTTTGCACCACGCGCTCCAGCGACCATTGCGTCCACGCGAGCACCACCAGCGCCCGCCCGAGCTTCACCGCGTCACCGAGCTCCTCGGCGAGCGCCACCGCCTGCTCGGCGACCCCCACAGCATCCTCCAGCTGCGTGCTTGAGAAATTGAGTGCGCGGGCGTACTGAACCAGCAGCTCGAAGCGCTCATCGGCCGCAAGTCCGGCGCCGAGCCGCAGCGCGCGCTCACACTGAAGGGCCGTCTCCCGCACCGCGCCGATGCGCTCCGCCACCCGCGCCGCAGCGGCCGCATACCGGCAAGCCTCCGCCGGCAATCCGGCCAGCTCGGCGTGGTGAGCCAGCCGGGCGGGGTCGCTTCCACCTGGTCGTGCGGCGAGCGCGGCGAGCACCGTAGCGTGCAGATCGATACGGCGCGGCGGCGCGATCGACTGCTCCAGCGCCTCCCGGATCAGCTCGTGGCGGAACCCGAGCACCGCGCCATCTGAGACCAGTACGCCACGGGCCAGGGCTTCCTCGACAGCGTCCGCGCACTCGGCCGTCACCGATCGCAACAGACCGGGCTCAAAGCGCTGCCCGATCACCGCCGCCACATCCACCACCTCGCGCGCGGCTCGGCCCAGACGGCCCGCGCGCGCCAACGCCGCATCCCGCACGGACGCCGGCAGCTGCCCGCCGGCGGCGATCGTCTCGGCGACCAGGAACGGATTACCGCCAGTCGTGGCCATCAGGTCCATGGAATTGAGCCCGCTGCCTCCGGCGAGCTCACTCACGCCCGCCTCGGACAACGGACGCAGCGGGATTCGCCGCATCACCGGGCTCGTTGCCAAATCGCCCAGCATCCGCTCGAGCGCGGAGTTGGCCGCCACTTCGTCGCTTCGATAGGTAACGACCAGCACCACGGCGGCGTCCTCGATCCTGCGCGCCAGGAGCCGCAGCAGGTCAAGTGTGAGTGGATCCGCCCAGTGAGCGTCCTCGACAACCGCCACCACCGGCGCCCGCTCGATCATCGCACCCCGGACGGCCCCGGCCAAGATCAGCCGGTCGTCACTTCCGAGCGCCGCAAGATCGCCCGCCCCCGCGGCGTCGAGCAACTCGCGCAGCGGCGCCAACGGCACCGGCACCGACAGCGGCTCACACGCGCCCCACATGAACTCCACTTCGCTCCCCACCCGCTCCCGCAAAGCCCGCACCAGTGAGGTCTTGCCAATCCCCGCCTCGCCGCCAACGAGCACCAGGCATCCCTTCCCGTCGATCGCCTCCTCGACCGCTGTGGCCAACATGCCGAGCTCCTGATCACGCTCCAGCAGCCGCACGACAGCGCGATCGTAACGAGCAGACGCTGAGTCACGTACTCCCGGACGGTCTCGTGATGGAACCCCAGCTTGGTGCGAGCCCGCGGTAGGAGGGGATGTTCGCCGCTCGGGCTGCCAGCTGCCGAAGCAGTCGGCAAACGGCGAATAGCATCGCGGCAGATGACGGTCAGGATCGTCGTCCAGCCCGCGTCGCTACGCGACGGCCGGCCACTGCGGTCCGGCCCACGCTCAAGCCTGGTGTCACATCGCGAATCCGCCAGCGTGCAGGACTTGCTGCTCAGTCAGAGGGTGTCCGACTAACTGTGTAGGCGGGTTAGTTGGGTAGCCGGTCTCCGAAGTGGATCTTGAACGCCAGCAGCGCTTTCGTCCACCCCCGGGTTCGGGTCCATTGCGGGACGGCGTTGTGGATCGCGAGGTACATCAGCTTTCGGGCCGCGTCCTCGTTGGGGAAGTGGCCCTTGGTCTTGACCGCCTTTCGTAGTTGTCGGTTCAGAGCTTCGATCGCGTTGGTGGTGTAGATCACCCGTCGGACCTCGGGCGGGAACGCCAGGAACGGGATCACGTGCTCCCACGCCTCGCGCCAGGCTTTGACCACCGGCGGGAACTTCTGACCCCATTTGGCCTCGAACGCGTCCAGGGCGTGCAGCGCGCGGTCGGTGTCGATCGCGGTGTAGACCGCTCGCAGATCCTTGACCACGACGTCGTAGTCGCGGCGGGGGACGTAGCGCAGCGACGCGCGGATCAGGTGCACGATGCAGGTCTGCACAGTGGCCTGAGGGAACACCGCCTCGATCGCCTCCGGGAAGCCCCCGAGGCCGTCCACGCAGCAGATCAGGATGTCCCTGACCCCGCGTTCCCTGAGCTCGGTGAGGACCTGCATCCAGAACTTCGCGCCCTCGTTCTCCTGAAACCACATGCCGAGCACGTCTCGCTCACCGTCCATCCCGATCCCCAGCGCCAGATAACACGCCCGTCGTTGCACCGAGCCGCCGTCGCGGATCTTCAGCACCATGCAGTCCAAGAACAGGACCGGGTAGATGTCATCGAGCGTTCGGGCCTGCCACTCGCGCACGTCGTCCATGACCGCGTCGGTGACCCGGCTGATCAGATCCCGGCCGACAGAGACGCCGTAGAGCTCGCGCAGGTGCGCCTCGATATCCCGCGTGGACATCCCGCGGCTATAGAGCGCCAGGATCTTCTCGTCAAAGCCCTCAAACCGCCGCTGGCGCTTGCGCACCAGCTTCGGCTCGAAGCTCCCCTCGCGATCGCGAGGCGTCCGGACCTCGACCGGCCCGTGCTCCGTGGTCAGCGTCTTCGCCGTCGACCCGTTGCGCGTGTTCCCAACGCCACCCGGCGGCTCTCGGTGGCGCTCATAGCCGAGATGGTCGGTCAGCTCGACCTCGAGCGCTCGCTCCACCAGCCGCTTGGTCAGCTGCGAGAGCAACCCGCCGGGACCGACGATCTCCTCCTCCGTCTTCGCTCCGGCCAGCAGCTCGTCGACGACATCGTCGGGCAACTGGCGGCGCACGTCATCCGGCACGCGCTCCAGGATCCCAGCCGCCGGCGACGCTCCAGCTAAACGACTCTCTCCGCTCGACGGTGCAGGGCCAGTCGCTCGAACAACAGAATCAACTTCTTGTGTTGTAGGCATGAACGTCTCTTTCGTTCAGGCCTACACAGTTCCTAGGACACTTCCCTCAGTCATCGGAAGTAGCAGGCGCGGCCCGACGCAGCTAGCTGACAGGTGTCGGGCGGACATACTCGACGTCGATCGGATATGGCGGGAATGGCACGACGCGCGTGCGGCCGGTCAGCCTCCATCCACGTTTCTCGTAGAAGGCACGCGCGCGATGATTTTCGGTGAGCGTCCAGAGACGCGCCTCCTGGACACTCGTTTCGCGTAGCCGGGCTAGAGCGAAGTCATGCAGCGTGGTTCCGATGCCTCGGCCCCAGTGCTGAGGCATCACATATAGGGTCTGCAGGACCCCGTCGCTGAGGGAGATCACGCCGACGGCCTCGTCCTCGTCGAATGCGATGTACGTCTCCCCGTCTGGGTTGGTAAGTGCGGAGATCCAGTTCGCGCGAATCGTGTCAGCAGGGAACTCGTAGAGGTCTGGCGGGAAGACGTGCTGGAAGCCCGCGAGCGCGCTAGCGCGCGCGATCCGAAAGCACAGCTCGGCGTCTTCCACCGTCGCGCGGACGACTCGCACGCTCAAAGAAGGTAGTGCGGCCAGCGAAGCAGCACAACTCGCGCATGCTGCACGCGAGCGCTGTGCTCTCCTGGGTGAGCGGCAGCCACCGCTTAACCGGCCGCGCGCCGCGCCCGCTGTTTACGACACCACAGTTTCGGCGCGCCGGCCTGCGTCGAGGGACATGCCGATAAGTTCTTTGAGCGCGTGAGCGCCTTCCTCGGTTAGCGTCACGGCGCGGTGCTGGCGCGCGCGGCGGGCCCAGTCGAGCTCAAATAGCCGTGCGGCGATCGCGGCACCGAGACCGCCGGCGAGATGATGGCGCTGCTCGGTCCAGTCCAGGCAGTAGCGGATCAGCGGCCTTCGCCGTGACCCGAGAGCGTCGAGGTCGATGCCGAGCTCTTGGATCAGCGCTGCGCCGTCGTCGGTGAGCCGGTAGTCGATGTCGTGCCCGGGGGCCGAGAGGCGGTCGGTGGGAGCTTGTTGGGGGTGGTGGGTGCCGTCGCCGCCGGCGAGCGCGCCGCTCTGGATCAACGCGCTCATCAGCACAGCCGCCCCTGGCGCAGCGCGTGCGCGCGCGTGTGCTCGCGCAACGAACGGACCGGCATCGGGGGAGCGATCTGTGCCAGCGCCTCGACGGCAGCGATCACGTCTGCCGAGACGATCCGGTAGTAGCGATGGCGGCCGTGGCGCTCGACGGCGAGCATCCCGCCGTCAGCCAGCTTGGCAAGGTGCTCTGACGCGGTCGAGGCGGCGACTCCGGCCTCGGCAGCAAGGACGCTGGCGGGTAGTGCCCGCCCGTCGGCTAAGGCGAGCAGCACGCGCGCCCGGCCCGGGTTGGCCAGCAGGCCCGCCGGAATCGAGATGTCGGCATCGCCGTTCATCCGCACGACGATAGCCCCGCCAAAGTTCGGTCCCAGCCGAAGCGAATCCCGACCACACTGCAGCCCATGCCGACGCAGTGCTCGGCTCATCGATGCCGCCCCAGCCCACTCCCGATGAACCTCCAGCACGACGACGCCACCCGACCCACCACAGTCCCGCAGCGGGCGGACGAGCAGGTTGGCGGGGGCGCGTTCGCCACCGCTGGGTTCGCGGTCTTTGCGCTGCT
>Ga0070739_10008912_pt1 | contig 10127 bp, 15 predicted proteins | sample Coa_R1_7_FD_66445 | JGI IMG/M metagenome (GOLD analysis project Ga0070739, IMG submission 66445) | Surface soil microbial communities from Centralia Pennsylvania, which are recovering from an underground coalmine fire - Coalmine... | ecosystem: Environmental > Terrestrial > Soil > Unclassified ...
AAAAGATTATCTGTTTCTTCCGACACTGCAGGATCGTTTTGCCGCTGCCGACTTTGGTGAGGAAGGTTTTGGGATTGAACGGCCTGGGGTGTTTGGGTGCCATCAACGCGTCCTGCCCGGCGCTGATTGTATCGTTGTGATTCGAGGCACGCAAGAGTTCAGTGGCCTTCAAGTAATGACCCCTATGAAAGAGACAGTGGGCATCTCCGAGCTCTTTGATCCTTATAAATAAGCCGGGCAGATTTGCCGGCATCGTGAAAAACATCTCCAACTCCTCGCGGTCCAGAACGTCTTGTGCCAGGACCAATTCCTTTTCTTTTAGGGAAGGGGCACAATCAACGGCGAGATCGTTCACTGTGATGTTCATGCACAGTGCCAAGTGCGACGCGCTTCGGTCAGATGCGCTTCGCTCACATGTTCCGCGCCGCCAACCTTCTCGATCTCCCATTTGACATCGCTTGGAATTTCTACGATCTTCAGGTCCACACCGTGACCGTTTGCCTGAGCGCCGAGTTCCACTACTACCTTCACGAGCTTTTGATCATCTCGGGGGATGAGTGTGCCATACCGATTCAAAGTTGGCTCCTGTGGAGTCGCGCTTGTGAGTCGATATGTACCGAGGTCTGGTTCCTTGAGCGCCTCTCGTTGCCCCAGCTCTCGCAGTCGCAGAAACGCCTTGTGGCTCAGGCAAAAGTCTCCGTCGCTCTTATTGATGACGATACATCTCATAACTCGTCCTCCGTCTCCGTCTTCCGGCTTCGCTGCGGCGCTGTGGAATTCGACCGCTCTCTTCGTTCTTATGGTCTGGTGTCCTTGAACCATGAGGGCGCAGGTTGTTCCTCTTCGTATCCTTGACGTTGGTCCCAACTCGCTGTGAATTGCTCCTGGTTCATCTTACCCTCCTGGGTCTGGTGATGTCTTCGCTGCTGTCTTCCGAGCCGGATCCTCCGCCAACGTCTCCGCGGCCAGGGAGGAGACGATGGCGCCTAGTCCTGGTTGAGCCACTCCTGGCAGTCATACACGTAGGTGTACAGCGCCACCGCGACCACGGCCCCGCCAAAGAACAGGGCAGCGGCGGTGAACGGTGAGTGTGCGATCCACCGAACAACGGTCTGGATGGTGCTCATGATGCTCCTCTGTGTTGTCGTTCGACCGCAAAAGGACGCCCCTGCGCGTGCGGCGTGTCCGCGTGCCTCGATCCACCCGGCCGGGCGACCGTGCACGCCTGAAGGCGGCTCCCCGGCTTATGGCTTCTCCTCCCGAATGGAAGCCCACACCGTCACTCCCCATGTCAGCAACATGATGCCCAACAGCGCGAGAATCGGATACATCGCGTTCACCTCTCTTTCATGAATGCGTTGTAATGTCAGGAGTGTCCTTCCCCGAACACCGAGCGTGTGATCAACGCCGGACGGTCGTAACAAACCGCAGGGAAACTCTGGCGTAGAGGCGGCGGAGACCGGGGAATCAGTCGCGCAGGGAGCAAGCAAAAACGCGAAAGATAAGACAGCCGGCGTGACTCGATACGTCATGGTTTCACGCTACGCGCAAAGGATAACGGAATCAAGCAGTATGATCGGGACTTGAACAGCTTCTCCCTCCACGGGACCTCAAGACTTGAGATCACGAATCAATTGCTCCATCTCGCCATGGATCTGTTTCATGCGGCTCGGATCTTCTACGAAATCAAACAAATCATCCTCGGACAGAGGAAAGCACAGGGATTTCTCTTCGTTCATAATGGTAATCTGAAAGAAACCGTGCTCCGTCTCTTCGGGAATCTTGCACACGAGTCGAGGATTCATCATACGCACCATTTCACTCAGCTTCTGCTTGGCTTCGTCCAGATCAGACATGGGGTTAGGCCCTTCCCTCACTCGGTATGTCATGACATGCCCACTTCCCACTGCCGCTAACCTTTCCCCAGCCTCGTAAGAGGACGACCGTTTTCTCGACAGCAGGGTAATATCCCATTGCCATGAAGACGGCACACGACTAGAAGGCGTCTTGGGCGCACCGGATCCCCGCATAGAGGACCTTGTCTACGGCCGAGTAGCTCTCCCGAGTTGTTGAATTCAGGGCGGTCGGTGAAGCCCTAAACGACCCGCCTCTGAGCACCTTCTGGTCACCGCTGGCCGGCCCCTTCGGATTACTCTTCGGGCTTGCGGCGTAATACTTCTCATCGTACCAGTCCGCCACCCACTCCGACGCGTTCCCGGCCATGTCGTAAATCCCATAAGGACTCTGGCCGGTTTCATAACTGCCCACCGGCCTGAGACTGTCACTGTAGGTATGGCGTGTAACGAGCTTGTTGTAATTCGCCAGCGTGAAGGTCGGGTCGGCATCGCCCCAGGGGTATGTGCGTCCATCCGTCCCTCGCGCCGCTTTTTCCCACTCGGCCTCGGTGGGCAGGCGCTTGCCGACCCAACGACAGAATGCCTCTGCTGCTCTCCACGTGACTCCGATCACCGGCCGATCGCCGTCATAGGGCAAGTTGACTTGCTCCCACAACATCGGCACGAGCCACGGCTGATTGTGCCCGGTTGCGCTTAGGAATTTCGCGTAACGTGCCGCCGTCACCTCGTACTTATCGATATAGAACGCGTGAAGATATACCTCATGAGAAGGTTGAACCTTGGAACCCGTCGGGCTCCCCATGATAAATGTCCCGTCCGAAACCCACACCATCGGAGCGCCGTGCTTGCGGGCCTCCGCCTCAGCCACTCGGCGACTTTCTGCCAACGCCGGCGCAGCAACGTCGATCGCGGCCAGCCCGGCTAGGATTGTCAACAGTCCGGCGACGCGTAGCAGGGGAGACGTCCACGTGAGATGGAGTTTCATCTTTTCCAGGAGACCGGTAATCGCACGGACAGTTTTCAGTAACTTGCCGGGATCTCGACCTCCTTCTTGAAGGTTGACAGGTTCAGCGGAAGGTTTGAGCCTCGTGGGTTTTTCCCCTCTCAGGGCATGCGACATCTCGACCTTGTAAGTTCCTTCGCCCACTGATGTCACGCATACCCGTTCGGTCCGACTCATGCGATCGACTTCGAGAAAGACCTGGTTCCACATGACACTCGACAAGCTCGGCACCAAGTCATCAAGCTGACAGCCGGGAGCGCGTCGCACGGCTTCGGGGATCCGATCGGCCACAGTCTCTTGTTGTAACATGGCAATCCTTTTCTCTCTCAGGCTTCCCAGCGTCTCGCTTCGCCGAGACCATCCCTTTCATCAGACCACTCTTGGTCTCTATAAGGGCAGGGCAAGGACGGGATGAGGGGATGGTCTGAAGCCACAGACCAACGCGTTTCTACTGCGCTGAGCCGGATCTGGGCACCTCCGTCCCATACTGCCCGGCCGCGGACCTTGGCACCGCGATCCCGTACTCCTCGAGCGGAGCGACCATCTGCGCGAAGTTGGTCAACTCTTCCGCCGCGACATCGCTGATCCCATGATCCCGGTTGGCGAGCATTCTGAAGAACGCGCCCATCTCGACTTTCACAGCTCGGCGATCTCCACGGCCCAGCGCGTTCCGGACCAGGTCCAGCTTCGCCAGATAGGGGGAAAAATCAGACGCGGGATACTTGGTTTTGTAGATGTCCAGCGAGTTCCTAATCTCATCCACCCAGGTGGATTGCGCCGGAGCAGGTCTGACCGAGAACATCTCCGGTGGCGCTGAGGGCTGCGTTCCCATGATCTCCGGAATCCCCGATCCGGGGGACTGATCCGCTGCATAGGTTGACAGCGGAGGGAGCCACGACGCCAGTGTAAGTGTCGCGAGAATGACCGTGCGACCGATGAACGGATCGGTTCTCATGATGTGTTTCTCCTTTTCTCCATGGTTCGCGTTATGCTGCCTTCTTCCTCGTCGTAGGAAGATCGCCGACGGCGGCCTCGTTCTTGCCGGCGCCGGCTGACTGGGAGGCTATCAGCGCCCAACCTGACACGGCGAGGGCAACAATGACCCCCGCGACCGCGATCGACCCATCGATGACGGAACTCACATTCTCCATTTGCATTCACCTCCTTTTTTGCTTTTGCTTCTTGTTTGGAGTCTCTGAGGTTGACGCTTCGTCGGAGCCCCCGGCATGAAGCGCGCACCCGTGATCTTGTCTGTCCAACCACCGGTAATGACCCTGAATCCTAGCGCCCGAAGCGAGATCGGGCTTCATTCGTTCAATTGTTGGACGCCGAGAGCTTGGCCGACTGGATACCGCCACCACTGCGCCGGGAAGTCGGGCCCGGCTCCGAATCGGTTCGTGGTGACCTTTTCGATTGGCCTCGATACCGGGGTCGGTGGCCTCGCCGCACAGCAGGCATCGCCACCCTGAGATCGTCTCGCCGCTCGCCGTTTCCTTCATTCTCATAGGTATCATCAAGCCATCACACCGTGGACAGCGCATCTATTAGCCTTTCCGGGCTGGGGCCCGCATGCCATGCGGTCACGATACTTTCCTCAACGCTCGCCCCCACATGATGCAGGCATAGTGAGAATATTTCGGTTCTCTCCGGAAGCGGCGTAACCAGAATGTTTTGATCAGCGACCATAGTCCATTCATACCTCGCCTCCTTCAACGACGATCCCGGATCTCCTTCGATCACTCCGCAGGTCTTGCCGACGAGTGTTTCGCAGATGACACGGACGGCCATTCCTGTTTTCAGCTAAAGCAAGATGCAAGGACCGGCGTTCAACGCCGTGGAATGCCGCACTTCAGAGAAACTCTGGCGGAGAAGCGACGGAGACCGGGGAATCGATCGCGCTGGGAAGGATCAGGAAGCGCGAAAGATAGGACAGTCAACGAAACTCGACACGTCAGGCTTTTATCCTACGCGCAAAGAGCAGCCACGTCAAGCCGCATAGAACGTGTCCGGGATAGTTCAATGATTTCATAGGCTCTCGGAGGCGCTGCGCGTACGCCGCTCCCGGTTTTCCGGCCTGACTCTGGTATAATCCGCTCAACCTCTCTCCTTGAAGTCCGACAATGGGGACTCTTCACCATCATGATCCCGAGCTCGCCCGGACGCTGATCCTGGACGAGCTGTTCGACCTATCATTGTATCGGGCGCTGCGGGAGATCTTGTCCGATGAGGAAGCGAAGAAGGTGCTCGATGAGCTGATCCAGGTGGAAATTCAGCATCTGGCATTCTGGCAGAAATTCTTCAATTCCGGGTTGGATACGCTCGATCTTGGTCGGCGCGTGAAGCTGCACGCCATCGTCCTGGCGTGCCGGCTGTTCGGCACCACAGCGGTCCATCTGATTCTCGAAGCGATCGAAGTCTATGGGGTGCGGAAGTATCTCTCGCTCTGGAAGAGTTACAAGGACCAGCCCTTGGGCGACGCGCTCAAAGGCATTCTCATGGACGAGTTCAAACATGAGGACGTGCTTGTTACGCAACTGACCGAGCGGAAGATCAACGCAGAGAAGATCCGGAACATCTTTCTGGGACTGAACGACGGGCTGGTCGAAATCCTCGGAGCGGTGAGCGGCTTTTTCGGCGCGTTCGGCAACGCCGTGACAGTCTTGATTGCCGCCTCCACGACCGCCGTGGCGGGCTCGCTCTCGATGGCGGCGGGCGCCTTCTTGGCGTTGAATTCCGAGAAGGAGGTGAAAACGACCGAGTCGTTGAAGAAACAGTTCCTGGAGGAGGCGACTGCTTCGACCGATATGGAAGAACAGCCGTTCGCCTCGGCCGTCGTCGTGGGGGCCAGCTATTTCGCCGGCGCAATGGTCCCGGTTCTCCCCGTCCTGTTTGGCGCTACGAACGCCGTGATCTCCGTACTGACTGCCGGCCTTGTGATTATCGTGGTCTCCACCATTCTCGCCTTCTTATCCGGCATGAATGTGCGGCGCCGGATCGCCTTGAACCTCGCGATCATCACGGCGGCCGTCACCATTACCTATGCCATCGGTATCGCCGCAAAGACACTCTGGGGCATCTCCGTTTAAGCTGATAGCTCATAGCCGGCAGTTAAGAGCGAATAGCAGGTAACCGGCGGCGCCTCGTCCATGGCCCACATCTTCATCGGCCTCTCCGGCTATTCTTACAAACCCTGGCAAGGACCGGGGCGCTTCTACCCGAAAGGCCTCAAGTCGTCTGAGTTCCTTCGCTACTACGCGACCCGCTACCGGACCGTCGAGCTTGATGGAGTCTGGTATCGCCTGCCGACCGAACAGACCGTTCGGTCGTGGATCGAGCAGACTCCCCCGACCTTTTTCTTTGCACCCAAGGCTCATCGCCAGATCACCCACATGTCGAGACTGAAGCCGGAGGCGCTGCCGTTCGTGCAGCTCATGCTGGACCGGCTGGCGCCACTGGCTGAGAGCGGAAGACTCGGCCCGATCCTGTTGCAACTGCCGTCGAACCTGCGCCGCGACGATGCTCGTCTTGCCGATTTCCTCGGGAAGCTCCCGCCGGGCTTTCGCTGGGCCGTCGAGTTTCGCCACGACTCGTGGCGCGTGGACGAGGTGGGAGCGCTGCTGACGCGGCACGGCGTCGCCTGGGCGGCTGCCGACACGGATGAGCGACCGGCCGAACGTCGCGACACGGTCGGCTTCTGCTACGTGCGACTCCGCCGCAGCGCGTATGACGAGACGGCGTTAACCGGGTGGGCCGAACGGCTGAAGAAGGAGGCTCAGGCCGGGAAAGAGTGCTTTGTGTACTTCAAGCATGAAGACGAAGGCTCGCCATGGATGAGGGCTGATCGGCTGTTGGCCTTCATCGCCGAGTAGGACCGGAGCGCGGTTATCTCCCCAACGCCAGTTTGACGGTTGCGCCGATTTCAGCCGGGTTGCGGACGACGCGGACACCGGCCGCTTCGAGCGACGCTATTTTCTCGGCGGCCGTTCCTTTGCCGCCCGTGATGATGGCGCCGGCATGCCCCATGCGGCGGCCCGGCGGCGCGGTGATGCCGGCGATGAAGCCGATCACCGGCTTGCGGATGTGCTGTTTGATGTAGGCGGCGGCTTTTTCCTCAGCATCGCCGCCGATCTCGCCGATCATAACGATGGCCTGTGTCTCGGGGTCTCTCTCGAATAACGGCAGGACGTCCACGAAGCTGGTCCCGTTCACCGGATCGCCGCCGATCCCGATGCAGGTCGTTTCGCCGAGTCCCAACGTGGACAGTTGATGCACTGCTTCATAGGTCAAGGTCCCACTGCGGGAGACCACCCCCACGACGCCCCGCTTGTGGATGAACCCCGGCATGATGCCGATCTTACATTCATCGACCGTGATGATGCCGGGACAATTCGGCCCGATGAGCCGGACATCACGCCCGCGCAGCGCGCGCTTCACGCGGACCATGTCGTTCACCGGAATCCCCTCCGTGATGCAGACGATCAGTTTGATGCCGGCATCGGCGGCTTCCAGAATCGCATCGGCGGCGAAGGCAGGCGGCACGAAGATCAACGAGGTGTCGCACTGGGTCTTCTTCACCGCCTCGCGGACGGTGTTAAAAACTGGAATCCCCTCAACCTCTTGGCCGGCCTTTCCCGGCGTCACCCCCGCGACGACCTGCGTTCCATAGGTCTTACACTGGGTCGCATGAAACGACCCTTCTTTCCCCGTTATCCCCTGCACCACTACACGGGTGTTCTTATCCACCAGAATGCTCATAATTCCTTCCTATTCTCGGACGGACCACTCGATTTGAAAAAGATCAACGGGCTTTCCGCATCTATTCCCGCCAGGTTCCGCAGCTTGCTCATAGTGCTCTTCTCGACGAACAGCGCCTCTCCGGAAACCGTGTAATGAATGCAAGCAAGAGGAAAAAGAAATATCTCCACAAAAGCATACCACGGCTGATTCGCCACCCCATTGTCCGCAACGTTTGCCTTCAGCTCTCTCAGCTTTTCCTGAATCGCAGGTATGACCACATTCTGGTCGGTCAGGTCTTGTGAATAGTTGAAGCAACCAATATTGCAAAGAAGGAACGCAGGCGATCATCAAGAAAGCACTTGCCAAGACGAATGCCCAAGCCCCTTCATCGCGTGTCACTAAAATTGGCCAGGCTGATCGTTTGCCGTGAACCGAGGCGGCTTGGCTCACCGCACGGTTGGTTTCCCTTACTCTCTCCTCTCCCACAAGGGGCGAGGAGTTAATTCCTCGGCGGGATAGCCGGACCTGCGTCGCGAATCGCGGAGGCTCGGGTCACCGCACGTGTCGAACAGATAAACGGAACAACTTGCGCAGCCAAGCCGGGCACCCGTTGCTCTGAGGTTGCAACGGGTGATGAAGCGTCGAGCGCTCAACTGTGCTCTGTGGCTGCAAGCGGAAAGAGCCTCGCAGCCCGTGACCTACCACAACAACTTACGCCGTCGCCACCGCCCTCTTCCGCTTCTTCCCCGTCATCGCTACGATCTTCTGCGCCGCCTCCCACAGATCCGTCGCCACGTCTACCTTCAGCCCGGACTCCAGCAGCAGCTTCCGGCCTTCCTCCGCGTTCGTCCCCTGCAATCGCACGACGACCGGCACCTTGATATTCACTTCTTTCGCCGCCTCGATGACGCCGTGTGCGATCCGCTCGCACCGCACGATGCCGCCGAAGATGTTGATGAAGATGCCTTTGACCTTTTTGTCCTTGAGCAGAATGCGGAATCCCGCTGCCACGGTCTCCTTGGTCGCTCCGCCACCCACGTCGAGAAAGTTAGCCGGCTCGCTGCCGGCGAGCTTGATCACGTCCATCGTCGCCATCGCGAGCCCGGCGCCGTTGACCATGCAGCCGATGTTGCCGTCGAGCTTCACATAGTTGAGGTTGCTTTGGCCAGCCTCGATCTCCAGCGGGTCTTCTTCGTGCAGATCGCGCATGGTCTGCACGTCCGCATGCTTGAAAAGGCCGTTGTCGTCGAACGATACCTTGCCGTCAAGGGCGACCAGCTTTTTGTCCGTCGTGATGACCAGCGGATTGATCTCCACTAAGGAGACGTTCTTTTCCATGAAGAGGCGATACAGGTTGCCGAGCATCTGGACGAACGGTTTGAGCAGGGTCGGCTCGATGGACGGCAGGCCCAGTCCGAACGCCAGATTACGGCCGTTGTACTCCTGGAATCCGACCGCCGGGTCGATTGATTCTTTGACGATCTTCTCCGGTGTGCGTGCGGCGACCTCTTCGATCTCCATGCCGCCTTCCGTGCTGGCGATGAAGACCGGCCAGCCGGAATCCCGGTCGATCAACAGGCTCAGATAGAGCTCCTTGTCGATCCCGGCGCCTTCTTCGATGAGAAGCCGCCGAACCTTGCGGCCCTTCGGCCCCGTCTGATGGGTCACGAGTGTCTTGCCAAGCAAATCTTTTGCGAGCGCCGGCACCTCGGCCCGGTCCTTCGTGATCTTGACCCCGCCGGCCTTGCCACGCCCGCCCGCATGAATTTGCGCCTTCACGACGAAGACCGGACTGTTCAACTGCGCGGCCCATTTCTCCGCCGCGAGGGGCGTTTTGATTTCCTTGCCGCGCGGCACCGGCACGCCGAATTGCGCGAACAACTGCTTGGCCTGAAATTCATGGATGTTCATCGTGCTCCTTTAAGCTGACAGCGAGCAGCTGAACGTCATGGATTGGCTTATGGCTACCCGCTGTTGGCTATTCGCTGGTCGCTATTCTTTTCGTGCGTACGCCGGCAAGACCATCGGCGAGACGACGGAGAAGGACGCTCCGTGCTTGCGGGCTTCGGCGCGGAAACGGGCGAGATGGTCCAACGTCAACTTGCCCTGCGACATCGAGGCGGCCCGCTGCGCCGCCGTCGTGCCTGATCGCTTCCCGAACACCATCAGATCCAGGAGCGAGTTGCCCATCAACCGATTGCGTCCGTGCAGACCACCCGATGCTTCACCGGCGACGAAGAGATTCCGCACCTCGGACTCGCCGTTCACGTCGATCTTCACGCCGCCGTTCTGGTAATGCAGCGTCGGATAGATCAGCACCGGATCCTTGCTGATGTCGATTCCGAAGCGTTCGTACTGGCGCACCATCGCCGGGAAGTGCTTTTCGAGCGTGCCCGGCCCGTGCTCGACCTCCAGCAGCGGCGTGTCCAGCCAGACGCCGACCCGGCCAGACATCGTCCGGATGCCTCGCCCCTCTTCGCACTCGCGGATGATCGAAGAGGAGACGACGTCGCGGGTATCCAGTTCGTTGA
>Ga0070739_10008913_pt1 | contig 10127 bp, 5 predicted proteins | sample Coa_R1_7_FD_66445 | JGI IMG/M metagenome (GOLD analysis project Ga0070739, IMG submission 66445) | Surface soil microbial communities from Centralia Pennsylvania, which are recovering from an underground coalmine fire - Coalmine... | ecosystem: Environmental > Terrestrial > Soil > Unclassified ...
CTGAGCTGCGGTGTGGCGGCGGTGCTCGTCTACACGTGGGTGACGGCCGAGCAGGACCCCCACGACAGCCAGCAGTGGTTCGGCATCCACCCGCCCCGCGCCGGCCCGGCGCCCGACGCCGCGGCGTTCGCCGCCGGGCTGAAGGCGGCCCGCGGCGCGGGCGCCTCGACGCCATGCATCACGCGCTGAGCGCGCGCGGAGGGATCAGGAGGCGGGGGCCCGCTGGCGCGAGTCGAGGTAGGAGGCGAGGTGCGGTGCGGCCAGCCGCGTGGGCAGCCGCCAGCACGGAGTGGTCTCGAGCTCCGAGCGGTAGGCGTGCTCGCCGATGAGGTGCGCCGAGAGGTAGAGCGGCCGGTGGCCGCCCGCGAGCACGCCGTGGATCACGGGCTGGAACGGCGGCGGCTCGTCACATGCGCCGACGAGCGCGGCGATCGAGGCGGCGGCGGCGTCCGCCTGCTGGCCCGCCACCGCCCCGAACTTGACCGGGAAGTCGGTCGCGTCGCCGGCCGCATAGACGCCGAGCAGGCCGCGGACCTGGCAGTGGGGATCGATCGAGATGAAGCCGTCGCGTGCCCTCTTCGGGACCCCCGGCGTTGACGGCCCGTACAGCTGTGGTGCGGCGACGACGCGGTCGCACTCGATCTCGGTCATGCCCGGCCGCACGCTGAGCACCCCGGCGGCGGGGATCTCGCAGCGCACGCCCGTGACGAGCCGGATGCCCGCCTCGTCCAGCACCTCCGCCACCGCCTCCGCCGCGCGCGCTCCGAACCAGGCCAGCGGCGCCTCCTCCCGGGTGGCCAGGGTGATCTCCAGCTCGAGATCACGCTCGCGAGCGTGCCGGGCTACGAGCAGGCACAGCTCGTAGACGGGCAGCGGCCAGCCGACCCGGGAGGGGATGACGACGGCCAGGCGGCGCAGCTCACGCCGCTCGACCGCGCCGGCCAGCTCGGCCAGCTGCTCGCGCAGATGCCCGTAGCGCAGCGTCGTCGCCCGCCTGAAGTACGGCCGCGCGCGGGCCCCGAGCGCGAGCACCAGCGCGTCGTAGCCGAGCTCGCGCCCGCCGCGCGTGTGCATGGTGCGCCGCTGCGGGTCCAGCCAGCGAAAGCTGTCGTGCACGTGCTCGGCGCCGGCGTCCGCGATCACCTCGCGCAGCGCGTAGCGCTCGGGTGGAACCTCGGTGAACGGCTCGCGCACGGCGAGCGGCCGGTACACGAACTCGGCCTCGGCGGAGACCACGGTGACGGCGACGCGAGCCCCGGCGAGCTCGCGCAACGCGAAGGCAGCCTCGAGACCGGCCACGCCGCCTCCCGCGACGATCACCTCGAGCTTTCCCTCCACTCTGGAAACCCTACGCGCAAAGCCCTGGCTTTCCCAGGCCCTCAGCTAGTCTGCCGACATGACGCCAAGGCCGGAGGACCCGCGGCGCTGGGTCGACGCCGTCCGGTCGCGAGGCGGGCGCACGGCCGCGGAGATGGCGCTGCTCTCGCCCGGCACGATCGTCGACGGGCGCTACCGGATCGAGGCGCTGGCCGGGCGCGGCGGCATGGCCGTCGTCTACGAGGCGACCCACATCAAGCTGCGCCAGCGGGTCGCGGTGAAGGTCATCGCCCCCGAGCGCGCCGACGATCCCGAGTTCCGCGATCGCTTCGACCGCGAGGCGCTCAGCATGGCCGAGATCGCCCGCTACGAGAGCCACGTCGTGCCCGTGTACGACTACGGCGAGCACGGCAGCCAGCTCTACCTGGTCATGAACTACATCGAGGGCCGCAACCTGCGCGCGGAGCTCGAGGAGCGCGGTCCGCTCGAGGTGGGACGGGCGCTCGACGTCCTGGCCGACGTGGCCTCCGCGCTCGACGCCGCGCACGCCCGCAAGATCCTGCACCGCGACGTCAAACCGGCCAACATCCTCATCGAGAGCTCGACCGGCCGGGTCTACCTGGCCGACTTCGGGCTCGCCCGCGCGATCGCCGAGGACGAGATCAGCAAGACGCGCTCGCGCGTGATGGGCACCGACTGGTACATGGCGCCGGAGCGGCTGCGCGGCGAGGACACCGAGCTCGGCGACGTGTACTCGCTCGGCTGCGTGCTGTGGGAGATGCTGGTCGGGTTGGGCGCCCAGCTGCCCGGCTACACGACGCGCGAGCGCCAGGAGCAGCTGCCGCCGCCGCTCGTGCGGGTTGTGGAGCGATCGGTGCAGCTCGAGCCCGCGGCGCGCTACCGCTCGGCCGGGGAGCTGGCGCGCGCGGCGCGCAAGGCGGCCGGGACCCAGATCCGCCGGGTCACCGACCCGGGACGCCGCGCCCCGGCGGACGCCGAGCTGGCCGGCGAGCCGGAGATCCCGCCCTTCCTCGATCCCCTCAGCAGCGTGCTCGTCGCCCAAGTCGTCTCGCTCTGCGACACGACGCTGCCCGCGCTGGCGCCCGACGACCCGGCACGCCTCGAGATCGCCGACGTGCGGCGGCGCCTCGGCTCGCCGCTGACCATCGTCGTGGCTGGCGCCCCCGCCGCGGGCAAGTCGACGCTCATCAACGCATTGCTCGAGCGCCGCGTGGCCCCCAAGCGCGAGCAGGGCGCCTACCCCGTGACCTGGTTCAACTACGGCACGGCGCCGCGGCTCGCGCTCGTGCGCGACGACGGCACGCGCGAGACCCCCACGCTGTCGGCCGACGGCGTCCTGCCCGCCCTGAGCGCCTCCCAGCGCGAGCGCGTGGCCGCGGTCGAGGTATGGCTGCCGCTGCGGTCCCTGCGCGGGCTCACGCTCATCGACACGCCCGGAGTCGACCTGTCCGCCCGCGCCGAGCCCGCCGACGCCGCGGGCACCGACGAGGAGACGCGCGCCGTGCAGCAGGCGGACGCCCTCCTGTTCGTGCTGCGCGGCGACGCCGACGTCCCCGATCGCGATGCCGTGGCGGCCTTCCGGCGCCGCTTCGGCCTCGCCGGCCACGCCAGCTCGGCCAACGCCGTCGCGGTGATGACCAGAGCCGACGTCCTCGCGCTCGGCCCCGCCGGGTGGGACGCCGCGCTGGCCCGCGCGGGCAGCCTGCGTGCGGCGCTCGGCTCGCGGGTGAGCGCCGTGGTGCCGATCGCCGGGCTGCTGGCCGAGACCGCCACCGCCGGCAAGGCGACGGGCGCGCTCGGCGACTACCTCGTTCGGCTCGCCGCCCTCGACGCCCGCGAGCGCGAGGAGCTGTTGCGCTCGCTCAGCGACGCTCCGATCGGCGCCAGCCCGCTGCTCGAGCTGCTCGGCCGCTACGGGCTGCGGCGCGCGCTCGAGCTCGTCGGCGGCAACGTGGTCTCGAGCCACGTGATCCTCCAGCAGCTGAGCGAGCTCTCGGGGGTGGGCGAGCTGCGCAAGCACATCACGAACCTCAAGCTGCGCGCAGACGCGCTGAAGGCCGACCTCGCGCTGCGGGCGCTCGAGGACCTGTCCTGGCGCTACCCCGAGCGGCTCGCGGAGCTCCGCGACCGCATCGAGGCCGTTCGTCTACGCGGGCGCGACATGCACCTGCTCGAGGTGATTCGCGACTTCGACGAGGCGATGAGCGGCCAGCTCGAGCTCGACCCCGGGATGCTGGCCGAGCTCGAGCGCCTGATCATCGGCGGCACCGAGGACGAGCGCCTCGGGCTCCCCCCCGCGGCCGGTCGCGAGCCCCGGCGCGCCGCCGCGCTGCGCCTGTCGGACGAGTGGCGCACGTTCGCCAACGAGGGGCGCGGAGGCTTCCGGGCCAGCCAGCTGGCCAGTAACGTGGCCCGCTCGTTCGAGCTCATCGCCGCCTCGGCCTGAGGTACCGCGATGTCCTCTCGTGTGAATCCCACCGCGATCCCCCCGTTCGTCGACGTCGCGTGGGCGCAGGCGCACCGTGGCGACTTGGTGCTGGCCGATGTCCGCTTCTACCTCGACGGGCGCTCGGGCCGCGCCGCCTACGAAGCCGGGCACATCCCCGGCGCGGTGTTCGTCGATCTCGACACCGTGCTCTCCGCCCGCCCCGGCCTGGCGGGGCGCCATCCCCTTCCCGACCCGACCGAGTTCGCCGCCGGCCTGTCGGCTCTCGGGATCGGTGATGGCGACGCGGTCATCGGCTACGACGACGCCGGGGGGCTCATCGCCGCCCGGCTCGTGTGGATGCTGCGCGCCACCGGCCACGCGGCGGCGGTGCTCGACGGCGGACTCGCCGCCTGGCCGGGGCCGCTCGAGACCGACGTGCCCGCGCGCCCGCCCGCGAGCTTCACGCCACGGCCGTGGCCCCGCGATCTGCTCGCCACGATCGACGAGGTGGCGGCCACGAGCGAGGTGCTGGTCGACGGCCGCGATCATGCGCGCTACGCCGGCGGCCCGGACCCGGTCGACCCGCGCTCGGGGCACATCCCAGGCGCGCGGAGCCTCCCGGCCCGGGACAACCTCGGCTCCGACGGCCGGCTGCTGGCACCCGATGAGCTCCGCCGCCGCTACGCCGAGGCCGGGATCGGCCCCGGGACCCCGGTCATCTCGTACTGCGGCTCGGGCGTGACCGCGTGCCACAACCTGCTCGCCCTCGAGCGGGCGGGACTCGGCCCCGGCCGCCTGTATCCCGGCTCGTGGTCGGAGTGGAGCCGCGATCCGCAGAGACCGCTGGCGACCTGACGCGCGGCGTCGGCGGTCCGGTTTGCGGGCGGGCGCGCGTGCGGTTGCTCCCGCCCCGGGGCGGCTATAGACTCGCGGCCTCACCGAGGGGGTGGAAGTGTCGGGCGATACGCAGATGGGGCGGATGGCGCGGGTTGTCCTGGCCATGGCGCTCGTACCAGTGGTCGTGGTCGTCGCGCTCGTGCTCGTTCAGGGCGCCACGCTCAAGACGCCCTCCCCCGCCCCGGCCGCCTCGGCGTCGCTGACCCGCACGGTGACCGGGGCCGTGGCCAGGCTGGCCGGGCACCGGAGCGCGCGGTCGGCGGCCTCCGGCGCCGCGCTGCGGGCGGCCGTGCGCTCTGACGACGCCGCGCTTCGCACCGATCGGCAGCGCATCAGCGCACTGGCGGGGCAGCGCTCGGACGCGCTCACCTACGGCTGGGTGGCCGCCGCGCTGTTGCTCGTGCTCGGTGTCGCCGGCCACTCGCGCCTGCGCTCCGCCGCCGGCCCCGAGGCCGAACGCCGTCCGGCGGGTGCGCGCAGCGTGCCGGTCCCCGAGCTTCCGCCCCAGGCCCAGCTCGTGCGCGACCGCGAACGCCTCGTCGCGGCGTGCATCTCGGCTGTCGACATGGCCCCCGGCCAGGGCGAGCGCCAGCAGCTCCTGCACGCGCTGGCCGGCGCCGGTGTGACCGCCATCGAGGTGCCCGCGCGCACCCGCTTCGACCCGGCCGAGCACAAGGCGGCCGAGGCCGTCCCCTCGCCCGAGCCAGGGCTTGACGGGCTCGTCGCCGGTACCGAGCGGTGTGGCTTTCTCGACCGCGGCCGGCGCGTGCGCTGGCCCGAGGTCATCGTCTACCGCGGCCGCGACCGAGGGAGGCCGGTCTGATGGCGTGGGTGCTGGCCATCGATTTCGGGACCTCCTCGACCGCGGCAGCGGCCGGATTCGACGGCAACGCGCAGCCCGCGCCGGTGGAGGGCCAGCTGACCACGATGCTCTCCAACGTGTTCCTGGACGAGGGCAGCCAGGAGCTCCTGCTGGGCGCCGCGGCCGACAACGCGGCCATCATCGCTCCCTGGTGCCTTGAGCGCACGCCCAAGCGGCGCGTGGGCATGCAGTACATGCGCCTCGGCCAGGAGAACATCGAGGTCAGCCGCGCGGTGGGCATGATCCTGCACCGCGCGGCCGAGGCGGCGATCGAGTTCCAGGGCGGCGAGCGGCCCGAGCTCGTCCGTCTCACGCACCCCGTGCGCTGGGGCAAGCAGCGGCGCGAGGGATTGTGCGAGGCCGCGGAGAAGGCGGGCTTCAAGCGGCTGGAGCTGATCCTCGAGCCCGTCGCGGCGGCGCTCTCCTACGCCCACGACGACCTGGCCGTCGGACAGCACGTGGCGGTGTACGACCTGGGCGGCGGCACCTTCGACACCGCGGTGCTCAAGCGCACCGAGGACGGCTTCACGGTCGTCGGCCGGCCCGGCGGCAGCGAGCGCTTCGGCGGCGAGGAGTTCGACACCCGCCTGCACCGCTACCTCGGCAGCAAGCTGCCCGAGGTGCAGTGGCAGCGCCTGCGCGCCAAGCCGCAGCGCCTCGCCGATGCCCCGTGGGCGCAGGCCAACCGCCAGTTCATGCGCAACGTACGCGTGGCCAAGGAGCTGCTGACGGCGGCACCCGAGACCGAGGTCACGGTCCCCGCGCCGGTGGAGACGCGGCTGCGGATCACGGCCGAGGAGTTCCACAACCTGATCCGGGGGGACCTCGAGGAGTCCGTGCGCGAGCTGCACCGCACGATCCGCTCGGCGGGCCTGGAGACGCTCGACCTGGCCGCCGTGTATCTGGCCGGCGGCTCGAGCAACATCCCGCTCGTGTCCAGGCTGATCGAGGAGCGCCTCGGCGTGGAGCCCGTCCTGCTCCCCCAGCCCAAGGAGGCGATCAGCATCGGCGCCGCGCTCGGGGCCCACCCGGTGCGCGGAAGCGCGGGCGGTGGCGCGAGCGGGCGCGGGGGCGCGGGCGCGAGCGGGCGCGGTGGCGCGGGGGCCGAGCTCGACGGTCCCGCGGCCGACGGCGGGCTCGGGCCCGCCGGGGACGAGACCGCGGAACCGGACACCGACGAGACCCGCCTGGACATCCCGGCCATGGATGCGCCGCCCGTGCGCGATTGGGCGCCTCCGAAGCCCAAGGCGCAGCCCGAGCCGGCGCCGCAGCCCGAGCCGGCGCCGCAGCCCGAGCCGCGGCCGGTGGCCGACAGGAGCGGCGCGGCGGCCCTGCTCGCGCGGATGGCCCCCGCCGGCTGGGGGATCGTCTGCACGCTTGGCGCCGTCATCGGCGTGCTGTCCGACATCGGGCTCCATGACGAGTTCAAGTACGGCCTCGGCTTCGACGTCATCGTCACGATCGTCATCGGGGCGATCACGGTCCTGGAGCTGGCCCGAGGGAAGGCTCGCCCGCTCAGGCGCGAGCTCGTCTGGCTGCGCGCGGCGTTCGCGATGCTGCTCGCGGGCGAGTACTTCATCTTCACCGACTACTCGCACTACGGCGCGCTGCCCTCGCAGGTCTGGGTCGAGTTCTTCGCCGCGGTCATCGGTGCCACGGCCGGCCTGCTCGCGCTGCGCCCGATCCTCGCGCCCGCCGCCACCGCGGAGCCCCAGGGGGCGGCGGCGCCGTCCGGTGTGGCTGTCACATGGCGCCAGCCTTGGGTGCTGACCGCGATCGGCTGCGGCGTGATCGCGCTTTCGCTGCTGCTGCATGGCACGGGCCCCGACGAGGACTGGCTGCTCCAGAGCGCGTGGGGCGAGCCCTCCAAGCGCTACGCGGTCATCACCACGCTGCTCTGCCTGACCGTGGCGGGCCTGGCGTGGCGCGGAGCCCGATCGCCGCGGGCGCGCGTCGCCGCGGCGATCGTGGCCGGCGGCCTGGCCGGCGTGATCGTCCCCGGCGGGCTCGAGCCGTGGAAGCATCTCACGATCGGGACGTGGCTCGGCGTGGTCGCCGTGTCGTTCACCGTCGTGGTCAGCAGCCTCGCGGCCGGGCTGCTGCGCCGGACGCGCCCCCAGCTACGCGACTGATCCGGCGGCGCCGCGCCTACTCCTTGCGCTGGAGCCACCAGGCGGTGAAGGCAGCGAAGGCGAGCGGGAACAGCAGCAGGATGATGATGTCGACCGGCGCGCTCGGGCTCGAGAAGACGCTGCCGTACTGGCTGGTGCTGACGAGCGAGTGCAGATCGCCGGTCTGCGGATCGACCGCGGTGAGGTCGCCGATGCCGGCCAGGTTGCCCAGAGCGGCGAACGCCCACCGCGCGGGCATGATCGCCGCCGGGACCTCGACGCTCGAGAGCGGTAGGATCGCGCCGGCGAAGAGCAGCTGGAGCACCAGCGGGATCGCGATGAGCTGCGTAGCCTGGTCCTGCGTCTTGACCACGGCGGAGATGGCCAGGCCGATGCTCACTCCGGCCAGCGCCGAGATGGCGAGCACGAACGCTCCGCCGAAGAACTCGATCCCGGGGTGCAGCGCGAAGGCGAGGATCGCCATGGCCACGCCCTGCGCCGCCGCCACCGCGCCGAGCACGATCAGCTTGGAGCCCACGTAGGCGCGCACGTCCACCCCGACCGCACGCTCGCGGTGGTAGATGGCGCGCTCCTTGATGAGCTCGCGGAAGGAGGCGACGATCCCGAGCAGGACCATCACGAAGGCCAGGGCGAACGCGAACGTCGGTCCCCGGCTGGTCTGCATCACGTTCCTGTGGAAGGCGAGCAGGAAGGCCGCGATGATGGGGACCGACAGCGTCATGGCGAGGAAGTTGCTGCGGTCTCGCCGGAGCAGGAGGGCGTAGCGGCGGGCGAGGATCTTGGCCTGCGCGATCAGCGCCTCGCGCGTCGGCGCCGGCCGCGCGGCCTGCCGCCCGGTGGCCGCGGGGGCTGGCGCGCCGGGCGCCGCGGCGGGCGTCCCCGGCGGCGCGGCGAGTCGCGAGGCCTGAACCTCGCCGCCCGGCGCCTGGCCCCACTCCTCGCCGGTCCGCGTCTGAAGCGCGCCGTAGATGTCCTTGTAGGCGGCGACCCCGAAGAACTCGAGCGCTCCGGCGGTGGGCCCGTAATAGGCGAGGTGCCCGCCGCGGGCCATGACGGCGAGCTTGTCGCACAGGGCCACGTCGTCGGGCTTGTGGGTGACCATGACGACCGAGCAGTTGTTGAGCGCGAGGCCGCGCAGCAGCTTCACGAGCTCCTCGGCGTACAGCGGGTCCAGCGGCGAGGTCGGCTCATCGAGGAACACGACGCTCGGCTTGGCCAGCATCTCCACGGCGACGCAGGTGCGCTTACGCTGGCCGCCCGAGAGCCGGCCCGGCGTGGCCTCCTCGTTTGACCCGATCAGGCACTGGCGCAGCGGCGGCTGGTCGGCCGAGGGCTTCTCGTTCAGCCCCAGCTGGTCGATCACCGTCTCGACCGCCTCCTCGATCTCCGCCGGGGAGTGGTCGGGCAGCCGCAGCTGTGCCCCGAAGCGCAGCGCCTCCTCGACGATGAGCCAGCGGTGGACGGTGTCGTCCTGGGGCACGTAGCCCACGTCGGTCAGCCGCTGGGCGAGCGGCTCGCCATTGATGAGCACGGTCCCCTCGGTGACGGGCCCGGCGCCGGCCATCGCCTTTAGGAGCGTGGTCTTCCCCGCGCCGTTCTCGCCGATGATCCCGACCAGCTCGCCGGGGCGGATCTTCAGATGGCACGGGTGCAGGATCTTGCGGCCGTTGACGGTGACGCTCACCCCGACCGCCTCGACCGACACCGCGCCGCGCTCGCTGCGCGCGCGCACGGCGTCGCCGGTGAAGGTGAGCCGGAACGGGCCGATGGCGATCTCGGCCCCGGGGAGCAGCGGCGCGGCGTCGGCGATCCGCTCGCCGTTCAGCCGCGTGCCGTTGCGCGACTCCAGATCGCGCAGGAGCGGACCGCTCGGCCCCGGCTCGATGACCGCGTGGTGGCGCGAGACGTTGGGGTCGCCCAGCACCATCTCGTTGTCGGCGCTGCGCCCCAGTCGCAGGGGCGCGCCCGTGTAGGCGACCGGCGTGGGCGCGGGCGCCGCCACCTCCGGCGGCGCGGAGTCGAACTCGACGAGGCTCTGCAGACGCGTGCGGCCGTCGCGCCTCGGGCGCGGGGGTGCCCAGTCGCGCGGCTTGGCCTCCTCCCGCGCCGGCGCCGGCGCGTTCTCGACCTGGTGCTCGTCGGCCGCGGGCGCGGCCCGCCGCGCCGGCTCGTCGTCGAGCAGCACGACCAGCTGCTGATCGCCGATCGTGATCCGCTCGCCGCTCTCGAGGACGCGGCGGCCCTCGATGCGCTGGCCGGCCACGAACGTGCCGTTCTTGGAGCCGAGATCCTCGACCCAGCAGCGACCGCCCTCGACGAAGATCCGCGCGTGGCGGCGCGAGGCGGTACCGCCCGCGCGCAGCGCGATGTCGGGCGGCTCAGCGGCCAGGTCCGAGCGGCGCCCGATCAGCAGCCCCGCCTCGGTGACCGCGAACTGCTGGCCCGCCTCCCCGTCCAGGCGCACCACGTA
>Ga0070739_10008916_pt1 | contig 10124 bp, 5 predicted proteins | sample Coa_R1_7_FD_66445 | JGI IMG/M metagenome (GOLD analysis project Ga0070739, IMG submission 66445) | Surface soil microbial communities from Centralia Pennsylvania, which are recovering from an underground coalmine fire - Coalmine... | ecosystem: Environmental > Terrestrial > Soil > Unclassified ...
TGATGTACCAGCTTGCGGGTGGGCGTGCCGCGGTCGAAGATGCCGGCGTCAGTCTCTTCGAGAATCACCATGCACGAGCCCTTGATGCGCGGATCGCCCGAATCGACGGCAGCGGCCACGAAGTTGGCGAATCCCATATTCGTGATGAAGCGGCCGCGCTTGGTCACTTCGAGCATGGGCTCTTCGCCATCGTTCCATTGCGCGATGCGGATGCGGCCCGAGAGCAGGCCGGTTTCGACGCCCACGTACGGAAGCGGCTCGGTGAGAGCAAAAGCTCCGCGCCACGGAGTCCGTGCGGCGCCCGGAGCCGTGGGACCGCAGCGGCTCATGTAATACGCGCGCTGCTCGGGCGTTCCTTTTTCGTGAATCGGCGCGAGCGCAAGGCATCCCGCGAGGCTTCCGGTGGCGGCGCCGGCATCTACCCAGGCGAGTTCGAATGCAATGAGCGCCAGCGCCAAATTCTTCGGACCCTCCAGATAGCCGCCGTATTCGGGATCGAGAAACGCGGCGGTGATCCCGGCGTTATCGAATTCGGCGAGCAGCCCGGCTTTGCCCTCGGTCCACTCGTGCGTGTTGCGCGCGCCCGAGGCGACCAGCCGCGCCACCGGACCGCGGGCGACCGCACGGGCCGACTGACCCAGCATCTGGAGATCGACGCGGTCGGCAAAACGCCACATCAACTGGCGCACGTCGTCGCCGGGGAGCGTGCGCAGGTACGGTTTTTCGACAGCGGCGGAAGACATGGCGGCGGATTCCTCCCGGATCGTTGAGGAAGGAGCAATCGGCTGGCCTACGAACGATCAGGCCGTGAAATCAGTGACTTGGGGAGGGGTGGTGGGTCAAATCCACCAGGAGTAAGGCCGGCGCGGGAAGAGGGTGGGTGAAATTCACCTGTCCCCGAAACTGGTGGCCGGCCGCCCGGTGGTCCGCAGTCTGTCGCGCTCAATGCCGGAGTAATCCGCGCACGCGTAGCCAGTTGGCCAGCAGCGTGGGCCAGATCGAAAGGTCGGCATGCGTCTGCGCGAGACCGAGGCCGTGCTCGCCTTCGGCGAAAATGTGCATTTCCGCGGGGACGCCGGCGCGCTTCAGGGCCATGTAAAACAGGACGCTGTTTTCGGGCGGCACTGCCTTATCAGTGTCGGTGTGGAACAGGAATGTCGGCGGCGTCTGCCGCGTAACCTGAAGCTCGTTGGAGAGCGACTCAACCAGTTTCGGATCGGGGTTGTCGCCCAGCAGGTAGCGCTTCGAGCCCTGATGCGTGTACGGCGTCGTGAAGGAGATGACCGGATAAACGAGGATGGCGAAATCGGGGCGCGTACGGGCATCGAAATGCGTGGCCGCGGTAGAGGCCAGATGACCGCCCGCGGAGAATCCCATGATCCCGAGGCGGTCGGGCGCAATGCCGAACTCCGCGGCGCGGGAGCGCACGATGCGAATCGCCTGATGCGCATCATCGATCATCGCGGGGTGGTGGTAGCGGGGACCGAGGCGGTATTTCAGCACGAAAGCGGCGATGCCCACCGAATTCATCCACTCGGCGACCTGGCGGCCTTCGTGATCCATGGCAAGGTTGACATAACCGCCGCCGGGGCAGACGATCACACCGGTTCCAACGGCTTTTGCGGAGTCAGGCAGGTAGATGGTGAGCGACGGCTTGTCGACGTCTTCCGTTCCGACAGCGCCTGGCGCGCCGTCGGGCCACAGGAGTTCGGTCGGACGCTGCTTCTCCTGGGCGCAGAGCAGGGCGGCGGCGAACAACAAAAGGACGAAGGATTTCATCCTGGCCATCTTACGCTACTGCCCAGCGGTGGGCCCCGGCGACTCGGCACAGTTTGCGAAGGCCCAGTCGGGCAGGCATGTTTGGAAGAATCCGTCGCCGGGCCGGTGTAACAAACACCACTGCCCCGCGCGCCGCGACGGAAGCCCGCTTACATAGCCATCTGCATGCCGGCAGCAGATGGCTGCACAGGCGGCGGCGCTGCTGCCGCCTGAAACTTCACAGAAACCAGCTTCGAAACACCCGGCTCCTGCATGGTGACCCCGTAAAGCGACTGCGCCGCTTCCATGGTCCGCTTGGAGTGGGTGATGACCAGAAACTGGGTCTGCGAAGACATCTCCTTCAATAAACGCGTCAACCGTTCGATATTCGGCTCATCCAGCGGAGCGTCCACCTCGTCCAGAATGCAGAAGGGACTCGGCTGATATCGGAAGATCGCCATCAATAGTGCCATGGCGGTCAAAGATTTCTCACCTCCGGAAAGCAAAAGCACGTTTTGCAGACGTTTTCCCGGAGGTTGCGCGACAATATCGATGCCGGACTCCGCGGCATTCTCCTCGTCGGTGAGGCGCATTTCGCCGGTTCCGCCGCCAAACAGCGTCTGGAACATCTCTCGGAAATTAATATTAATCGCTTCGAACGCCTCTTTGAAGCGGCGTCGCGACTCGGCGTCGATCTCGTGAATCGCCTTTTCCGTGTCGCGAATCGAGTCAAGCAGATCCTGCCGCTGCGCGTTCAGGAATTCATACCGCTGCTGCGCTTCGCCGTACTGCTCCAGCGCCTCGGGATTTACCGGACCGAGCGCGTCGATTTTAGCGCGCAGCTCGCGATATTTCTCTTCGGATTCCGCCAGCACGGCTTCGTCCGGCACCGTCTCCTCGCCGCCGGCCACCTCGGAAACAGGCGCCCCGAGCTCATTACGGCTCGTATCGTCCAGATACTTGAGTTCAGCCTGTTTTTTGACCAGCTCGATTTCGCACTGCGTCCGGCGGTCGTGCGCCGCCTGCATCCCGGAGCGAAGCGCCTTTAATTGCTCGTCCATGGCGGAAATCCTTGTGCGCACGTCCGTTTCGGCGGCGGTCAGTTCCGCCAATTCGCTTTCCACTCCGGCGATCTGCTGTCCGATTTCCCCGGCCCGGGCGTCGAGTTCGATGTTATCGTTCAGAAGACGCGCGCGCTCCACCCCAAGCCGCTCGATTTCGACGCTCAACTGCTCGCGCCGGGCGATCACTTCCCGAAGCTGATGCTGCAGCCGGTCATGCGACGACCTTTCGGCGCGGCGCCGTTCCTCCAGACCAGCAAGATCGGCGCGAAGCGCCGAATACTGCTCCGCAACACCGGCCATGCGGGCCTGCAGTTGCTCCAGATCGCCGCGGGCGCTCTCCAGCGCCTGTTCCTGTTGGGCGCGGGACTGCTCCTTCTGTTCGAGCAGCAGGTTGTTATTGTCGCGCTGCGCTACCGACCGCTGCGTCTCTTTTTCGAGCCGCTGCAACTCCATGCGCGAAACGGACAGGCGCGACTGCGCGCGTTTCAACTCTTCCCCCAGAGTCCGGAACTGCTGATCGAGAGCGACGGCCTCCTTTTCCTTGTGCTGCTGCTCGGCGCGCAACCCCTCCAAACGCTCCGACAGACTGGCGATTTCTTTGTCAAGCAACTCCAGCGCGGTCTGTGCTTCGTCCACCGCCGCCTGCTTCTGCGCCAGCTGGGAACTCACGTCGCGCAACTCCCGTTTGAGGGCCAGCGGGCCGGCCCCGCTTTTGCGCCCGCCGGTGACGGTCAGGCCGTGATAGCTCACGCCATCGGGCAGAAGAAACCAGGCATCGGGATGCGCTACGGCCATGCGCTGCGCGGTATCGCGATCCGCTGCCAGCCAGCAGTTCGCCAGCCGCGGCAGCAGATCGGCGGGGGCATGGGTGAGCCCGTTCGTCAGTCGCAGTCGATCCGTCAGCCGCCCATTGATGCCGGGCTCGGAAGCGGGCTCGCTGCTGCTCTGCCCTGCTTCCGGCCACGATTCCGGGTGCACCAGGAATGTAGCTCGGCCGTCCTGGCCTGAGCGCATCAGTTCGAGGCCGCGCTGCGCATCCGCCCAGTCGTTGACAACCACATATTCCAGCTCTTCGTGCAGAAACTCTTCGGTGGCTTTCTCGAACCCGGGTTCCACCTCGACGAAATCCGCCAGCACGCCCACGGGCCGCAGATCCTGCGCTTCGCCGCGCTCGATCTGTTTGAAGAGGCGCTTGACACTCTCCGTCGTATAGGAGCGATGCGAGATCACCTCTTCGAGCGAGTCGCGGCGCGCTTTCAGGCGCGACCAGTCTCCGCGCAGCTGATCCAGGTCGCGTCTCCGGGCCTGCAGCGCCTGACGGCGTTCGTTCAGCTCCTGCTCGACCCCGCGGCGCTCATCCACCGTCGCGGCCAGTTGCAGCTGCCGTTCCGAGATCCGGCCCGACAACTCCGTTTTCACCTGATCGAGGCGCGCGAGGTCGGCCGTGGCGCCTTCTTCTTCACGCCGGGCGCGCGCCGTGTCTCGATCCACGGAGGCCAGATACGTCTCCACCTGGCCGAGCTGGTTCTTCAGCGCCGCAGCCTCGCCGAGCAGGCGGATAGCGTTCTGCCGCGCCGATTCCAGCAGTCGCGTCTTGTCGCCGATCTCGCGCTGCAACTGCTCCCGCTCCGCGCTGCGCGCTGTGATCTCCTGCCGCGAAGATTCGTACCTGCCCTCGAGCTCCGCCAAACTCGCCGCGTGGGTCTGAATGTCTGCCTCGAGGCGTGATTGCCGCGTTTCCAGCGACTGCGTCTCCGCTTCGCCCTGCGCCAGGCGAGTCTCGATTCCGCCAATCTGGCGGGCCTGCGACTCCAGCCGGCCTCGGGTGCGCTCCTGGTCCAGCTGGAGATCGCTCAGGCGCTGGCGCGCGCCGGTGAGTGCCGTTTCGGTCTCATAGGCCCGCTCCCGAAGCGCGCCGTCTTCCTTTTCGCGCTCGGCGACCTCGGCGGACAGCTTCTGCAGTTCCTGTGTGACCAGGTTCAGATCGATGGCGCTGCGCGCCGCATCGCGTTCCAGAATCCGGTATCGCCCCGCAACAGCCTGGCGCAGGTGAGCAACCATCTCCGTGCGGATCTCCGTGTAACGCTTCGCTTTCGAAGCCTGCCGCTTCAGCGAATTCACCTGCCGCCCAACTTCCTCGAGGATGTCGAACACGCGCGCCAGGTTCTGCCGCGCCCCCTCCAGCTTGGCCTCCGCGAGGCGCTTGCGCGTTCGAAACTTCGTGATCCCCGCCGCCTCCTCGATTACCGCGCGCCGGTCCGAGGGCTTGTTGCTGAGGATCTGGCCGATGCGGCCCTGCTCGATAATGGCGTAGCTCTCCGGTCCCAGGCCGGTGCCCAGAAACAAATCCTGGATGTCGCGCAGGCGAGCCGGTTTGCCGTTGATGAGATACTCGCTTTCGCCGCTGCGGAACAAACGCCGGGTGATGGTGACGTCGTGCGCCGTATGCGGCGCCGCGGACGCCATGCCGTTCAGCCCGTTCTCGTGATGGCCGTTGTGGCCGTTCTCGTGATGGCCGTTGCCGTTGACGTGCTCCACCACGGCCTTTTCCACGCCGTTCGCCAGGGCCAGCAGCGAAGGCTCGCCGTGCGCCGCGGGATCGGTGAGCGTCAGGGTCACGGCGGCCATGCCCAGAGGCTTGCGGTCGCGCGTGCCGGCGAAGATCACGTCTTCCATGCGCGTGCCGCGCAGGCTTTTGGCCGACTGCTCGCCCAGTACCCAGCTGATGGCGTCGCTCAGGTTGCTCTTGCCGCAGCCGTTCGGGCCGACCACCGCCGCAATGCCGCTCCCCTGAAACCGCATCTCGGTCCGATCGAAGAAGGATTTAAAGCCGTGAAGCTCGACGCGCTTGAGTCTCAGCAAGTCCGATTGTCCCTTCCACAAAGAGTACGAGTCTCTCGGGGGGTTAGCCCTATGCTAAACGCGATTGGGCGAAAAGTAAAGCGGGTCATACGCAGAATCCAGGGGTCCTTCCAAATGGGGCCCAATATCCAGGAAGGCATGTGAAGCTCGCTCCTGAGCGTCTAATCGCCGGGGGTATGACGGACCCCCGACTGAAGAGAGGAGCACAAATGGCACGTAACGATCTGGACGAACGCAATCGCAGGCAGTCGTACAGCCCAAACTCCCGCGACTTCGACCGCGAATACAATGCTCAGGGCAGTTCCGGCAGCCGCACCCCGCCGGAGCGCGATCGCTTCGAAAACCAGTACAGCGATAATGCCGACCGCTGGACGGGTTACGACGAAGGCCCGCAGCACTGGCGCGGCCGCGGCGGGTACAGTAATGAAGATTACGAACAGAACCGGCGCGAATTTGGTCGCGGACAGGACTACGGACCTGCCGAAGGGCGCGGCTACTCGCAGTACCGGAAAGAGGATTGGGGACCGGCCGGCGTCGGCCACGACTATCGCGGCCCCTTTCAGCGCGACCGCGAGCGCGAAGCCGGCGCCCGCCGCGAATGGGGCGGCCGCAGCTACGGCACCGGCGTCAGCGATTACGGCTCGGTCGGACCTTACAGTTCGCCCGGGTTCGCCGGAGGCCATCCCGGTATGCCCAGCCTCGGCAGCTATGGCGGCGGCATGCAATCGTACGCAGGTCGGGGCCGCTATGCCGGACGCGGGCCGAAGGGCTATCGCCGCTCGGACGACCGCATTCGGGAAGAGGTGAATGATCGCCTGACCGACCATCCCGACATCGATCCATCCGAGGTCGAGGTCCAGGTCGAGCAGGGCGTCGTGACTCTCAGCGGTACCGTAGAGGACCGGCACGCCAAGCGTCTGGCCGAGGACATCGCCGAGGGGGTAGCCGGCGTGGTGGACGTGAACAACCAGATTCGCGTCGGACGCCATGGTAAGGCGCCCGAGGAAGAAGTGGATGATCATGAGCTTACGCGGCTGGGGATCAACGCCGGCGATCGTAAGCTGAAGCAGACCGAATCGAAGAAGTAGTCCCATCGGGCGGGGCGCTCTGCCCCGCCCTCCTGCGTTGTGGTGCGAGCCTTTGGCTTGCACGGCGCGCTCTCGGCCCGCATACTGCACGTTCTGTTGTGATGATTACGGTAACGGCAAGCAGGATCCCGACCCAGCGTACTATCTTAGATCGTGGCTGTGTCATCGCAGCAACAGATCCGGCCGGCTGAGCCGGCGGGGCTTCTGGCGCTGGCTCTGGGCATCAGCGCAGCCGTCACCCGCGGCGGCGAACTGCGCGCAATGCTGAGCGGCTGTGCGGCGGAGTTCGTGCGCTATTTGACCGCCGTCGAGCGCGCCTGTATCTGGGTGCAGAGCGGCGAAGTCCTGGAGACGTGCGGCGATTCCGATCACGAAGGCGTTGCCGCCACACCTGACGCCGCTCCGGTCTCGTTTCCGCTGGTCGTAGAACGGCGGACCGTCGGCATGCTTGGCCTGTTCACGCGATCTCCGCTTCGCAGCCGCGTGCTGGCGGCGATCGAACCAATGGCCACCGTGATCGCGCAGGCGATCGAGCGCAAACGCGTCGACAGCGAACTGCATGCCGCGCTCCGATTGCACGACGCGGTGGAAAACCGGCTCGGAGTCATTGCCGATGCGGCCGGCGCTCTGCTGGAGCCGCTGGAACTACAGCCCATCCTCGAGCGCGTCGTCGGGCTGGCGCATCGCGTCATGGCCGCTGACGCGTATGCGGTTTGGAGGGTTGACGCGGCAGGCGACTGGCGCATGCTGCTGTCCACGGGACTCTCGGAAGGGTATGACCAGGGCCGCTTCATCGGCGCCTCGGCAACCAGGAAAATGCCCGCCGGTCCTGTCATCGCCGAGGATGTGGACGCGCTCCCCATGTTGCAGGACCGCCGCGAGCTGTACCACGCCGAAGGCATTCGATCCTTCATCGCGTTTCCGCTCATGATGCACGGAAGCAGCGGCGGCAGTCTGACCCTTTATTTCCGAACGCCGCAGCGGTTCCTTCCCGAGCAGGTGCGCGTCGGCTCCGCGATGGCCAACCTGGCGGCTGCGGCCATTGCTTCCGCCGAGGCGTTCGAGGACCAGCGGCGGCTGCGCGAAGAAGCGCAGGAACAGACGCGCCGGATCACCTTCATCGCCGAGGCCAGTAAGCTGCTGGCCACCACTCTTGATTACGAGCACACGCTGCGCGCCGTCGCCGCCCTGGCCATTCCTTGCTTTGCCGACTGGTGCGCCGTGGACATCCGCGGCGAAGATGGCCAGATCCGCAGACTCGCCACCGTGCACGCCGACCCCGCGCGCCTCGCGATTGCCGAAGAGTATCACCGCAGGTATCCGAGCGGACCTGACGATCCTGGCGGCGTCAGCGTGGTTATCCGCACCAATACCCCGGTCATGGCCTCGGAAATTCCGGATGACCTGCTGGCGGCGACCATTCATGACCCGCAGCAGCTCGCCATGCTGCGCGAGCTGGGATTGAAGTCTGTGATCATCGCCCCCATGGCCGCGCGCGATCGCGTGCTGGGCGCGATCACCTTCGTCACCGCCGAATCGGACCGCCGCTATGGGCCCGAGGATCTTGCCGCGGCCGAACACGTCGCTCGCCGCGCTGCCCTGGCCATCGACAATGCCCTGCTCTTCCGTGCGGCCCAGGAACGGCATGCCGAGGCCAATCGCGCGCTCGTCGCTCTTGCCGCCTCGCACGACCGTCTGCAACAGTTCGCCTACGCCGCCAGTCACGACCTCCGCGAGCCGCTGCGCACTATCACTGCTTACCTCCAGCTGGTCGAGCGCGCCCTCGGCGATCGTTTGGATGCGAGCACGGCCGAGCACTTCCGCTTCGTAACGGCCGGCGCGGCGCGGATCAGGCAGCTGCTCGACGATCTGCTCGACTACGTCCGCCTCGGCGACAGCGCCGCTCAGCATCGGGTGTTCTCACTGCAAACAGCCGCGGCCCGCGCGGTCGAGAATCTCGCGATTATTATCGAGGAATCGGGCGCTCAGGTCTCCATCGGTTCGTTGCCGGAGGTGGTGGGCGACGAGGCGCGCTTCGTTCGTCTTTTCCAGAACCTCATCTCCAATGCGATCAAGTACCGGGGCAAGGAGCCGCCCCTGATCAACATTCGCGCGGAGCGGCGGGACAGCATGTGGGCCATCGCGGTGCAGGACAACGGAGTGGGCATCCCGAAGGAGCACCATCAGCGCATCTTTGGAGTCTTCAAGCGGCTGCACGGTCCCGACGTGCCGGGCACGGGCATCGGCCTCGCCATCGCGCAAGCCGTCGTGGAGAGCCATGGCGGAACGCTTTGGGTGGAATCGGAAGCGGGCCAGGGCGCCACATTCTGGTTCACCGCCCCCGTGGTCCCAGGCGAATAGCGCAGAATCCGTAACCGAAGAGATTAGCCGGAAGGGGTAGCGTAGAATCGGGTTAACCGAAATCGCGCGGCAATGCGTCAAGGCTTACAGGAGCACGATTCGCTCAAAGGTGGAGAAAATGAGAACACCTGCCGCGCGGGATTACACACCATGTTCTGCCTGTATTCGGTTCTGCTCGGAGCTGGCCGCGCTTTCCGAAATTGCCAGTGAGTTTATCGCCCTTCGGCGTGAAAAAGCCGCGCTGGCGGATCTCGCTCGCCTCGAGGCCACGCTTCAGCGCTACGAGAGACACATTGCCCGAGATCATCCGTGTCGCGGTGGCAACGTGCCCCGCGCCATGCGGCACGCGAGGCGAGCGGCATAGCCGCATGCGGCTGCGATCCAGCGCTATCGGCGCCTCGGCTGAGGCTCGTGCGTTGTTTGCCTGCTCAGCACCCGGGCCAGAATCTCGGCGCGTGTGGACGCACCGATTCTCACCCTTAGCAGGCGGACGAGCGCCTTGGCGGTATTCGGCGCCACGCCCATCCGCTTCGCCATTTCTGTCGTGCTGAGCCCGCCCACCAGATATCTCAAAGTCTGTTGCTCGCGGGGTGTAAGGCCGTGCTGCTCGATGAGCTCATTGATACGCTCATCGAGGGCGTGATCGCTGTCTGTCCGATCCAGATGAATCGCCAGGGTGGGAGTATTCGCCAGCCCGGGGTTTCCTCGCAGCGCGTAGACGCGAACCACATACTTCGCTCCGCCGAAGTCAAACACAGTTCGCGCGCGCGTGTCTTCAGCGGCAGGCAGCTCGTTCAGGGCCTGGGCGAGCTGAGCCGGCAAGGGCGAACCGGGCGCCACCGATTGCGGCTGAGCCGGATTCACGATTGACACGGCCCCGGCGTCACATGCAAGAATTCGCAGCGATTCGTCCGTTATGAACAGACCGCTGTCTCTTGCCTCCTCCAGCTGGCGCTTGATGCCCAAACTTAAGTAGGAAGGCTCTGTCTCG
>Ga0070739_10008917_pt1 | contig 10123 bp, 9 predicted proteins | sample Coa_R1_7_FD_66445 | JGI IMG/M metagenome (GOLD analysis project Ga0070739, IMG submission 66445) | Surface soil microbial communities from Centralia Pennsylvania, which are recovering from an underground coalmine fire - Coalmine... | ecosystem: Environmental > Terrestrial > Soil > Unclassified ...
ACCCTATCTCTACGACGAGCTGGCGCCGCGTGTCCGGTTGGGGAAGGCCCACAGCGCCTATGTGAAGATCGCCGAAGGTTGTAATCGGAACTGCACCTTCTGCGCGATTCCCTTGATGCGGGGCAAACAGCGGAGCCGGCCGGTGGAGTCGATCGTCGCGGAAGCGCGCCGACTGGTTGCGGAAGGGGTCAAAGAGATCAACCTCATTTCCCAGGACACGATCAACTACGGCGTCGATCTGGGTTTGCGCCAGGGGCTCGTGAGCCTGCTCCGTGAGCTGGTGAAGGTCAAGGATCTGCGCTGGATCAGGCCGTTCTATCTCTATCCGCAGCAGGTCACGGATGAGCTGCTCGATCTGTACGCCGGCGAGGACAAGATCGCCAAGTACATCGATATGCCGCTGCAGCACATCAACGACACAATGTTGGCACGCATGCATCGGCTGGGCAACAAGGCTTATCTCACCGCCTTGGTCGAACGGATGCGGGCGCGGATCCCGGGCACCACGTTTCGCACCGCATTCATCGTGGGGTTCCCGGGAGAAACGGACGCGGTGTTTGAGGAACTCAAGCGGTTCGTGAGCGAAATGGCATTCGACCGGGTGGCGGTGTTCCTCTATTCCGACGAAGAAGGCACGCCGGCAGCCAATCTCGACGACAAAGTCGATCGCGCCGTGATGGAAGAACGGCGCAACGAGTTGCTGGCCATTCAGGAGTCGATTGCCTCAGCCAAAAGCCGGGAGCAGATTGGCCGCACGCTGGAGGTGCTGGTGGACGGGCCGTCAGAGGAGACGGATCTCCTCCTGGAGAGCCGTCACGAGGGCCAGGCGCCGGACATCGACGGCGTGGTGTACATCAACGACGCGCCCGACCATCTCACCCACCCGGCCCTGGCCGGCCGAGACCGGCCCGACCATCTCACCCACCCAGCCCTGGCCGGCCGAGACCGGCCCTTCCCTAAGGCCGGGGACTTCGTCAAGGTCGAAATTACCGAGGCCGCGACGTACGATCTGGTCGGGCGGATCGTAGCCTGAGAAACCGCGCGCAGCCTTCAGCCACCAGCGATCAGTCCCGCCTCGCGAGAATCGCGGAATAGTCGACACGGCACGTGTTGAGAGGGAGAGCGTAAAGGCTATTCTTGACAGGCCGCTCCGGATTTCGCATGATGCTCGCCGGCCGAAGCGAGGGCGCATGCGCGACGTCTTAGTGGCGGTCTGTGGGCTCACGCCGCAAGTCGTAACCGAAACCCTGTGGGCGCTGCATCACCGGACCCCGCCGATTCATCCCGCTGAAATCTGGATCCTCACCACGCAAGAGGGGGCCGCCTCCTGCCGAACCAAGCTGCTGGGTAAGACCGGCGCGCTTGCCCGGTTTGTCCACGAGTATCGCCCCAAGCCGGTTCCGCGCTGCCCGGCGTCGCACGTCATCGTCCTGAAGGGAGCCGACGGCAAGCCCCTGGAGGATGTCCGCTCCGAACGGGACAACCAGGCGGTCGCGAATCAGATTGCCGCGTTCATCCAGCAACAGACTGAACGACCGGACGTCCGGCTCCACTGTTCCGTCGCCGGCGGCCGCAAGACGATGGGGGTGCTCTTGGCAAGCGCCCTGCAGTTGTTCGGTCGGGAGGATGATCGGCTGTACCACGTGCTCGTCCCGCCGGAGTTCGAGTCGCTCGATGGCTTCTTCTTTCCCCCGAGACGGCCGGGATGGGTGACCGGGCGGGACGGGCGGCGTCTCAACACCGGCCAGGCCCGCATCGAACTGGCGGAACTGCCCTATGTGCGCCTGCGCGGGCTCCTGCCGGCCCAACCGCGTCGGACGATCGGCCAGTTCAGCGCACTGGTCGAGACCACCAACCGCCGGCTCCGCTTGTTACAGGACCCCGAACCGGTCAGCCTCACCGCGCGGGATGCCGGTCTGCGGATCGGTGACCGAATCGTGACGCTTTCTCCGACACAGACGGCGCTCTATCGGGCGCTGGCCCGCACCAAGCTCGAACATTGCACGCGCCACGATCTCCGCACGTGCGGCGACTGTACCGACTGTTATGTGACGTTCACCAAAGTCACCTGGGAGACCACACGCCGCGTGCTGGCCGAACGAGCCGGCCGGCCGGTGCTGGCTGAAGGCAGCGACGAAAAAGATATCGCGAACCAATTCCGCTCGCTCATCAGCAAGCTGAATAACAAGCTGGACAGCGCCGTCGGGCTTGATGGGACCGAGAATCCCTACCGAGTGCGCTCGGCCGGGCCAAGAGGTGAGACCGCCTACGGCCTGGCGTTGGACAAGACCAAGATCTCGGTGGAGTGACAGGACCGCGATCGGGCGATGAGCCGTCACCGGCACAGAGGAGTCACGATCTCCAAGACCGATCGAGCGGTGGCGAGGGACGTGTCGGCATGGACCCGCTGCGGCATGCCGGAGGGGAGAAGACCTGAGAGTGCATCAGGATACCGGGTCGGCACAGAGAACTGGTCGAGCTGTTGGAGAGCCTTCATCAAGGCAGACAAGTGGCGACGGCTCTCGTCAGGGCTAATCTGGCCGACCGAGACACAAACGGCTCCGACGAGCGCATGACGACGAACAGATCGCGGTCGCTCCACTCATGAACACGCCCCGTCGCCACGGAGCCAAACACACGGAGTTGAAGCACGGTGGGCTCGGTGGCCAACACCTGCCGAATGCGTTCGAGTTCCTGACGCAACCGTGTACGGCGGTCGCTGGCTTCAAGAGGAGTGGCCTGTGCCATCGCGTGTAGTGGACTCTCCAAAATCCAGCGGAAACCTAGCACAACCCCCCGCATCCGGCAACGTTTCCTCGCTGGACTCGCGGGAACACCCTTGCTAGAAGTGGCTCCATAGCCAAGGAGAGAGAACCACATGATCCTCATCAACACCGTCGGCACCTCGGTCCTGACAACCTGGAAGGAGTTCGGCGATCGCTATGACGAGACCCATCGCGCCCGTTTGCTAGACGCCCTGCGGAACCTGCCCGAGACCGACCGGAAGCTCGGTGCCGAATTGACCTCCATCCGCTCGTTGAGGGATCAGCGTGCGGTGACGCCGGGCGATCGCCTCCTGTTCCTCGTGTCGGACACGCGGGAGGGAGCCTTCGTCGGGGATGTCCTTGTGGCCATGAGCCAGCACTGGGGATTCCGCGCCGAGTCGCATGTCGTCAACAAGTTGCAAGGCAATGATCCCAAGGCCTTCGCCCAGGGCTTGCGCAATCTCGTGAAAAAGATCGCGGAGCTCTACCGGAACCGAGAAGAGTCAGAACCAGTCGCCATCAACGCCACCGGCGGCTACAAGGCGCAAATCTCGTTCGCCGGCCTCATCGGCCAAGTGTTCGGCGTGCCGGTCTATTACCAATTCGAATCCTTTCCCACCGCCATCGAATTGCCCGCGTTGCCGGTGGACTTCGCCTTCGATCAGTGGCTCGCCTACCGCCATGTGCTAGAAGCGCTCGACGAAGGCGAACAGGGCGAGTTCCTGCGGGCCGATGATACGCGGCTCAAGGCGCTGCCCGACCGCCTCAAGGTCTTGGTGGACACCAGCCAGGGCTTGGTAACCTTGAGCGCGCTGGGCACGCTGTACCACGAAGGGTTTCGCGACCGGTTCCGCGCGCAGGCCGACTTGCTGCTGCCCAAAGCCTCGGGCCTGGTACCGGAGGCCAAGAAAATTCACTACGAGGACGGGAACGCCGGCAAGCACCGAGGCTTGGCCGAATGGCTGGAGCGCATTCGTGCCGTGCCGTACGTCACGAAGATTCAGACCTTCTACTACAACCCGCGCCTGCCGGGGCGCTCGACCATCGAGCCCGATCCAGCCCATGGCGACCGCGTGATCGCCATCTACGCGACCCACGATGCCACGACCAAGGCCTACGTGTTTCTGTCCGAAGATGACGCCAGGAAAGCCCAGGCCGCGGCGGCGGACCTGGCGGAGAGGCTCCGATGACGATGTCCACGATTCAATGCCCCACGTGCGGGGCAGCGATCCCCCTGACGGAGGCCTTGGTGGCCCAAGTGCGCGCTGCGGTCGAAACGGATCTCAAACGCGCCTATGAGGCCCAGCTTCAATCGGCTGTCAAGCAGGCCGAGAGCCGTGCCAAGGAGCAGAGTGCGCAAGACCTCAAGCTCCTGCGCGAACAGCTCGCCGAACAGGAGCGCAAGACCCGTGAGGCCCAGGAAGCCGAACTGGCCCTGCGCAAAGAAAAGGCGACGCTCGAAGCGCGAGCCCGGGAGTTGGATCTGGAAGTCGCCCGCAAGGTGGACGCCGAAAAGCAAAAACTCGAGGAACAGCTTCGCAAGCTCGCCGCCGATGAACAGGCGCTCAAGCTCAAGGAGAAAGACAGGCAGATCGAGGAGTTGAAGGCCCTGCTCGAAGAAGCCCGCCGCAAAAGCGAGCAGGGCTCGCAGGAGCGCCAGGGCGAAGTGCTCGAACTGGATCTCGAAGCCGCCCTCGCGCGGGCGTTTCCGCAGGACGAGATCCGGCCGGTGCCGAAGGGCATGCGCGGGGCTGACGTGATTCAGGAGGTGCGAGATGGAGGTCTGCGGCCCTGTGGGACGATCATCTGGGAGACCAAGCGCACCAAAGCCTGGAGCCCGGGCTGGCTCGCCAAGCTCAAAGATGATCAGCGCGAGGCCGGTGCGAGCGTGGCGGTGCTGGTGTCGGTCACGTTGCCGGAAGACATCCGGGCGTTCGGCTTGGTGGACGGCGTGTGGGTCGCGAGCCTCGCCTGTTATCTCCCACTAGCCATCGCCCTGCGCGAACAGCTCATCCGGGTGGCCTTTGCACGAGCCGCCGCCCAGGGGATGAGCGAAAAAATGGAGGCCTTGTACCGGTACCTCTCCGGGGACGAGTTCCGCCACCGGGTCGAGGCGCTCGTCGAGACCTTCAAAGCCATGGAGGAGCAATTGGCGAAAGAACGCCGCGCCCTGGAGAAGCTCTGGGCCGAGCGGGCGAAGCAGATCGAGCGGCTCATGACGAACACCGTCGGGATGTACGGGGCCATCCGCGGCGTCATCGGCGGCCAGTTGCCGGAGATCCCCGCGCTGGACCTCGGGGCCTTGCCCTCACCGGAGGAGGCGACGTGAATGAGGCGCGCTTGCCCGAGTTCCTGCGGCCGTATTTCTGGGACACGGAGTTCGACCGGTTGGACCCCGTCGCTCACGAATGGTTCATTGCCGAGCGACTCATGGAGAAGACCACGCCCGAGACCTTCCGGTGGCTGCTGGCCCAGTACCCGACAGAGGCGCTTCGGGACATCGCTCAACACAGCCGGCGACTGCCGGCCCGAGACCGGAATTTTTGGAGGCTCTACCTTGCTCAGACTTGAGGCCTTGACCCCCGAGGCGCGTGAACTCGCCCCGAGCTTGTGCGGAGCCCTGGACCGCACCGAGTTTGTGCTCGCCGGCGGCACCGGTTTGGCGCTCCAACTCGGGCACCGGATCTCGGTGGATTTCGACTGGTTCTGTCGGCCCGACGCGTTTCCCCCCGGACTGGCCCGGCGATTGAGTGCGCTCAGACGCCCGATCGTCATGCTGCAGGATCGAACGGACACCGTGGAATGTCTGCTCGGAACCGTGCGCTGCACGTTCATCGCCTTTTGCCCGGCGTTCGGGCCGGCCGTTGAGCGATTGCACGGGAGGCCCATCGCGCCGATCGAGGACATCGGTGCCATGAAGCTCGTCGCGGTGAGCCAACGCGGCGCCAAGAAGGATTTCTACGACCTGTATGCGATCCTGCAAGAACGGCCGCTGACTCGTCTCGTCGAACGGCTGCGGGCCATGTACACGGATCCTACGCCCAACCCGGCACACATCGCCAAGTCACTGGTCTATTTCGAGGATGCGGAGCGAGACCCCGATCCCCGGCTCCTGATCCCGGTCGCCTGGGAGACGGTTGCGCGGTTCTTCGCCGAGCACGCCAAGGCGCATGCGGCGGTCTTGATGGAAGTGGGTGCGTAAAAGGCGTCTGGCCTGGCGACGGCCAGACGACGAGACCTCGGGCAGGCGGCAACGTTTCCGGACTGGACAGGCTCGATGGAAATCGGTAGAGAGACGGCCCCGTAGGCAGAGAGAAGGACAGCGAACCATGGGCGCAATGACGAAGATGGAGTACACCGTCCGATTCCTCACCCCGACCTTTCTGGGGGATGCCGAGCAAAATGGCCGCTGGCGCACGCCGCCGTTCGGGGATCAAAGAATGCAAGTCCTATGGAAGCACCGACCATGAGCCGACTTCTCGACGCAAGTTGTCGTGTGGCGATCTCCGCGCTACTGCACGATCTCGGCAAGTTCGCGGAACGAGCCCGGATACCGGAGGCCGAGCACCTAGGCGATGTGCACGGCAACACCCGACTCGATCTGAACAAGCCGCTCTATTGTCCGGAATTCAACGGGCGACATACGCACATCCACGCGGCATACACGGCCATCGCGATGGATTTACTAGAACAGCACTTCCCCGAGCTCGTCGGGGACGATATGGAGCCCTTCGCGCCCTGGCGGGACAAGAATGCGGACGACTCCATGATTAATGCGGCGGCCAAGCACCATCGCCCGGAAACATTCCTGCAATGGGTCATTGCCACAGCCGATCGCCTCGCCTCGGGTTTCGAGCGGGATCAATTCGCCGCGTACAACGAAGCCCGTGAGGGGACGGAGACGAAGAGGACCCATTACACGGCAAGACAATGGACCTTGCTGGGGCAGATTCGCCTCGCTCCTGCCAACGGGAGCAAGCCGGACAAGCCACTACCCGTATGGCGTTACCGGCTCGATCCCCTCTCGCCCCACGCGATCTTCCCGGTCAAGGCCGAGGATTACGAGCCCAATACCGATGAAGCCGGTCAACAGGAATACCGCGACTTATGGGCATCGTTCCTCGAAGGTCTCTCACGAATCCCGGCATCGCATCGCCGGTCACTTCCGCTCTGGCTGGACCACTTCGAGAGCTGCTGGCTTACCTTCACGCATAGCATTCCTTCTGCGACCGCCTTCGGTGTGAAACCGGAGGTCTCCCTGTACGACCATGCCAAAGCGGTGGCGGCGCTCGCGGTAGCCCTATGGCGTTGGCATTCTGACCGCAACGATACCGGCGTTCAGGCGCGTGAGCAGTTGCGGCTGATGTGGGACAAGGACCGAAAGGAAACCCCTGAGGCCGAGCAAGTGTGGAACGAGCCAAAGTTTCTACTGGTTCAAGGGGACTTCTGGGGCATTCAGGATTTTATCTTCGCCACCGGCGGCGAGACGCAGCGCCAGGCCGCCAAGCTCTTGCGGGGGCGATCGTTCTATGTGTCGCTGCTCACGGAGTGTGCCGCGCTCAAAGTATTAGAGGCATTGGATCTTCCGTCCACGAGCCAGGTGACCAACGCCGCGGGAAAGTTTCTCGTCGTTGCGCCGAATGCACCGGGTGTGGTCCAAAAACTCCAAGCCGTCCAGCGCGAGATCAACGAGTGGTTTCTCGATCGCACGTTCGGGCAGACGGGCATCGGGCTGGCGTGGCTAGAGGCGGCTGCGGCCGATTTTCGCAAAGGCGAACAAGGACGCAGCCCCTTTCGCGATCTAATGAGGCGACTGTTCGAACAGTTGGACACGGCCAAACTCCAGCGGTTTGGGCTCTGCCATGCGGGCCCGGCTCCAGCCGTGTTCACCGGGTATCTCGATCGGTTCGACAAAGGCGTATGCGAAATCGATGGACGATCGCCTGCCAACGAGAGACTCGATGACCAGCGAGCCGTCTGGGTAAGCGAACTGGCCGCTGACCAAATACAGACGGGGAAATCCCTAACCGGCTTCGAACGCCTCTTGATCACCCGAAATCCGCTCAATCACCACACGCTCCGTATTCCCCTCTTCGGCTACTGGGTGAACTTTACAGCCGACGAGGACATCACAGGTCGGTTCGGACGAGAGGCCGAATCCGGAAACTTGGTGCGGGCCTGGGATTTCTCGTTGCCGATCAGCGCGGACCAGGCCCTGTGGAACGGGTACGCCCGCCGCTACATCAACGCCTACGTGGCACGCTTCCAAGCGACCGATGTGCAGAACCAGGACCGATATGTTGGGCTGAAGAACGTGGATCCACCGGCGCTCGACGAAGTGAAGACGCTCAATCACTTAGCCCTAGACGACCGTGAACGTCATCCAAAAGATTTCACCCGATGGATCGGCGTGGAAGCGCTGATGACCCTGAAAGGCGACGTGGACAATCTTGGGTTGATCTTCCAGAAGGGTCTAGAGGAGCCCACCTTTGCCAAGATGGCGGCGCTGTCCCGTGAGATGAATGCCTTCTTTGCGATCTGGCTGCCCTGGTGTTGCCGAAGCGAGTTCCCCAGCACCTATACCGTGTTCGCCGGTGGTGACGACTTTTTCTTGATCGGACCGTGGCGTTCCATGATACGGCTGGCGACCAGAATGAGGGAGGCGTTTCACGACTATGCGGCTCACAATCTAGACCTCCATTTTTCAGCCGGGCTTTCGATGACCAAGCCCGGTCTGCCTATTCGGGAGCTGGCCAGTCTGGCAGAAGAGGCGCTCGATGGTGCGAAAGCCTATGAACAAAAGGCATCCAGCGGGCGGACGGTCCGCAAGAATGCGGTCACTTGCTTGGGCGTCGCAGTCTCGTGGGACGGGTTCGAAGACCTCCTCGCGCGCGAGAAACAATTGACCGCCCTGACCCGCGAACATGGCCTCACCCGAGGCTACCTCTACGAGTTGCTGCGTCTGACGGAGATGGCCGGCCAGGTTGAGAAGCGACCGGAGAATGCCATCTGGCATTCTCGGTTTGCCTATCAGACGCGCCGGCTGGTCGAAACCAAGATTCGGCGAGGAGCCAGCCGGGCGGAGATCGAGCGGCAGCGCCGTGAGCGGCAGGAAGCCTTAGCAGATGAGATTGTCGGCAACGGCATCGGGAAGCACGGGGCGGCGTACAAGATCGCGCTTTCTATCCACTTGTATCAACAACGTGACTAAGGAGATAGGGCATGGCGATTTTCACTTTCACTACTAATCCACCACGGTGCACTTGCGAGATCTCACTCTTCCCCTTGGGAAAGCCGGGAATTGACCTCTTCGACAAGGTAGCTAAGAGCTTGGCTGAGGAACTTGCCAAGCCAGAAATTCTTGTCGAGAGAAAGAGAGGAGGTGAAAGGCGTTGGGAAGTGAGCATGGAAAAAGATGCCAATAAGCCGGCACAGGTCAGACGGTTTTATGACGAGCTGTGTATGTGGGAGCAAAAGGCAAGAGACACTCAGACGTTTGAGAAAATGCTCCCTTTGATCAAGATGATGAATGCTAAGGTGGCGTATGCAAGAGGACGAGATCTGGTTGACGACAAGTTCGTAGCCTGGTTTTCCGCCTGTATGGCTCAGGTGCAGGATTCCAGTGAGGTGGGCCTATCCACGTTCAGGAATTTCCGCACCTTGTTTGAAGCCTTTTTAGGATTTTTCAAGCAAATCAGGCCAAGTTGATGGAAAAGGGCGAAGAAAGGAGAAGGCGATGCAGTTGACTGCTATTCGAAAGATGGAAGGCGTACTCGAACTGGTCACCGGTCTGCATATCGGGTCCGGCAATACTGAGATGCACATCGGCGGAACGGACAACCCGGTCATCAAGCACCCCAAGACCGGCGAGCCGTACATTCCCGGCTCGTCCATCAAAGGGAAGATCCGGAGCCTGCTGGAGTGGCGATTAGGAGTGGTAGGCCTTACAGAGGGAAAGCCCTTGGGCTTTGGGCACATCGCAAATGTCCCGGACGATGTTCGCGCGGAGGCGACCAATCTGCTGAAGCTCTTCGGCGGTGCCCCCGAAGGAGCGGGCGGCGATCAGGCGCTGGTCGAAGAAATCAGCTCGACCCGTCTGGCCTTCTGGGACTGTCCGTTGACCCGGGAGTGGGTGGAGGAGATGAACCGCCGAAACCTCCTGCTCACCGAAACCAAAATGGAGAACATGATCGACCGAATTCAAGGTGTGGCCGTGAATCCACGGAACACCGAGCGCGTGCCGGCCGGGGCGACGTTCCAGTTCGCGCTCACGATCCGGGTGCATGATGACGAAGACCTTACGCCCATGGTCTTCGAAGGGCTCAAGCTGTTGGAACTCACGGGGCTGGGCGGCTCTG
>Ga0070739_10008918_pt1 | contig 10122 bp, 9 predicted proteins | sample Coa_R1_7_FD_66445 | JGI IMG/M metagenome (GOLD analysis project Ga0070739, IMG submission 66445) | Surface soil microbial communities from Centralia Pennsylvania, which are recovering from an underground coalmine fire - Coalmine... | ecosystem: Environmental > Terrestrial > Soil > Unclassified ...
CGCGTTCCTTGCCTGGGGCTGGCGCGTGCCGTTCCTAGTCTCCGCGGTTCTGCTCGTCATCTCCGTGTGGATGCGGGCGAGGCTCGCGGAAAGCCCCGAGTTCGCGCGGATCCGCGAGGAAGGCGACATCGCGGCCGCGCCGCTGCGCGAGGCATTCGGCAAGTGGCGCAACCTTCGCCAGGTGTTGATCGCCTTCTTCGGGATCATGTGTGCGCAAGGCGCGGTTTGGTACTTCACCTTTTTCTACATCCAGGTCTTCCTGGAGAAGTCGCTCGGCATCCCAGCGCAGACCAAGGACCTGCTGCTCATCGTCATGACGGTCGTGAGCGCGCCGCTCTATGTTTATTTCGGCTGGCTCAGCGACCGCTGGGGGCGCAAGTTCGTCATGGTCGGCGGAATGGTGCTGGCGCTCGTGATGTATTTCCCGGCTTCGCACTGGATGGCCCAAGCCGCCAATCCGGCCCTGGTCGAGGCGCAGCGCAACACGCCCGTGATCGTCGAAACTGATCCAAAAACCTGCTCGGTTCAGTTCGATCCGGTGGGCACCGCGAAGTTCGTCAGCGCCTGCGACATCGCGAAGAGCGCGCTGGTCGCGAAGGGCGTCTCATTCACGACGCGCGCCACGACGAACGGCCAGACGCAGGTGATCATCGGCACCGAGAGCGTGCCGATCGCGAGTGGAGAGCAAATGGCCGGGGCCGACCTTAAGGCCTTGAAAGCCAAGACCGCCGCCGCGCTCGGCAAGGAGCTGCAGGAGGCAGGCTACCCCAAGACCGCGGACCCGCGGCAGGCGAACATGACGCTGCTGATCATCCTCTTGCTGCTGTTCGTCGTCGCTTCAACGGCGCTCTACGGACCCCAGGCAGCCGCGCTCGTCGAAATGTTCCCGACGCGCGTGCGCTATACCGCCATGTCGTTGCCCTACCACGTCGGCACCGGCTGGGTCGGCGGGTTCCTGCCCGTGACCAGCTTCGCGCTAGTGGCCATCTCCGGCAATATCTTCGCGGGCCTGTGGTACGCGGTCGTATTCACCGGCATCTCGGTGATCGTGTCGCTGTTGTTCCTCAAGGAAACGTCCGGACGGCACCTCAAGGAAGTCTGACCTAGGGACACCAGTGAATATCGATCGGCTGCTCGGCCTCGGCGAGCACGCGCCCGATCGGGACGCGCGAGCTCTGCCCGTCGGCAATCGCCTGCTCGAGCACCTGGCGCTTCTTCGCTCCGCTAATGGCGATCATCACCGTTCGGGCCGAGAGAATCGCGGCGCGCGTTAGCGTCACCCGCGCGACAGGCGCTTTCTCAGGCGCAGGCTCCGGCATGACTCCCACGGCCCGGCGTGCTTTCGGCGCGTCCAGGGCGTCTTGCAGGTCCGGTCCGCAAAAAATCGACGCCGTATGGCCGTCCTCGCCCATTCCAAGCCAGACGAGATCCGGAGGCCAGGGCAGGTCCTGGAGCCGCGCGTCGGCCGAGTTGCCGGCCAGCTTGTAATCGGCGATTTCGGTTGCGATCGGCACGACGCGCGCTCCCGTCGGAAGGAACGCGCGCGCAATCTCGCGGACGTTCGAAAGGTCGCTCTCGACGGGCACCAGCCGATCGTCCGTGGGAATGACGGTCACCCGCTTCCACGACAGCTTCTGCGCGGCGAGCTTCGGGAAAATGGCCGCCGCGGTATCGCAGCCGGGCACCGCGATCAGCGACGCATTGCGTGCGTCTACCGCGCTGTCGATGATGAACCCGACGTCGCCCGCGACGGCGTCCGCGAGCTCGTCGAGGGAATCATACTCCCACCATTCCGCCTCGATCATGTGATTCTCTTTTGTGATTACCGCGGCGCTGGTTGCGCGTATCCGAACCATCCTGCAACCGCCTGTCCTGATCGGTTTACCGCAGGCCGGAAACGAAGCCGCTCGTGAACGAGGTTGCACAGGGTATTGTCGATCGTGGGCAGGCCGGTGCCGCGATCGATCGTGCACTCGGCGACATAGCCACGCGCGTCGATGCGCAGGCGCATGTACACGGTTGCGCCGCGCGGCCACTCGTCCAACACATCGCGCGGCAGGTCGCGTCCGGTCAGCACCGGAGTCACGAGATGCGGCGGCTCAGCCACGCCATTGTCCCCACCGCCGCCGGGGCCGTTCCCGCCGTAGCCGCTCCCCGTACCGTTGCCGGAGCCTCCAGCGCCCGTACCGGGTCCGCGCACGACCGAAGCGCCTTGCGTCGGCGCCGCTCCCTGGCGCGGTGTTTCCGCAGCCGCCAGCCGGTTCACAGGGGGCGTCTCGATCTTCGGCTTGGGCGCGACCACCGGCGTCGCCTCACTCTTGACGTTCTTGGGGGCGGAGCCGCCCTCCTTCTCCTTGGGCCGTGCTTGCTGTCGGTGCTGCGGCAGGGGAGGCGGCGGCGGTAGAGCGCGGACGTCGAACACGCGCAGGACGCTCTGGGGATTCGCGAGGTCCATCTTGCCGGACATATGCAAAAACGCGAACAGCAACGCCGCGTGGATCGCGATCACGGCTACGATCGCGCCGCCCTTGTCGCGGCTGTTGAGGTCCGACCGATACATGTCCGGTCAACCATTATGCCGGTTGCGTGTTGCGCGACGGTAAAAATGAGTGGCGCCGGACGTGGTGCGACGACGTCCGGCGCTCAAGCGTTACGAACTTGGATCAGCGGCTGGAGCTCGCCTTGCGTCCGCCGCCGTGACTCGCTTTTCCACCCTTGCTGGCGATCTCGCGCTGCTTTGCCGGATCCATCGCCGCAAAGCCGCGCTTCGATCCGCCACTCTTCGTTGCTGGCATGCTTCTGATCTCCTTCCAAAGGCAGCCGGGCAACGCACCGTTTCGGACCCGGTTCACAATGCTGATCGAGGTTAGAAACGGCAGTAGAACGGCTGTCATCCTCCACGGAGCGAATGAATTTGCCGGGGCGCGCGGAACCTGAACCGATGTTCATCTATTCTGCTGCGCGCAACGAATTTCGGGGGCGTAATGCGGCGAGTACATACCGCACTGCTGACCATCATCGCCGTCGTTGGTTGCGCCGGATTGCAGGCCTGCAAGAAGAGCGAACCCGCGTCCACTACAGCGCCGATTCAAACCGCGCCGCTTCCGAACGGAGCACATGCAATTCCCGCCGCCGCCGCTTCTCCGGCCGACGACGGGAACTGGGTGATGCCGGGCAAGGATTATGCGGGAACCCGCTACTCCGCGCTCAATCAGATCACGCCCGCGAACGTTTCGAAGCTCGCGCTCAGCTTCACCTTCTCGACCGCGACAACCAAGGGCTACGAGGCGCCCCCGCTGGTCGTGAACGGCACGATGTATCTCATCACGCCATATCCCAACCTGCTCTACGCGCTCGACCTCACCAAGCCCGGCGCACCGACCAAATGGGTGTTCAAGCCCAAACCGCTCGCGGCATCGCAGGGAGTCGCCTGCTGCGACGTGGTCAATCGCGGCGCCGTCTACGACGCGGGCAAGATCTTCTTCAACACGCTCGATGGTCAGACGTTTGCTGTCGACGCGAACACGGGCCAACAGGTCTGGAGCACGCAGCTAGGCGACATTCAGAAGGGTGAGACGATCACCATGGCGCCGCTCGTTGCCGGCGGCAAAGTGCTGGTCGGCGACTCCGGGGGCGAAATGGGCGTCCGCGGCTGGATCGCTGCGCTGGACGAAGGCAGCGGCAAGCTCGCGTGGCGGGCGTTCAATACCGGGCCAGACAAAGACGTCCTGATCGGCCCTCGCTTCAAGCCCTTTTACCCGATGGACCAGGGCAAGGACCTGGGCGTCAAGACCTGGCCCCCCGATGCGTGGAAGATCGGCGGCGGAACCGTCTGGGGATGGCTCAGCTACGACCCTGAGACGAAGCTCATCTACTACGGGGTCGGCAACCCCGGGCCTTGGAACCCCGATCAGCGGCCGGGCGCGAACAAATGGACCACCGGCGTCTTCGCGCGTGACATCAATACCGGTGAAGCAGTCTGGTATTATCAAACGACACCGCACGACCTGTTCGACCACGACGACATCAACGAGATCATCCTCGCCGACATCCCGTGGGGGAATGGGCGCCGCCCGGTCATGTTCCGGCCTGCTCGCGCCGGGTTCTTCTATGTCCAGGACCGGCGCACCGGCCAGGTGCTGTCGGCAGCACCCTATGGTTTCGTCAATGCATATAAGGGCGTCGATCTGAAGACGGGCGAGATCATCCCCAACGACGACAAGAACCCCAAGCAAGGCCGCGTCACGCGCGATATCTGTCCGGCCGCTCCCGGTCTGAAAGACTGGAACCCTTCGGCGTTCAGCCCGCAGACCGGCCTCGTCTACATCCCGCACAACAACCTCTGCATGGATTTCGGCGCGATGGAGGCAAACTATATCGCCGGCACGCCGTACGTGGGCGCGGACGTGAAGATGTACGCCGGGCCCGGCGGCAACCGCGGCGCGTTCACCGCTTGGGATCCGCTCAATCGCCGCAAGGTGTGGGAGATCAAGGAGGACCTGCCGGTCTGGAGTCCGGCGCTCGCGACCGCCGGCGGACTCGTCTTCTACGGGACCATGGACGGCTGGTTCAAAGCTGTCGACGCGCGCACCGGGAAGCTCCTGTGGCAGTTCAAGGCCGGGAGCGGAATCATCGGTCAGCCGATCAGCTATCGCGGTCCCGACGGGCGCCAATATATCGCCGTGGTTGCGGGCGTCGGCGGCTGGGCTGGAGCCGTTGTGGTGGGCAAGATGGACACCCGCGACCCGACCGGTGCGCTGGGCTTCGCCAATGCCGTCAAAGACTTGCCGATGAAGACCACGGCTGGAGGCATGCTCTATGTCTTCACGCTTCCGCGCTAGCGTCCTCGCCTTCGCAATGGCGGCTCTCACGCTGGGCGCGTGCGATCGCGAGGAGCACCATGACCGCGCCAAGCCGCTCGGCGAAACCGTTCCTGCCGGCCAAAGCCCCGATACAATCTGGCCTGGCGGGAGCTCGCCTTCGCCGCTCGACCCGCGAGCCAAGCTCTACGACAACAATGCGCCCGCGATCGCCGAAGGGCAGCAGCTGTTTAGCCAAATGAACTGCGTCGGCTGTCACAGCCACGGCGGCGGCGGAATGGGCCCCGCATTGATGGACGACGAATGGCGCTACGGCGGCCGCATCGACCAGATCGCCGCCAGCATCGCCGAGGGTCGGCCGAACGGCATGCCCGCATGGAAGACGAAGCTCACAAGCGACCAGATCTGGAAGCTCGCCGCATACGTCCGCTCGCTGTCGGGGCTGCCGAGCAAGGACGCCGTCTCGAGCCGCTCCGAAGGGATGAGCAGCGGAACGCCGCAGACGCTGGTGTCGCACGGCAACATCAAGAATTCCGACACGGCTGAGCAATGACGATCCGGTCGATCGTTCGCGTAGGCCTTGCTCCGCTGCTGCTCGGCGCATGCCAGTACCAGCACTACCAGAGTGATTTCGGTGCGGCGGCCGTTGAAGACCGGCAATTCCTGGCCCTGTTCTGGATCTTCATGGGCGTGTGCGGATTCATGTACGCGCTCGTGATCGTTTTTCTGATTGCCGGAGTCGTCCGCAGCCGCCGCGCAGCAGATGCCAATGTCGTAGAAACTGGACGGCACCACCAATCCAGTCCGCTGATGCGTTCGACGCTGATTGGCTGGACGGCGCTGATCGGCGTCGGGCTCGCCGGACTCGCGATCGCAAGCTTCTTCGCCGACCGTTCAATGGCCCGGGCGGCCACGGGCGAAAAGTTGTCCATCACGGTCACAGGCAATCAGTGGTGGTGGGACGTCTCCTACGACTCGGACGACGCATCCAAGACCATGCGCACGGCAAACGAGCTTCATTTGCCGGTCGGTGTGCCGACGCGGATCATCCTGAAGTCCGCCGACGTGATCCACAGCTTCTGGGTGCCGAGTCTCAACGGCAAGCAGGACCTGATCCCGGGTCGCCAAAACGACATCACGATCGTTCCGAGGAAAATCGGCATTTTCCGCGGCCAATGCGCGGAATTCTGCGGTACTCAGCACGCCCGCATGTCGCTGGTGGTCATTGTCGAACCCTATCGCGACTTCATCCAGTGGTGGGATCATCAGCTGCAGCCCGCGCCAGCTCCGACGACGCCGCTGACCCTCGCCGGCTATCAATACGTAACCAGCGGCGCGTGCGGCGCGTGCCACAATATCGGCGGAACCCCAGCGAGCGGGACCGTGGGCCCCGATCTCACGCATCTTGCCAGCCGGCGAAGCCTGGCCGCCGGCACGATGCCCATGAGCGAAGGCAATCTTTACGGCTGGGTCGAGGATCCGCAGTCCCTCAAACCCGGCGTCAAGATGCCGACCATCGGGCTAGAGCCGGACCAGCTCCACGCGGTCGTCGCTTATCTTGAGACTCTCAAATGACGGACATTCGCGCCGGCGTTTTTGAGGCGATGCCGCCGCGCGAACGGGAACGCGAACGCGTGGAGGCCGAGAACCGGCGGCTGGCCGCAGAGCGGAAGAAGATCGCTCGCGACGGGCCGAAACTCAAAGGCGAAAGGCTGACCGCCCGTCTTGACGCCACGTGGCGGCGGCCGCCCGGCATTATCGGCTGGCTCGCAACCGTCGACCACAAGGAGATCGGGCGCAGGTACATCCTGACGGCGCTCGGCTTCTTCGTGCTCGCCGGGATCCTCGCATTGATCATGCGCGTCCAGCTCGGCTCCCCGGACAACACGCTAATCGGCGCGGAGCGCTATAACCAGCTGTTCTCCATGCACGGCTCGACGATGATGTTCCTGTTCGCGGTGCCCGTGATGGAGGGGGTTGCCGTCTACATTATCCCGCTGATGCTCGGCACGCGGTCGACGGCCTTCCCGCGGCTCAATGCCTTCAGCTACTACATGTACCTCTTCGGCGGGCTCATGCTGTGGATCGCCTTTGTCCTCAACATGGCGCCGGACCTCGGCTGGTTCGAATATACGCCGCTTTCGGGCCCGCAATATTCTCCCGGCAAGCACACCGACATCTGGGCGCAGATGGTCACCTATACCGAGGTCGCGGCGCTCGCCGCCGCCGTGGTCCTCGTCTGCACCATCCTGAAGGCACGCGCGCCGGGCATGACCCTGGCCCGCATGCCTCTGTTCGCCTGGGCGATGCTGGTCGAGGGCGTGATGATCATCTTCGCCATGCCGGCAGTCGCGCTGGTGACGACGGTCTTGCTCATCCCCGATCGCCTCGTCGGCACACAATTCTTCAACGCCGCGGAAGGCGGCGATGCGCTGCTGTTTCAGCACATGTTCTGGTTCTTCGGGCATCCCGAGGTCTACATCATCTTCCTGCCCGCGACCGGCTTCGTCAGCGTCATCGTCGAGACGTTCTGCCGGCGCCCCGTGTTCGCACATTCGGTTGTCGTCCTCGCACTGATCTCGACGGGGATCCTGTCCTTCGGGCTGTGGGTCCACCACATGTTCGCTACCGGGCTGCCGCGCGTCGGCTACAGCTTCTTCACGGCGGCCAGCATGTCGGTGTCGATCCCGACAGGCCTTCAGATCTTCTGCTGGCTCGCCACGATGTGGGACGGAAGACCGCGCTTCCAGGTGCCGATGCTTTACGTCGTGGGCTTCATCGTCACGTTCGTGATCGGCGGCCTGACCGGCGTGATCCTCGCCGCCGTGCCGCTCGATCTTCAGCTCCACGACACCTATTTCGTCGTCGGTCACTTCCATTACGTGCTGATCGGCGGCGCAGTGTTCCCGCTGCTCGGGATATTCACCTACTGGTATCCGAAGATCACCGGACGGATGATGGACGAGACGCTTGGCAAGATCGGCTTCTGGCTGGTCTTCATCGGTTTCCATACGACCTTCATGCCGATGCACTGGATGGGAATGCTCGGCATGCCGCGGAGGGTCTACACCTATCCTGCCGGTCTCGGGCTCGAGTTGCCCAATCTCATCTCGACTGCCGGCGCGTTCGTCCTCGGCCTCGGCGCGTTGCTGTTCGTCCTCAACGGGATCGTATCGCTCTATCGCGGGGCGATCGCCGGCCCCAATCCGTGGGACGCCGCAAGCCTCGAATGGGCGACGAGCTCGCCTCCGCCGGTCTACAATTTCGAGCACATCCCGGTGGTTGAGAGTGATACCCCGCTGTGGGACAGCGACGGTGAGCTGCCTGTCGTCACCGGTCTTCGTGTGGACGAGAAGGAGATGCTGCTGACCACGGTGGTCGCGGCGACGCCGGACGTGCGCGAGCCGGTTCCGCAGGCGAGCCTTTGGCCGTTCATCTCCGCATGTGCCGTCGGTATCGTCTTCGCTGCATCGATCTTCTCGGCGTGGGCCGTGCCGTTCGGCCTGATTCCATGCGGGATCGCCCTCATCGCGTGGTTCTGGCCGAAGGACATGAAGCGTACGCCGGAGCCGGTCATCTCATGATCCTGCAGCCGCGCTTCACCGACGACGTGTCGGGGCTTCCGACCAGCAAGTTCGGTGCGAGCAGCCTCACCTGGTGGGGGATCATCGGGTACATGGTGATCGAAGGCATCGGCTTCGCGCTGATGTTCTTCGTCTACTTCTTCCTGATGAGCCACGAGCAGGGTTGGCCGCCCGAAGGCCGCGCCGCCCCCGATGTCCTCGCCGGCACGATCTTCACGATCGTCATCCTGCTGAGCGAGATTCCCAACACGATGATCAAGAAGGCGGCGCGCTCCGGCGACGTTCCGACCATTCGGCTGCTGATGCCAGTGATGGTTGCGGTCGGCGTGGTCCTCCTCATCATCCGCGGCTTCGAGTTCAACAGCCTCAACTGCTACTGGAGCGACAACGCATACGCGTCCGTCATCTGGACGATTCTCTTGCTGCATGCAGCGCACCTCGCGACCGATTGGATGGACACGGTCGTGCTGTGGGCATTGATGGCGACACCGCTCGGATACGAACCGCGCCGTCTCGTCGATACGGACGAGAACAGCCTCTACTGGCGTTACGTCTGGCTGCTGTGGATCCCGATCTATCTGCTGATCTACTGGGTGCCGCGGCTGTGAATAGTGAGCGCGCCCGCGACGTCTTCATGCCTTGGTCGGGACTTGCGCTCGGCACGGTTGGCGTCGCTCTCGCACATCAGATCGGCGCCGACGCGACCTTCCAGGACTGCAACTTCAGCAGTCCGCTCATCGTGATCGTCGGCGCGATCGTCGGCCTCGCGTTGGTGACTCTTGGAGCCTTGGGATCATGGCGCGTCTACGCCGATGATGCCGAGACGCCGTCCCGGCACATGATCGCCGTTGTCGGCATCATGGCCTGTGCGATCTACGCGCTCGCAATCATCCTTCCATTCATCGCTGCACTGGTGATCCCGCGATGCTGGGAATGAGGGTCATCCCAGCGATGGTGCTCCTCGCGGTCGCCTCACCTGCCTTGGCGCACGGCAGCCACGAGGGCGCGATCGGCTGGACGCTCGATCCGCTCCTCACGATCCCGCTTGGTCTCACGCTACTCATCTACCTGGTCGGCTGGTCTCGCCTGTCGAGGCGCGCGTCCACGCCCGTGCGCCCTGCCCTCTTCCTCTGCGGGTGGACTGTGCTGACGCTGTCGCTGACCTCTCCGCTCCACGAAGCGGGCGAGCGCAGCTTCACCATGCACATGATCGAGCACGAGCTGATCATGCTGGTCGCGACCTTGCTCCTCGCGTCTTCCAGCGCCGGAGCGGTCCTCGCCTGGGGATTGCCGCGGCCGCTTCGCGTCTCGCTCGCAGGCGGCTGGAAATCGCCGCTGCAGCGTCTGTGGAGACGCCTCACCGAGCCCGTGACGGCCACCGCGGTGCAGGGTGCCGTGATGTGGATCTGGCACGCCCCGCCCTTGTTCGACCGCGCTCTCGACAGCTTCGGCTGGCACATTACCCAGCACGCCTGCTTCTTTCTGAGCTCGCTTATGTTCTGGTGGGCGATGCTTCACCCGCGCGAGCGCGCCTCCGGCTTCGGCGTTTCCGCGGCCTCCCTGTTCGCTACGTCGCTGATCGGCGGCGCTCTGGGTGCGCTGATGAGCTTCTCGTCGTCGCCGTGGTACGCAGATTATGCGGCCATGGGGATGACCGGTGTAGGCTTGGACCCAGTCGACGACCAGCGGCTGGCCGGCCTCATCATGTGGATTCCCGG
>Ga0070739_10008920_pt1 | contig 10118 bp, 7 predicted proteins | sample Coa_R1_7_FD_66445 | JGI IMG/M metagenome (GOLD analysis project Ga0070739, IMG submission 66445) | Surface soil microbial communities from Centralia Pennsylvania, which are recovering from an underground coalmine fire - Coalmine... | ecosystem: Environmental > Terrestrial > Soil > Unclassified ...
ATATGATGAACCCTTTAGTGACAACTCGGCAATTCCAACGTATTTATTATGCAAGGCAGCAAGAGAGCATGTAAAGGTCGTGCTCTCCGGTGATGGTGGTGATGAATTCTTCTGCGGATACAATTACTATACGGGATTTAGGGCTTACTGGAATAAGGTATCTACTATACCCACACTATTGCGGAGTATACTTTCTGGATTAATAGTGTCAGTTCCAACCAGCATATTGGGTTCGGCAAAATCAATTGATAAAACAAATAGATTCGCTTCTATTCTTGGAGCCTCTAACTTTCTTGAGGCATTTGCCCTATCAAGGAGTATCTGGTCTCAGAAAGAGATCAACCACCTTGCACCGGGCATTGAACCAACTAGCCCTTTGGATGATTTTTCTAAAATTGATTGTGATCCCCTAACAGCTATGATGCTATTCGATGCAAAAATATACCTTCCCGATGATCTGCTCGTGAAGGTTGACAGGGCAAGTATGTCAGTAGGACTGGAGGCAAGGGAACCTCTATTAGACCACAAATTGGTTGAATATACTCTATCCCTGCCTCTCAGATACAAATATTCAAATCGGACAACCAAATATATACTCAAACGAATTCTGTACAAATACCTGCCAAGGGATTTAGTGGATAGACCCAAGAGGGGGTTCGGTGCCCCTCTAGAACAGTGGCTGTTGAACGGTTCCCTAAAATCCCTTGTCCTGGACTATCTAAACCCGAGGCGGATTCAAGAGCAGGGAATTCTCTCTCCCGCCTACATACAAAAGATGGTGAATGATTTTCGGCAAGGTATCTGGATTAACCCCAATAAGATTTGGAATCTGCTCGCATTCGAACTCTGGTATGAAAGGTAAATAAAAATGGGGAAATCAATATTCCAGAAGCGACCCTCGCTTCTGAATTTGATCATAGTGGTTGTGTCCTTAATCACCTCTCTGCTTTTCACTGAGCTGATCATCCGCGCTCGCGATTGGTATTACGCTGCTCAGTCGGGATACCAACAATTGGACAAAAAAAAGCCCTATGAGTTCTCCACCACACGTCATCATCGGCTGATCCCCAATGCCCGCTATAGGCACAAGGAGCCAGAGTTCGATTATGTCTGGGTCAATAACTCCCTCGGTATGAGAGACCGCGAGCGCCCCCTAAAGAAGGAGCCGGGAAGCTTCCGAATCTTATTCCTGGGCGATTCTTTTGTTCAGGGGTGGGGTGTACCTCAAGAACAGACAATGACCGCCCTTCTGGAAGCTAGCCTGAATAAACCGGAGCGCGAAAAAACGGTTGAGGTGCTAAACGGTGGGGTGTTTGGTTACGGCCCTTTTCTCGAATACCTTTACTTGAAGGAGTTGATGCCGTCAATCGAGCCGGATCTCGTGATTGTAGGTTTCTTTGTCGGTAACGATGTTGGCGATGACTACTTCTATACGCACCAAGCTCATAAAATGGTAGACGGATCGGTTTTCTTTGATGACCACTTATGGTCGTGGTCCTACCGCGATGAAATACTTGACGGCACCACAAGTAAGGCAGCACACAACCGTTATCTGTCGCTTCTATGGAGCCAGGTTAAACCCTGGCTTCTGAAATCGCATCTCGTTCTAGCGATAAAAAACTTGGATATGCAACTCAAGTTTCGTAAAGAGAAGGAGCGCGAGAGAAGGCTTGTTCAAGAACGAAGAGACGATATTCGCATCAATCTGGGGTTGGTTAACTACCCGGTTCTGGATCGAAACCAGCGCCTTGAATACTGGAAGCTATCGAGAGGCTACCTTGCTGACATTCACCGCCTGTGCAACACGCGTGAGATCCCGATGGTCTTGGTTGTAATCCCGGCTTTGTATATCTTTGAGGAGAACCAATTCAAAGAGCCTTACGAGGTGCTAGACCAGATTGGGCACGATCTCTCGATCCCGGTTATTCAACTTTTACCTGAGTTTCAAAAATGGCCTCCTGAGAAACTCGAGTACAAAATCGATCTACATTGGAATTCTGAGGGGAATCGCCTGGCGGCAACAATCCTGGATCGTGAAATTCGGAAACTGAACCTCCTCCCCCCAATACGGAGCCATTGAAGGTGATCCCAGTGCAGCAACGCTCCTTTTTGGGAGGAAATCGTGCATGTCCAAAACCCATGAATTTTAGATATTAAACACAAGTAAATCGCTTAAATATCAAACAACCTCATGGTACCATATTTCGCGAGATGTCCAACGCCCAAATACAAATTAACAAACGTCAATTAATATAGCATCAAATACCGCTTTGAACCTCTCTTTCTAGGTAGGTATCATAAAAGCTCAATCACTTTCAGAACAGTAAAAGATGAGAATCGCATATATAACAAGCTCCCACATTCCATCCATATATGCAAACGGTGTACAGACAATGAGGATGTGCGAAGCAATTGCCAATCTTGGACACGAACTCATACTCCTTATACCCGCTAATGAAGAAGAAAGCATCCAACTTAAAGAGGATGATACTTTTAGCTTTTATGGTGCGGAAAGGGTATTTGAGATTAAAGCAACGCCGTTTAGGAGAAAGTCCATTCATGCCTTTATCTCTTCCATCTATGCTAAACTCAAGAAGGCAGACCTATGCTACACAAGGTGCGATTACGCAGCATATTTTGCATCGAGGCTCGGTATTTCAACCGTTTTTGAAGCTCATAAGCCTCTTTCTTCAAGATTAGGAGCCCGAATCACCCCTTCGGTGCTTTTTAATTCGCCCTATTTGAAGCTGGTATCCATATCAAATTCGCTCACAAAACTCTACATTGAGAACTATAATGTAAATCCCCAAAGAATAATCACGGAGCATGATGGAGTGGATTTAGAAAGGTTCGCCGCACTTCCAGCAAAAGGAGAGTTAAGGAGAGAACTGAATCTCCCACATGATAAAAGGATAATCTGCTATGCGGGGAGTCTTTACAAAGGAAGAGGAATAGAACTGCTGCTTTCAGCATCTAAAAAAATACCCCGGGACTCGCTTGTCCTCATTGTCGGTGGAAGAATCGGAGATTTAGAGAGATACAAAGGTATGGCAGTTGAGATGGGTTGCACAAATGTACACTTTAGAGGGTTTGTTCCGAACAACACCGTTCCGAAATACCTCGTAGCATCCGACGTTTTGGTAATGCCATATCAAAGAAATGCAGAAGACCCTAGCGGACACGTAATAGCCGATTTTTTCTCTCCGCTTAAGATGTTTGAATACATGGCTTCGGGAACACCGATTGTTGCATCAGACCTCAGCGTAATAAGAGAAATACTCAAAGACAGAGAAAATGCCATTTTATTTAACCCATCAGATGAAAGAGCCTTTCTCAATTCAATAAGTACTGTGTTGGAAGATAGAGAATTAACCCAAAGAATTGCAAGAAATGCTCAAGATGAGGCAAAAAAACACACATGGACTGAGAGGGCTAAGGAGATTCTCTCCTTTTTAAGCACCTTTCACTAGTCTCATTTGGTTGACAAGAAAGTACAGGATTGTATTATACCAAGACCCAAATTGAGGATTATTCCTAAATAAAATTACGTGAGTGCTATGAGTCTATTTGCCATTCGCGATGACGATACCAGTTTTTTCACCCGGCCCGAGGAGTTGGAATCGGTATATAGTCCGCTCAGTGATCAAATACCTATATCGCTGGCTGTAGTGCCTTTCACCGTCGCTGCACATCGCGATATAGTGTTTTCTACCAGTGCTTCAGAAGGGCAAACCTTCCCACTTGGTGAGAACAGGGAGCTAGTTATGTATTTGAAAGAGCAACTGCAACACCGAAGGATAGAGATTATGATGCACGGTTTCACACACCAGTATAAGAAAGCCAAATGGAGATGGCTTAGTGAATACGTCTGGAAAAGTGAGTATCAGTTGTACACAGAAACAAGAGCCGGTAAACATTACCTTGAAGATTTATTAAACACACGAGTTCGCGTGTTTGTGCCACCGAACAATAGAATAGGCAAAGCGGGTGTGAGGGCAGTTGTCACTGCAAACCTAAATATCTGCTATGGTAGCGGTAGTGGTGTGAATCACCCTTGGGGTCTGACATACGCTAAAGCTGATCTGAGGCGATGGACGTTTGGAATTTTAAGGAGGCGTCGTTATCCATTTCCATTAGACCTGGGTAACTACAAGGAGTCCGTGTCATATGAATTGAGCCCCAAGAGAGCAACTTATGAAAAGTTGCGTGACGCCTTGGAGTATTGTGTAAAACTTTCGGCACCGTTTGTATTAGCAACACACTACTGGCAGTTCCAGCGTCATACTGCTATGATAGCAGAGCTATACAACCTGGTAGACTACGCGTTAAAATTAGGAGCAAAACCCGCGACAGTATCCGAGTGTATGGGAGTTTCATGAATATTGAATTTCTAAGAACTGCGAGTAAAGCTGTATTTATTGTTTAATCCAATCTCCATTAACTCAACCAGAACTATACATAAAACGGGATGAAAGTTCTCTTTATAGTACCTAATCTTGTAGCTGGTGGAGCTGAAAGACAGATTATTTATTTAATGAGAGGGCTTCTTGAAAGAGGAATTACCCCTTCTCTTTTTATGCTCGATCCCGTAGGGGTATTTTTGGATGAGATTCCGGACAGAATTAAGATATATTTACCCAAGTCTCACAGACCTAGCGATCCATCAATGAACCTGGTAATCCATCATAGAAACATGTTAAAAGTGATATGGGAAATAATACAGGCTGTACACAAGGAAAACCCCGATATCCTCTATAGCAGACACTGGCCTACGAAAATACCAACTGCTTTTGCGGGTTGGTTGCTCGGAAAGAAGGTTGTCCTTTCAGAAGCTAATAGTTTAACTTACGAAATGGCATATAGAGACACAAGGAGAAGGAGCTTTTATTTAAAGAATATAGCCTGCCACCTGGCAGATGTGGTAGTAACCGTATCTAAAGGAGTAGCCGATGGTCTTGATCAACTTTTTAAACTTAACTCCAAGGTGAGGGTAATCTATAACGGACTTGATTTAGAGGCAATAGAGAAAAAAAGCCAAGAAGAAATCTCGCATCCCTGGTTTAATCAGGCGCAGCCAATAGTAGTAGCTGTAGGAAGGTTAGTTAATCAAAAGGGCTTTGCCCATTTACTTGATGCAGTAAAGCTCATCAACAGTAAGACTCCCCTGAGACTCATTATAATGGGTGATGGAAAGCTTAAAGAGGAACTCATAAAACAGGCGGAAGAACTCGGAATAAGAGATAAAGTGGACTTCCTTGGGGTAAAGAAAAACCCTTTTGCATATATGGCAAGGTGTGATTTATTTGTCCTATCATCACTTTATGAAGGAATGCCAAACGTTTTAATAGAGGCTATGGCATTGGGATTACCTGTAATTTCAACAAACTGTCCTTATGGGCCTAGTGAAATAATCGAGGATGGGAAAAATGGGATTCTCATTCCTATTGGAAATCCACAGGCTATTTCTGAGGCTATTTTAAGGGTGTTGGGAGATAAACAACTGAGAGATAATTTGAGAATAGAGGCAAAAAGAAGAGCTAAGGACTTTTCATTAGAAAGCATGGTCTCTGAGTACACTGAGCTATTTTTAAGCTTATATCCAGGATATAAACATGGGAAATCTTAATTTTACAACTAAGCTTGTGCTAACATGAGTAAAGACACCCCACATTCTCCCAAAACCATGCTCCAGATTATTGACGATGCTGCTGCCGGAGGGGCAGAGAACCATACCCGCTTAATCACCAAAGAATTTGCACGAAGGGGTTACAGTATCCTATTTATCTCTCCTCCCGGACCCATTGTAGGGCGGTTCAAGAAACTAAAAGAAATAGAAGGAGCCGACGTTGAGGTCTTAACAACTCCCCTCATTTCAAAGCACTATATGAACCCCTTTTGGGGGTTTGATCTCATACACCTTATTAGGGCAATCCGGTTATTGAGGGATTGCATTAAAGAAAAACAGATTCAGATAATCCATAGCCATAAGCACACAATGGATTTCTTGGTCGCTCTGGCCACACGTCCCTTTCCATATGTAAAAAAAATCACAACGATTCATAGCACGGAGAATAAGGAAAAATTCTGGGCCTGGAGGCGGTGGAGATACCCTTTTATTAAAAAATCCCTTATGGAGTTTGACTACATCTTTACAGTCTCGGAAAGTGTAAGGAGAAATACAATACATTATTTCTCATTGCCCCCTCAAAAAGTGGTCACGGTGATGAATGGAATTGACTTATCAGAACTAAAACCAGACCTGCCTGCGGATGAAGTTCGAATGAGATATAAAATTCCACACGACCACCTCGTGATACTATGCGTGGGCAGATTAGAATATCCCAAAGGTCAAGATATTCTACTTCGCGCTATCGCCTCTATACTAAAATCCGGGGATTTTTCTGAGAAAATCTCGATTCTGCTTGTAGGGAGTCCCCATCCTCCATCATTTCAGAAGAAGTTGCGGATTCTTTCAGAAAAACTAGACATTGAAAAGAATATTAATTGGATCGGTTATGAACCAAATGTCTCAAACATCCTACAGATAGCCGATCTATATATACAACCCTCCCGACGGGATGCCCTCCCACGGGCTTTGATGGAAGCAATGGGAATGGGTGTTTGTCCTATAGGTTCCAATGTGGATGGGATTCCAGAGGTCATTGATCACGAAAAGACAGGACTCATTTTTGAGAATGAAAATGCAGAGGATCTGGCCCGTCAAATCAAAAAGGTGCTTGCTCATTCTGAGATGAGAAAATTCTATGGAGACGAGGCGATCAAGAAGATCAAAACGAGGCATACCACCTTCCACATGGTAAATACAATTGAAAAATACATATAATGAGAACGGATTGCCTATAGCTATTTGTTGGTATTACTCATATCTCAACGCTTCAATTGGGTCTAACTTAGACGCCTTCTTTGCCGGGTAAAGGCCGAAGAAAATCCCAACTATTGCCGCAAAACTAAAGGCAAGCAGTATCGAATCAAAAGAGACCAGCGTGGGCCATCGTGTAAAAAACGAGGCGACTTTCGAACCAACTATCCCTACCGCAATCCCTATCAATCCACCGGTGAGAGAAAGCACAAGAGCCTCGATCAGAAACTGGAGGAGTATATCTTTTTCCCTGGCTCCTACAGAGATGCGTATCCCAATCTCCTTTGTCCTTTCCGTGACTGAGACGAGCATAATATTCATTATTCCAATTCCGCCTACGACAAGAGAAATAGAAGCAATGCTTCCCAGGAGAATCGTCATTACTTTTGAGACCGTAAATATTCTCCTCGTAATATCAACCTGAGTCTTTATGGAGAAATCATCCTGCATACCGGGACGTATCTGGTGGCGCTCTCTTAGGAGTTGAGTTATTTGAGCCTGAGCAATCGGCACATCCTTCTGGGTTTTCACAGCTACAATGATTTTCCCTAGAGGCATATCACCTGTGAGTCGTTTCTGAAGTGTCGTATAAGGAATTACAACTATATCATCCTGATCGCTTCCCCCAGGGGTTTGTCCTTTAGAACTCAAAACGCCTATTACTCTAAAGGAGTTGTTCCCGATCCTTACCGTCTCGCCTACAGGGTTCTGGTATCCAAAGAGATTAAGAGCCACACTTTTTCCTAGTACACATACCCTTTCCGCGTTTAAAACGTCTTCTTGTATAAAGAAATTCCCACTCTCAGGAAACCAGTCGTTTATGGGGACAAAATCAGGCGAAGCACCCACTATGGCAGTGAACCAGTTGCGGTTGCCCCAGACAACCTGTCCGCCCGTTTTTAACGTCGGTGATACGTAGGTAACCATCGGCAGTTGTCTAATAGCTTCGGCGTCTTTTGCAGTTAGGGTGTATACCCACCCCGAGCCCATGCTTACGCCACTTCGCGTTTTGCTCCCTGCATCAATGACAAGAGAGTTTCCTCCGAGGCTGGTTATCTGCGCTTCTATTGTTGCCTTTGCACCCTGTGTTAGGGCTATCATGGTTATAACCGAGGCAACCCCTATAATTATGCCAAGCGTGGTGAGAACAGAGCGGACTTTATTCTTTTTTAAAGTCTTATATGAAATCTTAAATGCTGCCCAGGGATTCATATTTCTTTATACGTTCCTGTATACCAAACCCAAAGAGAAGATAGAAGAACGAGAGCCAGCTTACAAACTTAATTATAGATGATTACCTGAAACCATCAAGTCAAAGTATAGCAACTCCTCGAACTGTGACCGTGTCTGTGGAAGATCCATACACAAGGGAAGAAAGCAGCTTCTTAAACGCCGATTTGGGCATAGTTGCTTTCTCATTGGTCGCAATAACTTTTAGACCGGATTGCATGAACCATTCTTTAACTTCATTGTATGTATGATGTGTAGCAATTGGTGCACCATACCAATCAAATATACAATGTGGATGCGAATCCAGCCTGACAAACCGGTTAATGGGGGTAGTAAGCCGTATTCTCTCTATTATTCGGCGTAAGATATAGGCCTTGCGTGTGAATTCTTGCAACTCAACAACCGACATACGTGTTGTCCTACTACGCAATACGCAGTCTATAAACTCGTAGATAAAGTTACCCTTGCCATATACGTGCACAGTCAAACTGCCGCCAGGTTTCAGCTTACCAGCCAGACTCATAGTGGCTCTTTTTGCATCTCCCGTATGATGTAAAACCCCGATTGAAAAAATAATATCAAAACAACCATTCTCAAAAGGTAAGTTGAAGATATCGCCCTGTATGATTTGGACATTCGATAAATCTTCTGTATTCTGATTTGCGGATTCAACGCCAGCCCCTATGTCTACACCAATCACTTGACCGCCATATTGAGCTACGCAATATGTATACCTTCCATTGCCACAACCGGCATCCAAGACAATTTTGCCGTGTACATCCTCTGGTTTCAGTAGCGATTTGTAGCGGAATACTTTTTCTTCATGTTGGATGTTGTACACAGGATCATCCCAGCCATGCCGTGCATACTCAATCCACTCAAATCCGAAATGTTGAATAGTCCGTTGTTTCAATTCGTGTAAATCATCACTATAATTACTACTGGGCTTACCTATCAAACCTCTCGCAAATAAACCTTCATGATGTTCATGCACGAATTGCCGTGTCATTGCAGCCCTCAAAGCTTCCGGCAAAATTCTTGGAATGCCCCGAATAATTGGGTACCACATCCGACAATTTGAATTACAACAAATAAGTACTCCGGACCATACTTCGCCTTCTTTACGAGCCGCAAAAGTACTACTTTCGAGATGAGACATACATCTCAGACAACGTAAATAGTATAGAGCCCAGTCCCTCATTTTATACCGATTCTAGGTTAAAATCTTTCTAAGGATAAGTTCTGATTTCAAAATAGTAGGTTATCAGACGAAAATTAAAAAGCGGTGATGAAGAGATTACGAAATTGTAATTTTAGGGAGGGCTAATAAGGAACAGTCTGAAAAATAGACAGGCGAGGTACAGACTTACACTGAGCTATCGTCAATAGGTGTGTAAAAAGAGATCAGGCGGCAGCCCTCCTTTGAGTATCATTGACTCTGACCCCATCAGCATAGGTTGCTCCTTCATAGACCTCTTTTAACAATTCCGGCGCATTCAACTTGCGAAACCGTTTCTGGGCTATCATCACTGTCTTCCAGATTATAGCAGTAGCATTATCCACTCTTGTACCGGCGCTTCGCCTGTGTCCTAAGACGCACTGCCGAGTGATAACCAGTTCATAAGAGGGCTTAGCTATGTAGTTAATCCGGCAAGGATCTTTATTCCAGACGGTAAGATTTCCTGGGATCTCCTTTTAAAAATTCTACTAGAACCAATCTCATAAATGGTAGTAACCCTATGTTTTCATAGCTTTTTGCGTTCTCTGGTATTTATGAGACCGCTTCTAAAAACATTACGAAACTTTAATCTTTCTGTCATGTTTCTGCCACAGTCATCTGGTAAAAATCTAATGATAATAGAAAAGCTCAGAAGCACTGAAGGCTTAAGTGTCTAAGTCGTGGTTTTTAATTTATAAAAAGTGTGTGGAATTACAGGGTTCTGGGACTTAAAAAAAATAGCAACAAAATCCGATCTGATACGAATGACCGATACGCTGGCCCACAGAG
>Ga0070739_10008921_pt1 | contig 10118 bp, 11 predicted proteins | sample Coa_R1_7_FD_66445 | JGI IMG/M metagenome (GOLD analysis project Ga0070739, IMG submission 66445) | Surface soil microbial communities from Centralia Pennsylvania, which are recovering from an underground coalmine fire - Coalmine... | ecosystem: Environmental > Terrestrial > Soil > Unclassified ...
GAGCGTTGGATTAGATACGATAAAGGTGTTTGTTGCTCGCAACCTCAAATCACTCAGCTCATTTAGTGAGGTGGCGTCGTACGCTATAGGGCGTTCGTCCGGCGACCGCCGCAAGCGTGGGGACGCAATTCTTCAGCAATTACGCGATGCGGTAGGATTACCAAAATCGATAGAGCAATTGCGCTGTAATCTCACAAAAGTAAATCCAGATATGTTGAAGCATGGCGCAATTGATGACGCTGAGGAGATTTACGAGTTTGGCAGAAAAAACCGAATAAAGGACATGGACAAAAGCTGGTTACGTCGCAGGCTTACACCACAGGAGGAAACGGCTCTTTATTCGAGGGCGCGGACGGGCATTCCTCCGGGGCCATTTGTCACACATTTAAGGAATTTCCTTGCTCACCGAGTGGATCGCGATGAGCTCTGGGAGTTTGGCACTTCCGATGAGAGTTGGAAAATCTTGGCCGGCAGGGCCGGAATAGCAATTGTTCGAAATGGCGAAGTTTTTGATCGATTAACAACTCATCTGAACTGATTTTGGCGAGGAAAATATTATTTGGACACAATGGACACTCATATAGTCATCAGAAATTTAGAGAAAACAAGACACGAACTAGAACGACACGTTGTGTCCGATGACCTTATTTCCGCGTGGGAAAAAGCTTGCCAGGAATTTAACTACCAAATGGAAGGAATTCGGTTATTTGCCGGAAAGATGGAGATCGGATTGGATGAGGACTGGACACACGCGCACCCTATTGGTTTTATTTTTCATGAAAAGCTCTGCTTTTGGCATAGCAGTGGAGACGCGATCAAGATTTACATAGGTTTGGCAAAAAAGTTAAAAGAGAGGGACGAAACGCTTTTTAAAAATCTCCCGGATTTTAAAGAATTCACAAGCAAGAGGGGAAATATTTATATTACACGTGATCCTTTTCAGCTACGTAAAGCCAAACAGCTTGCAAAAAACGTTTTCTTCGAGACCAATCTCAATAATCAACTCATCCGGAACAATATAGTCGAACTGCTAAGAATATACGAAATAGATCATTCAAACGTGCATTTTTATTTGCAACGTTGACCCGTAGGAGGCTTAAGTGCGATTGTTTTGACTTTACTAATGCGCTGAAACTACGCATCGGAAACCGGTGTGCGACAAGCCGGTGTCCGGCGTGCATTTCATCCGCGCGCTCGGACGATAACCGGTGCAATACAAATCGCTGCACAAATACGAGCCGCCGCGTTGAACGCGCTTGTTCGCCGCGGGTTCGTCGGGATCGAAACTGTCATCGGGGCCGGGCGGATTTTTTGCGGGACTGTTCGCGTAATAATCCGGCCGATACCAATCCGCGCACCATTCCCAGACGTTGCCGGCCATATCGTAGAGTCCAAACCCATTCGGCGGAAACGAGGCGACCGGCGCAAGACCGGTGTAACCATCCTGATTGAGGTTTTCGTTTGGAAAATTTCCCTGCCAGATGTTCGCCTGCCATTTGCCGCCGGGAATTTTTTCGTTGCCCCAGACATAAGGCTGGCGGTCGAGTCCGCCGCGCGCGGCGTATTCCCATTGCGCTTCCGTCGGCAGGCGTTTGCCCGCCCATTTCGCGTAAGCCTCCGCGTCTTCCCACGCCACTTGCACCACCGGATATTTTTCGCGGCCAACGATGCTCGAATCCGGACCGCTCGGATGACGCCAATTCGCCCCCGGCACGTAACGCCACCAGCCTGACGGATTGTCCAACGGCACTGGATGGTCAGGCGGCGAAAACACCACCGAGCCCGGCACGAGCAAGCTCGCGTCCGCGCCCGGAAAATCTTTCGGGTCCGGCTTGCGTTCCGCGATGGTGATGTAACCGGTCGCTTCCACGAATTTTGCAAACTGTTCGTTCGACACCTCGGTTTTGTCCATCCAAAAACCATCCAAGGTCACCCGGTGCAACGGCTGTTCATCGGGCCGGCCATTTTCCGAGCCCATCCAAAACGTGCCGCCGGGAATCCAGACCATGCCGTTGGTGGAAGGCGCCATGGAATTGGTCCGCGCGGAAGCGTGGTTCGTGGTAGCAGGTGAAATTTGCGTTGTCGCGGGAAGATTGGTGGCCATCGGCACAAAAAAACCATGGGTCTCTTCGCGCCGTTCGCGAGTTTGGCGGACGACTTTTATCATCCAAATTCCCCAAAGCGCCGCGCCAGCCATGAACCCGATCAGGAACACCAGCGGCCAGAAAAATGGTTTCTTTTTTTGCACTTCATTCATGCGGTCAACCATTATTCCACCAACCGCCCCCTTTGCACAACGGCCAAATGTGCAAGGCTGGTCCATCCGACGTGTCCGCTGGAAAGAAATCGAACAACGATTGCAGCTTGGGGAGCGCACGCCTCTGGCGTGCCCCCGTTCGGCGTCTCGCCGAACGGAGAAAAATTCTGAAGCGCACGGCGAGACGCCGTGCGCGGCAACCGGGGACGGTCGCGCTCCCCAACTACTATCCCATTTCCATTCACTTCCTATGGGCCAAATCAACTTTTCTCCAGAGCAAAAACTTTTCATTTTAACTTTTGGCCGTTTAATTTTTAATTGCATCATGATTCAACGGTATTCGCGGGCGGAAATGCGGGAAATCTGGAGCGAACAGCGCAAGCTGGAAATCTGGTTGCAAATCGAATTGCTCGCAGCCGAGGCGCTCTCGCACGAGGGGCTCATCCCGCCGGTGGACTTCGCCCAGATGAAGGCCCGCGCCAAGTTCGACCTGGAACGTTGCAAGGAACTCGAACGCACGCTCAACCACGACGTCATCGCCTTCACCACAAACGTCGCCGAGAACATCGGCGCACCCGCAAGCCGTTGGCTGCATTTCGGCCTCACCAGCAGCGACGTCGTCGATACCGCCTTCGCCGTCCAGATGACGCAATCCGCCGATCTGCTCATCGCAGACGTGCTGGAGCTGCGCCAGGTCATCGCCCGCAAAGCGCGCAAATACCAGCTCACGCCAATGATTGGCCGCAGCCACGGCATCCACGCCGAGCCGACCACTTTCGGACTCAAACTCGCGCTGATGTACGACGAATTTGGCCGCGCGTTGCAACGGCTCGAATCCGCCAAGAAAACCGTTGCCGTGGGAAAACTTTCCGGCGCGGTTGGCACCAGCGCGCATCTTTCGCCGAAGGTCGAGGCATTCGTCTGCAAGCAGCTTGGGCTGCGTCCCGCGCCAATTGCCACGCAGGTGGTCCAACGCGATCTCCACGCGGAATTCATCGGCACGCTGGCGTTGGTCGGCGCGAGCATCGAACGTTGGGCAACTGAATTCCGGCATCTGCAACGCACGGAAGTTTTGGAAGCCGAAGAATTTTTTGCCGCCGGCCAGAAGGGTTCCAGCGCCATGCCACACAAGCGCAATCCCATCACCGGCGAACGGCTCACAGGCTTGGCCCGCGTCTTGCGCGGCAATTCCGTCGCCGCGCTGGAGAACGTCGCCCTCTGGCACGAACGCGACATCAGCCATAGCTCCGTCGAGCGTATTATTTTTCCCGATTCCTGCACCTTGCTGGATTACATGCTCGTCACGCTGGCCAAGCTCACCGACGGCCTCATCGTTTATCCCGAGAACATGAAGCGCAACATGGAGTTAACGCTCGGCATGTGGAATTCGCAAACCGTTTTGCTTGAACTCATCCGCAAAGGCCTCACCCGCGAAGCCGCCTACGAACTCGTCCAGCGCAACGCGATGAAAACCTGGGAGGCCAAACATGCCGGTGATGCCCAGGCCGATTTCAAGACGCAATTGCTGTCAGACCCCGAAGTGGCGAAATATCTTACCCGCGCTGAATTGGATCGCCTCTGCAACCTCGATTTCCATTTCAAAGAGATCAAAAAACGGTTCAAGAGTTTAGGGCTTTAAAGAAAAGATTTTTAACCACGGATGGACACGGATTCACACGGATAGAATAGACACGAATTTCACGAATCGTCACGAAGTCGGAAATTTGTGCAAATTCGTGCCATTCGTGTCTCGAACTCTTCGCATCAACAAACAAATTAATCGAAATCGCTGCGATAGAACGGCCGTCGGGCATTTGAATCCGATAAAATGTCACAAAAACCCAAATAACACTGCTTGCGCATTTTATGTTATATTGCTATTCTGTATCCAGCATCATAAGTGAGGAGCACGACTATGAATGTATCACTTGGACGAAAGTGGGATCAATTTGTTGCCAGCAAGGTCAAGAGCGGTGATTTCCAAACCGCGAGCGAAGTTCTTCGTGAAGGGTTGCGACTCTTGGAAAGGGAAGAACTGCTAAAAAAAATCTCCGTCGCGTCGCTGCCTGAACTTGAAGCAAAATTACTGAAAGCCGCGGCGGCGCTGGACGCAGGCAAAGGCGTTGATGGTGAAGAAGTATTTAAACGATTACGCCAGCGCAGCAAAGCCCGCCGTCAGAATCAGGCACGAATTTGACGAATTGTCACGAAGGGTCAGAAATTTGTGCAGATTCGTGGCATTCGTGTCTAATAATTTCATATCATCCAATCAATCGCAATTGCTGCGATGGACAGGATGAAAATCGCAAGATAATTCCAGTCTTCGGGCGATTTCTGGATGGAGCTGAGCAGATAAAGCGCGGCCTGGCGGTCGTCGGCGGAAAGCGCTTCGCTGGTTTGCAATTTGGAGATGATGCCGCTTTGGGCGACGACGCGTTTGCGTCGTTGCGAAATGTAAAAGCGGTAGATGAAAAAAATCATGTATCCCAATACGCCGCAATACCACGTCGGCCGCACCCAGCCGGGCTGCACCTTCTGGAAAATGATGATGACGCGAAACGCGATGGACGAAAGCACGCCTATTAGAAAGAAGGAGATGATGACCGGCTTGGGTATGATTTTTGGCACCGTTGGCATAGGGACTCTTCTCTGGCTTTGAAGACTATTTAATCCTGGCGGTTTTGGACAAGATGAAAACGAGTTGGACAGTTTATGTCCTACCTGCCCGGTTATATTTAAGTGCAGATGAATTCTATGACGAACAAATGGCATCAGACGGAAGAACAAAAGATGAAACGCGCCACTCCTCGGTTTTCCATCAGCGAATGCCCGTATTCCCGCGGTTCCTCCCACTTTTCGGCGTTTCTCGCACTTTTTCTCACCAGAAAAAGGCCCGTATTCCTTGCTTTTTCCGCTTTTCCCTCTCTTCCTGCTTTTTCGGACGGGGGGGAGGGGTGGCAAATAACCAAAGACCCAAGCACCGAAACAAAATCGTAACGAAAACATCGAACGCTGAACATCGAACGCCGAACGCTGAATGGCGGGCACTCGGAACATTGACGCAGGCTTGGATGAAAGCTAGTTTCGACTGGGTTGAATCATGATTGCAGGCGCCGGAAATCAAAACAGCGCAACGCCGAACTTTCGCATTGGCGATGAGCGGCTCATCAAGCTGACGGCAAACGCTGCGAAAAAGGTAGGCTCGTTGCTGACGAAGCAGGGCCGAGCGAACGGCGTGTTGCGCGTGGCGGTTGTGGGCGGCGGTTGCTCCGGGCTGCAATACAAAATGGATTTGCAGGACGGCCCGGCCAATCGCGACATCCTTGTCGAGTCCAGCGGCGTGCGCGTGGTCGTTGACCCGAAAAGCGCGTTGTATGTCACCGGCAGCGAATTGGATTACGTGGACGCCTTGCAGGAGGGCGGGTTCAAGGTCAAAAATCCCAACGCCGCGACGAGCTGCTCGTGCGGGGAGAGCTTCAGCGCATGATGTTGGTTACAAAGTTAAATGGTTACATCGTTACAACTTCGCATATTGCGCGCACGAGCGAGTTCTTGCTTGTAACCTTGTAACTATGTAACCATGTAACTTCCCCGCCCATGCCCGACCATTTCGCCCTGCTCAACGAGCCGCGCCGGCCATGGATCGATCCCGAAGCATTGAAACAGAAATTCCTCGCGCTCTCGTCGCAATTCCATCCCGACCGCGTCCACGCCGCGCCGCAAGCCGAACGCATCGCCGCCGACCGGCGTTTCTCCGAAATGAATGCCGCATACAACTGCCTGCGCGAACCGAAAGACCGGTTGCGCCATCTGCTCGAATTGGAATTGGGCGAAAAACCCGCAGACATCCAACTCGTCCCAGCCCAGGTGATGGATGCGTTTTTTGAAGTCGGGCAGTTGTGCAAGCAGGTGGATGGTTTTTTGGAAGAGAAAGGCCGGGTCGCTTCGCCGCTGCTCAAAGTCCAATGGTTCGAGCGCGGGCAGGAATGGATCGAGCGTCTCAACGGACTGCAAAAAAAAATCAATATGCAACGCGACGCTTTGCTGGAGGAACTCAAAACGATGAACGCGCCATGGCAATCGAATGCGCCGCGTGAACAGTTGCCCTTGAAGCGGCTCGATGAAATTTACCGGCTGCTTGGTTATTTCGGCCGTTGGTCGGCGCAGCTTCAGGAACGAGTCGTGCAACTCTCATTTGATTGACAGCCATGCGTTTGCTTTTTTGCATTTTGATTTGCTTTGCGCAATTCGCCGCGCCCGCGGAGGAATCGTGGCAAAGCGCGTTGAGCCGGATGCCGCTGGGCACGAACATCGCGCAATTGAACCGCAGCAATTGCGTCCGCATCCTATTGCCCGCATTGCAATCCAATGACGTGGTGAAGGCATTGATTTTCATGCCGGGCGCAACCGACGAGTTTTACATGTTCCGCAGAGCCAAGGCGAACCTGACCAACAGCTCCCCCACCCTGCTGGACGCCGTCATTGCGCTGACCAACCAGACGCTGATACAGGCGACGTTTCGCCGGCCATTTTTGTTGCTGCACACGGACGAGGACCCGTTGGACTCGCTGATGGTCATTGAAGATGCAAAGACTGCTGAGCGAATCGCAGGCAGGAGCTTCGTGCCGCACGCGGTTTATAACGATCGCGATTGGGATTTTCTGCTGCCGATCTTAAAACGGCGATTGCACGCTCGTTTTCTGCCGGCCTTGTATTCCATGGATTCGTTCCACTTTTATCGGCACAGTTTTGCGGCCTGGAATTTGGACGGTTGGGAAGCGTTGCAGGCCATCGCGCTGGCAGGAAAAACGCGGTTCACTGTCGGCAAAGGAGTGGTGCTTTTTGAGCCCGATACGCGCGTGCTGGCAGTGCCAAAAGTGGATCGAATGCCCGAATGAAGCCGCATTTTCGCATCCAAAACTGTGCCAAATTGGGACACTTGCGCCATGAAAATGAGACAATTTTTGTCTCAAAAGGGCATGGAACACGGCTTTCGCCGGAAATCAGAAGGTTTTTCAGCCGGAATCGACTGCGTTATGGCGTCTGATTTTTATGGGGCGATTTGTAAGCTTTTCGAATGTGAAAACCCGTTTTGGGTTTGCCTCTGACGGGAAGCCATTGCAAACAGGAGCTTTCGAGTGGCCGGCTTTCACTCTCCGTTCAAGTGCGGCAGTAACATCGTTATGAAAATATCACACGACAGCTTGTTCGCTCATCGGCAATTATTTGGAAACACGATTCATGCAACTTTGGTATGGGCCTTGCTTAAAAACCGCCATGCAGAAAATACGAATCTCCATCACAAGAGATTTTGTAATTCTCACCGTCTTCATCATCATGGTGAAGGTGAAAAGGCCCATCTTGCATCTGCGAAAAAACGCGGCGCCCTGGGCGTAGCGTCCTTCAATATTAGTAAATTCCTGGCGGTCTGCGAAAGTAGTCCGCCAGTTTCTTTTTTCTATGCGCCCGGACTGAAGGCCATGATGCTCAAAGGCGGCAGGGTGAACTCGGCAGAATAGGATTGATTGTGAACATTGTAGTCCTGCGCCATCACCTGGCCGAAATTTCCCTGGTTGCCGCCGCCGTAAAGCGAGGCGTCGCTGTTCAGCACTTCTCGCCAGATGCCGGGTCGCGGGAGACCGATGCGATAGTTGGTGCGCAACACCGGAGTCAAATGCAGGATCACCACCAACTCACTCGTCCGGTCCGGGTTTTGCCGCGCAAACGAGAACACACTGTTGCGATGGTCCGCGCAATCGATCCAGTAGAATCCGCCCGGATCGTAGTCGCCTTCCCACAATGCCGGTTCAGCGAGATAAAGCTTGTTCAAGTCTTCGACGAACCGTTGCAGGCCGCGATGATACGGGCCCTGGTCCAGCAAGTGCCAGTCAAGGCTGGCGTTGGCGTTCCACTCGGCGCGCTGGCCAAATTCTCCGCCCATGAAAAGGAGCGGCTTGCCGGGAAAGGTCCATTGATAACCGAGCAGCGCGCGCAGGTTGGCAAATTTCTGCCAGTCATCGCCCGGCATCCGTTCGAGCAACGAACGTTTGCCGTGCACCACTTCATCATGCGAAAGCGGCAGCACGAAGTTTTCGTTATGATGATACAGCATCGCGAACGTGAGGTCGTTCTGGTGATATTTGCGATAGACGGGATCGCGGCCGAAATAGCCGAGCGTGTCGTGCATCCAGCCCATGTTCCATTTGAACGAAAAACCGAGCCCGCCCAGATAAGGCGGACGGGTGACCAGCGGCCACGCGGTGGATTCTTCGGCGATCGTCACAACGCCGGGGCATTCGGTGTGCGTGAGGTGATTGAATTTATTGAGGAACTCGATCGCTTCAAGATTTTCCCTGCCACCGTATTGGTTGGGGATCCATTCGCCTTCCTGCCGCGAATAATCGAGGTAAAGCATCGATGCGACCGCGTCCACGCGCAGTCCGTCAATATGGTAACGCTCGCACCAGAACAGCGCGTTGGCCGTCAGGAAATTGCTCACCTCATGCCTGCCGTAATTGAAAATCAATGTGCCCCAGTCTTGGTGCGCGCCCTTGCGCGGGTCTTCGTGTTCGTAAAGCGCGGTCCCGTCAAAACGCGCCAGCGCCCAGTCATCCCGCGGAAAATGCGCCGGCACCCAGTCAACGATGACGCCGATGCCGGCTTCATGCATCGCATTGACGAAAAATTGGAAATCGTCCGGCGTGCCGTAACGCGCGCTCGGCGAATAGAAACCGGTGACCTGATAACCCCACGAAGGATAAAAGGCGTGCTCGGCAATCGGGAGCAGTTCAACATGCGTGAAACCGAGTTGCTTCACATAAGGAATGAGCATTCCCGCCAGTTCACGATAGCTGAACGATTCCGCGATGGTCTTCTTGCGCCACGAGCCAAGATGCACCTCATAAATGCTCATCGGCGCCTTCAGGTGATTGGTCGCGCGACGTGCTTTGTGCCACGCCTCGTCTGTCCACGGAAATTTTTTGGTGTTCCAGACAATGGAGGCATTCTTGGGCGCAGATTCGAAAAAGAAGCCATAGGGGTCAGCCTTCAAAACAATATGGCCGTGCGCGTTTTTGATTTCGTATTTGTAATGAGCCCCCTCACCCAGTCCCGGCACAAACAATTCCCAAACACCCGACGCTCCCAGCAATCGCATCGGATGATAACGGCCGTCCCAGCCATTGAAATCGCCGACGACGCTGATGCGTTGCGCGTTCGGGGCCCAAACCGCAAAGCTTGTCCCATGGACGCCGTCAATCGTGCGCAGTTGCGCGCCAAGCTTGTCGTAAATTCGCCGCTCGTCGCCCTTGCCGAAAAGATACAAATCAGTCTCACCCAGCGTGGGCAAAAAAGAATAAGGATCGCGCGTCCTGCGAACACGGCCCTGATAATCGGTGATGATCAAGTCGTACGCATAGACCGAACTCGCAGACTTGGTGGCGCCTTCGAACAAGCCGCAGTGGTCCAGTTGTTCGAGCTGGATTTTGGGTTTTTGTTTTTCGTGCGTCGGTTGAATCTCAACTTTTGCCGCGTTGGGAAGCAGGGCGCGCACCACGACTCCAGAACCGTCCCCCAGCGGGTGCATTCCCAGAAGTTCATGCGGCGCACGATGACGAGCCCCCGTCAAACTGTGCAGTTCGTCCTGTGAAAGAAGCATTACAGTGGGAACTTAACAGGGTTGGACGGAATTTAAACCGAAAATTCACCCCATATTCAAGGAACGATGCGTTCCAGTTGCGCTGCGTGAACTTCCAACGAGCCTTCTGTCCAAACGACGTAATTGGCGAGATCCATTTTCTTTTCAACAGGCCATTGTGCCGCGATGCGGTTTTCTATTTCCTGATCCTGCAGATTTCGGTTG
>Ga0070739_10008922_pt1 | contig 10116 bp, 5 predicted proteins | sample Coa_R1_7_FD_66445 | JGI IMG/M metagenome (GOLD analysis project Ga0070739, IMG submission 66445) | Surface soil microbial communities from Centralia Pennsylvania, which are recovering from an underground coalmine fire - Coalmine... | ecosystem: Environmental > Terrestrial > Soil > Unclassified ...
GAGAACCAAACGTTACGAAGCGACCTTGGATGTTGCTTTCTTGGAGGAAATCCTCAAACAAGAGTCGTAATATAGGAAAAGTTAAATGCGTTTGCCCTGGGATTTGGTTCACCAGCTGAGCGGGCAAGCCCTAACGCAGCGGCTATCCTGGCGGCGAAAGCGTTGGTCTATAGATATTGTATTTTCGCACAGTCCTTTAATGCACTGGGCAATTCGGGTAAAGCGGACCTTCCGGGCCAGGATTTCATGGTAACGCTCCAAGCCCCAGGCAACTCGACTGTTGAAAATCAAGCTGCTACTTTCATGCACGAGCTGGGCCACACATTGGGCCTCGGCCATGGCGGGGAACTTGCTCCCATGGTTGGGTCCGTCTCTAAAGGTAGTACCACCGTGGATTTCAACGGCCTTCCCGGTGCTTCGCAGTTTTTTAATGACATGGTAGGTATGTCCGTCAGCGCTAATGATATCGGCTTTAATACCACAATTGCCAGTGTTGATATTATAAACCATCAAATCACACTTAATAACCCGGCGACGGGTACTGGAGAGACGACTCTATATATAAGCGACTCTACCAATTACAAACCGAATTACGAAAGCATCATGAATTATGAATGGCAATTCCCGTCTCCATTGAATGCACAGTTTAATGCAAGCTGGAAGTTGGATTACTCCCGGACGGCCCTTCCCTCCCTGAATGAAAACAGCCTGAATGAACCGGCGGGAGTTAGTGGTACGAACGGACTGACAGAGGGAGTGCTACCAGTTTTCAACACACCGGGAAACCAAAATAGTGGCCTTCGCAATTATCGACAGTTCGTATCCGATAGCCTGCCCATAGACTGGAACTTCAATGACGGAAATACCACGGACACCGGCATCGCAGTGGATGTGAACGGGGACGGAAAAAATTCAGACTTGGTTGGGTCCGAAGATTGGTCCAAATTGGTCTACAACTTCCGAGGTGACTATGCGTTTAGCAACGATGGAGCCCATCCGACAGATACAGACTTTCCATCCAACAATCCCAGCTTCAGTGGCGTTCTATCGTATCAAGCGGCTTCGAGTCTAGGCCCAAACGACTTAACGCTCCGGCTAAACGGGGCCAACTTGGAAATCTATGACAGCGACTCGCAGGCTGTGGTGGCAAGCCTCCCTTACGCGGAAGCAAAGCTTGTGCAGATCTTCGGGGCAGACGGTGCTGCGAATAATCTAACGATCGACTTCTCCGGAGGCTACTTCACTGTAACAGGCGGCATCACCTTCATTGGTGGGGCTGGCGGCAATAATCAATTGCGGATCATCGGTAACGGAAAGACAACGGGTGCGTATATGCCAGATGGCACTGCTGGAATTACCCCTGGCAGTGGGACGATGCAGGTAGCATCCGGCGGTCAGTCGGTTTCGATAGCCTTTGTCGGTCTGCAGCCCATCGAGGTATCCGGCATGGCAAGTTACCAGCTCGTAACTCCCAATAGCAACAATAACGTTACTCTGGCTGCTGGGTCAGGTTCCAGTGGTCAATCTGCCGAGGTAGTCAGTGGCAGCAGCGGCGGCGTCCCATTCGAGAATCTGACCTTCTTCGGCATCCCGCTGTTCACACTTGATGTAGGCACAAACGATGGAGCAAGCTCGAATGACACGATCAACGTGCAGGCCACGCTGAACGGAACTACGACAACGATCCAGACCGGCGCAGGTGTTGATACGATCAACGTCTCCTCCGATGCCGGAAGGAATGTTCCGGTTCAGGGACGCCACATCGACACGATCCAGGGGCCATTAGTTATCACGGGCGGTGGAAAAGATACTTTAAACGTCGATGATTCCGACACTGCGAGCGACAAGTCCGCAACCCTCACGTCCAACTCTCTGATTGGCCTAGGGATGTCGCCGAGTGGGATTAGCTACAGTGGTTTAGAAAACCTCAACGTCAACCTCGGATCGGGGAATAACGTCTTCACGATCCAGAACACTGCGGCGGCTACAACCACATCCATCAACGGTGGTCCAAGTGAGGATACCTTCAATGTGCAAGAGATAGCCCGTGCGAGTACGCTCACCCTTGACGGCAAGGATGGCAGTGATACCTACAACTATGCCGTAGGCAGTGGTGGCATAATTCGCATCGTCGATACGGGCAACACCGGCACCGATAGCGCCGTTATCACGGGCACTAATTCCGGTGATACCTTCAACATCAACGTCGATCCGAACAAGCTAATATATGGCCTCGACACCGTCATTTATGACAAGAACCTGGAGAAACTGACAGTGAACGGTGGGATTGGCAGCGATGTCTTCAACGTCACTCCCAGCACCGCGACGAGCTTCATCCTTGATGGCGGAGTACCGGCGCCTCCGACCTCTCCCGGCGATACCCTGAATCTCGATCTCAAGGGCAGCACCGGCGCGTTCCGTACGGCCACATCGACTCCTTCTGGTTATGAAGGCTCGTGGACGTTCGCCAATCGCCAGCCGGTCAACTTCACACACATGGAGAGGCTAACGCCGGCGCTGCATCTCAGCGGTGCGGGTACTCCGATCAACGGCTTCGAGTATTCGGCCCTCAACGGCACTCTGGCCGCCAAGTTCATCAACGCCGATTTCTTGGTTCCGGCCAGCGACTTTGTGGCCTCGATTGATTGGGGCGACGGCAAGGTTACTCCTGGCACCATAACGCTGTCCGGAAACACGTATCTGATTCGGGGCAGCCATACCTACACCGACGAGAGCATCTACACGGTCAAGGTGACGGTGTCCGGCGATCTCACGTCGGCCCATTTCACTACCTCGGCGACGATGCTTGAGCAGCTGCTCCCAGACGGTACGCGCGGCACGCCCAATCAGCGTTTCATCTCCGAATTGTTCCGCGATCTGCTGCAACGTCCCGTCGATCAGGGAAGCCTGAATTTCTGGAATAACTTGCTGAATCTCGGTCTACCGCAGACATTCGTGGTGCTGGGCATCGAGTCCACACCCGAGTATCGTCAGCTCCAAGTACAGTCGCTGTACCAGCGTTATTTGCACCGGCAGCCCAATTCGTTTGAATTGACTATGGGTACGGACTTCCTCCTTGCCGGGGCCACTCCGGAGCAGCTGGCGATGTATCTGGTCAGCACTCCTGAGTTCTTCTTCCAGCAAGGCGGTGGATCGCTCACCGGCTATCTCAGCGCGTTTTATAAGGACGCCTTGCAAAGTCCCGTTTTAGCCGATGTGGAAATGGCGGATATGATGCAAATGGCTCAGGGAGCCTCGCTCACCGACATTGTCCAAGAAGTGCTTCATCAACCGGATTATCAGCAAGGCGTTGTCAATGACGGCATCCTGTCCCTGCTTGATCGCAATCCGACAGGCACCGAGGCATCCAATCTTACCCTGGCGCTGGAGATGGGTTTGACCGACGATGATGTTCTGGCACTGCTCGCCACGACCACGCCGTATCAAGAATACTTTGATAAGACGGCGAACTAGCCCGAGGGATGGAAAAAGGGGCATTCAAGATTCCTCTAGGCAAGAGAGAGCTTGAAGGCACTGTTTTCTTTTCCTTCGCTTCCAACACATTTGTTCAGGAACAAACGAGCCGGAATTACGCTTCCGGCTCGTTCGTTCTTCGCTTCCGAGGAGGCAGCCGAGGATATTGGTCCGATACCAAATGCTGAACGGCGGCGGTCTTGCCCGCAACGTGTGTCTCTACTAAGCAAGCCACCTGTCCGGCGAAATTGCAACGACTGAAGTTGAGATCCCCCAAGGGGTTGCTTCGCGCCAGCGGCCGTCATTGCAGCGCTGCGCTGTCCTTGCATCGAGAGTGGGAGACAGTGCAACGACCTTGCCGCCACGATCGCCTGAGGCGACGGCAGGGCTTCGCAGGGCATCGTCAGCCAGCCGAGAGGAACGGGAACCCCCTATATCGTGCAAGGCAGCCACACCTAGCTCGGCGATGGCAAGTACACCGTCACGGTGAGCATTACGGATGGCAACGCCTCCGCTTCCGCTACCTGTTGGCGACTGAGCTTTGGTGTGCTCCGCCGAATCGGGTGATTTATTTGGCGGTGTAGCCGCCGTCCACCATGAGGGTCTCCGCCGTGATAAACGATGCCTCATCGGAAGCGAGGAAGAGGATCGCATAGGCGATCTCGCGCGGCTCGGCGATGCGCTGAAGCATGTGAGCGCCGCCCCAGCTGGGATCCTTATCTGCGGCGGCACGATCCAGACCTGCCTCCCGGCACTGGCGCTGGACGATCTGCGTCCAGACAGCGCCGGGCGCAACGGCATTGACACGGATATGATCCACTGCCAGATCGAGGGCCATGCAGCGGGTCATGTTGGCGATGGCGGCCTTGCTGGCATTGTAGGTGACGAAGTGCGGCTGGGCGATAAAGCTGGAAATCGAGGCGAGATTGACGATGGCTCCGCCGCCGGCCCGCCGCATGTGCGGCACGACGTGCTTGGCCACCAGCGCCGGCCCCATGACGTTGACCTCGAGAATCTGCCTCCATTCTTCCGGCGTCGCCTCGATGCCGCGCAGCACAAAGACAGCCGCGTTATTTACCAGGATGTTCAGCCTCCCGAAGCGGCGCACCGCTTGATCGACCATGCTCTGAATGCTCGCTTCGTCCGCCACATCCGTCTGCACGAATAGCGCTTGCCCGCCCTTGCTCTGGATATGCTCGGCAACCGCACGTCCGGTCTGCGCGTCGCGTTCGGCGATGACGATCGCTGCTCCTTCCTCGGCGAACAACTCGCACGTAGCCCGGCCGATACCGGCCCCGCCGCCGGTGATGACGGCGACCTTGTCCTTGAGTCGATTCATGTCCTTTTCTCCCTGTTGGCCCCGGAAGGCACTCGAAGCTTTCTCCCGCGAAGCGTCCGGATGCATCGGGTTGTTTTACGTCTTCTTGTTGTGCCGTGAATCCTTCGGATCGGCACGGAATGCGAATGGCGGCCAAGCGCACGCATTAGAGCGCTTTTCCAGTGGATGTAGCGGTTGCGGGTGCCGCTCGGCTCGCGGCACCTACCGGTAGGTCCGGCGAGCCGAGCCGGATCGGCTACACCTGCCTGATAGGCGCTCTAGCCGAAATGCGGCGTAGAGGGCGCCGGCGTACGCACGCGCTTGACCCATCCGGGTCCGGCGGCTGTGGAACAGCTTGGGGCTGAAGCGGTCGCCGCGTTGCTCATTTTTTTTTCACTTTTTCCTTGACTTGCTTTCTAGCTCGATTAAATTAAATCTTCGACAGCTTTCTTTCTCGATCGCAGATAAGCTCGCAGATTCGCTTTTGGCTTCGGGAACTCGCAGATACGGCAACGTAAGATTGCCCCGCCGTTAACCTTAATCAATCCTGCTCCAGGAAAGATAAGAGGACAGACCGACGCTTTAGACGACTGAGAAGTTCTCTAACGGTTTACAACACTTTTTTCTGACTCGTTATAGACGACTGAGAGGTTGTCTAACGTTTAACGGCACGATTTCTGACTCGCCCTCTCTCTTTCATCGAGGAGGTTCCTTATGCCGAAGTTCCGTTTCTTGCGTCACTGGCGTGGTTTCACGCTGATTGAGCTGCTGGTGGTAATCGCCATCATCGCCGTTTTGATCGGTCTGCTCTTGCCGGCCGTGCAGAAGGTCCGCGAAGCGGCCGCACGCGCCCAATGCCAAAACAACCTGCATCAGATCAGCCTCGCCTGCATCAACGCGGCTGATACAAACCAGGGCAAACTGCCCGGTGATGCCGGCGCCTATCCCATGATGATCGCCGGCGGCTCGGCCGGAAACGGGGATGGCGGCGTGTTCTTTCACCTGCTGCCCTATGTCGAGCAGCAGAACCTCTACAAAAGCACCTACGTTGCGAGCGATCCGTGCTGGGGATCGGCGCCACGCAATGGCTGTGGGGTGCCGACTTACAGCCAGTGGGCAACAGATGCCGCCGGGAATTACATCATCGGCAAGACTTATGTCAAATCGTACATCTGCCCCTCGGACCCCACCTTCGGCATCGGCTGGTCCAACGCCGTCGCCAGCTACTGCTTCAACGGCCAAGTGTTCACGCAGGGGATCTGTATAAGTCCCCCTACGGACGTGGCACAGACCTGGGGCACGCAACGCAGATTTCCCTCCTACATCACCGACGGCACCTCGTTAACGGTAGCGTTTTCGGAGAAGGAAATCGCGTCGTATGGCCCCTCCGTCGGCGGGTATGGGGACAGCGGCTTCAACTATTACCCGGATTGGGGCCCGATCGTTTACTCCCCCGATTTTCAGCCGGTCGGCGTGCCGCCCTACACCAACCCGCCGATTCTGCCTGTCATCGCACCCAGGATGGGATGCGCCGATACCAACCAAGGCGACGGCGGCTGCGGCCCTCCCAACTTGCCCAACACCGGACATACGGCCGGCATCAATGTCGGCATGTTTGATGGCAGCGTACATTTTGCTGCCCAGGGAGTCAGCGCTGGCACTTGGTGGTATGCCTGGACGCCCAGTAACGGCGACATACTTGGGGCGGACTGGTAATAACGGGTTGGATCCTGGCGAGCGGGGCGTGTCAACGCCCCGGTGGACAAAACAACCGGGGCGTTGACACGCCCCGCTCGCCAGGCATGGGTTTTCCGAAAAATGCATGAGGACCAAGGCATTATGAAGCGAGCATCTGTTTTCCTGACAGCCGCGACGCTCCTGGCCGTAGGTTGTGGTTCCAAGGCCACGATCACCGGCACCGTGAGTTACAAGGACAAACCCATTCCCGAGGGGAACATCGTGTTTACTCCCGAGAGCGGAGGGCGTCCGGTCAGCGCGGTTATCAAGGACGGCAAGTACACTGCCGAGAAGGTCCCTACCGGGCCAGCTAAGGTAACCATTTCGTCCATGTACATGAAAGGGGCGGACACGAACACCCCTTTGGCGAAAAAGGGCGTGGCAAAGGGCGTGGGAGGAGGACCGCCGGAGTTGACCAAGAAACTCGGAGGACCGCCCGAGGACGCGCCACTGCCGCCGGAGGCCCGCGCGATGATGGAGCGACGCGCCAGTATGGCCGACCCGTCCAAGAAGGGGATGAAAATCCCCGATCATTATGCGGACCCTGAGAAATCGGGGCTGACATACACGGTGCAATCCGGCCAGCAAACGAAGGACTTCAAATTGGAGTGAGGCCGGCGGATAGGAGCTAGAGAACAAAACACAGCCGCGACCGTTACAGTAGTATCAAACACGGGCGAGCGGGGCGTGTCAACGCCCCGGTGAAAGCAGCAACCGGGGCGTTGATACGCCCCGCTCGCCGATCCGTTACGGTCGCGCCCGGAAAGGCTGAAGAATGGCACGGCGAAATGTTCTGGCCTCCTGTCTGTTCCTGTTCGGATTGATCTCGCTCAGCTTTCTGCTCGGTGCAGCCGTCATCTTCTTTGATCTTCCCTATTCCTCTTTTCTTCGCCGGGCTTTTTACGGCGGCGTGAGTTGGTATGAACAGAGAGAGGCTTCGCCGCCTGCCGAGGAGCAATTGCCTCCGCCCACCGTTGGGCAGATCGACAAGGCCGACAAGACGTGCGATGGCTTCACGCTGCTGCTGTATGGCGAGGGGACGGCGGCCGTGCTCGTCAACATGCGCGGCCAGGTGGTACACCGATGGTACGTGCCCTACAGCAAGATCTGGCCCGATCAGCCGGCCTCGGATCGGAAACAGGATGAGAAGGTCTACTATGCCGACGCCCACCTGTATCCCAACGGAGACTTGCTGGTTGTGATGGAGGGTCCGGCCGACTGGCGAAAACGCTCCTTCGGCTACGGCCTCGCCAAGCTGGATAAGGATTCCCACGTTCTGTGGAAGCTCAACGATAATTATCATCACGGCATCGATGTCGGGGAGGACGGCGTCATCTATGCGATCTGCAGTGAGGTGCTTACGAAAATGCCGCAGGGATTGGAGTACATTCCCACTCCGTGCATCATCGATGTTGTGGATGTGATTTCTCTAGAAGGGAAGCAGTCCAAGAGGATTCGGCTTCTGGAGGCGTTCCGGGACTCGCCTTACGCTCCCTTGCTCTGTATGCTCGAACGCGGGAAGCTATATGGGCAGGCATCGCCCCCCGCTCCTCCCGGCGTGGTGACGACGCCGCCCTTCTATGACGAACAGCGCCGCCGAGACGTGCTGCACATGAACACCGTCAAGGTGCTGAGCCGTGCCCTGGCTCCGAAATTCCCCCTGTTCAAGGCGGGTCAGCTGCTCATCTCCCCACGCCAACTGGACGCCATCGCAGTGCTCGACCCGGACAGCAACAAGGTGGTGTGGGCGGCCCGCGGCCCCTGGCGTGCCCAGCACGACCCCGTTTTCCTCGAGAACGGACACTTGCTGCTCTTCGATAACATGGGCTCGCCGCATGGCTCGCGCGTGCTCGAATACGATCCGCAGACCCAGGCCTTCCCTTGGTGGTATCCGGGCGCCAACGGTGTCCCCTTCTACACGAGGCTCCGCGGCATGGCTCAGCGCTTACCCAACGGCAATACCTTGATCGTCAACTCCGACGGTGGCGAGACCTTTGAAGTAACACCCGACCAGGAGGTGGTCTGGTCTTGTTCCTGCGGCCATGTAGAGCTTAAGCGCGCCCGCCGCTACCTGCCTGAGCACCTGCCTTTTCTAGGGAGAGATCAGCGTGCCCGGCCTTGAATCGGAAGAGGCGGCGCCAGGACAGCGCCTTCCGCGCTGGCCTACGGCTCGTAGCTAAACAAATTATTTCTGGGCTGCCGCTAAGCCCGGTGAGGCGTTGAATGATTTCACCAAGCTGCCGTCTTGCACCTTCCAGATACGTACTTCGCCGTCGAACGATCCCGAGGCGAGCAGATTGCCGTCTGGGCTGATGGCGAGGGCGTAGACATAATCGGCGTGTCCGCTCAACGTCCGCACCGCAGCGCCGTTGTCTGCATTCCACAAGCGTACCGTCTGATCGGCGCTGCACGTCGCCAAGAGCGGCTGTTTGGGATGTGGAACCAGCTTAAGGATGACCCTGCCGTGGCCGGCCGAAGCACGAATCTGCTTGCCTTCGGCAGCGGCCTTCCACGACCGCAGCTGATTATCCTCGCCGACCGAGTACCCAACCGTACCGTCCCCCTTGACCGCAACGGCGTAAACCGGATTTTGATGATCCGGGAATGTTAAAATCGATTCCTTGGCGTCAATGTCCCAGAGCTTGGCCGTTTTATCGCGGCTGGCGGTGGCCAGGCGTTTGCCGTCCGGAGTGAAGGCGATGCCGAAGACCCAATCGGCGTGATTCTCGATGGGGGGCAGTTCTTTGATATTCGCATAACCGCCGCTGAGATCCCAGACATGAACAAGCCGGTCGCAACCCCCAGAGGCCAACTTCTTGCCATCGGCGCTGACTGCGAGACACAGCACTTCATCGTCGGCATCGAGAAGCTGTTTGACCATGACATTTTTGTCGCGGACACCGTCGAGGATCGTAATCCCGTTGATGTTCTTCACCGCAGGGCCGTTGATGTCATAAATGCGCACATCGCCCTCTTCCCCGGGGCGGCCGCCGGCGACGGCCAACTTGCCATCGGGCAGAAACACCATCGCCATCGCACGGCGGGCGCGCGTGTAGATGCGTTTCTCTAGCTTGCCGGTGGCGACGTCCCAGACGGTCAGCTCGTGATGGCCGCTGACGACGAGCTTCTTGTTGTCCGGCGTGAAGACGAGGGCCGTGATGGTGACCGGATACGGATAGGAAGCGGGCGGCGTCGGCGGGGTCCAGCGCAGGCGCAATTCGCGCAGCAGATCGGAATCCGGCTTCAAACCGGCGTCGAGCTTGGCACCTTGCTCAATCCAGCGCTCGATCAGCTCGATTTGGTTTTTCGGCAACGGAGCGCCGCTCTCCTTGGGAGGCATGCGTTTCTTGTCGGTCGCCGTCAGCGCCGTTATCAGATAGCTATCGTCGGGTTGGCCGGGCACGATGGGATCGTCCTTGGTGCCGCCCTTACGGAAGCTGGCGTACTTGGTCATGTCCAGCTTGCCCTTGGGATTTTTGGCCCCGTGGCAGCCGAAACATTTTTCCTTGAGGATGGGAGCGATCTCGTTGATGAAGCTGACCTGCGGGGAGGCGTCGGCGGCGCGAGCCGGCTTCGCCACCGCGAGA
>Ga0070739_10008923_pt1 | contig 10112 bp, 8 predicted proteins | sample Coa_R1_7_FD_66445 | JGI IMG/M metagenome (GOLD analysis project Ga0070739, IMG submission 66445) | Surface soil microbial communities from Centralia Pennsylvania, which are recovering from an underground coalmine fire - Coalmine... | ecosystem: Environmental > Terrestrial > Soil > Unclassified ...
AATCGGCGGCTCGGGATCGAGCAGCTGTTCGGTCTCGAGGTACCAGTCGGTGAGGAAGACGGCCGTCATCTCGGCAACCGCGGGACCCTCGACCCGCGCGACGAGCTCGCGATTGACGACGCCCGGCCGGAAATCGCGGCAGACGATGTTCTGCGATCCGGCGTAACCGATCTCGCCGTCGATGATGTAGAGCTTGCGGTGATTGCGCATGTCGCGGCGGGTGCGGTGGCGCAGCGGCCGGAAGGGCAGAGCGGCGCGGGCGTCAACGCCTTTCTCCTTGAGCAGGCGCAGCGTTGTTCGGACCCATTTGTGCGAGCCGACGACATCGACGAGGACGTGGCAATCGACCCCGCGGCCGACCGCGCGCCCCAGCGCGTCGATGACGCGTCGGCCGACCTCGTCGCACGCGAAGATGTAGGTGAGGATGCGAACATGGCTCCTCGCGGCATCGACGTCGGCGATCAGTCGCGCAATTGCGCCGTCATAGTCGTCGAGCAGCTCGACGCTGTTGCCCTCGACGGCGGGAAGGTAGCCGAGACGCTGAGCGAGCGACGTGACCTCAGACGGCTGATGCGGAACAGCGTCGGCGGACCGCAGTCGTTCGGCGAGCCGGCGGAGGAATTCGCGCATCTGCTTGAACCGTTCGACCCGCCAGGCCGGAAAGCGCGGCGAGCCGATCAGGAGGAACAGCAGCAGGCCCGGGATGGGCAGGAAGAAGATCAACAGCAGCCAGCTGCGCGCCGCGGCCGAGCTCCGCCGGAAAGGCACGACGGCGAGCATGCCAAGGCGGATCGTCCACTGGATCGCATCGACAATGTCGCTGTGGCCGAACCAGCTGATCATCCGGCAAGCCTAGCATAAGGCGCGACTTTGTCCCGCTGCTTGCGGGCGGCTGCGACGCGCGGCACATCGTGCGCATGGCCGATGCCCCTGCCGAAGCGGCGCCTGCAGCCGATGTCGCCATACGGGCGGACGTTGCCGGCAATATCCTCGAGGTCATCGAGACCGGCGAAGGGCGGTTGCGGGCGATCCTCGAGCTGATCGGCGGCGCCCGGCACAGCGTGAAGCTGCTCTTCTACATGTTCAACGCGGATTCGGTCGGAGAGCGAGTACGCGACGCGCTGGTCGATGCCGCGCGGCGAGGAGTCAAAGTCAAGCTGCTCATCGACGGCTTCGGCTCCGCCGCCGGTCCGGACTTCTTCACCGTCCTTGATCAAAGCGGCGGCAGGCATTGCGTGTTCAATCCGGCGTACGGGCGGAGCTACCTGTTACGAAACCATCAGAAGCTCGCGATTGCCGACGACCGTGTCGCAATCATCGGCGGCTCGAACATCGACGATACCTATATGAGCGATCAAGGTGCGGCGCATTGGCGCGACCTGTGGCTGCGAATCACCGGGCCCGAGGTGCACCAGGCGAGCCGCTATTTCGATTTCGTCTTCCGCTGGACAACGAGCAAGCGATCCAAGCTGCGCTCGCTGCGCCGGATGGTCGCCGAATTCAGCGAGTGGCGTGGGCCGCTGCAGTGGAAGTTCACCGGCCCTTTGAGCATGCGCAACAGCTGGTGGCGAACGATCGGACGCGACATCCGCCGCGGGCGCAGATTGGACATGATCATGGCCTATTTCTCGCCGCCCGGCGCGCTAGTCCGCCGCATCGGCCGCCTCGGCATGCGGGGCCGAGCGCGCATCATCACTGCCGCCAAGTCGGACAACAACGCGACGATCGCCGCCGCAAGGCACAGCTACAGCCGCCTGCTGCGCCGCCACGTCGACATGTACGAATATCAACGCGCCAAGCTGCACACGAAGCTCGCCATCGTCGACGACGTGGTTCACATCGGCTCGTCGAACTTCGACTTCCGCAGCCTCTACATCAACCTGGAGGTCATGCTGCGCATCAAGGATGCGGCGTTCGCCGACGCAATGCGCAAATATGTCGATGGTGAGGTCGAAGGCAGCAAGTGGATTTCGCCCGCGCTCCACAAACGCAGGGCGAACCTGTGGCGCCGGATCAAATGGGCCGTCTCGGCCTTTCTCGTCACCTCGATGGATTACACCGTCACGCGGCGGCTGAATTTTCGACTGTAGCGCTAATTCCTCGGCTCAGCCTTATACGCCCAGAACAGCGTGGCGGGCGGGACGTTGATCCATTCGAAGCCGCGCTTGATCGGCGTGAAATGCGGCTGGATGAAATCGCGCACCTTGGGGCTGAACTGATAGACCAGGAACGCGCCTCCCGGGCGAATGACGCTCGCTGTCGCTTCGGCGATGGCGTCGCCGATACCCGGCGGAAGGGTCGAGAAGGGCAGCCCGGACAGCACATAATCCGCCGAGCCTAGTCCCCGATCGGCGAGGATCTTCTCGACGTCCGCCGCCGAGCCGGTGACGGCGACGAGCCGCGGGTCGTCGATCGACTCCTTGAGGTACCGGGTGAAGTCCGGGTTCGTGTCGATGGTGACGAGCGTCGCGTCCGGCCCGAGCTGGTCGAGCACCGGGCGCGTGAATGTGCCGACGCCAGGGCCGTATTCGACGAACAGCCTCGTGTTCGCCCAGTCGACCGGCTCCAGCATCTTGTCGATCAAGACGCGGCTCGACGGGATGATCGATCCGACCATCACCGGGTTCTTGAGGAAGCCGCGAAGGAACTGCCAGCGCGGGCTGGGCGAGCAACGGTCCCTCCGGCGCGCAAGGCGTCGCGGTGCTTTCATCGTTCGCGCGGAAGAAAAAGGCATGGATGCTCCGTTGGGGGCGGAAGGTGGCGAGCGTTGGCAAATGCCGGGGCGATTGGCAAGTTACGGAACGTCGCTCGTTCCTCCTCGCTTCCGGGCGATCTGCCAACTGCGCCATTCTTGCGACGAAGAGGTTTCGCTTCTGTTGGTTGCCGCTTAAGCCTTGATCGTGGCCTCCATTGCAAGCAAGCACAGCGTCGGCGCCACGGCGCTGACGCCTACCCATTTTATGCTGCTCTATTCGGCGATGCTGGTCGCATCGTCCGGCAATACGGCGCTGCAGTCGGTGATGCCGGCGATCGGCCGTGAGATCGGGATCGCCGATTTCTACGTCGCGGTCGCTTATACCTGGTCCGCGATTCTGTGGGTCGCGCTTGCGCCGTTCTGGGCCGAGAAGAGTGATCACCACGGGCGCAAGACTCTGACGGTGATGGGCGTCACCGGATTCATCGTCTCCATGCTCCTTTGCGGTGTTGCCCTGTTTTCGGGGCTCAAGGGGTGGATCGGCGGCGCTTTGACGTTTGGCCTATTCGCGTTGTTTCGCTCGATCTACGGCGGCTTGGGCTGCGCGACGCCGTCCGCGACGCAGGCCTATCTCGCGTCGAAGACCCGGCGCAGCGGCCGCGTCGCAGCACTGTCGGCGCTGTCGTCGTCGTTCGGTCTCGGCACCATCATCGGTCCGGCGGTCGCGCCATTGTTCGTGCTTCCGGTGCTTGGCCTCGCCGGACCCTTGTTCGCGTTCGCCGCGATCGCGCTCGTGGTGGTTCTGTCGATCGTCCGATGGCTCCCGAATGACAAGACCGGCCGCAAGGTCGGGCGTGGAGCGGCGATGAGCTATCCGTCGCTCGCGACGCCGCCCACGGGCGCGAGCATCGTCGCCGCGACGGCGCCGCACCGTCGGACCCGGCTCAAGTGGACCGATCCGCGCATTCGCCCCTGGATCGTTGCCGGAGTGGTCGCGGGCCACGCCCAGGCAGCAACCCTGACCTGCCTTGGCTTCTTCATCATCGATCGGCTGCACCTGACCCCTTCCGGATCTGAGGGGCCGATCTCGATCGTCATGATGGCAGGAGCCGTGGCGACGCTTGGCGCCCAATGGGGGCTGATCCCGCGCCTTGCGCTCAATCCGCGCGCGCTGATCCTCTGGGGCGCTGTGATCGCCGCGGCAGGACTCATGTGGACCATGGGCGCGCGTGACCTTTACGGAATCACGCTCGGCTTTGCCTTGACCTCGCTCGGCTTCGGCTTCACCCGCCCGGGTTTCACCGCCGGAGCTTCCCTGGCGGTGCCGATGAACGAGCAGGGCGCCGTCGCCGGAGTCATCACGGCTGCCAACGGGATCAGCTACGTGCTCGCGCCGACGCTCGGGATCAGCCTCTACGAATGGGGCCACGACCTGCCGTTCGTGGCCTTCGCGGCGCTGCTCGTCGGCCTGGCAATCGTCGGCCGGAGCCGCCTCAGCGACTAGCTCTCCTTGCCGCCCGCGCGCGGGTGGAGCATTCCCGGAAGCACGAAGCCGATGCCGCCCAAGGGCCGCGTCGCGTCGCTCTTCAGGGTTTCCTGGATGCGCGCATATTCCTCGAGCATCTCGGGCGTGACGGAGGCTCGCGTCTCGGCAAGCGCCGTCTCGAAATCCTCCATGGTCACCTTGGCGGCCTCGAGGCCACGACGCAGCGCCGTGAGGCCCGCGCGCCGCACCAGGTCCTCGAGGTCGGCGCCGGTGAAACGGTCGGTGCGCTGCGCGATTTTCTCGAGGTCGACGTCATCAGCGAGCGGCATGCGCCGCGTATGGATCGCCAGGATCCGCCGCCGCCCTGTCGTGTCCGGCGTTCCGACGTAGATGAGCTCGTCGAAGCGTCCGGGCCGCAGCAGCGCGGGGTCGATCAATGTCGGCCGGTTGGTGGCGCCGATCACGACGACGTTCTGCAGCTCCTCGAGGCCGTCCATCTCGGCGAGGATCGTGTTGACGACGCGTTCGGTGACCTGCGGTTCGCCGAGGCCGCCGCCGCGCATCGGCACGAGGCTGTCAAGCTCGTCGACGAAGATGATCGTCGGGGCGACCTGGCGCGCGCGGTTGAACAAGCGGGCGATCTGCTGCTCGCTCTCGCCGTACCATTTGCTGAGCAGGTCCGACGACTTGGTGGCGATGAAGTTCGCCTGGCTTTCGCGGGCCGCGGCCTTGGCCAGCAAGGTCTTGCCGGTGCCCGGAGGGCCGTAGAGCAGGAAGCCCTTGGCCGGCCGGATGCCGAGCCGGCGGAAGGCTTCGGGGTGCTTCAAGGGAAGCTCGACGCCTTCCTTCAGCCGGTCGCGTGCCTGGTCGAGCCCGCCGATGTCGTCCCAGCCGATGGTCGGGGCTTCGACCATCACTTCGCGCATCGCGGACGGCTGCACGCGCTTCAGCGCATTGTCGAAGTCCTTGAGCTCGACCGAGAGCGCGTCGAGGATCTCGTTCGGGATCACGTCTTCGCTGAGGTTGATCTTCGGCATGATGCGCCGCACCGCTTCGAGCGCCGCCTCGCGCGTCAGCGCCGCAAGGTCGGCGCCGACGAATCCGTAAGTGCGGCGGGCGAGGCTATCGAGGTCGACGTCGGGCGCGAGCGGCATGCCGCGCGTGTGGATGCCGAGGATCTCGCGGCGGCCGGGCTCGTCGGGCACGCCGACGACGATCTCGCGGTCGAAGCGGCCGGGGCGGCGAAGGGCTTCGTCGATCGCCTCGGGTCGATTGGTCGCGGCGATCACGACCGTGTTCTGCCGCGGCTCCATTCCGTCGAGCAAAGTGAGCAGCTGCGCGACGAGGCGCTTCTCGGCTTCGCCCGTGACCTGGCTGCGCTTTGGCGCAATCGAATCGATCTCGTCGATGAAGATGATCGACGGCGCGGATTGTGCCGCCTGCTCGAACACTTCGCGCAGGCGCCGTTCGCTCTCGCCATAGGCCGAACCCATGATCTCGGGGCCGGCGATCGCGAAGAACTTCGCCGCACTTTCATTGGCGACCGCCCGAGCCAGCAGGGTCTTGCCGGTTCCGGGAGGACCATGGAGCAGGACGCCTTTGGGCGGATCGACGCCCAACCGCTGGAAAAGCTCGGGGTGGCGCAGCGGAAGCTCGACCATCTCGCGCAGGCCATCGATGGTGTCGCGCATCCCGCCGAGGTCGTCATAGGTGACGTCGGCGCGGCGCTGGCCGTCCGGAGCCCCTGTAAATTCCGGCAGCAGCTCGACGGCTGTCTTATTGTCGATGTGAACGATGCCCTTGGGTGAGGTCGTGACGACGACCAGCTTCAGCTCCTGCAGTGCGAAAGCCGGGGCGTTGAGCATCTGCCGGATGTTCTCTGGCATGTCGGCGTTGATGCGCTGGTGGCCGGTGGTGGCTACAGTGTCGCCCTCGACGAGCGGGCGGCCGGAGAAGGTGCGCTTCAGCGCGTCGGAGGAGCCCTGAAGCCGGACGTTGGGCTGCGCGGGCGCGAAGACCACGCGGTTCGCGGGCTTCGATGCGGTCTTGCGCACCTCGACGAAATCGCCCGAGCCGACGCCGGCATTGGCGCGCTGCAGACCGTCGAGCCGGATGATGTCGATGCCTTCGTCCTCGCCGTACGGACGGATCGCCCGCGCCGCGGTCGAGCGCCTGCCGACGATCTCGATCACGTCGCCCTCGGTGAGTCCGAGCTCGTCCATCAGCTTGTCCGGCAGACGGGCAAAGCCGCGGCCGCTATCGGCGGGGGGAAGGCTCGCGACCTGGACCTTGCGCGACTTCACTCGGTCGATCGTGTCGGTATCGGGCATTGGTTCTCCTCCCCCGCTTCAATCCGCCAGCGAAACGGCGGCACGCCTGCACGGGTTCATTTTCCTGATCAATATTTGATCGACCCAGCGATTTTGCGAACGACCGACCGCGGAGCGAAGCGTGTGCTTGCCGCGCCGATCTTGTTGAGCAGGCCGGTCACGACGACCGCGTGGTTCTTGTCCAGACCTTTGAGTCCCGCCGCGACGACTTCCGGTGCGTCCATCGCGAAACGATCGAACATCGCGTTGCCGCCGAAGCCCGCGACCTCGCCGAACTCGGTGCGCGTGGGGCCGGGGCACAGGCAGGTCACGTGGATCCCATGCGGCTTCAGCTCCTCATGGAGCGCCTCGGTGAGCGAGAGGACGAAGGCCTTGGTCGCGAAATAGACCGCCATTTTCGGGCCGGCCTGAAAAGCGGCGGTCGAAGCAACGTTGATGATCCCGCCCGACTTCCGCGCGATCATCTGCGGAGCGACCGCGCGGCAGAGATCGGTCAGCGTTCCGGCGTTGAGGTCGATCATCTGCCGCTGGCGCTTGGCGTCAAGCTCGGCGAAGCGGCCGATCAGGCCGAAACCGGCGTTATTGACGAGGATCTCCACCTGCTCGCCGGCTGCTTCGATGTCGGCCATCAGCTTTGTCGCCGCATTCGCCTTCGAAAGATCGGTGGCGACCGCGCGAGCATTCCCGAGCTCGCGAGCGAGCTCGTCGAGCCGCTCCTTGCGGCGCGCGGCGAGTACCAGCCGGTGACCACGCTTCGACAGCTGCCGGGCGAATTCGACGCCCAGCCCCGCCGAGGCACCGGTGATCAGCGCGACCTTTTTGGTCATTGCGAGCCGCCGAAGGCGGCGCGGCAATTCAGCTTCACTGCGAGTGGATTGCTTGGCTTCGCTCGCAATGACGAGACGCGTCTCAAGAAACCGTCGCCTTCACGATCTTGCCGGGGTCGCGTGGCGGCTCACCGATGGGGAGAGCGTCGACATATTCCATCCCGCTCTCGACCTGTCCCCAGACGGTGTACTGGCCGTCGAGGAAGCGCGCGTCGTCGAAGCAGATGAAGAACTGGCTGTTGGCGCTGTCCGGATCGGACGTGCGCGCCATCGACGCGGTTCCGCGGACGTGAGGCGCGCTCGAAAATTCTGCCTTGAGGTTCGGCCGGTCCGAGCCGCTGCGGCCGGTGCCGGTCGGATCGCCGCCCTGCGCCATGAAGCCGGGGATCACCCGGTGAAAGACCACATTGTCGTAGAAGCCGCTGTTGGCGAGGTCGGTGATGCGCTGCACATGGCCAGGAGCGAGGTCGGGCCGCAGCTTGATGACGACATCGCCGCCGGTCGAGAGGGAGAGGGTGAGGCGGTCGGCGTCAGCCATCGTGGACTCCATATGAAAGCTTCGTAAGGCGCGCGATTTAGGTGTGCCGGGGTGGTTGCGCCAGAGCGGCGGCGACCATAGGAGGACCCCACCGGGTCAATCGAGGGAGCATGACGTGAGCGAGAGCGAGCACATCGCCGCCGCGCCCCCTCAGGATTCGACGCCCAATCAGGTCATGGACGAAGAAACCCGCCTGCGTCCGGAATTCGTCGACAGGGTGCTCGATGCGGTCGAAGCGGGCGACGACGAGACTGCGCGCGCTCTGGTTCAACCCCTGCACCCCGCTGACGTCGCTGACCTGATCGAGCTTGCGGCGCGCGACGAGCGTGAAGGCCTGGTCAAGGCGCTCGCGGGCATTGTCAGCCCGGACGTGCTCGCCGAGCTCAACGATTATGTCCGCGAGGATCTGCTCGACGAGCTCGAGCCGCAGCAGGTCGCCGACATCGCCGGTCAGCTGGAGACCGACGACGCCGTCGCGCTGATCGAGGATCTCGACAAGGACGAGCAGCAGGCGGTGCTCCAGCGCATGGAGCCGGACGACCGCGCCGCGGTCGAAGAGGCGCTGAGTTATCCGGAGGAATCGGCCGGCCGTCTGATGCAGCGCGACCTGTGCGCGGTGCCCGAGCATTGGAACGTCGGCCAGGTCATCGATTATCTGCGCTCGACGCGCGACCTGCCCGACGACTTCTGGGAAGTGTTCGTCGTCAATACGGGCCACCATCCCGTCGGCACCTGCAAGCTGTCCCTGATCTTGAGGATGCCGCGCAGGACCCCGGTCGGTGAGATCATGCAGCGCGAGCAGACTCTAATCCCGGTCGACATGGACCAGGAAGACGTCGCGCTCCGCTTTCAGAAATATGCGCTCGTGTCGGCGGCGGTGATCGACGAAGAGGGCCGCCTCGTCGGCATGATCACCGTCGACGACGTCGTGCACATCATCCAGGAGGAAGCCGGCGAGGACGTGCTGCTGCTCAGCCAGGCCGGCGACAGCGACATCAACGCGCCGCTTGCCCAGACCATCCGCAGCCGCATGTGGTGGCTGTTCATCAATCTCGGCACCGCGATCCTCGCCGCCGCCGTGGTCGCCGCATTCCAGGGGACGATCTCGCGCCTGGTCACGCTGGCCGTGATCATGCCCATCGTGACGGGCATGGGCGGCAACGCCGCGACTCAGACCATGGCGGTGACGGTGCGCGCGCTGGCCACAAACCAGCTCACTTCGTCGAACACCTGGCGGATGATCATTCGCGAATGGTGGATCGCGAGCGCGAACGGCCTCGGGCTTGGCGTGCTGATGGCGATCGGCTGCCAGCTGATCTACCACGACGTCGGCCTCAGTCTTGTCCTCTTCCTAGCGATGGTGCTGAACAGCTTGAATGCGGGGCTGTCGGGCGTGCTGATCCCCGTCGGGCTCGAGAAGCTGCGGATCGATCCGGCGGTCACCTCGACCGTGTTCGTGACGACCATGACCGATACGCTCGGCTTCTTCTTCTTCCTGGGGCTTGCGCAGCTCTTCGGCCTTCACGGCTAAGCCGTTGCGAATCAGGGCTTTGTCCGGCATTCGCGAGGTGTGCCGAAGCTCCATCTGACCAAGGTCGCCTTCGCCTGCCGCGACCTCGAAATGCTTCAGCAGCGGATTGCCAGCCGCGCCGTCGCGGGCGAAGTGCGCATCCCCACCCGCATGCGGCCGAAGCGTGCACCGGAGCTGATCGGCGGCTCGCTCTACTGGATCGTCAAGCACCGCCTGATCGCCTGCCAGCAGATCCTGCGCTTCGACGATCGCGAGGACGGACGGATCGACATCGTCTGCTCGGCCGAGCTTGTGACAGTCTCACCCAGGCCGCGCCGGGCGCACCAGGGCTGGCGCTATCTCGAGGAGGCGGACGCGCCCTCGTCCGACCGCGACGGCACCGGCGTCGCGGAGCTTCCTCCACAACTTTATGGACGGCTGGCCGCACTGGCTCTGGTTTAGTCGGCTAGCCGACGTTATCGGCCGGCCAGAACCAACGGGGAGCCGCGCCATGAGCAGCACATCAGCATTGATCGATTCCAAGGTCGCCGAGCGCGCGATGCTGAAGCATCCCTTTTATCAGGCATGGACCGAAGGCCGGCTGCCGCTCGGCACGCTGAAAGCTTACGCGCGCCAATATTTCCATCACGTGGAAGCGTTCCCGCGTGCGGTGAGCGCCGTGCACAGCGCATGCCCCGGCCGCGACGGACGCCGCATGCTCGCCGA
>Ga0070739_10008925_pt1 | contig 10111 bp, 11 predicted proteins | sample Coa_R1_7_FD_66445 | JGI IMG/M metagenome (GOLD analysis project Ga0070739, IMG submission 66445) | Surface soil microbial communities from Centralia Pennsylvania, which are recovering from an underground coalmine fire - Coalmine... | ecosystem: Environmental > Terrestrial > Soil > Unclassified ...
AATGGATCGTGTGCGGCCGCGTATAGCCGGTCCGCTCGGCGATCTCCGCGGGCTCGATCGTCTTGACGAGGCGCGGCGCGCGCGGATCGGGTTTGGTGTCGAGGATGTGAATGCGCGACGATCTGAGCCCCGGCACGACCAGATAGCGCCGCTCGACATGCGGATGCGGCATGTTCGGGCACAGGCAGGACGAGCAGGCGTTCCAGCCGAAATGATGCAATTCGTCGCCGGCGTTCGGCATCGCGGCCGCGCCGACGATCCGCGCATAAGTCGCGGAGCCCGGATCGAGGTCGACGACGGCCAGCGCATCCGGGCTCGTTCGGGTCGGATCGAAGGTCGCGACATAAGCAAACCGCTCCGGCGGCGCCTTCATCGCCAGCCGCGGCGAGGGATAAAAGCTCGGATCGGGCCGCCAGATCGCCATTGTCGTCTCCTTGGCGGAAGAATGCGGCGCCTCTGTGCGAGCGCCGCATCAAAACAAACTCTCGTCCGTATCACCAGTGCCAGATCTGGTCATAGGCGGCGAAGAGGCCGGCGAGAGCATCGCGCGTCACGCGTTCCACGCCGGGAACGAGTTCGTCCGGCTGCACGCCGTGCGCCGTCAGATCCTCCTCCAGGGCATGGACCGCGACGCCTTTTTCGATCAGCCCCGCGATGTCGCGGGCAAGCTGCGGCGGCTGGGTCTGGCGCCAGCCGCCGAAGGCGAGCCCGCTCGCATCCTGCCCGCGGACCGCGTAATTGACCGCATTGCCGCGCAACAGGACGCCGAGATCGGCGCCCGCGCCCTTCATCGCGTGCGTCAACCAGACGATCGTTTCGTCCTGCTCTTCGGTCGTGGCGCGATAGGCGCTCTCGACGATATTCAAGACCTTCATCTCTCGAACCCTTCAGCGCGTGCCGATGACGAGCGTGTTGTCGGAGGCTTCCGCCATTTTCCACAGATCGGCGGGCGAGCCGCGCCTAACGCCGTCGATCGCCGCGCCGGCGCCGCGCTCGTCGACGCACAGCCCGCAATTCACCCAGTTGAGCGCACCGCCCCGGCGCGCCGCCTCGGCGAAGAGCGCCGCGACGACGTCCTTGGTCAGCAGATGGTTTTCCTCCTCGACGTTGCGGCCGTGGACGGCATTGGCGTGCGGCTGCTGCTGATTGAACGGCAGCAGCACCGCCCCTTCATAGGCAAAGGCGTTGACGGCGTAGCCGCGCCGCACCGCAATGTCGATCAGCCGCAGGGCCGTGGTCGTGCGCGCGCTTTCGTAAGGCGCATCCATCAACGCGAAGGTCAGCGTTTTTCTGTCGGCCATGTCGTCCTCCTAATGCCAGATCGCCTTGCAGCCCGCGGCCAGGCAGTCGATGACGCGGTCGAGGGGAGAGGGTTTGACGCCGGGCCGCATCCGGTCGGCGGCGATCCCTCTCTCGCGCAACGAGAAGTCGTCGGCGAGGATCTCGATGCCGGAATGGGCGAGCGCTTCGAAAGCCGGCGTCTGCGCCCCCGCGCGCGCCGGCAGAACGCCGTTTTGCACCAGGAACAGCGTGACTTCGTTCCCGGCCGCCGCGAGCCGCCCCGCCAAATCGTAGCAGAACGCGACGTCGGCGGATTCGAAGGGATCGCGGGATTCGATCAGCAGATAATGGGTCATTGCCGGTCCCGACAGAGTGGGTTGTCCGCCGGGTCAGCATAATCGCCGATCCGGCGAGCGCTATCCTCTCCCGGCCGGATCTATCCGAAAAGTGCAAAATTCGCTCCGACGACCGCGTCGCCGGTCTGTAGGCAGCAATCCCGCCCTGCAAAAGCAGGGCCCGGCTCACCTCGGAGCATCACTGCGGGAACCGTGCCGACCTCGGACGGTTGAAGAGGCATGAGAGATGCAGCCTATTATCGCGAGTGCGCCGCGCATGCGAGACGGCTCGCCGAAACGATGTATCAGGGGGAAGTGCGCAAGGTCCTGTGCACGATGGCACAGGATTACGACGAGATCGCCGAGGATCTGGAGAACGGAGCCATCGAGATCCGCCATCCGGATCTCATGCCGCAGAATGATGGGTAAACCGCGTGGTTTGCCGCTCGCCTATATGTAATTGTAAGTTGTCGAGAGCCCATCGCAGACATTGCAGCAGTAAGGCAGTGGGAAAACTGGAACACTCCGGTGCTGCGCGCCGCCGATTCTCGTTGTCTCACTGCCTCATTGTTCAATTTAACTGTTTAACTTACTCGTTATTCAATGCTTGCGGATGAAAGCGGCGAGCGCGGCGAGCGCCTTCGCCGTATCCGGCGCATCCGGGCGATCGTTGACGAAGGCGTGCGGTTCGCCGGCGAACACGACGAGCTCGGCGTTGCCGCCATGCCGGCGGTAGAGATCGACGAAATGCCGCGCCGTCGCGACCGGGGTCCATTTGTCCGCGCTGCCCTGATAGAGGAAGGCGGGCGGCAGATCGACCTTCTCGCCGCGTTCCAGAATGCGCGGCGGGCTGCCGTCGCTCATCGCCGCCTCGCTGCCCCAGAAGGCGTGATGCGCCTTGAGCAGGGTCTGAGCCCGGGCGCGCTCGGCGAGGTGATAGCGCTGCAGCGGATCGACGACGGCCCAGCCGGTGGCGACGAAGGCGACCTTGGCGTCGAGTTCGGGGGCCTCGGGAAACGGCAGGGCGCGGTAGCGCGGATCGTCCGGGCGCATCGCCGCGAGCAAGGACTGATTGCCGCCGCTCGAGGTGCCGTAGAGCCCGACCCGCTGCGGATCGCCGGCGAACTCCCGCGCATGGAATTTGAGCCAGCGCACCGCGAAATTGATGTCCTGCAACGAGGCCGGGTAAGGCGCTTCCGGCGGCATGCGGAACTCGATCGACATCACGACGATGCCGCTCCGGGCGAGGCTTTTCGCGGTTGCGGCGTTGTTGAAGCGGTCCTTCGAGGTCCAGGCGCCGCCATGCACCTCGACGACCGCGGGGAACGGCCCGGTGCCCCGCGGTCGGTAGAGCGTCGCCATTAGGGCTTTGCTGCCGTCCTGCCGATAGGCGAAGTCCTCGATCTGGATCTGATAGGAAGGGGGCGCGTCGAGCGTCATCACCATGAACCCGTCTCCTTTCCGTGTAGGGTCCGGGGCCGGACCCGCGATGTCCGGGATTGGCGGCCGGCCGTCACAGTGCCCGCTTGCGCTCGGCCGCGGCGATCGGTTTGTAGTCGTAGGTCGGGTAGAATTCGGTGCGAAACCCGCCCCAGGCCGTCTGTTCGAGCACGCGGTTGACCTCGCGCAGCCGGTTCGGCGGGAGGCGCAGGGTGACGACCTGTCCGACCCCCATCATGACGTACCACGACACGACCTCGATCCCCGCGGGCGGGAATTTCTCGTAATAGCCGGTCTTGCGGAGATGGGCGTTGATCTCGTCCAACGTCTTCGACTCGTCGTGACGCAGGAACACGGTCAGCAGAAACTCCGCGGAGTGCGGCCCGGCTTGCGCCGCGCCGCCGCGCGGCGCCGCCGTCGCGGCGGCGGCGATCTGCAGCAGGCGTCGTCGATTGGGGTGCATCGTCCGTCCTCCGCCGGCGGTTCTCTCGCACGCCAACGCCGCGCGCGCCTGTCCTATCCGCTTCACGCCTGCTGCGCGGCCGCCGCGAGGCGCGCCGGATGGGCCGGATAGACGCCCAGGATCTTGACCTGCTGCGAGAAAAAGGCGAGTTCCTCGAGCGCCAATTGCAGCCGGCGCTCGTCGGGATGCGCCTCGACATCGGCGTAGAACTGCGTCGCCGAGAAGGCGCCGCCGACCATGTAGCTTTCGAGCTTGGTCATGTTGACGCCGTTGGTGGCGAAACCGCCCAGCGCCTTGTACAGCGCCGCCGGCACGTTGCGCACGTTGAACAGAAACGTCGTCACGCTCGGCACGCCGCAGGGCGGCCGCTCGGGCTCGCGCGCCATGATCAGAAACCGGGTCGTGTTGTGCTCGGCGTCCTCGATGTTTTCTTTGAGCGAAACGAGGCCGTAGATCCGCCCGGCGAGTTCGGAGGCGATCGCCGCGACGCTCGGATCGCGGCGGGCGGCGACTTCCGCCGCGGCCCCGGCGGTATCGGCCGCGACGACCGGCTCGAGCCTCAATTCGCGGATCAGAGTGCGGCACTGCGACAGGGCGTGGACATGGCTTCTGACCGTGCGGATCCGGTCGAGCATCGCGCCGGGCACGCCCAGCAGATGATGGTTCACCCGCTCGAAATGCTCGGCGACGATGTAGAGGCCCGAATCCGGCATCAGGTGATGGATGTCGGCGACGCGCCCGGCGACCGAGTTCTCGATCGGGATCATCGCCAGCCTGGCGCGGCCCTCGCGCACCGCGGCGAAGGCGTCCTCGAACCGGGTGCAGGGCAGGGTCGCCATGCGCGGGAAGACGTGCCGGCAGGCGAGGTCGGAATAGGCGCCGAAGGCGCCCTGAAAGGCGATCGTGTGCGCGGGATCGGCGAAATCGCATTCGAACTCGGTCATCATACCTCTGGCGATTGCGGGCCTGCGGCGAGCGCGCGGGCGCGGGCGAGATCGGCCGGCGTGTCGACCTGGACGCCGAGGCGGCCGGGCTCGATCAGCGACACCGACATCGTCATCCCGGCTTCGAGCGCGCGCAACTGCTCGAGCCGCTCGCGCCGTTCCAGCACCCCCTGCGGCAGTGCGACAAAGCGTTCGAGGGCTTCGCGCCGATAGGCGTAGAGCCCGATATGCTCGTAATGCGGCCCCTCGCCCCAGGGGATCGTCGCCTTGCTGAAATAGAGCGCGCGGGCCGGGCGAGAGGGGTCGATGAAACCGGCGGCGACTTTGTTGACGCTGTCGTCGCGAAGCGCCGCCCTGTCGGTGATGACCGCCGCCAGGGTCGCGATGTCGATCTGCGGATCGGCGAGGGCGAAGACGGCAACCCGCACGGCGGCCGGATCGAGGAGCGGTAAATCGCCCTGGACATTGATCACCGCATCGAAACGGCGGTCGGGGTCGAGGCGCACCATCGCCTCGGCGATGCGATCGGAACCGGTCGGATGGCGCGGATCGGTCATCACCGCTCGCCCGCCCGCTTTTTCGACCGCGGCCGCGATCGCGTGATCGCCGCAGGCGACGACGACCGGCCCCACCCCCGCCGCCACCGCGCGGCGCCAGACATGCACGATCATCGGCTCGCCGGCGATGTCGGCGAGCGGCTTGCCCGGCAGCCGCGTCGAGGCGAGGCGCGAGGGAATGACGACGATCGGGTTTTCGGGTGCGGTCCTGGTCACGGGCCCCCTCGCTGGCAAACCGGCCATGGCGGACAGCGACAAGATGCCCGCTTCGGCGGCTCGCCGGAAGCCGATAATTCAATTGAACTGGCGGCGGGAATTCGATTTTCTCCCGAGCCGGACGGCTCTGGCCGCCCCCGTCGCGGGGATGCGGGGTCGGCCGTATCGCCCGTAAATCCCGCAGATCGAAAGGTCGTCGATGTCGTCCTTCGAGTGGAACAAGATCATTGGGTCGATCCTGGTCGCCATCATGGTCGCCCAGGTCGCGGCGATTCTCGGCAGCATGCTGATCCGGCCGGAGGAGTTGAAAAAGCCCGTATTTGCGGTTCCCGTCTCCGAGACGACCACCGCCGCCACGGCGCCGAAACCGGCCGCGCCGCCGCCGATCGGATTGAGGCTCGCCAAGGCCGATCCGAAGAGGGGCGAGCAAGAGGCGCAGGTCTGCACCGCCTGCCACACCTTCCAGAAGGGACAGCCGAACGGGGTCGGCCCCAACCTGTGGAACGTTGCCGACAGCGCGATGGGCGAGGACCGCAACGGCTTCGATTTTTCCTCGGCCATGCAAGCGAAAAAGGGCACCAAATGGACGCCCCAATTGCTCGACAAATGGTTGACCGACCCGCAGGCCATGATCCCGGGCACCAAGATGACCTTTGCCGGCATCCCCGAGCCGCAGAAGCGCGCCGACATCATCGCCTTTCTCGAAACCCTGACCCCCGGCGGGCTGGCGGCCGAGAAAAAGCTTGCGGCCAAGCTCGCCGCCGAGGCGCCAAAGCCGGCGGCGCCCGCCGCCAAGCCGGCAAAATCCGCGGGTCCGTCCTTTGCCGCCCTGCTCGCCAAAGCCGACCCGAAAAAGGGCAAGCAGGACGCGCAGGTCTGCACCGCCTGCCACACGTTCGAGAAGGGACAGCCGAACGCGGTCGGCCCCAATCTGTGGAACGTCGTCGGCAGCCCGATCGGCGAGGACCGCCAGGGCTATGATTTTTCTTCGGCCATCGAGAAGAAGAAGGGCGCCAAATGGACGCCCGAACTGCTCAACCAATGGCTGACCAACCCGCAGGCCTTCGCCCCGGGCACCAAGATGACCTTTGCCGGCTTCCCGAGCGAGAAGGAGCGGGCCGACGTGATCGCCTACCTCAAGACATTGAAATAGGGCCGTGCCCTCCGCCCCGCTCGACGAATTCCTGAGATTGGCGGAAGCGCTCGCCGACGCCGCGGGGGCGGCGATCCGGCCCTATTTCAGAACGCCGATCGCGGTCGACGACAAGCCCGACTCGACTCCGGTCACCGCCGTCGACCGCGCCGCCGAGAGCGCGATGCGCGCACTGATCGAGCGGCGGTTTCCCGAGCACGGCATCCTGGGCGAAGAATTCGGCCGGGTTCGGCCGGAGGCCGAATTCGTGTGGGTGCTCGACCCGATCGACGGCACCAAATCCTTCATCAGCGGCGTTCCGCTGTTCGGCACGTTGATCGCGCTCGCCCGGCGCGGGCGGCCGATCCTCGGCGTCATCGACCAGCCGATTTCGCGCGAGCGCTGGGTCGGCGCCATGGGCCGCCTGACGACCCTGAACGGCGCCGCGATCCGGGCTCGGCCGTGCCGCGATCTCGCCGCCGCGACCCTGTTCGCGACCTCGCCCGACATGTTCGCCGGCGCCGACGCGCCGGCCTTCGCGCGGCTCAAGGCGGCGGTCAAACTCGCGCGCTTCGGCGCCGATTGCTATGCTTACGGCCTCGTCGCCGCCGGTTTTGTCGATCTCGTCGCCGAGGCGCAACTGAAACCCTATGATTTCTGCCCGATGGCGCCGATCGTCGAGGGCGCCGGCGGCGTCGTCACCGATTGGCAGGGCGCCGCCCTCGACCTCGCCGCCGACGGGCATGTGCTCGCCGCCGGCGATCATGCCCTCCATCGCGCGGCGCTGGCATTGCTCGACGGCTGACCCGCGCAAGGAAACACGATCGTGCGCAAATTCTTTGGCTCGTTCTTCGCTCTGTGCGCCTTCCTCGCGCTCGCGGCCGCCGCCGAAGCCGCCGCGACCTACGGCATGTCGCTGTTCGGCGAACTCAAATACGGACCGCATTTCACGCATTTCGACTACGTCAATCCGAACGCGCCGAAGGACGGAACGATGCGTTTTTCGGCGATCGGCACCTTCGACACGCTCAATCCTTTCGTCATCAACGGCGTTCCCGTCGCCGGCATCAACCTGATCTTCGACACGCTCGCGGTCGCCGCGGAGGACGAGCCGGCGAGCGAATACGGGCTCGTCGCCGAGAGCATGGATCTTGCCCCCGACCGCCTCTCGGTCCTCTATACCCTGCGCACGGGGGCGCGCTTTCACGACGGCTCGCCGATGACGCCGGACGACGTGATCTGGACCTTCAACACCTTGCGCAAACAAGGCCTGCCGATGTACCGCGCCTATTACGCCGACGTGACCCGGGTGGCGCGGGCGGGCGAGCGCGGCGTGCGTTTCTATTTCAAATCGGCCGACAACCGCGAATTGCCGCAGATCATCGGCGAGATGCCGGTCTTGTCGAAAACCTATTGGTCGGGGCGCGATTTTACGAAGACGACCTTGCAGCCGCCGCTCGGCAGCGGCCCCTACACGATCGCGACGGTCAATCCGGGGCAGTCGATCACCTATCGCCGCGTCAAGGATTATTGGGCGGCCGAGCTGCCGGTCAACAAGGGCCGGTACAACGTCGATACGATCCGCTACGATTATTACCGCGACGCGACCGTCGCCCTCGAAGCGTTCAAGGCCGGCGCCTACGACGTGCGCCTCGAAAACGCGGCCAAGGACTGGGCCACCGGCTATAACAGCCCGGCCCTGCGCGCGGGCCTGATCAAAAAGGAAGAGATCCCGAACCGGCTGCCCTCCGGCATGCAGGGCTTCGGCTACAACCTGCGCCGGCCGATCTTTCAGGACCCGCTTGTGCGCGAAGCGCTCGCCTACGCTTTCGATTTCAACTGGGAAAACAAGAACCTGTTCTATGGCGAATACACGAGAACGCGCAGCTATTTCGACAATTCCGAGCTGGCGGCGACCGGAGTCCCGCAGGGCGAAGAGCTGAAGATCCTCGAACCGTTCCGTAAAGAACTGCCGCCGGCGCTGTTCACCAAGGAATACGATCCGCCCGAATACAAGAACCCGGGAGAGTTGCGCGCCGGGCTCGAAAAAGCTCTCGCATTGCTGCAGAAGGCCGGCTGGCATTTCCGCGGCCGGATGCTGGTCAACGACAAGACGGGGCAGCCTTTCGCCTTCGAGATCCTGCTCGACAACCCGCAATTCGAGCGGGTCGTGCTGCCCTTCGTGCAGAATTTGAAGCGCATCGGGGTGATCGCCCGGGTGCGCACCGTCGACACCGCGCAATACCAGCAGCGCATGAACAATTACGATTACGACATGGCGATCGTGTCGTTTCCGGAATCGCTGTCGCCGGGCAACGAGCAGCGCGAATATTGGGGCTCGGCGGCGGCCGACCTGCCGGGCGGCAACAATTTGCTCGGCGTCAAGAGCAAGGTCATCGACGCATTGATCGCGGAACTGGTCCACGCCAAGACGCGCGCCGACCTGATCGCCCATACCCATGCGCTCGACCGGGTTCTGCAATACGGTTATTACGTGATCCCGCAATTCCACATCGGCGCGTTCCGCGTCGCCTATTGGAACAAGTTCCGGCGCCCGCGGATCTCGCCCAAATACGGCATCGGCTTCAACACCTGGTGGGTCGATCCCGCCGCCGAGAAGGCCGTCGAGGCCAAGAAGAAGACGCTGAACTGAACGGTCCGGGGGCGGCGATGCTCGCTTATGCGCTGCGCCGTATAGCTCTGATGATCCCGACCCTGTTCGCGATCATGGTGGTCAATTTCGTGATCGTGCAGGCGGCGCCGGGCGGGCCGGTCGAACAGATGATCGCCAAATTGAAGGGCAGCGCGGTCAGCGCCACCGAGCGGGTCAGCGGCGGCACCGGCGAGTTGCAGAAACCGGCCGCCGGCGCAGCTTCCGCCTATCGCGGCGCGCGCGGCCTCGACCCCGCGCTGATCAAGGAGCTCGTCCATCAATACGGTTTCGACAAGCCGCCGCTCGAGCGGTTCGTATTGATGATGCGCAACTATCTGACCTTCAATCTCGGCAAGAGCTTCTTCCAGGACAGGAGCGTCATCGGCCTGATCGAGGAAAGATTGCCGGTGTCGATCTCGATCGGGCTGTGGACGACGCTCGTCACCTATCTCGTCTCGATCCCGCTCGGCATCCGCAAAGCGGTCAGGGACGGCAGCCGCTTCGACGTGTGGACGAGCGCGGTCATCATCGTCGGCTATGCGGTGCCGAGCTTTCTGTTCGCGGTGCTGCTGATCGTGCTGTTCGCGGGCGGCAGCTATCTGCAGATCTTCCCGCTGCGCGGTCTCGTCGGCGACAATTGGGCGGCGCTCTCTTGGCCGATGCGCATCGCCGATTATTTCTGGCATCTGGCGTTGCCGCTGACGGCGCTGGTCATCAGCGGCTTCGCGACCCTGACGATGCTGACCAAGAACTGCTTTCTCGACGAGATCAACAAGCAGTATGTGTTGACCGCCCGCGCCAAGGGTCTGACCGAGCGCCGCGTCCTCTACGGCCACGTGTTCCGCAATGCGATGCTGCTCGTCGTCGCCGGCTTCCCGGCGGCGCTGGTCGGCATCCTGTTCACCGGGCAACTCTTGATCGAGGTGATCTTTTCGCTGAACGGGCTCGGGCTTTTGGGCTTCGATGCGGCGATCAACCGCGACTACCCGATCATGTTCGGCACGCTCTACATCTATACGCTGGTCGGCCTCGTCCTGAAGCTCGTCACCGATCTGACCTATATGCTGATCGACCCGCGCATCGATTTCGC
>Ga0070739_10008929_pt1 | contig 10110 bp, 7 predicted proteins | sample Coa_R1_7_FD_66445 | JGI IMG/M metagenome (GOLD analysis project Ga0070739, IMG submission 66445) | Surface soil microbial communities from Centralia Pennsylvania, which are recovering from an underground coalmine fire - Coalmine... | ecosystem: Environmental > Terrestrial > Soil > Unclassified ...
ACGACGCGGCTGTCGGACTTGTCGATCGAGCCGACGTCCTGGCCGCCGGAGGTGGCGTGGCCGTAGTAGTTCGAGACGGAACCCTGGCTGTAGACGGTCGCGTCGGTGAGCGCGGCATTTTCCGCCTCGTAGCGGCCCGACCACGCGGTGTCGGTGGCGACCGTGCCGGACGCCGCGGTGGCCGGGGTCACGACGACCTGGTACGCGGCCATCGGATCGGTCGTGGCGACCGGGATCGTGGCCGAGCCGCCGGAGACCGGGTAATCGCCCTCTGCGATGCTCTTCGGGGTGTAGGCGGCGCCGTCGTATCCGCTCCACGTCGTCGACTGGATGGAGACGTGCACCTTGCCGCCGAACGTGCTCGACGGGATGTTGGTCAGCACCAGGTTCGAGGCCGCCGAGGTGCCGCCGAGCAGGATGCGCGCCTGCTTCTTGCCGGTGTCCAGGGCAGCTACGCCTTGCAGCGTGTCCACGGTGTTCGGGCTGGGCGGCGTGACGGCGACGGTGTTTCCGGTCAGCTGGCCGTACCAGTCGTACAGCCACCAGGAGCCGTCCGGCTTGTCGGCCTCCACCGCGTTGTCCGAGTAGTTCTCGGCGATGTCCCAGAACGCCTGGTCCGCGTCGACCTTGGCGTTCTCGAACATGGAGATCCACTGCACCAGCTGCCCGGGATCCGACAGGTCGCGCTGGTCGGCGTATTCGTCGATGTTGACCGGCAGGTTGCCGAGGCCGAGCGAGGACTCGATGGAGCGCAGCGAGGCCAGGTTGTTCGGGAAGTTCGAGATCGACGACGGCGCGAGCTCGTGCCAGGTGACGATGTCCGGCAGCACGCCGTTCGCCTTGGCGTAGCTCAGGAAGCCGGAGAAGATGCTCGAGTCGTAGACCGCGGTGTTCGGCCCGGCGATGACCGCGCTCGGGTCGTCCGCCTTGATCCGGTGGTAGATCGTGGCCCAGTCGGACTCGAACTTGGCCAGGTTCGAGCTGAGCGGGCTGTACCAGTTGCCGTCCGGTTCATTGAAGGGTACGTACACGTAGTGGCTGTGGTATGGGCTCGCCTTCAGCGAGGCGGCGACTGTGTCGATTACGGATTCGTAGTCCGCGAGGCCGTTGTTCTGATACGGCCACTGTGAGTAGTAGTCCTGAACGTAGACCAGGATCTGCGAGCCGCCGGCCGCCACGAACTCCCCGGCGACCTTGTCGGCATCGCCGCCGGGATGCTGCGCGCCGTTCGGCGGCTTCTGCGCGATCGTGCGGACGTGCAGTGGCGCGAGCAGCGGAAGGCCCGGCACACCGTCCTGTGCCAGACCGTAGAGCGCGCCGGATGCACCGTGGTAGACGGGTCCTGTGCTGGAGCCGAAGTTGACGGTGATCTGTTGCGTCGCGGCGTGCGCCGGAGCGGTGGTCGCGACGAGCGCGGTTCCTATCAGCGCCGCACTCATGAGGGACCCGGTGGTTTTGCGCATGGGTATGTGGAACATCGTTGTCCCTTCAGGGGCCTTACTTATTTGACGGCGCCGCTGGTGATGCCGGCGATGATGCGACGCTGCGCGATGACGAAGACCGCGACCATCGGCAGCGACATGAGGGCCACATAGGCGAAGATCAGGTGCCAGTTGTTCAGGTAGAGCGCCGCGCTGGCGACCTGATACAGGTTCAGCGGCAGGGTCGCGTCCGCGCCGCCGCCGAGCACGAAGAACGCGTAGAACACGTCCGACCAGGCGAACAGCATCACCATGATGGTCGCGGTGGCGATCACCGGGCGCAGCAGCGGCAGGACGATCCGGGTGAACACCTTCCACGAGCCTGCGCCGTCGATGCGGGCCGCTTCCTCGAGCTCGTACGGCAACGTTCTGATGAAGCCCGTCATGAAGAAGATCGCCGTGGACAGGTACATCCCGGTGTACACCGCGATCATCCCGGGCCTGGTGTTGGCCAGGCCGAGCTGCCGCAGCTCCATCACGATCGTGATGACCGCGGGCGGCAGCAGCAGACCACTGATGCTCAGCGCGTACGCCGCCGAGACCAGGCGGCCGGAGCGGCGGGCGAACACCCACGCCGCGCCCGCGCCGAGCAGCAGCACAAGGACCACGGACGGGACAACTACCAGCACGCTGTTGACGAAGCCGCGCAGCATCTGACCCTGGTCGAAGGTGCCGCGGTAGTTGGTCCCGGGCTGCCAGTGCCGCGGCAGCGCGAGATTCGGCTTGATCGCCTCGCCCTGCGGCTTGGCCGAGGTGACCAGCACCAGCCACAGCGGCACGCCGATGAACACCAGCGCCATCGCCACGACGAGGGCCGGTCGCAGGGTTCGATAGCTCAGGACTCTCACAGCAGCACCCGCTCCCTGCGCCGCATCCCGAGGATCACCGGGATCGCGATGACGACCACCACGGCGAAGAGCACCAGGCTCATCGCGGAGGCCTGCGCGTACAGTCCCTCGCCGAAGATGCGGAACATGTAGATGTTGAACACCTGCGTCGAGTCGGCCGGGCCGCCCTTGGTCGTGGCCTGCACGATGTCGAAGGTGTTCATCGACCCGATCAGGGCCGTGGTCACGTTGAAGGTCAGCGCCGGGGCCAGCATCGGGAACCGGATCGCCCAGAACGCGCGCCACGCCCCGGCGCCGTCGAGCGCGGCCGCCTCGGTCACGTCGCCCGGAATCGACTTGAGCCCGGCCAGGTACACCAGCATCGCCAGGCCCATCCACTTCCAGCCGTGGATGACGGTCAGCAGCACCAGCGTCCACGTGGTCGAGCCGAGCCAGGCGATGTCCACGTGCGTGCCGGTCAGGTCGGAAAGCAGGGCATTGACGGCGCCGTCCTGGTTGAGCAGCGCCTGGAACACGTAGCCGACCGCGAGCGCGGACAGCAGCACCGGCAGGAAGAACACCGCGCGGAAGAACCGGTTGAACCGGGTGTCCTTCTCCAGCAGCAGCGCCAGGATCAGCCCGAATCCGTTCTGGAAGATCGCCACGCCCACCGCGTATTCCAGCGTGGTGCGCAGCGCGAGCTGCAGCGAGCCGTCGTGGGCGATGGTGCGGAAGTTCGACAGGCCCGCGAAGGAGATCGAGGAGTGGAACGCGGACCAGTTGGTGAACGGGTAGAAGAAGTTGAGCACGTTCGGGACGAGGAAGAACGCTGCGAAGACGGCGAGCGCGGGCAGCGCGAACCACCACGGGTGCTGCACCCGCCGCTTCGCGCCGCCGCGTGGTCCGGTGGACGGCCGCCCACCGCGCCGGCGCGGCCGGGACGACCCGGAGGAAGTCCCGGCTTCCCGCCCCGATGCCGCTCCATTCGGCGCGGCCGTTTGCTCCTCGAGCGTGGCCGGGGCTTCAGGGCGGCTGTAGGCTTCGCGCCGCTCGACGCGGCCGCGCAGTGTCCACTGAGAAGGGGTCGCGAACCCTGCGCCGCCGCCCCGGCCACGCTCGAAGAGGCGGTCAAGTACGGACGCCGAACCCATTAGAACCCTGCCACGCCGCGTGCCTTGAGCACCTGGGTGAACTGGTCCTCGCAGGCCTGCGCCACCTGTTGCGGGGTCTTGGTGCCGTAGATCATGTCGGCCAGGGCCAGGTGCATGTCCGGCGCCGTCAGGGCCTTGACCTGGAACACGCCGGTCGCCGTCGGCAGGGCCTGGGCCTGTGCGATCGCGGTCTGCGGCAGGCCGTCCGGGTTCGGCACCGAGGGCTCCACCGAGACGACCTTCTGCGAGTCGATGTAGTCCTTGTAGTCGGTGGTCAGCCAGAAGTCGATGAACTGCCTGGCCGCGTTCTCCTTCGCCGAGTCGCCGGTGTTGAACGCGACCACGCCGTTGGTCTGGTCGGGGGAGTACTCGGCCTGCGCGGCGGAGTCGGCCACCGGGAACCAGCCGATCGCCTGGTCGATCTGCGCGGTGGAGTAGGCGGCCTGGATCTCCGACTGGAGCGAGGTCACGTTCACCGCCATCGCCGCGGTGCCCTTCATGATCGCGGTTCCCTGGTCCACGAAGGTGCCGGTCTTGTAGTCGGCCTGGGCCAGTCCGCCGTCGAGAACCTGGCTCTTGTACTTCGTGATAGCGCTAACAATCGCGGGATTGGTCCAAGAGTCCTTGTTCGCGTTGAGCGCTGTCCAGAAGGAGGCGGGCAGATCCGTCATCTGCAGCTGGACCTGCCACTGCAGCGGCCACTTGTCCCCGCCGACCTCGAAGAACGGGGCGACGCCCGCGTCCTTCTGCTTGATCAGCTTCGCGTCGGCCAGCAGCTCGTCGTAGCTCTTGGGCATGCTGGTGATGCCCGCCTGCGCGAAGTCGGCCTTGTTGTAGTACACGCCGAGCACCGCCGGCGAGGTGACGACCGCGGCGTAGCGGTGCCCGTCCACCTGGCCGAGGGACTGCTCGGTGGAGCCGAGCTGCTTGATCCACGGCTCGTTGTCGAGGCTGAGCAGGTTCTGCGCGGGGTTGATGAACGGCAGCGTGGACTGGGTCGGCTGCCAGAAGGCCAGGTCCGGCTTCTCGCCCGAGGCCAGCTTGGTCGGGAAGTTCGATTCGTACGGGTCCGGGACGACCACGGTGTTCACGGTCGCGCCGGTCGCCTTCTCGAAGGCCGATATCACCTGCTTCGGCTCGCCGACGCTGTTCTGCGCGGTCCAGAAGGTGAGGGTCACGCCCTTGAGCGAGGCGGTCGGGTTGAGCGAGCCGGAGGCGGCCGGAGCGGACGAGCCGCCGCTGCTCGGGTTGGAGCAGGCGGCCGCGCCGAGGGCGAGGGCGCAGCCGAGCGCCGCGCCGGTCAGAATCTTCTTCATCGAAGTCTGCTTTCCGTCGGATGAGGGTGAGGGTGGATGCGGCTGGCTATGCGTGGTGGAAGGAGCCCGCGCTCTCGCGCACGATGAGCTCGGGGCGGCCGACCGGGTGCGGCACGATCGGGGCGGCGCCCTCGATCTCGCTGTGCAGCAGGGCGAAACAAGCCCGCCCGAGCTCGACGAAGTCCATGCGCACGGTGGTGAGCGCCGGGGTGTAGAAGGCTGATTGCGGGGCGTTGTCGAACCCGACGACGCTCACGCTCTCCGGGATGCTGCGTCCGGCCTCGTGCATCGCGCGGATCACGCCGAGCGCGAGGTCGTCGTTGCCGCACAGGATCGCGCTCACCGCGGGGTCGCGGGCGAGAGTGCGGCCGGCCTGATAGCCGGCCAGCGCGTCCCAGCCGGCGCCCACGGGTTCGGGCGCCGTCACGCCGGCTGCCGTGAGGGCTGCGCGCCATCCGGCGGTGCGGCGGCTGGTGTGCGTAGTGGACGGGATGGCGACGTAATGCACTGTCGGGTGGCCGAGTTCGAGCAGGTAGCGGGTCGCGGATCGCGCCGCCTCGCCGTCGTCGATCCACACCCACGGCTGTCCGGCCTGCGGCGCGGTCTCGGGTGTCTCCACCGCGGCGGCGACCGGCACCCCGTCCGGAATCGCTTGCAGCGCAAGGGTTCCGGCGTGGTCGAACGCGATCACGATGACCGAGCCGCTGGAGTCCGCGGCCCGGTCGACGGCGGCCCGCACGTGCCCGTCGTCGGAGGATTCCAGAACGCTGATGCCGACGGAAAACGCGGCGGCGCGCGCGGCCTCCTCGATGCCCTGCAGCGTGGCCGCGTAGCCGTACAGGGTCGTGTTGGAGGTGACCACGGTCAGCGACCGGTTCTCCCCGCTGGCCAGTGCGCGCGCCGCCGAGTTCGGCCGGAAGCCCAGCTCGGCGATCGCGGCCTGCACCCGGTCCCGGGTCGAGTCGCGCACATACGAGTTGCCGTTGATCACGCGCGAGACCGTCTGGTAAGAGACCCCCGCGGCCTTCGCCACGTCCCGGATGCTCACCGCGCGAGTGCGCTGGCGGGAAGGGCCGCCGGCGGCCTGCTCCGAGGTGCTCTCGGCGGGCGAGGGGCTTGTGTGACCGGTCACAGACATGCCAGGATTGTGAACGGTCACATATCCCCTGTCAAGACCTGCCGACCGAGTGCGCGACGTCCTTTTCGGCCCGCGCGCGGTACGCTCGGCGCGCCGGTCGCGACGCGGCGCAGCGAGGAGTCAACCGTGCCCCAGGCCCCAGCCAGCCCGGCGAAAACCCAGGTCAGCAGCTTCACCTGGGGTGACGCGGACCTTCGGCTGCAGTTCCGCGTCGGCCGTGACGGCGTCGTGCGCCTCGCCGCGCTCGGCTCCGCGGCGGGCCTCGCCACCATCGCTGACGAGGCGTGCACCGACATCGACGGCGATTTGACCGGTCCGCTCTTCCTGCCTTTAGTCGAGGTGCTGGTGGCCGGATCCGGGCGCAACCGTTCCGGCGAACGCAGCATTCACACCGCCGCCGGATCGCGGCTGCGGTACCAGGGGCACGAGGAGAGCCGGGATGGCATCTGGTCGCAGTTGCGCGTGGACCTGTCGGATCCGGACAGCGGCCTGGCGGCGCAGATCCTGCTGCGGTCGCCGGACGGTGTCGGCGCAGTGCAGGCGACGATCCGCATCGCCAACCGCGGCGTGCGACGCCTCGTGCTCGAATCGGTGACCTCGTTCGTCATCTCAGGCCTCGTCGACGAGGCGGCGGAAGCGGATGACGCGGGGGAGGGGCGCGACCACCTGGCCGGCCTCGACGTGCACTGGGCCGACAACGACTGGCTGGCCGAAGGACGCTGGCACCGAGCCCCCTTGCGGGAGGCGTTGGTGGACGTCGACCGGGCCCGGCACCACCAGGACCCGCGCAGCAGCTTCCATCGCACCAGCCAGGGAAGCTGGTCCACCGGCCGCCACCTGCCGATGGGCGCCCTCGTCGCGCGCGGCGGAGGCAGAGCGCTGACATGGCAGGTCGAGAGCAGCGCCGGCTGGCGCTGGGAGATCGGGGAACACAGCAGCACCGCCTACCTGGCGCTGCTCGGCCCCACGGACTGCGACCACCAGTGGCGGCAGGCGCTCGAACCGGGGGACGAGTTCACCACCGTGCCTGCCGCGGTCGCCTTCGGCGCAGCCCCGCTCGGGTCCGCGGACGACGCCCTCGCCGCCGCTATCAGCGAGCTGACGAACTACCGCCGCGCGCTGCGCCGCCCGCACCCGGAACAAGCCACGCTGCCGGTCATCTTCAACGACTACATGAACACCCTGATGGGCGACCCGACCGCGGACAAACTCGCGCCGCTCATCGACGCGGCGGCCGGCGTCGGCGCCGAGGTCTTCGTCATCGACGCCGGCTGGTACGACGACGACGCGGCCGGCTGGTGGGACAGCGTCGGCGAGTGGCAGGAGTCGAGGTCGCGCTTCCCGGACGGCATGGCCAAGACCACCGACCGCATCAGGGCCGCGGGCATGGTGCCGGGGCTCTGGCTCGAACCGGAGGTCGTCGGCCTGCGCAGCCCGGTCGCGGCGCGGCTGCCCGAGGAGGCGTTCTTCCAGCGCGACGGGATCCGCGTAGTCGAGCACGGCCGCTACCAGTTGGACCTGCGCCACCCGGCCGCGGTGCGGCACCTGGACCAGGTCGTGGACCGGCTCGTCGCGGACTACGGCGTCGGCTATTTCAAGCTCGACTACAACATCAACCCCGGTCCCGGCACCGATCTCGGCGGCAGCGCCGGCTCCGGGCTGCTGGGGCATCAGCGCGCCTACCTGGCCTGGCTCGACGCCGTGCTCGACCGGCATCCCGGGCTCATCCTGGAGAACTGCTCCTCCGGCGGCATGCGCACCGACTACGCGCTGCTGGCCAGGCTCCAGCTCCAGTCCACCAGCGACCAGCAGGACCCGTTGCGCTACCCGCCGATCGCGGCCGCCGCGCCCGCCGCGATGACGCCGGAGCAGGCCGCGGTCTGGGCGTATCCGCAGCCCGGCTACGACGAGGACCTGAACGCCTTCACGCTCACCAGCGCACTGCTCGGCCGGGTCCACCTTTCCGGCTACCTGAACCGGATGAGCGCCGAACAACGCGCGCTGGTCGCCGAGGCGATCGCCGTCTACAAGCTGATCCGCGCCGACATCCCGCGCTCGGTCCCCTTCTGGCCGCTCGGTCTGCCCGGCTGGACCGACCCGTGGGTCGCCCTCGGCCAGCGAGCACCGTTCGCGACGTACCTGACCGCCTGGCGCCGAATCGGCGAGTCAGCCAGCGAACAAACCCTCGCCGTACCGCACCTGCGCGGCCACGATGTGACCCCGCGCACGCTCTTCCCCGCGGCGACGGCTACGGACACCGACCTGTCCTGGGATCCGGAACGCGGCGAACTCACCGTCCGGCTGCCGCGTCCCGGCACCGCGCGTCTCATGTCCCTGACTCACCGCGACCTCGGCTGCGCCGACGCCGGCTGACCCCGCGCACGCGCGCAGGTTCGGGCTAGACGACCTCGCCGGAGGAGAGGTCCCGGGCGTCGAAATGGGTCACGACCGGGGCCGCGGCGAAGAACTCGCCGACGGCGCCGCGCCACTGCGGGAACAGCTCGGAGCCGCGGAATTCGACCGTGTGCGCTTCGAGCGACTGCCAGCCGACCAGCAGCAGGTAGACGCTCGGGTCCTCCACCTGGCGGATCAGCCGGCTCCAGCGGTAGCCGGGGGACTTGGCGATGGCCTGCTCGCCACGCTGGAACGCCTGCTCGAACTCGGCCTCGCGTCCGGGGGTGATGGTGAGCTGGGCGTGTTCGACGACGGGGCGCTGTTCGGCGGTCATGGTTCGCTCCAAGGGCGCGGCGGCGGGCTGGCTGTCCGAGGGCGAGGTTAACGTAGCTTCCGAATTGGAAGGGACGGGGTCGATCATGGCGGAAGCGATCCGGATCGTGCCGGCGAACGAGGCCTCGTGGGAGGACGTGCAGGCCGTCTTCGGGCGCCGCGGCGAGCCGGCCCGCTGCCAGTGCCAGTGGTTTCGTACTCCGGCCGCCGAGTGGCTGGCGCTGGCGCGCGAGGAGCGCGAGTGGCGACACCGCGAGCAGGTCGGATGCGACGCCGACCCCGACTCGGGCGCCGGGCCCGGCGAGACCAGTGGCTTGATCGCCTACCTCGACGGCGAGCCGGCCGGCTGGTGCGCGGTGGCGCCGCGGGTGGAGTACCCGCACCTGCGTACGCAGAAGGTGCCGTGGGCCGGCCGGGCCGAGGACAAGGACGACCCCGGCGTGTGGGCCGTCACCTGCTTCGTCACGCGGGCCGGCTTCCGGCGGCGCGGGGTTGCCCGTGCGCTCGCCGCGGCCTCGGTCGGCTTCGCCCGCGAGCGCGGCGCCCGGGCGCTCGAGGCCTATCCGATGCTCGTCAAACCGGGCTACGAGATGACCTGGGGCGAGCTCTACGTCGGTGATCGCAACAGCTTCGTCGCGGCCGGATTCACCGAGGTGAGCCGGCCGACGGTCCGGCGCGTCGTGATGCGCGTGGAGTTCTGAGCCCGGGGCCGGTCCGAAGACCCGGCGCCGGTTTCGGGGTTTTCCCGGTTTCCAGGGCCGCGGCCTTTCGGGCTGGCTCTGATCGTCGCGATGCCGGTCATCCTCGTGTACGTTGCGATCAGCGCCCCGCCGATCCCGGGCGCCGCAAGGAGCCGTCAAATCGGATGAACGTCCCCAGCCTGGTGGCCGCGATCGACATCGGCGGCACGAAGATCGCCGGTGCCCTCGTCGACGCGGCGGGCGCCATATCAAGGCACGTTGTCGCGGATACGCGTGCGACCCGGCCGGCCGACGAGGTGATGGCCGCCGTCGCGCGGGTCGTCGGCTCGATCTCGGCGGGGCCCGGATGGGAGCGGGTGGCGGCGGTCGGCATCGGCAGCGCCGGCCCGGTGGACATCAGCCGCGGCAGCGTCTCGCCGGTCAACATCCCGGGCTGGCGTGACTTCCCGCTGGTCGAGCGGGTGCGTGGGCTTCCGGCCGTCGGCGGACGGCCGGTGGTGCTCGGCGGCGACGGCGTGGCGCTGGCTGCCGCAGAACACTGGCTCGGTGCCGCGCAGCCGTATGCCAACGCGCTGTGCATGACGGTGTCGACCGGAGTCGGCGGCGGCCTGATCCTCGGCGGCGAGGTATATCCCGGCCCGACCGGCAACGCGGGACACGTCGGCCACCTGAGCGTGGCCGTGGACGGCGACGTGTGTCCGTGCGGTGGCCGCGGCTGCGTGGAAACGATGGCCAGCGGCCCGGCGATCGCGCGCCGGGCGATCAGCGA
>Ga0070739_10008931_pt1 | contig 10110 bp, 11 predicted proteins | sample Coa_R1_7_FD_66445 | JGI IMG/M metagenome (GOLD analysis project Ga0070739, IMG submission 66445) | Surface soil microbial communities from Centralia Pennsylvania, which are recovering from an underground coalmine fire - Coalmine... | ecosystem: Environmental > Terrestrial > Soil > Unclassified ...
GCTCACGGGCGATCTCATCCCACAAATCGGCCGCCCACTCCGGCCGATCGCCATACTGGCGATCCCGCAACTCGATCAAATCGGCCACCGCAGTCAACCGACGACCCGTGGCCTGGGCCTCACTGCGCGCCGCAGCACACACCTTATCCATCGCCGCCACCGACTCCGCCGTCGTCGACAACCCCGGAGATTCGAACGTACTTGCGATACTAATCGAGGGGTGTGACACGAATCGGGCGTACACCATCCCGCGGTGGATGAACTTCGAGCGGTAGCCGGCATGATGACTGACACCCGGCGAAATCCACGGTTGCGACACGGTCACGGATTCGTACCGTTTGCCGCATCAGCGGTCACAAAAACCACAGCGATCACTATCGTCACATCAGCTACCAGCTGACGTCAATTGGGACGTCCTGCCCCGCTGAAAGGTGTGACGTGTCGCCGGTCCCTCGAATCTTGTCGATATCGGCGGTGTCGGCGGCCGCAATCGGACTCGTCGTTGGCCTAGTCCCCGCTCCACCAGCCAGCGCACTGCCCTGCAGCGCGCCCGAAGCCAACGTCGATCCCCCTGCCGCGGCCCCAGCGGTGCCGCCGCCTGCGCCGGTAGTCCGGCCACCGACCGGGCGCCGACCTCGCGGCGCGAATGAGCGTGCGCCACTACCCAAGTTGGGCCCGCTCATTTCTTCTTTGCTGCACCCCAGAGCGCCGGTGCGCCAGCAAGCGGCAATCGTTCCGCCGGGGCCCACCCCGCCAGGCGCAGGCAACCAACCATCCCCGAATGCGGGCCAGCTGAATCCCGACGCGGCCGCACCTCAGCCCGAAGCGGCGCCTCCCGCCTCTATCGGGGGCGCCCCGACATCGCTTGTCGAGTGGGTGACCGGACCGAACGGGCCCAACAAAACCCTCGAACGTTTCGGCATCTCCGGGACCGACCTCGGGATCCTTTGGGACAACGGCGATCCCGGCGCCCGTCAAGTGCTCATGGCCTTCGGCGACACTTTCGGCTATTGCCGCCTGCAGGGCCAGCAATGGCGATACAACGTGCTGTTTCGCAGCAGCGACCAGAATCTCGCCGACGGAATCACCGTGGCGCCCGGCGTCCCGAACGACAGATACTCCGGCTCACCGGTGCAGCAACCGAACTTTTCCAAACAGGTCATTCCCGGCATCAAGTGGGCGTCCCAGGAGGGCATGATCCCGACCGCCGGCATCTCCATCGGCAGAACCCAGTACATGAACTTCATGTCCATCAAGCAGTGGGGCCGCGACGGCGAGTGGTCAACGAACTACTCGGCAATCGCAATGTCCCCCGACAACGGCCAGAACTGGGGCATCTACCCGGGCACTGTCCGCGCATCCGGTCCCGACGGCGTCCCGGGAGCCCGCTACATCCCCGGAAATGAGAACTTCCAGATGGGCGCGTTCATGCGCGGCAACGATGGTTACATCTACTCGTTCGGGACCCCGTCCGGACGCGGCGGCCCGGCTTTCCTGTCCCGAGTCCCACCGAACCTTCTCCCCGACGTCACCAAATACCAGTACTGGAACGGCGACCACAATGCATGGGTCCCGAACAACCCAGGTGCGGCGACCCCGATTTTCCCCGGCCCCGTCGGCGAAATGTCAGCGCAATACAACAACTACCTCAAGCAATATGTGGTGCTGTACACCAACGGAGGCAGCAACGACGTCGTCGCGAGAACCGCGCCCGCGCCCCAAGGACCATGGAGTCCCGAGCAAGTGCTCGTATCGTCGTTCCAGATGCCCGGCGGCATCTATGCGCCGATGCTCCACCCTTGGTCGACGGGCAAAGACCTGTACTTCAATTTGTCACTGTGGTCCGCATACGACGTGATGCTGATGCACACGGAGCTGCCGTAACTCGTCTCGTTTGGCCGATGGCGAATTACGGGTACACACCCGCGTGACTCAGGCAGCAATCGAACCTCGGCTCCCCGCTGCGCATGGACCGCTTTCGATGGCCGTTCGCCGCTGTCTAACCGAACCGGCTCCTCGCGAGCAGCTCACGCGGATCGGGGCCTCGGTCAGCGATTCGGACCCGTACGGTCTCGATCTGCAGCTGGCGCTGTATATGTGCTACGAGCTGCACTACCGGGGCTTCGCCGGCGTCGACCCCACGTGGGAGTGGAGCCCGGCACTGCTGCACCTGCGCGCCCAATTGGAACGGGCCTTCCTCGCCGGGGTGCGTCGCGACGTCGGCCCCATCGAACCCGACCACACCGCGGTCGCCGAAATGGACGCGCTCTCTACCGAACCCGTCAACGGCGAAGGCCCATCGTATTACCTGCGGGACACCGGAACCTGGGAGCAGATGCGTGAATATTTCGTGCATCGCTCGCTGTATCACCTCAAGGAGGGCGACCCGCACGCGTGGGCCATTCCCCGGCTCACCGGGCAAGCCAAGGCGTCGTTCGTCGCGGTGGAGTTCGATGAGTACGGCGCCGGCCGTGGCGCGCACCTGCATCAGCAGCTCTTCGCGGATCTGATGGAAGCCGCCGGGCTGGACTCGACATATCTTGGTTATCTTGACGCCGTTCCAGCCGAGTCGCTGGCGGTGGTGAACCTGATGTCGATGTTCGGGCTGCACCGTTGGCTGCGCGGGGCGGCCATCGGGCACTTCGCGGCCACTGAGATCACCTCGCCGCCGGGATCGCGGCGACTGGTAGAGGCTTTGCAACGGCTCGGCGCTCCGGACGAATGTGCCGCGTTCTACCGGGAGCACGTCGAGGCCGACGCAGTGCACGAACAGGTCGTGCGCTACGACGTGGTTGGTGATTTGGTTGCCCGAGATCCGCGCCTGGACCGCGACGTGGTGTTCGGAATGCGCGCGTTCGGTGTCGTTGAGGATCGCTTGGCGGACATCATGATTTCGGCCTGGAAGGCCGGCCAGACGTCGCTACGACGACCGTTGAGCTGACACCGTGCGCCGGCATCGCCGGTGGCTGGTGTCGCACAGCGGATAGTTCTTGCTGCGCCGGCAGGTGCACACGGCCACCATGAATCGGTCGGATTCCACGACGGCGCCGTCGGGCATCTCGATGCGCACCGGTCCGGAGATCAGCAGCGGGCCGTTCCGAATAACCCGCACCACAGTAGATTTGGCGGTGGTCATGGCTTGTCCGCGCGGATCACAACCAGTTCTTCTTCCCGGCAGCCACGCGGCACCCGACCGGTGTCCGCGAGCCAGCGTGCCCGCGCCGACATTACTGGTCCAAACGGAATCCACTGGGTGGCAATAACTTCAGCGCTCAGCCCATTGGAGTGCAAGATGTCCAGCGAACGTTGGGCATCGGCGATCACCGACTGAACTAACAGCAAAGAACCGCCGTCGCACAACAGATCCGATGCCGAATCGCACAGCGGGTCAAGGACCAGCCGCCCGTCGGGACCGGCATTCCACGCCCACGACGGGCCGGCCGCCGACGCGATCTTGTCACTGTCGTCGACGGGCGGGGTGGGCACATAGGGCGGATTGGACACGATCACGTCAAACGGCGCATAGCCCAGAGCGCCGGTCCACGACCCTTCACGGACGTCGACGTCGACTCCGGCGTGCACGGCGTTGCCCCGAGAACACCGCACCGCACGCGGGCAGATGTCGAACGCCGTAACGCTGGCCGCCCCCAGTTCAGCTGCAGCGATAGCAACCACACCGGTGCCGGTGCACAGGTCGAGCACTCGCCGACCGGGCACCAACGCGCTGCGTTCCATCGCGTCGATGAGCAGAAGCGAGTCGTGTTGCGGCGGATACACCCCGTCAGCGGTCAGCGGATCGCCGGGGGCGGCGTAAATGGTGGTCACAGGGGCCTTTCGACACGTCGCCGCGGCGGTCACGGCTTCTCGCGTGACTATGCCCGCAAACCGCAGCGTTGAAACCGACCGACGGGATTTAGGCGCTGGTCGGCGCGTGCGCGAATTTGTCGACAATCGTCGAGCAAAACGCCTCCAGGTCGCGCGGCGAGCGGCTGGTGATGACATTGCCGTCGACGACGACTTCCTCGTCGACAACGTTGGCGCCGGCGTTGCGCAGATCGGTTCGGATGCTCTGATACGACGTCAGCGTGCGTCCGGCCGCCACACCGGCTTCGACCAGCGTCCACGGGCCGTGGCAGATCGCGGCGACCGGCTTTCCCGAGTTGACGAAGTCGCGCACGAACGCGACAGCCTTGCTGTCCATGCGCAGCTTGTCCGGATTCACTGTGCCGCCAGGCAACACCAGAGCGTCGAACTCGTCGACCGATACATCGGATACCGCGCGGTCGACGGGAAACGTTCCCGCCGGCTCCAAATCGTGGTTGCGGGCTTCGATTTCACCGGTTTTCAGCGACAGCAACTCGGTTTGCGCGCCCGAGTCTTCCAGCGCCGAGCGCGGTTGCTCGTATTCGACTTTCTCCACGCCGTCCGCGGCCAGAAACGCAATTCTCTTGCCCTGCAACTGATGATGGGACATCGTGTGCTCCTTACGGTTTGAGGATGACCTTGGTGCAATTGTCCTGTTTTTGCTTGAAGATTTCGTAGCCGTGCGGTGCGTCATCCAGACTTAAGTGGTGGCTGACGACGAAGGTCGGGTCGATGTCGCCGTTGCGGATCCGGTCCAGCAGCGGCCGCATGTAGTGCTGCACATGGCATTGGCCGGTTTTGATGGTCAGTGACCGGTTCATCACCGCGCCGATCGGAAATTTGTCCATCAGCCCGCCGTACACCCCGACAATCGAAATCGTGCCGCCGTTGCGGCAGCTCATGATCGCTTCCCGCAGTGCATGCGGGCGTTCGGTTTCCAGCCGCGCCGCCTGCTTGACCCGGTCGTAGGCGTCCACAACCGTCGAGCTATTGCGGGCCTCCATACCGGCCGCGTCGATGCAGTGGTCGGGTCCGCGCCCCGCGGTGATGTCGGCCAACGCTTCGAGCACCGACGTTTCGGCGAAGTTGATTGGCACGGCGCCTTGTTGCTCGGCCAGCGCTAGCCGATAGGGCACGCGGTCGATCGCGATGACTTTCGACGCGCCGAGCAGATAGGCACTGACGACCGAAAACAGGCCCACCGGACCCACTCCCCAGACAGCGACGACATCGCCCGGGCCGATGTTGCACATCTCGGCGCCCATGTAGCCGGTGGGCAGGATGTCGGAGAGGAACAGCACCTGCTCGTCGGTGAGGTCGTCTTCGATCTTCAGCGGCCCGACGTCGGCGAACGGCACTCGCGCGTATTCGGCTTGCCCGCCGGCGAACCCGCCCATCATGTGCGAGTAGCCGAACAGCCCGGCCGGCGAATGGCCCATCAGCTTCTCGACGATGCCGGCGTTGGGATTGGAGTTCTCGCACAGCGAATACAGCTCACGCTCGCACGCAGCGCAGGCGCCGCACGCGATCGGAAACGGCACGACCACCCGGTCGCCGGCGGCCAGGTTCGTCACCGCCTTGCCTACCTCGACGACCTCGCCCATGAACTCGTGGCCCAGCACGTCGCCGCGCTTGACCGTGGGGATGTAACCGTCGTAGATGTGCAGGTCTGAACCGCAGATCGCGGTCGAGGTGATCCGCACGATCGCGTCGCGGTCGTTGAGGATCTTCGGATCGGGAACCGTGTGCACTTCGACGCTGTTGCGGCCAGCCCAGACCGTGGCCTTCATCGGTCGCCTCCCTGTGGCTGTGCGGTCCGCTGGTGCATCTGCCTGACGGCGGCCGCGCCTTCCGGCGAGCCGTCCGACCGCATGACCTGACCGGTCTCCAGCAGCTGTTTGAATCGGCGCAGGTCGTCGTTGACTTGCTGCTCAGGGGACTCGCCGAACACTGTTGCGGCCGCTTTGCCCAGCACACCGCCCGGTATGTGGTAGCTCATGGTGACCCGGACTTCGGTGCCCGAGCCGTCCGGCGTGGGAGTGAACTCGACGCTGCCACCGTTCTCGACCAACGCACCCGGCATCGACTGCCAGGCGATGCGTGTGTTGGGCTCGTCCTCGGTGATCTGCGCATCCCACTGCACGGACTGGCCGATCGGCGCGTTGGCGACCCAATGCGAGCGATCGTCGGCGTCCACGGTGACCGACTTGAGGTGGTACATGAACGTGGGCAGGTTCTCTAGGTCCCGCCAGAACCGGTAGACCTCCTCCGGTGAACGCCACACTGTGACAGCAGCCCGCAGTATGCGATGACGCGGCGCGTTGCCGTGCCGGCCGGAGCTGCCGTTGCCGGTGGCCCGCAGCGCGGCGTAGAGATCGGCGCCGCCGATCCCGACCAGGGCAACCGCCGACAGCATGGCGCGCCCGCGCCGGCCCCGCCCGCCGGTCGCCACCCCGGCGGCCAGCAGTGTCAGGTCCAACACGTCACCGGCGACCCTTGTCCACACCAGCTTGCTGGGCCCGAACAGCAGCGCGGCGGCGTGACCGCACTCGCGCAAACCCAGCACGCGGATCACGGGTCGGACAGGGCCGCTGTCCTCCACCCCGGCGAGCGCGGCGACCTTGCCCGGCGCCACTACCTCGGTGAGGCCAAGTGCCAGGCTGGCCCCGCCCAGGCTCTTGACCAGAACCGACGGGCTGTCAGCCATTGCCGCCACCCTTGCTGGATGCGGCCCGCAGTGCTTGCAGCAACGGTTCGGCAGCCTCCTTGAGGAAGAGATCCTGCGATTCGCCGCCGACCTGGAGCAGGGCAACGTCGGTGAACCCGGCTTCCCAGTACGGCCGCACGGCGTCGACGATCGCGTCCAGATCCGGCCCGCAGGGGATGCTCTCGGCGACGTCCTCGGGACGCACGAACTGTGTCGCGCCGGCGAACCCTGCCGTCGTCGGCAGGTCGGCGTTGACGTTCCAGCCGCCGCCGAACCAGCGGAACTGGTCGTGGGCGCGTTGCACGGCGGCGTCGCGGTCCGGGTCCCAGCACACCGGTATCTGGCCGACCACGCGACCGCCTCCGGCGAGACCGCTGGACTGCCGCGCCGCATGCCATTCGTCGACGAGCTCACCGTTGGGCTCCACCGCGATCAGGTGCTCGGCATGGGTGGCGAACTTCTCGATAGCCTTCTTGCCGCCCATCGCCACACCGATGCCAACCGGCACCTCCGGCAGATCCCACAGCCGCGCCGAGTCCACTTGGAAGTAGTCGCCGCGCCAGTTCACCATCACGCCGGACAGCAGCGCGCGAATGATCTGGATGGCTTCGAGCAGCATCTCCTGCCGGCGCACGGCCGTCGGCCAGCCCTTGCCGACGACATGTTCGTTGAGGTTCTCGCCGCTGCCCAGGCCGAGCGTGAACCGTCCATCGGCGAGGATCTGCAGGGTTGCCGCCTGCTGGGCCACGATCGCCGGGTGATAGCGCATCGTCGGACAGGTCACATAGGTGTACAGGTCGACACGGTCGGTGGCATGTGCGACCGCGCCCAGCACCGTCCAGGCGTTGGGCGCGTGTCCTTGCGACGCCAGCCACGGGAAGAAGTGGTCACTGCAGACCTCGAAGTCGAAACCCCGCTCTTCAGCCGAAATCGCATACTGCACAAGGTCTTTCGGTCCGCTCTGCTCCGTCATCAACGTGTAGCCAAATCCGGTCATACGCACACGGGTACCCCGGTGCGACGGACGCAAACGGCTAGAGCTGTATCGTCGGCGAGCTAGAGCCGGTCTTTGACCGCGGCCGCCAGCCGGGCGCCGTCGGCCTTGCCCGCGGCGATCGCGGTGGCCGCTTTCATCACCAGACCCATCTGCTTGATGCCGGGCCGCTCTCCCAGCTGCTCGGCCACCTGAGCGATCGCGGTGTCGACGACATCGGCCAGCTCCCCCTCGGTGAGCGGGGTCGGCAGATACTCGTCGATGATCCGCGCTTCGGCAAGCTCGTTGGCGGCGAGTTCACCGCGGCCGTTCTGGGTGTAGATCTCGGCGGATTCACCGCGCTTTCGCGACTCCCGGGCCAGCACCTTGATCACCTCGTCGTCGGAGAGCTCCCGCGATTGCTTGCCGGAGACTTCTTCGGTCTGGATCGCGGCCAGCAGCATCCGCAGGGTCGCGGTGCGTAACTTATCCTGCGTCTTCATTGCGTCGGTGAGGTCGGCGCGCAATCGCGACTTCAGTTCCGCCATGGCCAAGACGCTACGCGCCGCAGCCACTTCGGGCATCGGCGCGACACTTGAGAAGATTGAGAATTGCCTAGCTGGCCGACAGGATGGGAGCCATGATCGACGACGACGGCGGCGCCACCAGGTGAGCACGCCGCCGCCCGAATACCCGGACTATCCAGCGCCCGATTACCCCGGTTACGGCAGCCCTGGCTATGCCGCGCCCGGGTACCCGCCGATGGGCTACGGTCCGCCGCCGGGTTACGTGCCTGGCCCGCCCGCCTATTGGCCGACGCCGGGCTACGGCCCGCCGCCCCCTGCCTACGGCCCGCCGTACGGCTCGCCGCCGGGCTACGCCCCGCCGTACGGCTCCCCACCGGGATACGGTGTGCCGCTTGGCTACGGCATGCCGCTTGGCTACGGCATGCCGCCGTACGCCGGCATGCCACCCCTGTCGCCGGGGCCGCTCAAGCCCGGGATCATCCCGCTTCGGCCGTTGAGCCTCAGCGAGATCTTCAACGGCGCCGTCGGCTATATCCGGGCCAATCCGAAGACCACGCTCGGACTGACCGCGGTCGTCGTGGTGGTCATGCAGATCGTCGCACTGATCGCCAAGGCCGGACCGCTCACCGCTGCCAGCCAGGCGGGCGACGGAACCGCCGACGCCGGTGAAAGCGCCGCGTGGACACTGTCGATCGCGGTCGGCGGCCTCGTCAGCTGGCTGGCAAGCATTCTGCTCAGCGGGATCCTCACCGTTATCGTCGGCCGCGCGGTATTCGGATCGTCGATCACCATCGGCGAGGCATGGGACAAGATTCGCGGTCGGCTGCTGGCGTTGATCGGGTTGGCGGCGCTGGAGGCCGCTGGAGTGGTCGTGCTCATCGGGCTGGTGGTCGTGGTCCTGGCCGTCGTCAGCTCGATCGGCAACGGCGGAGCGGCGATCGTCTTCGGCTTCCCGCTGGTACTCGCATCGATCGCGACCGTGGCCTTCCTCTACACGGTGTTGTCGTTTGCGCCGGTGCTGATCGTGCTGGAGAGGCTCACCGTCATGGGGGCGATCAGCAGATCCTTTGCGCTGGTGCGCAACAGCTTTTGGCGGGTGCTGGGTATCCGGGCCTTGACCGCTGTCGTGGTATTCGTCATCGCCGACGCGATCGCTGCACCGTTCACCGTCGTCGGGCAGTTGATGGCGTCGACGCATTCGACCGGCCCGACCCTGATCGGCGCCACAGTGGCTACCGTCGGCGCAGCGATCGGCCAGATCGTCACCACCCCGTTCAGCGCCGGAGTCCTCGTCTTGCTGTACACCGACCGCCGGATTCGGGCCGAGGCGTTCGACCTGGTATTGCAGAGCGGCGCCACGGCTGGGCCGTTCGCAACAGCGTCCACCGACGGCCTATGGCTCATCCGGCCGCTGTGAGGAATGGCTGAGGATGCCTTCTATCGACATCGACCGCGATGCCGCACACCAAGCTGCCCAACGGGAACTGGCCAAGCCGATCTACCCCAAGGAGTCGCCGATCCAACGGTTCCACGACTGGCTCGACGACTTGATGTATCGCGTTCTGCACGCAGGCGCATCTATGCCCGGCGGGTGGTTCACCGTCTCGGTGCTGCTCATCTTGCTGGCGATCGGGGCCGGCGTCGCCATCCACGTTGCCCGACGCACCCTGCGCACCACTCGAGGCGATCGCCCGATGTTCGACCGCCAGCTCAGCGCTGCCCAGCATCGCGCGACTGCGGAAGAGTTTGCAGCTCAAGGTGATTGGGCCGCCGCGATTAGACATCGGCTGCGCGCCGTGGCGCGCAGCCTGGAGGACAGCGGTGTGATCAGCCCGATGGCGGGCCGCACCGCAAACGAGCTGGCCCGTGACGCCGGTGCGTGCCTGCCGCATCTGGCCTCGGAGATGTCGCAGGCCGCAATCGCTTTCAACGACGTCACCTACGGTGGCCGCCCCGGCACGCCGGACGCCTACCAGCTGATCGCCGACCTCGACGAGCATCTAGGGTCGCGTTTCGGGGCGCAGGTCCGGTGACCGTCG
>Ga0070739_10008932_pt1 | contig 10109 bp, 8 predicted proteins | sample Coa_R1_7_FD_66445 | JGI IMG/M metagenome (GOLD analysis project Ga0070739, IMG submission 66445) | Surface soil microbial communities from Centralia Pennsylvania, which are recovering from an underground coalmine fire - Coalmine... | ecosystem: Environmental > Terrestrial > Soil > Unclassified ...
TAATGCGACTGACTTCATCGGCAATCTGCTGACCGAGCCGCTCCTGGAGTTGCAGTTGGTGGGCGAACTGGTGCGCGATGCGAGCAAATTTAGATAAACCAAGTACTTTACTTCCGGTAATATAGCCAATTGCAACATCGCACCAGAAAGGAAGCAAGTGGTGTTCGCAAAAGCTTGCGATTCGTAATCCTGATACCGCGACCATCTGATCCGCTGAAATCGACTCAAAGCAGGTCTCGGTCTGGCCGGGATCATATTCGATAAATTCGCGCCAGGAATCGGCCCAACGGCGAGGCGTCTCCAACAAGCCCTCACGGTCTGGATCTTCACCAATCGCGATCAACAATTCGCGACCTAATTCCAGCAAGCGAGGATAATCGACTTTAGGAGATGATGACCTGACTTTGCCAGTCAGATGCCCATTACGACGGTGCCCGTTACTATGCCCGTTGCTGCTGATATGATCCATTGATAATGTCATGCTGAGTTGCCTCGCTTTGCTTTCTTGATTTGATTGAGTGGGCGCCTGTTCCCTTGTCTGACAAGATAGAACGAACGCAAGAACAAAATGCTGCCGGCATTACACTTACACGCCTCGCTTGTTGCCCCACAGGAGGACATGCATTTGAGGTAGAACTGTCGCGCTGTACCACTGATCCTGCATGACACGCTGAATCAGCCAGTCCATGCGACTAAGAATACCCTTAATATCGATCTCCTCAGCCAGGTGAGGAGGTGTATGATTGCCAGCTTGCAGGTAGATAGGAAGATCGGGATAACGTTCGGCGACATACCTGGCGTAGATGTAATCCTCCTCATCAAACACCACGATCTTGAGACTGGCCTGTGGATGTGGCTCTCCAGGCTTACCTCTGGCATAGGAGACACAGCGATCCAGCCGCTCCCAACGCGTCACCTGTTTACTGCTAGGTGGTTTAGGAGAAAGAGTGAGATAGTCCAGCTTAGCAAACCAGGGCTGAGCTACACTACCTTGCGTCTCAATAGTAAAGGTATAGCCGTGTTCATGTCCCAAATCGATCAACGACTCAAGAGGTTGAATAGCTGGATTGCCTCCAGAGAGTGTCACCAAAATAGGCTTATTCCCTGAGAGCCGCTGTACCTCCGCAAAGACCTCTTCAGTGGTCATAGGATACCACTCAGATTTGTGTTCTGGAAGAACAGCGTATAAAGTATCACACCAATCACAGCGATAATCACATCCTCCCGTTCTTACAAAAACGGTGGGCTTGCCAACAAGGGCCCCTTCTCCCTGGATCGTGGGGCCAAATGCCTCGTTTACCATTATTGTTTGTTTTACAATATTTGTCGCCATATCTATATCAATCCTCTCTCGGCACGCGTAATCTCGACATGGCCTTTCTCGGTCTCCCAGAGACGGATGCGATACAGCAGATCTTCTGAGAGGCCTCCAGCCACCAGCGCGTCCCAGATCCAGTGTACCAGGTTCTCGGCGGTGGTGCGAATGCCGATGAGTGTGTTCAGATCGTTGTGGTCCATGCCACCTTTTTCAATTGGACCCGCCGAGCTGCCACGTGGGGCTGAATCGGAGAGGTTCTCCAGGATGGTTGAGTTGACGATGGTTTTGAGATCCTCAAAGTCCATCACCATGCCGTCGTCCGATTCACCGGGAGCATGAATAATGGGTCCACGCAGCGAGATCTCCAGACGATACGAGTGACCGTGCGGTCGCCGACATTTGCCGCGATGACCGGGCAGATGGTGGGATGCCTCAAACGTAAATTCACGTGTGATAATGGCAAATCTGGTCATAAATCCTCCAGCTAGATAAACACAACACTCCAACGCTCTTCGCTGCCAGGTCACATAGGCAGTCAGTACACCCTCTGGCGGACCCTTTTCTCTCTTCTCAAGGCTTCGCACGTTACATGGCTGGCTGGTAGGTGTGTAGAGGTTGGTGTAGTGCGCGGCTGCGCCGCGCACTACACCAACCTCTACACACCTACCAGAGCGAAGTGCCGAAGACGCTGAGGAGTCAGAAGAGGTGTTCGCCAACCGGATCAACATTCGGGATGACTCATCATAGATTACTCATCCCTTTTCCCTGGAATATTTAAGTACTTCTCAGGGTCTTCTGCATAAACGGTAGGGTCTGCAACACCTGCAACTTTGAAGGCTTCGTACCTCTCAACACATGTACCACACGAAGCACAATGTACATCTCCTAGTCCCTCATTTCCACCTTCATAACAGCTCCAGGTTAGCTCGAAGGGGACGTTCAGGCTGGCTCCCAGACGGGCGATCTGAGCTTTAGTGAAGTGCATGAAGGGCGATTCAACGTGAATGTCGGTGGTGTTCATCGCCGTGCTGAGCATGGTGTTGAAGGCATTGACAAAGACCTCGCGGCAATCCGGGTATTGAGCATAGTCGCCCTGGTGAGCTGCATAGGCGACGATGGGAGCACCATCGTTCCAGGCTATGGTGACCGCTTGCAGCAACATATTGGGATTGCGATATGGCACCACGGTGGCTTTCATGCTATCATCGGTGTAGTGTCCATGCGGCATCTTGACACCCTGGTTGATCAATGCTGAATCTGAATCGGTAAGTAAGCGCGAGATGGGAAGGTCGATCACGTCGTGCTGAATCTCTAGCGGACGTGAGCCTCCGCTGTAACGTGCACGCAGATCGCTGATATATTTTTCGGCATAAGTCAACTCTTTGACGTGCTTCTGACCATAATCGAAGGAGACCAGGTGCAGGTGAAAGCCAGCCGCAGCATAATAATGGGCCAGGACACAACTGTCCATGCCGCCACTGACGATAAGTACTGCCCGATCTCTCTGGATAGTTCTAGACATCTTGTCCTCCTCTTGTTGTGCTATGATGGAAGATAACGACGAAATTCTGGGCGCGGACCATTATAGTCGGGCTGCGCATGTTCAGTAAAGACAATGGTTTTGATGTTGCCTCGCACCGTGAAATCACCTACAACGCGCATCCAACGAGGTGAAAGCAGTTCCACCAGATCGTTGAGGATCACATTGATTGAGGATTCGTGGCTGATCTGGCGATTGCGATAATCATTGATGTAGAGTTTCAGACTCTTGAGTTCGACCACCGAAGGGCCGGGTACATAATCAATGATGATCGTAGCGAAGTCGGGAAAGCCGGAACGTGGGCATAGACAAGTAAATTCAGGAATTTCAAAGTGGACAACATACTCGCGGTCGGGATGAGGATTGGGCCACGGTTCCAGACGGTTAGCCGCAATCTCATCGAACCCATATCTCCCTGGTACGCGCTCTGAATCTGACATGCAAACCTCCTTGTATAAACACAGGTGTATCTGTAATAGACGTTTGAAAGGAAAGGAGCGGTACCTGCAAGGATCTAGAGAGAGGAAGCACCTGAACATGCACATGTGTTAGAGAAAACCTTCACGCCGCCACGCTTACAGGTACCTATCATCTTTTCCATCTAAACAATACCATAGTATACCGCAACCAGGGGGTCAAATTATCACTACCGTATGGCATGTGGAAAGGGAGTTTTCGGGCTATCTCATACGCATTTGAGGTAGACATCGCAAAATTCTGCGATGTCTGCGAGCAACGCTGCGAGGGAAATTACAACAGGTGATGTCCTGCAAATAACAAAATAGCCCCCGCTTGCTCGGAAACGGGGGTCTGTACCAAACAGACAGAGTAACAAGCATTGTGACGTTTACACCGTCGAACGACTCTTTTTCCGCTGTGGCACAGGTACGCTTTCCAGACGTAACGAATAAGCGGCAAGAATAAGAGTGGGGACGCCAAAGACAAACAGCAGCACCACATCGAGGTAAACATTCTCGTGAGAGAGATAGTGAATCAGCAATGAGAAGACAGTGGCAAAGAACGCTCCTGTACACAGGAGGATATCTGGCTCACGATACCAGGGCAGGAATTCACGACGCTGGTGGGCCAGGTGCAGGCTGCGCAATCCCATGCACAGTAGCGCCAGACCTAGCACAAGCCAGAGGAGAACGGCATAAAAATCTATTGGCAAGGGATAGAAAACATTCAGGGCAATCAAGGCCAGGAGCGCCAGCACAACACAGAGCAATACAATGACGCGTACCGTCTCCATCCACCGATCTGACATGCTATTCATTGGGAGCCTCTTTTCCACTTCGGGTTCAGAAGGTTTTCTGAAACGACAACTGCTCTAATAATTATCTGATACGTACTGGAGAACGATTTCGTTTCATAGAAGCCGGGGTAGAGCGAAGATTTGATATCCTGACACGGATTCTAACTGGCAGCAAATTTATATTGACCATCATCAATTATCCATCGGATCATTGAGTTTTTTCTGCACAGGCGCAATCTGATCTCAGGAGAGGAAGCGACGATCCTGCAAAGAGCTGGCAGGACCAGGCAGTCTTTCTTTATACAATAGTACTCGTAGTGGGACGGTTGCTTGCTATTGGAGTTACAATGATGGACGGGACCGAGTTCTCTCCGTCTCTAAGCGAATATCCAATAAAGATAAGAAAGTGGTGGATGATGCAAAGATTACGTTGTTTACCAGCAATGATGCTGTTGATGTGTTTCCTGATAGGATGTGGAACATCCAGCCAATTACCACCGTCGAACGTCAAGGCGGCAGCTCCTTCTCCCACCTCGACGACCTCTTTAACGATGGTTGACTGGGCGAACTTCACCTATATCAGTTCATGTTATGGAAACACACAGCCATTTAAAGCGCGTAATGGAAAGGCACAAAACCAGCTTGTTCACTTCCAGATATACACCCCGATCACGTACGGCGATCTGACCGGAGATGGTCAGCCAGAAGCGGTCATTCGCTACAGTTGTACCGGTGCTGATTTCGGTGGAGTGCATGTTTTTGTCTATAGTGGTACAGCCAATCATCCAATCTTGCTGGGAGAGCTGCCCTTGATAGTGAAAGATGGACAGGGAGGAAACTGGAGTATTGAGACAGTGCACATTGCCAATCAGGTGCTACAATTGAGCGGGCGTGGTTATTCTGCCTCCGCTCCCCACTGTTGTCCAGATCTGCGAGTAGAAGCCAGTTATCGCTGGGATGGCAAGCATTTTATAAGCACACAATTCAAGACCACAAAAATTGCCTGACACAGAGGAGGCCCTCACTCCATAGGGTGAGGGCCTCCTGTTCGCATTCATCATCAAAAATGGTTACTACTCCTTTGGCAGAACACACGCCACTACCACGCTAATATTATCAGCGCCCCCCCTGGTCAGAGCGGCCTGGACAAGCATCGAGCTGATCTGAGAAGCATGAGGAGACGAGGAGGCAACGATGCGCTCGATATCGGGATCACGCACCATTTCCCACAGGCCATCAGAGCACAACAAGAGGATATCGCCAGCCTGGACATCGATCTGGAAGTAATCAAGTTCGAGCGAGGCTTTCTCGCCCAGGCAGCGGTAAATCTGGTTGCGTTTCGGATGAGTGTAGACATCCTCGCGGCTAATCACTCCACTCTCGACCAGGCGAGCAACGACAGAATGGTCGCGAGAGATCTGGGTCAGCCCTTCGCCAGGACGATAACGATACGTGCGACTATCACCGACATTCACCACATGAGCCTGTGTGCCCACAATCAGCGCTGCCGTCAGCGTGGTGCCCATCATATGCTCCTGCTCTCGATTGCGACGATAGATGGCGAGATTCGCCCGATGTGCTCCATCTTTCAGCAGGTCTGAGAATTGCTCGTCCGGTTCTGAATTGCGCAAGATGGCAGGCGAAACGATATCGCTGATAGCTTGAATCGCGAGACGGCTGGCTTCCTGCCCATCGGCGTGCCCACCCATACCATCGGCGACCACAAACAGGCCCACCGGGACCGCGCCGTTCTCTCCTACATGCAGACCTTGAACGGCCAGCAAGTTATCTTCGTTGGGAGAATCTTTGCGCACAAGGCCAGGATCAAGGCCAATGCCAACCACCAACCGTAGAGTGGCGAGATGTTCACTCCGCTCATGCTCTGATAACGATTCAGTATTTGGCAGGGTGGGAGGCTCTGCAAACTCCAACTCTTCCAGGTAAGGTTGCGTTGCATAATCATCATTCTCACGCGGAACGATATGGAACTGACTACGCAACGAGCCAGTAGAGGGAGCTGGCAACGGTGAAGACAGGGGTTGCGAGCGAGGATTGATCCAGGGACGGGCAGCAGGCTGTTGTGGCTGCGCCTGTGCATTGCCGGCAACAGTCCCATAATCAACATCCTTGTTTTCTCGTGACGAAAGCGTGCCAGTTTTATAGGATACGGGCTGAGCAGCAGGTTCTGCCCGGTAGGCGGCGGGTCTGTCAGCAGTCTCTCTTCCCCCCAATGCGGAGGTAGCTGGGCCTTTTCTATCGCGTCGAGAAGTTGTAGTATCCCTATCTTCGAGCGAAGAGGTATGCGAGCTCCTACCATCTCGCAAAGATGAAGTCGTGCTCCTGCGCCCTGTGAGATCGGAAGATAACGCTCTCGTCCCTCTGCTCACTTCCATCTGCTCATCAAAGGAAGTATAGATGGCATCTCGACCATTGGCAACCTTACGCCGTTGAATAGAAGCGTTACGTTCAACAGCAGCGATTTTCTGAGAGGCTGCAATCGCTTCGGCTGAGACCTCAAACTCCATTGCATGGTCCATCTCTTGCGACCAGCGAGCCGACGGAGCTGGAGCCTCTTCCATTTCTTGTGACCAGCGGGCAGGTGGATACGCAGCGTCATCCATCTCCTCGAACCAGTTTGCAGGTGGAACGGGGGCATCATCCAGCTCTTGTGCCCGGCGAACGGGGGGCGCGCTGGGGCGAGAGCGAACAGGATCACGACGCGAGGCGCGAGCCGGTAATCCGCTCTCAGGACGCCAATTTGCGGCAAGTTGACGCATGTGCTCCCCTTCTTCGAGTTCGCGCTGTGCCATGTATTCGGAGAGATACTCGGCCTCCTCCAGATCCTGTGCGAAACGCTGGCGATCATGGACCGATTGCCACCAGGAAAAAAGCAGCCTGATCATCGCTCCTAGCCAGAGCGTCCAGAGAATGAACAGAGAGAGCGAGAGCAGTCCTAAACCGATTAACGGGAAGAGGATAGCAGATCCCTGTGTGACCCATAAGTGCGGCGCTTGCGGAAAGACTGTGGCAGCGAAACGCCATGCCCACGGAGGGAAACCTCCTGCTACTGTATAGAGAAGGAAACCACCGATAAGCAGGCCGAGGCACGCGAGAGGTTTGACCCACCAGTAATTTCTATATGCTGCTTTTAACCGTTCCATAATCTTCACACTTTCACCATAGGGGGAGAAGCCCGTCTCCAGGAAGGTCCCCGATCCATTACATCGCCGTGCTTGCCATCATTGCCTGAAACAATGCAATTTTAATGACGGTATTATCTTGTACCAGAACACGCACTCCCGCTTGTCCAGAAGCCAGATTGGCATCGGTCGCAGTCAGAGTCCAGTTCGCAGGCTCAGGTGTACTGCTCTGCCATGCTTTGGCATAAAGGGTGGCACCGACCGCGCGAAAACGGAGCGAGTACATGGTGTTATCTAACGCCTTAAAAGGAACATTGCTCAGCACTTCCTGGTTGCCATTAACACGTTTGAGGATGGTCAAATTTGCACCATCGATGAATGCCTTATACCAGTTATTAGCGTTGCTCCAGCGCACCACCGCGCCGATATTCGATTGGCCGTTTGCCGCGAAGTGATTAATAGATCCCTGTAATAGAACTTCAACATTATCTTTATTGGGGCCAAGAAGAGCATTAAATGTTCCTTGCCCATGAGCAACCTGGCCGGTCGCACCGACCACAGAAAAGATCTGACTTTGTGTATTGGCATCACCCTGCCAGCTACGTTTGTCGCTTGCTGTACCCCAGAGAGCCTGATTCGGACGTTGAAAGGTATCCATAGCCAGCATCTGGTCAGTAGTAGAAGTGGTCGGAGGTGTCGTTGGAGCCGCTTGCGCCGGTGAAGATGGCGTAATCGTTGGCTGAGCCGCTACAGGGGTCATCAATGCATGTTGAATGGAACCAGCAAAGATACCGGCGACCAGTCCCATGATGACAACCAGAACGACAGCCGAAGCGCCAAGCAAACGTATATTCATATTTCCCCCTTCCTTTTCTTATCAAGCATAGACATATCAGGTATTAGCATGATTTGTATCCTGTATCATCTGTATAGATTGGCTATTGGCGGTAAATGTTGAGATATTGAATAGTGCAATGAGCTGCATATGGTCATGTATCCAGGAGACTCCCTCATGCATCTCGCCGGTCGCAGGATCGATTTGACCACTATAAGCATTGGTGGCATCATCGATCATGTCATTAATCAGGTTCAAAGTAGAAAGTTGCTGCAACTGGGCATCGCTCATCTTCATGACTTTCTGTGCAGCCAGGCGTAATTGAGTCAACCAGTAGGTAGCATTGTTGAGCGCCATCACAATATCAGCTATGGTCTTACGCAATTCAGGAGTGGCCCCCGGTCCCTGCAGCAGACCATTGAGGTGCTGCACAATATGAGTGAGATAGGCAGGCGGGTCTTGTGTAGGACCTTTCACCTCTAATAAACCGATCCGGGCCAGGCGTTCATCGACTAACAGATTCGTATTGGGAGGCACATCCTGCTGCACATAAGAAACTCCATCGAGATAGGTGAGTGCACGGATGGTCTGGCGGCGCACAAAGCCAATATCCTTGTTATCCTCCCACGGCTCACGCATGCTGGTCATCCACCCCAGCACTTCGCTGGTATTGCGGTATAGCCAGGTATTCAAACCGCCGGGCAGTTCCATCTGGTCAAGCGTTGGATCAGCGGCAAGCAAATGTCGCAAATGGTCCAGGTAGCTGAAATGTTGCACGTTATCGGGCGCATTGATCGGCGTCTGCGAGATTTCACCATAGAAATGCCAGGCGTTAAAATCCGGTGTAGGCGAGATGGGAGTTACTGCCGCATCTTCTTCAGTCACCAGGAAACGACTGGTGATTGCCAGTAAATTCGTATGAGCAGCATCACCGGGATAAAGCAAATGCACAGTGCCTTTGTTGACGCGTAGCGCCCCCAGCAGGATTGCACGCTCATCGCTCTGCTTCTTATCGCTCAGCAACCAGCCATAATAGCTCTTCTGGGGTGCAGGATCGGGTATATTGTGCAGATCGATGAGCACCTCGTCGTCGATTCCCTGGTTGCTATTATTACTGAGCTGACCACTACTGAGAAAAGACACACGTCCAACGGTGACCACAGGAGCTGCTGCAGTGGTCGTCATCTCTGGCATTTTCTGGTAGAACAGCAGAAACGAACCCAGACCGGCAATAGCCAGAGCAAAGATTGCCAGAATTGCCAGCGCTTTAACCAGCAAATTTTCCTGTTGTGGCTGAACAGGAGGCTGCAACGATGGGGCCGCTCCCGACGACAATGATGGCGATAAAGGAGCAGTACGCCGTCGTGTGAACTCACCAGAAGGTGAAGACAAAGGCTCTGTCTTTTTCACCTGGTTGGTTGCCGTAAACGTACCCACTAACGGGCCACTTATAGTACGAGCAGGGAACGAAGCCTCCTCAAATGGAACCTCCTGATCGCTGTAGAAAGGTAGAGCATCATCTAATTCTCTTATCCTCTTTGGCACAACAGGCATAGCCGCAATAGTCTCAGGTAAAGGAACAGTCTTCCTGGGCGCAAAAGAAGGCTCCTGAGAGGGCGCAGCAGGTCGAGCAAGAGAACGAGCACGCAAAGGTTGACCAGTAGCCAGCGCTTCGGCCAGGGCATCCATTGAAGGATACACGGGGAAGCCGTTGCGTCCTGCCAGTTGAACCAGGTGTCCGCCTTGAGGGATCACGAAAACGATGGGCACGTCCAGTTGACGCTTGAGATGTTTGAGCGTCGTAAAGTCGTCTGGACGTTGAAAGGTCCGTGATTGCTCAGCGAGTAGCATCACGACAGGTTTCTTTTGCCCATTGATGGCCTGCAAAACGGCTGTTTTGTCATCGCCTGGCTCAACATAGAGCACACAGAAGCCACCATTCTCGCTTTGTTTCATCGTTCCCTCACCTTCCCGCGATTTCAACGGAAGACAGGTCATACGAGGAATATCGCGGCGTCCTG
>Ga0070739_10008934_pt1 | contig 10108 bp, 12 predicted proteins | sample Coa_R1_7_FD_66445 | JGI IMG/M metagenome (GOLD analysis project Ga0070739, IMG submission 66445) | Surface soil microbial communities from Centralia Pennsylvania, which are recovering from an underground coalmine fire - Coalmine... | ecosystem: Environmental > Terrestrial > Soil > Unclassified ...
GGCGCAGCCCCGCGGCCGTCGAGCCCGGCCGCCAGCAGCTCCTCGGTGTAGAGCGGGTTGCCCTCGCTGCGGCGATACAGCCGTTCGACGAGCACGTCGTCGGGCTCGGCGTCGATGATGTCCGCCAGGAACTCGGTCAGCTCGAGCCGGCTGAGCGGCTGGAGCTCGATTCGGCGAACCTGGTCGAGCCGTTCGAGCTCGCTCAGCAGCGGCCGCAGCGGGTGCCGCCGGTGGAGCTCGTCGGAGCGGTAGGTGAGGACGACCAGCACGCGCTCCTGACGCAGCGAGCGCGCGAGGAACGACACGAAGGTGCGGGTCGAGCGATCCGCCCAGTGCATGTCCTCGAGCACGAGCGCGACCGGTTGGCGATCGCTCAGCACGTCGAGCAGCTCGACGAGCGCCTCGAACAGGCGGACCTGGGCGGATGGTCCGTGTCCGTCGGGCCGCTGCTCGAGCTCGTCGAGCCCCGGCAGCAGCGCCCCAAGCTGGATCCGGCTCCCGGTCGTCAGCTCCGCCAGCGCCGGATCGTGCCGGCGAACGAGCGGGCGCAGCGCACTCGTGAGCGCCACGTACGGCAGCTCGCCGTCCTCCTGCTCGACGGCCTCGCCGCGCAGCACGAGCACGTCGCGCGCCTCGAGCCGTCGCTCGAGCTCGCCGATCAGCCGTGTCTTGCCGACGCCCGAGTCACCGCCGAGCAGTACCAACAGTGGCTGCCCCGCACTCGCCGCCGCCGAGGACTGCTCGAGCTCCATGAGCTCCGAGCTGCGCCCGACGAAGTGGTTGCTGGTCAGCCTGCGCGCCACGAGTGAAGTATCGCGTCCAACTGGTCGCGAGACCGCGCCGCGGGCGCCGTTTGCGTGAGTCGCCTGGGTGGGCGAGCCGTTCCAGGTCATCGATGTGGGAGGCCACGAGGGCCGTTTGGATGGAGGAATGCATGATGGGCTCCTGTTGCCGTTGAAATTCACCTGATGGCAGGATGAGCTGCGAGCGCTCCCCGCACATCGGCAGGACGGAGCGGATTTACTGCGCCGTTGCCTTAGTTGGCGCGGGTGGGGCCTTACTTCAGCGCCAGCGAGCTCCAGTCGACCCCCGCCAGCGGCGAGAAGACCACTGCGGGGAAGTCGATCCTGCTCGAAACGAGCTCGGGAGCGGTGGGGTAGCCGAGCACCGCGACGTAGGCCCGGTCCGCGACGTAGCGCTCGAGCTGGCTCCAGTAGCCAGAGACGCCGATCAGGGTGCTGCCGGGCACCGCCGCCAGCGCGCTCAGCGCGGTGTTGAGGTAGGGATCAGCGATCCGGCTGCGGCTGGCGGGGCCGATCAGCTGCTCGTAGAAGTAGACCGGGTTGGGGAGCCGCGGATCCAGGGTGAGCAAGCCGGTCTGCGGATCGTGCGATCCATGCCCGTGCTGGAGGCTCGCCTCAAACCCGATCTGGTCGAGCAGCGAGACGTAGACGGACAGCCACTGCGTGAGGGGGGAGCCGGCGCCAGCACTGACGGCCACGCGTGTACCTGCCATGCCGGAGCGCCTGACGAGCGCCCTGGCGAGCGCCAGATCGCCGTGCACGGGGTCGCCGGGCGGGCAGGGGCCCTGCGGGTGTCCGTAGACCATCGGCGGCAGCACGAAGCACCCGCTGATCAGGTCAGGATCGAGCCCGGTCATCGCGGCCTGGCCGAGTCCCGCGCGAACCGCCTCCCGCGCGAGCTGGCTCGAGAACGGCTTGCGGCTCGTGTCCAGGAAGACCAGGCTGGTCGCGGCGGTCGGCCGCGCCAGATATCGATTCGCCGCTCGCTGCCTGACCTGCCCGAGCAGGCTCGGCGGGATCTGGTCGGCCGAGTCGAAGACGTCGGCCGCGCCGTCGAGCACCGCCCGCGCGTTCGCGGTCGCGTCGCCCGTGATCCTCACCTCGATGTCGAGATGGCCCGCCGGCACGCCCACGCCGGAGCTCGGCCAGCCGCTCGTCCGGACCAGCGAGAACGACCTGCCGGCCACGACGTCGGCGAACCTGTACGGACCGACGCCAGGCGGCGGATCAGCCCGCTGGTCCTTGAACGTCGTTCCCGCCGGGACCGGCGCCAGCACCGGGAGCGCGAGCACGTTCTCGAATGCGCCAAACGGAGCTGTCAGCCGGATCGTGATCTGGCCGCTCTGGTCGTCGGTCGTGATCCCGGCGATCGTCTTCGCGTGGCCGGCGGCGAACGCCGCCGCGCCGGCGATGCGGCTCGTAATCAGGCGGCTTGCCTGCGGCCACAGCCGGATCGCTCGCTCCACGGCCAGGGTGAAGTCGCTCGCGTGCACCGGCTGGCCGTTGGAGTACCTGAGCCCCTTGACCAGGGTGAAGGTGTAGATCGTGCCGCCGGCGGCGATCCCCGGCAGGGTCTGCGCGATCCCGGGGGCCAGCTGCGTCCCGGGAGGGCCGGCGGCGTGCCGGTAGGTCAGCAGCGGCGTGTAGACGAGCCAGTCGGCCTCGAGCGCCTCGGGGGTATCGCCGACCGCGGGATCCAGCGAATCGGGCGCCCGCGCCATCAGCACAAGCGCGGTGGCGCGGGCGGCGGGCGAACGATTGCTCGAGCCGCCGCCGCATCCGGCGGTGATCAGCGTCACCGCGATCAGCGCCGCACCGGCACAGGACAACCGGCGCAGCGTCAGGCCTCCAGCACGACCGCCAGCCCCTGACCGACGCCGATGCAGAGCGCGGCGACGCCGAAGCCCCCTCCCTGACGCGAGAGCTGGTGGGCGAGGCCGCCGAGGATCCGGACCCCAGAGGCGCCGAGCGGATGACCGAGCGCGATCGCACCGCCGTGAGGGTTGACCCTGTCGGGATCGAGCCCCTTCCACTGCGAGAGGTCCGCCAGGCACTGCGACGCGAACGCCTCGTTCAGCTCGAGCACGGCGACGTCCTCCCAGTCGATCCCCGCGCGCTGAAGCGCGACCTCCGCCGCCTGCACGGGCGCGATCCCGAACACGTCGGGGTCGACTCCTGCCGCCCCGCGCGCGACGATCCGCGCGAGCGGCTCCCTGCCGGCGGCGCGTGCTCCCTGCTCGTCCGCGATCAGCATCGCCCCGGCGCCGTCGTTGAGCGGGGAGGAATTGCCGGCGGTGACGGTTCCGCCATCGACGAACGCCGGCTTCAGCTTGGCAAGCTTCTCGAGCGTCGTGTCAGGGCGCATGTTCTCGTCGCGCTCGAGCTCGGTGTCCGGGACGGGGACCACCCACTGCGGGTAGTAGCCGCTCTCCCAGCCCGCGAGCGCCCGCTGATGGCTTCGCAGCGCGAACTCATCCTGCGCGTCGCGCGAGATCCCGTAGATCTGCGCGAGCTTCTCGGCGCTCTGCCCGAGCGAGATCGTCCAGCGCTCGGGCATCTTCGGGTTGACCATCCGCCAGCCGAGCGTGCTCGAATGCAGCTGCTGGTGCTCGCGCGGGTACGGGCGCTCGGTCTTCAGCAGGACCCACGGAGCGCGGCTCATCGACTCGACACCGCCGACCAGCACAAGCGAGGCGTCCCCGACCTCGATCGCGCGGCTCGCCTGCATCGCCGCGTCGAGGCTCGATCCGCACAGGCGGTTGATCGTGGCCCCCGGGACGCTCGTCGGCAGCCCGTTCAACAGCCACGCCATCCGTGCGACGTTGCGGTTGTCCTCCCCGGCCTGGTTGGCGTCACCGAACAGGAGGTCGTCGACGCGCGCCGGATCGAGGTCGGGTGAGCGGTCGAGCAGCGCGCGCACGACGTGCGCGGCCAGATCGTCGGGACGCACAGAGGAGAGCGCGCCGCCGTAGCGACCGAACGGGCTGCGCACGGCGTCGAGGATGTAGGCGGTGCTCATGCCGGCCAGATTACGCGGGCCGCTACAGTGGCGGCCTCGCTGAGATGAGCAAGGACGCCGCGATCAAGGTCCTCAGCCGGCAGCTGGGGCAGACGCCACCGCCAGGAATCCGCGCGCTGAGCGATCGAGAGCTGCTCGACCTGGCCGGCGCGATCGAGCAGGCGCGCCACCGCCAGGCGGCGGCGCTCCAGGAGGCCGGCGACCGCGCGCTCGGGCGGATCCCGCGGCTCTTGCGCGGGCCGGTCAAGAAGATCACCGGAGGGTGAATGCGGCGTGAGGGTGAGATACGGCCGGAGGGTCCGGTGCGGGGCAAGCGTTCGATCGCGCGTGAGAGTGGGCTGCAACCCGAGATCGTCAAGCTCGCGCGGCTGCTTCACCGCGACCCCGAGCAGCTCTCGTATCTCGAGCAGGTGCCGCCGGGGGACCTGGGGCTGCTCAGGGAACAGGTCACCGAAGCGCTGTTCAACGCACATGACGGGACCCTGCGGCGGCTCGCCGCCGCCAGCCGGCTGTTGCCCGCCGGGCTCGTCGCGAGCCTCGGCCAGGGCACCTTCGGCCCGATGCTGTCCGCGCGGATCGCCGGGCTGCTCGAGGCCGACAGGGCGGTCGAGATCGCCGCGAAGATGCCGACCGCGTTCCTGGCGGATGTCGCGGTCGAGCTCGACCCGCGCAGAGCGAGCGCGGTGATCGCCGGGATCCCGCCTGAGCGGATCTTCGAGATCACGGCCGAGCTGGAGCGACGGGGGGAGTACGTCACGATGGGCCGGTTTGTCGGACATCTCAGCGACGCGGCGCTCCATGCAGCGCTCGAGGCACTCGATGACGAGGCGTTCTCGAAGACGATGTTCGTGATCGAGGAGCCCGTCGACGATGGGGTTCGGCGCGTGCTCGCTAAGCGCCTGCGCCAGCACTAGCGCCGGACGCAGCCTCGAGCTCGGCGCGAGCCGCGACCCCGATCAACTCACCCTCCGGGGTGGTCACGATCGCCCACCGCAAATCGCGCTCCGCGAGGTCCGCGGCGATCCCTGCCGCTGTCTTGTGCGGCCGCACCGTCGACGGCCCCGGCTCCATCACCTGATCTGCCCGCAGCTCCGGGTCGCAGTCGAGCATGCTCGACCGCAACCTGCCAAGCAGCACCCCGCCCGAGCTCGTGACGAGCGCGAACGGGTAGGGAGAGCTCGCTACGCGCTCGCGCAGCGGCCCGACCGGGTCGTCGAGGGCGCAGGTGACCACGTCGTCGCGCGCGTGCTCCGCCACGGTTGGCTCGTCGGTCCGCTCGCCCTCGATCGGGCGCCGGTGTGAGAGCCAGTCGACCTTGCCGGCGACATAGTCGTATACCTCGGTGAAGCCGAGCGTCTCGAGCCGGCACGCGGCCCGCGGACTGAGGTCTCAGAGCGAGTCCCAGCAGTACACGACGACCGCCCGTCCGCGGTCGAGCGCCTCCGCGCTCTCGGCGCTGAGCTCTTTCAGCGGCAGGCTGATCGCGCCGGGCAGGTGACCTTCGTCGTACTCCTCGCGCGGGAGCGTCTCGGCAACCTGTGCTCCGGCGGCGAGCAGCCGCTCGAGTTGCGGGAGATCGATCGGCGTCGGCACGCAGGCCAACCTTACGACACGCGGTTACTCGCTTGCCAGCCCTTCCCCGAGCACCAGCGCGACCAGCTGTGCCCGCGTGTGCGACGCGGTCTTGACCATCGCGTTACGGATGTGGCTTCGCACGGTCGCGGGGCTCAGGTTCAGGTCGACCGCGATCTGCGGGGTGCTGCGCCCGAGCGCCACGCGGTGGACGATCTCGCGCTCGCGGGGGGTCAGCCGGGCGGCCGAGGAACTGCGACGTGGCAGCGCGGGACGGGTCGCGGACTGGGCGACTCCCGTCGGTGCCAGCGGGCCGATCAGCTCCTCACCCTCCGGCTCCAGCTGAGCCGAGAGGACGACGAACAGCGCCAGCCACCGCCCGTCGATGTTGGTCGCGTGCGCGGCGAAGTTCACCCGCAGCGGCGCGCCTGACCCCTTGACCAGCCGCTCGCCGTAGAGCTCGCCGGTTCGAACCAGCTGCTCCCACGATGCCTCGCCGATGGCGGGATCCTCATCCGGGATCCCGCTGCCGGCCCGCGTGCCGATGATCTCCTCGCGGGAGAACTGATACAGCTCGACCAGGGCGTCATTGGCGGCCACGTAGCGGCGGTCCTCGTCCACCAGCGCCATCGGGATGTTCGAGCGCTCAAACGCGGACCAGAACGGACCGGGCGCTGAGTCGCTTGAAAGGGGGGACATTGGTTGATGTTGACGGATCGGGATCAGCGGCGAGCGAAGGAGCAGGGTGCACGGGCGGGCGGAAGGGCCGCACCGACGGCTTAGGCGAGCTTAGGGAGGCGGACCCGCGCGCGCATCGGCCGTTTGGATGATCACCTAACGACTGGCTCTCGGTGGTCCGGAGCCCAGTTCGGGTGGTCCGGGACCCAGTGCGGCGGGGCCGCGGATCGGACCGGGTGCCGGCCGGCGCAGAGGAAACCTGTGGCTGGCGCCGAAAACGACGCCGATGAGCCGGAAAGTGGGTGTGTTGAGGGACTTCCGTACGTTCCTGCTGCGCGGGAACGTCGTCGATCTGGCGGTGGCGGTCGTGATCGGCGCCGCCTTTGGCGCGGTCGTGACGGCGCTGGTGCGAGACCTCCTGACGCCGATCATCGCGCTGATCTTCGGCAAGCCGGACTTCTCCCGGCTGTCGTTCACGGTCAACTCGAGCCACTTCCTGTACGGCGATTTCATCAACTTCTTGATCGCCTTCATCGCGATCGCCGCCGCGGTGTTTTTCTTCGTCGTCCAGCCGGTGAACGCGTTGATGCGCCGCCATAAGACCGAGCCGGACGTCGAATCGGAGACGCGCCCGTGCACGGAGTGCCTGAGCGAGATTCCAAAGCAGGCGCGCAGGTGCGCGTTCTGCACCGCGCAGCAGGAGCCCGAAGCGCTGACCACCGCGTAGCGCGCCCGGCCGCTCCCGACATACTTGGCACCCGAGGGAGCTGAGCGTGTCCCACAACCACAACCACGGAGCGCACAGCCCGGCGCCCGCGAGCGCCGACGACCAGGGCAAGCTTTCGATTGCGCTGGCGCTGATCGCCGGCTTCATGGCCTTCGAAGTCGCCTTCGGCGTGCTCGCGAACTCGCTCGCGCTGCTGTCCGACGCGGCGCACATGCTCACCGACGCGGTCGCGGTCGGGCTGTCGATCGTGGCGCTGCGCCTCGCGTCCCGTCCGGCGCAGGGCCAGATGACCTTCGGCTTCAGGCGCGCAGAGATCCTGGCGGCACAGTTCAACGGGGCGACACTGCTGGTGCTGGCGGCGTTGATCGTCTATGAGGGGATCAGACGCCTGATCACGCCGCCGCACGTGACCGCTACCCCGGTGCTCGTCGTCGCGCTGGTAGGGATCGCGGTCAACCTCGGCGCGACCTGGACCCTGAGCCGCGCCAACCGGCAGTCGCTGAACGTCGAAGGGGCGTTCCAGCACATCGCCACCGACCTGGCCGCGTTCATCGCGACGGCCATCGCCGGGGCCGTGATGCTCGCCGGCGGCAGCTTTCGCGCCGACGGCATCGCGTCGCTGGTGGTCGCGGCGATCATGCTCCGCGCCGCCGTTGGCCTGCTGAAGGCCTCCGGCCGGGTTTTCCTCGAGGCCGCGCCCAAGGGCCTTGACGTTCGCGCGATCGGTCACGCGATGGCGTCGTGTCCCGCGGTCTCCGAGGTCCACGATCTGCACGTCTGGGAGGTCAGCTCCGGCTTCCCCGCGCTGTCTGCGCACGTGCTGGTCGGGGAGGCCGTCGATTGCCACGAGGTCCGCCGGTCGCTCGAGCGGCTGCTGGCGGAGCGATTTGAGATCGAGCACACCACGCTCCAGGTCGAGCACGAGGCCAGCGCCTTGATTTCGATCGAGCGGCCCGGCCAGCATCGGCAGGCACAGCGATAGATGGCCCGGGCGGGTCCGGCCGGGCCGGGCGGGTCCGGCCGCCCCCGGGCGGGTCCGGCCGCGATTCAAGTTCGGCCGCTGGGGTGACGATCTCAACGCAACCGGCCGCGTCCCACCTCAGCCAGTTGCATGCCGCGATTGCACAGGCGCAGTTCGCCTAGCGCCTCCCATCCATCCGCCACCACCCGCCGACTGCGACGAGCACTAACGCTCTCCGTCTCGCTCGGGTCGTTGCTGACGATCAGCACCACCGCAGTCGCCATCGCGGCGCCCGCGAAGCCCGGGCGGGCCGCTGACAGCTCCGGCGGAGCAGCGCTCGCGTTCCCCTACGCCGGACCCTCCGGCGGGGCCGCCGTGCGCCGCAGCGCGGACCCCGGCGGATCCAGCCACTCTGGTGGGTCCACTCGCTCCACCTCGCCGCTCTCGCGCACGCTCAAGCTCGGGTCGCGCGGTTCGCAGGTGTCGATCCTCCAGTCGTGGCTCACCAAGGTCGGCATCCCGACGGCGGTCGACGGCAGCTTCGGCGCCGCGACGGAGACGTCGGTCATCGCGTTTCAGCAGGCCGCGCAGCTGAGCCCGGCGGACGGGATCGCCGGGCCGACCACCGAGAGCACGCTGTGGGCGTGGGTGAGAGGACACAAGCTCGTGCCGGTCCCGAGCACGGTCAGCTCCGGCGAGACCGCTGGCTGGGTGTTTCCGCTGCGCCCCTCCTCGCTCGTGCTCGCCCCCTCGAACTGGACCCTCGACCAGGGAGTGGACATCGGCACCGTCGGCAACGCGTGTGGCTCAAGCGTCGTCGAGGTGGCGGTGACCTCCGGAACGATCGTCCAGGAGGGGATCTCCGGGTTCGGGTCCTACGCGCCCGTCCTGAAGGTCGCGAGCGGACCGCTCGCGGGGCGCTACGTCTACTACGGCCACGCCGCCCCCGCACTGGTTCCCGTCGGAGCGCAGGTGACCGCCGGCGAGCCGATCGCGGAGGTGGGCTGCGGCGACGTCGGCTTATCGGACGGGCCCCACCTCGAGATCGGGATCAGCGCTCCGGGCGGCCCGACCTGCTGCCCGGCGCTGGGAGAGACCTCCGGCTTCATGTACCAGATCGTCCGAAGTTTGTACGGAAGCTGAGCGCGTGCCGCCCCAGCGGCGCGTCAATTACCGCTGCGCAGGACGCGATAGGCAGCCGTCCCGGCCGCCGCGCCGACGATCGCGGCAGCGATGAACGAGCCAACCGGTCCTGGTCTGGATCCCGACAGTCGCTTGACCGCCGCCTTGCCGACTGTGCGTGTTGCCTTAGAGGGCATGCGCTGGACCTCCTGCTTCCCTTGTTGGGTCTGGGCTTCCGCTTAGGGGCTACCCGAGCGAGGGTCGCGAAAACCGGAGGGTCGTGACGGCATCGTCAGCCGCCGACCCATTAGCGGACCGCCGACCCATTAGTGGACCGCCGACGGTCCACTAGCGGACCGCCGACGGTCCATTAGCCGCTAATATAAAAGCCCTATGACTGCGTCCTCCCCGTCGAAGCGCCGTGGCAGGCAGCTCGATGAGATCGCGGTAGCGCTGCCGCAGCGCGCCGCCTCGCTGCTGAAGGTGTTCCTGGCCAGAACGACGGTCCCGCTGTCTCGCACCGAGGCGAACGTGCTCGCGGCGCTGGCGGAGCGGCCATGGCGGATCACCGAGCTGGCGGCGCGCGAGCGCATCACCCAGCCCGGCGTGACGCTGCTGGTCAACCGCCTCGAGCAGCGCGGCTGGGCCGAGCGCCACGTCGACGCCTCCGATCGCCGCGTGGTCCTGGTCACGATCACCCCGGAGGGCGAAGAAGTGCTTGCGCGACTGCGCGCCGAGTACCGCGCGCTGCTGCACGAGGAGATGGCCACCCTGCCCGAGGAGGACGTCGGCACGCTTGCCCGCGCGATCGAGATCGTCGACCGGTTGATCGAGCGGCTGGAGGCGCACCAGCGATGAACATCCGCGGCCTGCATTACAAGTGGATCGCCCTCTCCAATACGACGCTGGGGATCCTGATGGCGACGATCAACGCCTCGATCGTGATCATCGCGCTGCCCGACATCTTCCGCGGCATCCACCTCGACCCGCTGGTGCCGGCGAACACGAGCTACCTGCTGTGGATGCTGCTCGGCTTCATGGTGGTGATGGCGGTGCTCGTCGTCAGCCTTGGGCGGATCGGCGACATGTTCGGGCGTGTGCACATGTACAACCTCGGCTTCGCCGTCTTCACCGTCGGCTCGGTCCTGCTGTCGCTGACGTGGATGCACGGCAGCGCCGGGGCGCTCTGGATGATCGGCCTGCGGGTCGTGCAGGGGATCGGCGCG
>Ga0070739_10008935_pt1 | contig 10107 bp, 11 predicted proteins | sample Coa_R1_7_FD_66445 | JGI IMG/M metagenome (GOLD analysis project Ga0070739, IMG submission 66445) | Surface soil microbial communities from Centralia Pennsylvania, which are recovering from an underground coalmine fire - Coalmine... | ecosystem: Environmental > Terrestrial > Soil > Unclassified ...
AAATGTCACCGATCCAGCGGGATGCTCTGATGTTCTCTGGGCGCCATCAACTACTGCGGTGAGAGTGAGCGGCGTACCCACTCGGGCGACGGTTGCAGAAGCGCTCACCGTGGTGCTGCTCGGCCGTCTGGCAATCAATATCTCCGCGCTACCGGGAGCCAGCGATACCGAGGAGCCGGTCACCAGGGTGCCTTCCGGGTCTGTGTACTGGGACCGAGCCACCGGCAACACCATGGCCGATGATTGCGAAGGGTTTACCGCCACTATGCCTCCAGCGTATGAGCGTGCGTATCCTGGCCCTAGCTTGGTCATTGCGCCATTGGGTGATCCCAGGGCGCTGGCCGCTAACTCTTCCTGCTGCACCAATACGCCTTTCCCATACTGCCCGGCACTGCCGCCAATACCGCCAAAGTAGAAATATGTCCGGGGTGCCTTGAACAAAAGATAGTTCCCGAGAGACCACAAAAGGTTGTTGCGTGCCTCAGCCGCAAACGGCGATGGCTTCCAATTCGTGCAGGAAACAATGGATGCCGGGCATTGGTACGAGGTCATACCCGCAGTGAGCTCGTAGTCATGGCCTGTGGCATCCTTGTAATAAAACTCGTTGACGAAAACGATGCCCTTGCCTTTACGCTCAAGGCTCAAATAGGCGTTCTTGCGTGCCTCCCAGCATGACGTGGTCTTGCTGGCCGGGTCACCATAAGCCCCCTCGTCCAACGCCAAGTCGGCCTGCCCGAGTGAGGGGATGTAATGGTCTGTGTCGTAAGCAAAGAAGTTCTGAGCACAGTCGAATCCCTGATTCACAGTGAAGTCAAAGTTGCCTCTGTGCAAGAAGGCAGCCAGCTCTTGCCGCATGGCCGCCATGGCCCGGATTTGCGCGTTTGTCCACTGAACATCCGCGCGTCTTCCCGTGTAGAGCGAGCGCCAGATCGAGCCGCTTGAATCCACGATCCCGACGGCGAGCGAGCTATTGGCGACCAGCCCGTTGTCCCACGCGACGCCCGTATACAGTGGGTTTTGAAGGAATGCTCCGAGAGATCCATCAATCATATATTTGCGCAGCGCGGGATTAGTGAAATCCAGAGCAGGATCGGTGTCGCACCGTCCGCCGCTACACCATTTAGCGGCCGCGTTATCCACAGCCAACGTAAGAATCGGGTTGCAGTCCACGGAGTTGGGCACAAGGTAATCCGTCCGCCTGCAAAGGACGACGCGCAAAGAGCAACCACTCCGGATGATTCAACGCGAGCCAGCGAAAGTCCGTTAGTCCTTGGTCGGCTTTGCCGCCCCCCCGCGACCATGGCCAATAAACGTCGCTGATTGGCTCCTTCACCTCACCGCTCCAGGAGTACCCAACGTGGATTGATGTCGCTGCCACCTGAGCCTTTGCGCCGCCTGGCAAGTTGTCCCAACCAAAAACCAGGCCGTAGTCGACAGTTGGCGTTGCGGGTATGGCTCGCGAAGAAGTAACGGCTAGGGCGCTGGAGGTGATGGCGAGTCGGTTAGGCGCCTGGCCGCCACCCAGCGCGGCCATCCCGGCGATGATCCCCAGGCCGGCGGCAGTACTCAGAACCCGTGTAAAGATGACACTGACCTCCAAGTTGAGCCGACATCACCTCCTTGTCGATCAGACTAGACGCCGGGCTGAACCGAGGCCGACGCGCGACAGGCCTGTCGAACTTTGGCCACAATCGGACCTTGTTTATGACCGCCCATGCGGCACTTGCCGGGGAGTAGGGGGTTGCCCTCTACTGGGGGCCCCAAGACGGATTACTGTCGCGGCCTGTAACGGCCAGGCATCGAGTCAGAGCTGGTGGTATCGCTTGGCTTAGGGGCCGATAACCTGGCATTTGATGCGCATGCGAGGAGTTGCCACTAGCCGGCGCACTGCTGGCCAGAGCGGCGTAAGCACGACTGAGTACGTAGTTGCCGTGGCGCTGATCGCGGTAGTGGTAATGGCTGCCCTGAGTTGGCTCGGAAAGCTTGACAAGAGCGCGTTCTGTCAGGTTTCTGGTGGACTGCAGCAGGGCGTTGGGTGCAGCGTTACCGGATGGGGCTCTGATAAGTACGGCCAACTCGGCAACGGCAGCTACACCTGGCCGGCAGATACGCCCTACTATGGGCCAACGACAGCCAATGGATTGAGCGTCGTGATGTCATCCATGTCGGTGGGTTATTACCACGTCATGGCGCTCTCCACGGAGGGTTCAATATGGGGCTGGGGCGAGGATACCTCCGGAGAGCTTGGTAACGGCACGACCGGCACTTTCACGCAACCGGTCCAGGCGACGGCCTTTGCAAGCTCCCTCTCAGGGGCAGGAGAGAAGGCCAAGGCTGTCTACGCCGGCAATCAGTACAGTCTAGTTCTGGCCAACGACGGAACAGTTTGGGCGGCTGGGATCGACACGGAGTGCGACATTGGTAACGGCGCCACGTGCGGCTCCGGGACGGTCACGACGCCGTATCACCTAACCACCGCATCCTTCGGAAACAACCCCGTCACCTCGCTAGATGCGGGGTATTCCACGGTACTGGCGGTTACTTCGTCCGGAGCCGTATATGGATGGGGGAATAACCAACAGTGCGAGGTCGACAGCACTTGCGCCGGGAGTTCTTGCTTCCCGGGGGCCTATTGTGTGCAATCCCCCGAACTGATAGCGGGTTTGCCCAGTAACATGGTCGGGGTTGGGGGAAACGTCTATGACAGCATGGCGATCACCTCGGATGGCCACGTGTACGGCTGGGGCGCGAACGGCCAAGGCGAGTTGTGCCTGGGGGCCACGGGGTCGCGAGCACACGCAACTCTAACCAACCTCAGCAACGTCACGAGTTTGGCCACCCATGGAGACATCTTCACCATTGCGCTAAAGCGTGACGGCACTGTTGTCTCCTGTGGCGACAACAGTACTTACGAGCTCGGTAACGGCAGCACTCAGAATCTCCTGGATGGAAGCATTCAGAACGTCAGCGGACTCAGCGGCATTACCGCAGTCGAGGCCAACATCTACGGCGGAGTTGCCCTAAAGACCGACGGGACAGTTTGGGCATGGGGGCAAGACACCCAGGGACAGTTGGGAGACGCAGGAGGGGCCAATTCGGATGTGCCGGTCAAGATTCCCGGCGTTACACACGCGGTAGCCGTTGGTAGCGGCTACTACTTCAACGGGGACCTTAATGCCGGCGTATCGGCCTCCGCGTGAGAGGGACGGCAGCAGGTGTCCGGAGGCCCACCCGTGAGATTGTTACGAGTAGGTGACCATAGTTCTGTCTCGGTACGATTTGATACTGCCAACGCGACAATGCCGCGGTCTCTCCGCGGCTGGGGCACCAAAGCCATGGCCTTGCTGTTATGGCGAGTCACCACGCACCCCCTAGGAGGAGCGGGCCCATCAGTGTAATGGTGGCTGTCGACCTGGGTATCATCGCCAGTGCTGTCTTGCGCAGCGCAAGATGTCGAGTTCGCTCTCGTCGTCTTCCTCTCAGGATCTCAAAGCACCCATTATGAGACACATACGAGGACGGAGATGAGCTGTGCTTGCGCGCGAAGGACAGGACTACATGGGCTCGGGGCGTTTAGTTTTGGCCAGGCAATTGCAAAACAATTGCCAAACTTGCTACAAAGTGCGCCAGCAAGCACCAAGGCTTATCGCTCCTTTGAAATGAAGCTCTGCTTCGCATATTGCCCTCCGCGTTGTTGGGTTGCGACTCTCTGAGCCATAAATGGCATGCAAGAGGTCGGGGGTTCGATCCCCCCAGGCTCCACCAAGCGCCATTTTTGAGTTCAGGCGGACTTCTTGCCTGGTTTGGCAAGAGTTCTGCTTAAAAAGCGGAAAAGTGCAGGCAATATGCGCTGGCAAGCGCTGCATCAGAGAGCGTTACGCCAAATGGTGCTCCGACGACTACTGGTCAGGAGGTACCCACCATGGCGCGTTTGTCCCTTGTGTCCACACCTCGGAAGCCGGAGCTTCCAAACCTCGTCGAGGACTACCTACGGTCCGCGGAGGCGAGAGGCCTGGCGCCGAGCACCGTCGACAACAGCTACGGCTACCCGCTTCGACGGATATTTCTGCCTTGGTGCGCCGAGGAAGGTATCGATTCCATCGAGGGACTCGACGCCAAGGCCGTCGATTCCTTCTCGGCGTATCTCCTCCGGTTTGATGGTAAGAATGGCCGGTTATCACGCCACAGCGTCCACGCCTACGCCAGGGCAGTGCGGACCTTCCTACTGTGGTGCCAGCGCAATGGAGAAGCCGTCGCGGCGGCGCCGCAGTTGCCGCGGCTGCCCAGGAAGGTGCTCGATGTGCTCACCTGGGAGGAGATCGAGGCCATCGAGCGGGCGGCGCCATCGGAGCGGGACAAGCTGATCGTTCGGGTCTTGGCCGATGGAGGTCTGCGAGCCACCGAGGTCTGCTCTCTGCGGCTGGAGGACCTGATCCGGCGAGGTCGCAGTACGTTCCTACGCGTGAGGGGCAAAGGAGCGCGGGAACGGCTGGTTCCAGTCGTGCCCACGCTGTTTCGTCGACTCGAGCGGTACGTCTCCCACTACCGGCCGGCAGATATCTGCGACGACCACCTCTTCGTCTCTTTGTACAAGGGCCACTCGGGAGAACACGAGATGATGACGAGAAGTGGCGTCCTGCAGTTGGTTCGCGGGGCGACGCGGCGCGCTGGGATCAAGAAGCGTGTGTACACCCATCTGTTTCGACACAGCTTTTTCACCAACGGTCTGCGCGGTGGCATGAATAGCCTGGTCTTGGCACAGGTTGGCGGGCACTCATCACTCCGAATGCTGCAGGAGGTATACAGCCACCTGGACGTAGATGATGCCTATGAACAGCTAACTCGGATGTTGACGGCGCGCAAGGCTGGCAACTAACCGACCAACGGAATGAGAGTGTCGATGGTGTGCTGTTGAGCCAAGGCGATGGCGATCCGCCGCAGACTCCGTGGTGCGACAGGTTTGCCTGACATGGCCGCGGTCACGGTCGGGCGACTTAGGCCTGCGGCAGACGCCAAATCGGCCTGGCTCCAGCCGCGGCGCGCCAACTCCAGCTTCAGCCGTTCGGAATTCAGCGGAACGCCCACATGTCCTCCTTGCTTTGAGGTCGATCAGAGCTGCACCCTTCAGGTAGTCGCCTGTGAGACGGCGTGGACATCAAACCGAGGAACCCGGGCAAACACCGCGGTCGCCTCGTCGGGCCGTTGGGGGGAAGGGTGGGACGACGTACTAGAACATCTCCTTCCCCTCGGAGGGTCCATCAGGGCTTGAGTTGGTCGTGAAGTCGACGGGATCTGCCAAGAATCGAAGCACAGCATCGAGGCTTCGTAGAAGCCTCTGATGCGCCTCCTCGCCGAATTCATAGCCGATGTGGATCGCGTATCCGTGGTACGCGGGCACAACATCGATTTCCGTGATGTGCAGGTTGTCTGGGGGTCTATCGGCGATCCCGTTAGCGATCACTTCAGCCGTGAATCTGTTGAGAGGTTGCGATTCTTGTTCCACATCCCGTAGTCGGTTTGAGGCACCGAGGTATATCAACGGTAAGGCAAAGTCATGATCAATCGGCAACTCATGGCCGTCACGCCGAGTTTCTTTCCAATCGCCCTTTCTCACACCCTCTTCTGTTGTGCTATCGCCGGATCAATCCTGCCGCTCCAGTCGGAGGCGCGACAAGCCTGAAATGCACGTGCCCTGACAGGCACGGGCTTGCGCAACTCGACTGTGCCGGCATCGGTCGCTCCGTCGATAACCCACAAGATGGAGAGATGTAGATGCGTAATGACTATTGGGCGAAACAGCGGCGGTCAGGTTCCGACTTCAACTATCGCCCTCGGCCCAGCTTTCGGCTGACAGGCAACGATATCGTCGCGGTCTTGGAGCTACTTGTCTGCCTTGTCCTGACAGTGCAAGGCCACGTGGAGGCCGCACTCATTTTCGGGTGTCTCGAGAGATCGCGTCGACGCTTTCGTTAAGGGCAACGGTTGCTGGAGTTGCGAGCGTGGTCGTGGCCTGGCAGGTTTGTTCAGGTCACGGCCGCTTTCGGGAGGGCGGGGACGTCCGGCCCAGAATTACCAGGAACGCCACGACGATTGCCATTCCGCCCAAGATCGTGAATGGTACCACCGCGAATCGGACAAGCCTGTCGAGTACTCCGGGGTGAGCAGGCGTTACACGGGTGTAGGTATCAGAGCCGGCGTTGCCACAGTCTATGGAGAGCGTGGCTCCCGACAGGCTGTACGAGCAATCAACTGAGTGGCCCTTTGCTGAGAGAACGAGTCGGGAGTTGCCTGTCATACTCCAATAGGCGGATCGGGTGGCGTTATGCCCGGTACACGAGAAGCTACCGGATTCGAAGAACTGACAGGTCTGGAATGTCTTCGGCACCTTCTTGCCATTAATCGAGGACGCTACCCACGTGCCGACGATGCTTGAATGCGACGGAGTCGGTGTCGGAGCGTATGTTGGCACTGGCGTTGATGTGGCTGACCGAGTTGGCCCTGGTGTGGGTGTCGAAGGGCCGAGGGTTCCCGTTGGGGTTAGTGTTGTCTTGCCGGTAGGCGTCCGGATGAGGGTGCTCGTAGCGGTTGGACTGGGCGTGAACGTCCGAGTGGGCGATGGACTCGGCGCCGTTACGCGGCGGTATTTTTGAGTGCCCTGACTGGCGCCGCACCGTGTTGTGAGGGTCGTAAGAGTCACCGAATAACTGCACTTAAACGTGGCCCCGTAGGCAGTGATTCGGATATGTGTCGCATCAATGATGCTCCACGTGCCTGGGGGAGCTTTCTGAACTGCGTGACCTGTGCAGTGGTAGCGGTGATTCGCAAAATATTGGCAGGTGTCGGCGCCTCGCGGCACGGGGTAGCCATCGGCGGACACTTCTCTCCACTTGCCGACGAGCTGCTGAGCAGAGCCGGCGGATGAAGACGACGCGGAGGCCAGACCTATGTTTTGGCGAGCAACAACTAGGAGGGCGCTAGATCCCCAAAACGGCAGGACGGCGGTCACGAAGAGGCCCTGCGCGAGATGCGCGACCTGGCGGCGGCATCCGAAGGGAGCCATGCTCCAGTTTGGCTCAGGCTTGCGGGTCTAGAGGCCCATGTCGGCATCCCAGCTCTGAATCTCGGGAGACCCTTCGTAGAAATCAACAGGCTCCGTGAGGAATCGGTCGACATCCTCAAGGGTTCGCAGAATCCGTCGGTGTACGTCGCCCATCGTTTCGTAGGCAACCTTGATGACGTATCCGCGCCTAACCTTCGCGACGCGAATGTCCATGATTCTGAGGAAGTCGCTATCAGACTCCGCTACTTCGTCAGCGCTGCTCTCCGCCGTAGCCTTGTCGAGACCGGGCAATAAGTGATCCATGTACTGTAGTCGCACCAGGTGGGCGCTACATAGCAGAACGCTTGGTGGCCATCGGACAGTCTTAGCTGTCGAGTTTGGCTGTCGAGTTTGGCTGTCGAGTTTGGCAGCGCATTGGCAGCGCAGGCCAATTTCGGAGACTCTTTCTTAGCCAGATTTGGCTGAAACATTGGTGAGGGCGCTGGGATTCGAACCCAGGACCGACGGATTAAAAGTCCGTTGCTCTACCACTGAGCTACGCCCCCGCGAGCAGCCGAGCGTCTGACTGAAACCATGACGAGGCTTGACGGCTTATGCGATTGTAGCCGTGGGGCGGCGCGGCGTGGTCCGGATGCGAGCAGGCCGGGCGACCAGGGCGGTAACGGCCCTTGAACCGGCTGGCTGTGGGGTGTGGCCGCCCAGGCCCGAGGATCGACAGACTGAGGAGTGAGCTTCTTCACGACGCGGGAGCTGGCCCATCTCGTGGCCGTGTACGGCTACTGGGCGATCCTGCTCGGCAGCGCCGTAGACAGCTTCGGTCTGCCCGTGCCCGGCGAGATCATGGTGGTGACGGCCGCGGTATATGCGGGCGCCAGTCACCGGCTGGCCGTGCCACTCTTGATCGGCGCGGCCGCGCTGGGAATGATCGGCGGCGATAACCTCAGCTTTGTGCTGGGGCGGGAGGGAGGCTCGCGCCTGGCGGGACGCTTCGGCCATCTGGTGCACTTCGACGAACGGCGGCAGCGGCTGGCTCGCTACCTCTTCCGCCGGCACGGGAAGAAGATGGTGTTCGGCGGCCGCTTCGTGCCCGTCGTCCACGTCTGGACCGCCTTTCTGGCCGGCACAAACTCCATGTCCTGGCACCGCTTCATGCCGCTCAACGCCGTCGCCTGTGTACTTTGGGCGAGCGTGCTGGTGGCGTGCGGCTATGCCTTCGGGGCGGCGGCCGTCCACGTGGGAGGCGTCGTGGCGGCGTTCTCGCCCCTGATCGCCGCCCTCTTTCTGGTCGCCGGCCTGCTTGTGGTGCGGCTGATGGAGAGGCGGTGGCAGCGGGAGGCGGATGCCGAGGAAGAAAAGGGATGATGCGGCGAGCGACGGCACATCTGGCCGATGTCACGCCGCTGCGCGAGTCGGCCGACTTCAGGCGCCTGTGGCTCGGCGGCGCGCTGTCGGGGATGGGAAGCCGGATGAAGGCGGTTGCCGTGGCCGTGCAGATCTACGCGCTGACGCACTCGTCGCTGGCTGTTGGGCTCGAGGGTCTCTTCATTGCGGTCCCATTGATCGCCGTGGGACTGCTGGGCAGCTCGCTCGTCGACGCCGTCGACCGGCGAAGGTTGGTGATCGGCACCGGCTCGGCGCTGGCGATCGTTTCCCTGCTCTTCGCCGCCCAGGCATATCTCAACCTGGGAGTCGCCGGCCTGCTCTACGCGCTGGTCGCGGTTCAGTCGTCTCTGGTGGCGATCGATCAGCCGGCGCGCCGCACCTTCGCGCCCAGGCTCCTGGCGCCGGAGCGGCTGACCTCAGCCTCTGCCCTCAGCTTCCTGTCGTTTCAGGTCAGCATGATCGTGGGACCGCTCTTCGCCGGTGTCCTGATTGCCGCGTCCGGCTACCAGATCGTGTACGCCGTCGACGCCGCGACCTTCCTGACCGCACTCTACCCGGTGTTCCGGCTCCCGCCGATGCCGGTCCTCGGGCGCCACACCTCCGGCGGCTTTGGAGCCGTCCTCGGCGGCCTGAGCTACGTGGTCCACCAGCCGGTTCTGCGCAGCCTCCTGCTGGCCGACCTTAACGGCATGGTCTTCGGGATGCCGTGGGCACTCTTTCCGGCGCTGGCGGCGACCAGGTACGGCGGCGTGCAGACGGTGGGATGGCTGTATGCCGCGCCCGCCTTCGGGGGTCTGCTGGCGGCGGCATTTTCGGGGAGGGTCTCGAGAGTCCGGCGGCAGGGGATGGCCGTGCTGATCTCGATCGGTGTGTGGGGCGCAGCCGTGGCGGCGTTCGGCTTCTCCAGCTCGCTGATGCCGGCCGTCCTGATGCTGGCCATCGCCGGAGGCGCCGACGTCGTCAACGGGGTGTTCAGAACGACGATACTCCAGCTCGCTCCGCCGGACGCGCTCCGTGGGAGGGTGAACGCCGTGGGCTACGTCGTCGGCGCCGGTGGGCCACAGGTTGGAAACATCGAGGCCGGCATCGTGGCCTCATTGACCTCAGCCGTGATCAGCGCCATCAGTGGCGGCGTGGCATGCGTGATCGGCGTCGGCATCATTGCCGTCACGATGCCGGCTCTCGGGCGCTACCGGCCCGAGGCGCTCGAGGAGCCACGGGATGTCGTGGCGGCGGCGACTGCTTTGGAAGCGCTGGAGGTCGGAGAGTCGACGGACTGAGACTCGATGTGGGCCGGCAGACCAAGATCTTGTACAGGCTTGAGCTGCGATCTACAGCAGTGACGACCTGTCACTCAGGACAGAGTGGGAGCGGTGAGACTTCACGGTTCCGCAGTCGACATCCCAATCGATCGTCGAGGAAGAGGTCCACCACTGGGTCATTACCACTGAGCCGCCTCCGGTGAATGGCGTCAGGGCGCAGTTCGCCGTCGCCTGGGCGTAGGTGCTCGCTCCCGGAACCCATTCCGGGAGGTCGTACAGCGAGCTTGCGGGGCTGATCGTGCCGGCGATGACATGCCACTGATAGGCGGTCGAGTAGAGGCCGACCTTCACGCCCAGCTGCTGGAAGTACGCCACCATGCCCTCGAGATCGGCGGCGTTGCG
>Ga0070739_10008939_pt1 | contig 10106 bp, 7 predicted proteins | sample Coa_R1_7_FD_66445 | JGI IMG/M metagenome (GOLD analysis project Ga0070739, IMG submission 66445) | Surface soil microbial communities from Centralia Pennsylvania, which are recovering from an underground coalmine fire - Coalmine... | ecosystem: Environmental > Terrestrial > Soil > Unclassified ...
TGGTGCGGCAGCTGGGGGTGCTGAAGACGCCGACCGGCCTGACCGCCGTTGCGGTGGCTACAGAGCCGGCAACGGGATCGTTCGACGACGGCATGCAAGAACTCACCGAAGTAAGCAAGTGGTTGACTTCCCATATGGCGGAATTGCCCACCGGACAATGCGATCACTAGAAACCACCACCGCGGTAACGCCCTGTCGAACAGGCGATTTCAGCTCTAGCTAGCGGAACCTGTCCACGCGTACGAATCAGAACGGATGGACGGTGGTATCGCTGCCGATGAGCATGCCGTGTCCAGTGCCGGCGTTCGTGAAGCGAATGCCGTCGCCGCGCGCCACGACCGTCCAGCCCTGGATGTGATACGTCTGGCCGGGGACGAGGGTGTCGAGAGGAGCATGGTTGTCGCCGATGCCGATGTTCGCACTTCGGTAGCTGAACTTCCCTGACGCAGTGACGAAGGCCTGATCGTCGCCCGCCGGGGCGCCGACGAAACTCCCCTGGCAGATCACATTGGGGCCGATCCCCGGATCTGCATCATCAGAGCCGATCTCACAGAGCATCGTTGGGGTGCGAGTGTTCACCTTCGTGTCGTGTCCTGGCGTGGGATCTGCACTTGCCAGTGGTGCAAGAGTCAGCGCGGCGATGCCCAGCCCTGCTAGTGCAATTCTCCTCATCTCGGTCCTTCCTCAGAGCAGTCTGACACCTTCCTGGGGCCGCCGGACAGGTTCGGGCTTTTTCCATTGCGATGGCGAGCGTGGTCTTCCACATGCTGATTCCTGTTGTATGAGTCATGTCAGAACGAGTTAAAGTTCTGGGGGGCGACGGCCATTCCGTGACCGGTCGTGTCGTTGATGAATCGCGCCCAACCGCCACTAACCACGATCGTCCAGCCGTTGGCGTGATAAGACTCGCCGTTGGCGAGCTGCTGTGTATCGGGAGACGATCCGATGTCACCAGGATTGTGATTGACCATGCCCGCGGTGTTGATGGCAACCTCGGGCGCGGGATCGGTACACGTATAAGCGTTGGTTATGACCTGTCCCGGCACACACGTCTGGCACGTGACCTGTTGCACCGTAACTTGACAGCTCGTCCCCCACGAAGTCTTGAAGTACAACGACGCCGGAATTGGCCCCAAAGACGTTGTGAGCGACGGGCTTCGCTCTGAAGCCAGCGCCGGTTGCGCAGTTCGTGGCTGCGATCGGCTCGACTGCTGCACCAGAAGGTAGCCGGCGAGGACCACCACACCAGCCAGGACCGCGAGGGCCACGCAAAGCGCGGCGGTCACCGCCCTACGGTGCCGGGGTTGCGGGCTCGTCGAGATCGGCTGAACGAGCGGGTGATCAGCCGGTCGCGGTATCTCAGGAATACCTTTGTGCCATTGCTGGCCATCCCAATTCATCTGGCCTTGCTTGCCGCTGGAATCCGGGTACCAGTCGCCGTCCCTTGATTGAGTCATCGTCTTCTTCCCCTGAAGGAAAATGCCGCAGATCTGTCACTGGTACCGATTGGTGAAGTCATGCCAACGTTGACGGAAACGCCTTGGAGGATCCTTGGGCCCGACATCATGGATCAACCCGAGCCGGGCTATCACTACCTTGCGGGGCAATGCTTTGCCCGTTGACGGTGGCAGTGATGTGCGCGGGCCTGTTGGGATCGGCATGCGCGTGTCAGGGCAACGCCAGCCGCGACTACCGCAGCGGCGGTCATTGATCTGTTTGCGGGTGTTACTTTCTCATCGCTGCTGATTGCCCGGGGCGCCCTGGAGGTACGGATACTGCGCGGGGTCGTACGCTCCAGGTTGACCACACTCCCACGGGATCAGCATTGCCTGATACGGGGTAGGTGGAGGCTGGCCGGGCGGCGGGTAAAGCGGAGCCAGGCAGGCTGCGCACGCCTGCCTGACTTCCTCGGCATTCTGGGGGGTCGCATTCTGGCTGCATGGCCCGGCGGGTTGCCTGGGAGCCAGACCGGGCGTTGCCTGCGCGGGTGGAGCAATGGCGAGGGCCAAAGTCCCAGCCACTACGGCGATCCTCGTTCCCACCGCCATCCTGGGCCGTTGGGGAGGGCGGCCGCAGCGGCGAAGCCTTTTCTTCATCATTTCTCCGTCTCGGGGATTCTGCGCGATAAGCGTGTTTGTGTAACGTTGCTCGGTACGAGGGAGCATATGCCTTTATGAGCATGACCACCTTGGATCCGGCAAGCAATACAGTCATCCTGCAAAGGGTCGGATCTTTGGTTGGCGCGTCAGCTTCCGGTCAACTCGTTGCGTTCATCGACCAAGTCCGATAGAGCGGCCTGGCGTCTCGGGTCCAGGGTGCTGTGCATTGTCGCTTCCGGTTGAACTCTGAGCAGTTTCTTCCGGTCGAAAATTGAGCAGGGGTTTCCGCTCATGCGTTAGAAAGCCCCGCAACGGCCAATCCGTTGAGAATCCTCCAAGGCGTCCGCCGCACCCTAATCAGACCAACGGCAGACCGACGTCTGCCCGCCCCGATTGCCTCTGGCAACGAGATTAGGAACGAGACGATGAGGAAAGCAATGATCGCAGCGGTGGCCGCCGTTGCCATTGCATGCGCAATTGCGCTATCGATGCTCGCCGTGCCGCAAGCGAACGCCGCAACCAACGCCGATTGGACTTGGCCTGGAATGCAGTACGACATCTACAAGAACGGTTCGTGGTACAACTGCAGCGTGGGGTTCCCTGCCTGGAATAGCGCAGGCACACGGTATTTCATCTCCGCTGGGCACTGTTTCCGCAGTGAGTCAGGTACCCATTACCAGCAACCTGGCGGGGCTGAGGTCGAGATCTACAGTCCGTCAAACCATTACACCGCCGTAGGCTTTGAACGCACGTATACGGTCCCCAGTGGAGGCATGTATGACGACGTGTCGTTGGTCGAGATGTTTCCCGGCCAAAAGCTGTATGGCAATGGCTGGCAACATATTCCAGACAATCCCGTAGCTGGAGCTGTAGGTGATGAGGCCTGCCTGGTGGGTGATCGGCACGACACATCAAACTGCGGAGCGGTGACAGCTACGGGGGTACGGCAGACCGTGACCGGCTATCCGTGGATGGAAGATGTCACCACCGCGTCGTACTGTGCGCACCCGGGTGACAGCGGCGGGGCGGTCTACAACAGCCGCGGAGCTCTTGGTATCGAGGTCACTGGAGTGACCGCGGACAACGACCCGGGTACGCAAGGGCCCTGCAGGAGCTCATTCATCCCCATCGCGCGGGTATTAGAAGTTCTACGCGTAGAAAACCCCTCGCTGACTATCTAGTCTTGCGCTTCTGTAGTTGTTTCCCTAACGAGTATGATCAGCCCGGTCGAGTTCGAAACCAACGAACTCGGACGGCGTCCATGTCACCGAGTGTTGGGCGCGGCGACGGCTAGCGGCGAGGCGATGATGGCGGCCTTTGTCAATGTGCCGGGCGGGCAGCCCGGCGAGCCGCTGAGCTACCTCGTCGTCGACGAGGCCGGCTCAAAACGCAACGTGCCGATTTTCGATCAACTGTTTGTCGGTAGGGAATGCGCGGGAATCAGCGAACAACGCAGGTTACTGATCGATGATCCCGAGATCTCCCGCACCCACCTCGAGATCCGGCTCGATGCCGAAACCGACCAGGCTTTCCTGATCGACACCAGCAGTAACGGCACGCTGCTCAACGGAGTGCGGTTAGAACGCGCGGTTCTGCTGCCGATCCGCCCCGGTGACGAAATTCGGATCGGCGATGTGGCACTTACCTTCTGCTCGCAGCGGTTCACCGCCGTCCCCGCGAAAGTTGCGCAGCGCACGCGGGCCCGGTTCAGCCAGGCGGCCATGGTGATGGTGGTCGGAGACATCGTCAATTACTCGACGATCTCTCAGGTGACAGACGAGGGGGTCATAGCGCACAGCTTGCATAGGCTGTGGGATCAGCTCGGCGGTGTTCTGCAGGCCCACCACGGCACGCTTGCCCACTACGCCGGCGATGCGCTGTTCGCGGTCTGGGAGCTAGGTAGGTTCCCGAATGCGGCCGAGCTGGCGATCGACTTCGCGCTGGCCGCCAATCAATGTGTCGAGCAGCTCGGACCCGAGCTACCGTTGCGCGGCCCGGACGGCTCGCCGATCCACATGGGCTGGGGGGTGGTGCGCGGTATGGCCGCATTAGCCGCGATGACCAGATCAGCCGATGCGGTGATCGGCGATGCGACCAACCTGGCATTCCGGTTATCGGGGATTGCCGGTCGCGAAGGACGGGCAGCGGTGATGGCGACCAGCGGCGTGCACCGTGCAGCTGCTGAGCAGTTCAGTTGGGGTACAGGCGAATCCGTCGAAATCAAGGGCCGAAGCGGGACGGAGACCGTGTATCCGGTCATCGCGCGCAGAACGTCCGAGACGCCTTATCCAGCGGAACCGACGGCGCCGCAAGACATCGCTCGGCCCTAGCGCTGCGCCACCTCCATAATTCGCGGCAAGGCTTCGCGGGTTGCGATCCGGCCGGCCTCGCGGGCGACGTCGATTTGGTGACTCGAGGAATCCGACGCCGCCGGTGTCGGGATGGATAGCAACGTCGACTCGCGCGAGCATCTCGGACGACGCCATCGCGCTACCGATAGTCATCGTCCGCATGAGCGTGTCGACGATGCTCGGGACCCGCGGGGCGCATGGCTTTTCCGTCGCTGCGGCCGCGCGTGCATCGTTACCGCTGCCGATGCTGACCGCAATCAATGGGCCCTCCTCGCCCGCCAGCGTGCCCACGGGCAGGTTGTCCAGCACGCCACCGTCGACGTGCAAAGTGCCGTCGTAGATGATCGGCGCGTACAGACCCGGCACCCGCAAGGAACAGCCGATGACCTCGGCGAGCGGTCCTCGGCGATGCACGACAGTCCGTCGGGCCAGCAGATCGACGCTGACACAGCGGAATTCCTTGGGCAGCTCCTCCACCAGCCGCCCGTCACGAGCGCCGTATAGGGCGGCCAGCGTACGGCGCCCGCTGATAAGCCCCTTGCTCGGCAGGGTGTAGTCGCTGGTCGGGTTGCTGCGGATGAAGTACCCGTAGATGTTCGCGTCGACCGCAGCCGCATCCTTACCGGTGGCTGCGAATCCCGCGATGATCGCTCCCATACTGGTGCCGGCGAATCGGTCGACCACCACACTGGCAGCCTCCAGCTCCTCTAGGACGCCAAGATGGGCGAACACCCGCGCGGCACCACCGCTGAGAACCAGCCCGATCGAGCGGCCCGCGATGCGCGCGGCGAGCGGACGCAAATCAGCGGTCCCGTGTGCGGACGGACAATATGCAGCGACCGCGGTGTTATCAATTCCTCCCACGCGCGCCGGTCGTCCCGGCTTGCAGGCGGTTCTGTCAGCACGAGGTCGGCATTGACTGCTCGCGCAGGCAGCGCTTCGGATGGGGGCGCCGGATCACCTGCCACAACACGACACGGTCGGCCGACCGCAAGCAGAACTCCCGCCAGTCGGCATCATCGGTGCCCGCGTGCAGCACAACTTTGTCCGCAGCCCGCTCGGCTCGTTCCAACCCGTCGCGGTCGACGCGGCCGGGTTCACTACCCGTAGCCGTGCCGACAACGCCGTGATTAGTCCGGTGGCCACCATCGATGCGAGCGCGTTGGCGTCGACGCCGACGACGGCGACAACCACCGCAGGTGATGGCGGGCGCCGTACTGTGGGCGGCTGATTCTGGTGCAACCGCCTGGCCAGCACCCGAACCAGTGCCGCGAAAACGCCGGCGTCGGCAATCTTCTCGAATTCACCCTTGGTGAGCCGAATGAGCGTCGAATCGCGCACGGCAAGAACTGACGCGGAGCGGGGCGCATCGATCAGTATTCCGAGCTCGCCGAGGACTTCGCCGCGGCCCAATTCCCTGAGTACCATGTCATTTTGGAGTACCTGAAGGCGGCCGCTTCGCAGTACGTAGAGAGAATCGGACGGGTCGCGCGCGTGGAAGAGGTACGAGCCCGCCTCCAGCTCAACCTGTTCTGCGTGGTCTCGCAGCTCCGTTAGTGCGGCCGGGTCAAGCCCCCGAAACAGCGGCAGAGCTCCGAGCGGATCGGCCTCGCCGTCCACGGCCGGCGGAAGTTCGGCCGGTAGAGACACAATGCCGCGCGTGGACCCCGACGCCGGCGGGTCGACCCTCAGTGGGGACTCGAACTCGTCTGCCGCTGCGTTGAGGTGGCGGGCGCGACCTAGCAGCACGCTGCTGATCGCAACCGCTGCAAAACAGACTGCGGCCAGTACCCAACCCCGCCGCAGCGCCTCTTCGGCGGCGCCGCGAGCCGGCGTCCCGATCACCACCACCAGCAACACGCTACCGATCACCGCGCCGAGCTGGCGGGTGCTGCTGACGACCGCAGACGCGGTGGCGTAACTGCCCCCAGCTCAGCCAGAGCGGCGCTGCCCAACATTGGCAGCGTCGCACCCACTCCTACGCCCTGCAGCAGTTGGCCGGGTAGCCACTCTGTGAGGAAATGTGGTTTGGGCCCGCCGCTCGGTTGCGGTTGAGCGTCGGCGTCGCTCGGCTGTCACCGCCGATACGTCATCGGCTTCGGGAGCCGCCAGCTTCCAGCGAATGGTGTTCTCGCCGGGTACTTTGCGCCGCGACAGCATAAGGTGCAGCGATGAGCTCTCATTGTGCTCGTTGTTTGCAACGCATCACCGGCATCGTCGCGATCATCGCGATAGGTACTGCCTGCGGCGGCAAAGGCACCGTCAGTCCCAGCAGTCGCACGACACCCACGACCAGTGCGGCACAACCGACTTCGGGGCAATCCTCGCAACCAGCACCGCCCGCCGGGCCGACAATGGTGCTGCCTTTCAGCGGCCTCGATCGCCCCGCCGGTGTGGCGGTGGACCCCAACGGCGCCGTCTACGTCACCGACAGCGGCAAAAATCGGGTGGTGAAACTATCGGCAAAATCGAACGCGCAGAGCGTGCTGCCGCTCACCCGCCTGAACAACCCTGCTGGTGTGGCTGTCGACAACGGCGGCAACCTCTACGTCACCGACGCCGACAACAACCGCGTGCTATGGGCACACGCTCCGCGGTCCGCCCCGTCTCCGCCATGGCAAGCCACCTCCAGCACCGAGTGGATAGGACCCTTCAGCGGCCTGCGGACACCTCAGGGTGTCGTTATGAAGGCGACCAAAGAGTTCTATGTCGTCGACAGCGGCAACAACAGGGTGCTGCATTGGAAGACCGGTATGAACGCCCCGGAGGTGCTCGCCTTCGCCGGCCTCAACCAACCGGACGGAATCGCGGTGGACGGCAACGACAACGTTTGGATCACCGACACCGGCAACAACCGAGTGCTGCAACTACCGTCACACTCCAACGCCACCCAGACGGTGCTGTCGATCACCGGTCTCAACAACCCACACGGCGTGACAGCGGACCCCGACGGCGTCTACGTCACCGACAGCGGAAACAACCGGGTGCTGAAACTGAAGACGGATCCCGCCACCAAGGTCACCACCCTGTCCACGCTGCCTTTCACCGGTCTCAACAACCCGCGCGGCGTGGCAGCGGACGCCCAAGGCAACGTCTACGTCGTCGACGCCGGCAACAACCGAATCCTGAAGCTGGCAAAGGCTTTCGCGGCGCAGTAAGTCAGCCCTGTTAGGCCAGCGTGACCAGACCTAGTTCATTGGCCCCCGCGAGCAGCGGGTGGTTGGGCAACACCCGCACGGTGTAGCCGACGGCCCCCGCTACCGGCAGCGGGGTCGTCGTCGAGAAAACCTGGCGACCCGCACCTGCACTGCCGGTGTGTGACATCTCGATCGTGACGGGGTCTCGCAGGCTGTCGTCGGCGTCGACCCTCCCCAGCAGCGATTGCACCGTCACCTCGTCGGGACGAAGCCCGGCCAGCTGCACGGTCGCGGTCAACGTCAGCTTCGAGCCCAAGACCGGGGTATCGGGCAAGCCGGTGCTGTCGACGTCGGTGATGCGGATACTCGGCCACGCCTGGAACGCCCGCCGGCGGTAGGCGGCCAGATCACGGGCCGCGTCGAAAGGAGCACCGCCGTCGGCGCCGACGGTGCGGCGCAGTGACTGCGCGGCTGGGGTGTAGTAACGCTCGACATAATCCCGCACCATGCGTGAGGCAAGGACCTTCGGCCCGAGCGATTGCAGCGTGTGCCGAACCATCTCGATCCACCGCGGTGGCACGCCGCGTTCGTCACGCTCGTAGAACTTGGGCGCTACAGATTGCTGCAGCAGGTCGTACAGTGCGCTGGCCTCTAGGTCGTCGCGACGGCTGGTATCAGCTACCCCGTCGGAAGATGGGATGTCCCAACCGTTTTCACCGTCGTACCACTCGTCCCACCAGCCGTCGCGGATGGATACATTCAATCCGCCGTTGAGCGCGCTCTTCATTCCCGAGGTGCCGCATGCCTCAAGGGGTCGCAGCGGATTGTTCAGCCAGACATCGCAGCCCCAGTACAACCGCCTAGCCATCGACATGTCGTAGTCGGGCAGGAACGCAATGCGGTGGCGCACCTCGGGTCGGTCGGCGAACCGCACCACTTGCTGGATCAGTGCCTTGCCGCCGTCGTCGGCCGGGTGGGACTTGCCGGCGACGATCAGCTGGATCGGCCTTTCCTCGTCGAGCAGCAGCCGTTCCAAGCGATCGGGATCGCGCAGCATCAACGTCAGCCGCTTGTACGTCGGCACTCGCCGGGCGAACCCGATGGTGAGGACGTCGGGATCGAATGCCGTCGAGATCCACCCGAGTTGTGCTTCCGACGCACCGCGTTCGAGACATGAACGGCGCAGCCGCAGTCGGACGTCCTCGACAAGCAGTGCCCGCAGTTGCGAGCGGATCGACCACAGCTGCGCGGGATCTACGTGTTGCAGTCGGCGCCACGTCGCGGGCTCGCTCAACGAGTCGGAGCCGGCCAACTCACGGCCCAGCTCCACCCACTGTGGTGCTGCCCAGGTAGGCGCGTGCACCCCGTTGGTGATCGACCCGATCGGCACTTCATCAGGGTCGAACCCGCGCCACAGTCCGTTGAACATGGCGCGACTGACCCGGCCGTGCAACTGCGAGACACCGTTGGCGCGTTGGGCCAGGCGCAGGCCCATGTGGGCCATGTTGAACGTGGCCGGGTCGTCCTCGGCGCCCAACTCGATGACCCGCTCGATGGGCACACCGGGCAGCAGCGCGTGCCCGTCGGGCTTATCGGGGTTGTCGCCGAAGAAGCGGCGCACCATATTCACCGGAAACCGGTCGATGCCGGCGGGCACCGGGGTATGAGTGGTGAACACCGTGCTGGAGCGCACGACGGTGAGCGCGGTATCGAAATCCAACCCCGAATCGGTCATCAGTTCGCGGATACGTTCCACACCGAGGAAACCGGCGTGGCCTTCGTTCATGTGATAGACCTCGGGCGCGGGCAGCCCTTCGATGGCGGTAAAGGCGCGAATCGCTCGCACCCCGCCGATGCCGGCGAGGATTTCTTGTTTGATGCGGTGTTCCTGGTCACCGCCGTAGAGGCGGTCGGTGACGCCGCGCAGCGGATGCTCGTTCTCGGGGACGTCTGAGTCCAGCAGCAACAACGGAACCCGGCCGACCTGCGCAACCCAAATCCGAGCGTGCAGCTGCGCCGCATCGGGCAGCGCAATCTCGACCAGCACGGCATGGCCGCCGTCGTCGGTGAGCAGCCGCAAGGGCAGTCCCTGCGGGTCTAGCGAGGGGTACGTCTCGTGCTGCCAGCCGTCCGCAGTCAGCGACTGCCGGAAATAGCCCGACCGGTAGTACAGGCCCACGGCGATCAGCGGCACACCGAGATCGGACGCCGACTTGAGATGGTCGCCGGCGAGGATGCCAAGGCCACCGGAGTAGTTAGGCAACACCTCGGCGACCCCGAACTCCATCGAGAAGTACGCGATCCCGGTGGGCATAGCGACGCCGTCGCTCTCTTGCTGCTGATACCACAGCGGGCGAGTCAGATAGTCGTTCAAATCCGCTGCGAGCTCGTCGAGCCGCGCGACGAAGCCATCGTCGTCAGCCAACTCGTCGAGCCGGGCCGGACTGACCGCCCCCAGCAACGCCACCGGGTCGCGTCCGCACTGCACCCACAATGTGGGATCGATGGTCGCGAACAAG
>Ga0070739_10008940_pt1 | contig 10106 bp, 5 predicted proteins | sample Coa_R1_7_FD_66445 | JGI IMG/M metagenome (GOLD analysis project Ga0070739, IMG submission 66445) | Surface soil microbial communities from Centralia Pennsylvania, which are recovering from an underground coalmine fire - Coalmine... | ecosystem: Environmental > Terrestrial > Soil > Unclassified ...
TCCCGCAGCAGGCGCTGGCGCTGCTCAACGATGAATTTGTCTGGAAACAGGCGAGAGCGATTTCACAAAAGATCGCCGCCAAGGGAGCCGAGGATTTCGTCAAGGCAGCGTTTGAATGCATCCTGTGCCGAACGCCCACTTCAGAGGAGCGGCAAACTTGCTTGGATTTCTTGAAAGATCAGCAGCCCGCCGATACGGCAGGGCAGCTAGCCGCCGATGCCGCGCGGCAGCGCCTGGTTCACGTGCTTCTGAATCACAACGATTTCATTACCATCCGTTGAGGGTGTCGATTTATGACAATCTCCAGGTGGAATTCGCCGTCCATTCCTTACTTGCCCGCTCGCCGGCATTTTCTGAGCGATGTCGGCTTGGGATTTACCGGCTTGGTCCTGGGAGCGCTCTTGTACAAGGATGGCGTCCTGCGGGCCGGTGCGAATCTAGAGACCGCGCGGACACGGCGCCCGGAAGCCAAAGCCCGGAGCGTTATTTGGCTGTTCATGATGGGTGGGGTTAGTCATCTGGAGTCGTTCGATCCCAAGCCCGCTTTGAACAAGTACGCCGGCAAAAAGATTTCCCAGACACCGTTTGAAGGTGTTCTCAAGCTGCCCGACGTTAACATGAACTTTCGTCGCTTCGATGCCAAGCCTCAGCTCGATACGCGCATCCTGCCGCTGCAAATCGGCTATCGCAAGCGGGGCAAGAGCGGCATCGAGGTCAGCGACTGGTGGCCCCACGTCGGCGATTGCATCGACGATCTCGCTGTCGTTCGCTCGCTCTGGACAACGGACTTCAACCACTCGGCGCAGTTGCAGTTCAACACCGGACGCATCCTTCTGGACGGCCGGGAGCCATCGCTCGGCTCCTGGGTGCATTACGGCCTGGGAACCCTCAATGAAAACCTGCCCAGCTTCGTCGTGCTGGGTCGGCCTCCCAGTGATTTCGGAGGCGGCGTTGCCTCGCACACGGCCAGCTACCTTGGTCCCGAACACGATGGCATACCGCTGGACGTTGATCCGGCGCGGGCCTTGCCCTTCCTTCCCCGCAAGAGCGGCGGCTACCGTGCGGCGCAGCAAAAGGAGCTGGCGCTCTTGCAACGCTTGCACAAGCTCTCGGCGGTGGAATACCCCAACGACCCGAACCTGCGCGCACGCATCAAGTCCTATGAGCTGGCCTTTCGCATGCAAACATCCATGCCCGAGGTCGTGAATCTGGAGAGTGAGACCAGAGAAACCAAGAGCCTTTACGGTCTGGATCGACCGGAAACCTGCCCCTTTGGCAAGCAATGTCTGGTGGCGCGGCGTTTGGTCGAACGCGGCGTGCGCTTCATCCAGGTCTATCATGGCGGCGCTGCCGACAATGATAACGGCCGCTGGGACTCGCACGGGGACATGGGGGAGCACGCCGGTCTGTGCAAGGAAGTGGATCAACCCATCGCCGGCCTGCTCAAGGACCTGAAGCGGCGCGGCTTGCTTGAGAGTACGCTGGTGGTCTGGGCCACGGAGTTTGGCCGCGCTCCCAATGTTGATCTTCGGACTCCCGGCGGCTCAAAAGATCCCAACGCGCGAAAGGGCCGGGATCATCACATTTACGGCTTCTCCGCCTGGCTGGCCGGCGGGGGAGTCAAAGGCGGGGTGGCCCACGGCCGCACCGATGAACTGGGCTTTCATGCCGTGGAAGACCGGCATTATGTGACCGATATTCACGCCACCGTGCTTCACCAACTCGGTCTCGATGCCCGCCAACTGGAGATCCCTGGCCGTCGCAGGCTCGAAATCGACATTGGCAAACCGATATACGAGATCCTTACTTGACGCCCTATCGCGGGTCCGAATTGTGCCTTTCCGAGCCTGAAGCGTAAGCGAAGAGGCTTCGCTTACGCTTCAGGCTCGGATAAAACTCCTTCATTTCCTCTCCTTATCCCATTTATCCAGTAAAGCGAGAAAAGCTGCCTCCGTCCGCAGCAGGGCCAGATCGGGGTCCGTTCGCACCACGACGGGATCGTGGTAATCGAGCGATCTCAGCTCGCGTAACGTCTCCAGCGCTTTGGAGAGGGGGCCTTGCTTCTCGGAGGCTTGGGAAGCGCAGACGGCATAGCAGCGGGCCAGCTGCAAGAGTATCTCAGCGCTGTTGGCCGCCTGCGGCCGCAGCACATCGGCGCCGCGCGCCGCCTCGACAGGTTTGCCGCAGCGCGCCAGCGCCAGCAAAAAGGCAGCCTGGCACACGCGGTTCTCCGGCTCTAGCCGGGTGAACTCTTGTCGGATGTTCAGAGCCTCTTGGTAATACTTGTGGGCCTCCGGTTGCTGACCGCGGCGTTGGGCGTCGGCGCCGAGCCGTTCGTGCAACAGCGCCAACATGGGCAACGGCTTGGGGTTATCCGGATCGTTCTCCATGACCAGTTTGAGGTTCTCCCACGCACGCTGGTAACTCGTCCGTGCCTCGTCGAGCCGGCCCAGGCGCGTCAGGCCCTCGGCTTGGGCGGCGTAGACTTCCGCCAAGTCTCCCTTGAACTCAACATAGCGTGGGCTTTCTTTGATGAGCGCTTCCATTAGCTGGAGAGCTTCCTGAAAGTATTGCGTAAACGCTTTGGCATCCTCGCGGTGCCAGGCTGTGGTGCCTAGCCACATATTCACCTCGACCAGATAGCCGCGCGACTCGGGGTTGCGCGCCATGGCCAAGGCCCACTCTTGGCGCAGCTTCCGCGCCTCCTCGAAGTGCTTGGCCGCTTCGGCCGGACGGCCCATAGCAAGACATGCCCGCCCCAGGCGGAGGGCATGATGCGAAAGGACGATAGCTTTCTGCTGGGCGGGGAAATCGCGGTCGTGCGGGTGAACGCAAACCTCATTGTGGAGGTCCCACCCCTTCTGGTAGTAGTCCCGAGCCGCTTTGGCGTCGCCGTTGACTTCGAGAGCGATGTCGCCCAGGCGCATCATCATGATCCCCAGATTGGCCCGTGCCCGGTCATTGTTGGGCTGCTCCTGCACTTCCTTCTGGATTATCTTGCAACCCTCCTCGTATTGCCGTAGGGCTTGCTTGCCCTGTCCGAATTGGAGAAGGAGGTCGCCCAACTGCTGATGCAGGGCCACGGTGCCGAACGAGTGGACGCCTCTGCTTTCCGATTCACCGGCGATCTCCAGCATCTTGTTCCGCAGCACGTCGATCAATTGTTGCTGCAACAGCCGAGCTTGCGGGCCGAGTTGTTCCGACAGCCGCCGCGAGCGCAGCCGTTTCTGCAATTCGCCTCCCAGAGAAACCATCGCCAAGAAAGCGTTTTGCTGTCGGGATCGAGCCGTCTCAGCATTCGCCTGGGCGCGGGCGGCTTCCTCAATCGCTTTCTGCTCGTTCATCTGGGCGCGATCGGCTTCCTTGATTGCAGTCGCTTCGTTTTCCTGCGCCTTGCGTTCGTTCCGCACCGCGATGGAGTACAACGCCGACGAAGTAATGGCCCAGATGACGAGCAGAAAGACGAGCGCGGCACTCAAGGCGGCGACGCGCGGATTGCGGCGGCACCAGCGCCACAAGCGTTCGCCTGCGCCGGCCAGCCGAGCCAGGATCGGCTCCCCGGCGAGAAAACGCCTCAAATCCTCGGCCAGGGCTGCAGCGCTGGCGTAGCGGCGGGCCGGTTCCTTGTGCAAGCAGGTCAGGCAGATTGTCTGCAAGTCATGCGGCACCTTGGGCTGCAGCTCCGTGGGAGCGACCGGTTCCTGCTTCTGAACCATCTGCAAGGTATCCAGCATGGTCGTGCCGCGGAAGGGCGGCCGGCCGGTGAGCATGTCGTACAGCACCGCCCCCAAGGAGTAGACATCGCTGCGGGGGCCGACCTCTTGGAGCCTGCCCTCGGCTTGTTCGGGCGGCATGTAGCTGGGCGTGCCCAAAACGGTGCCGGTCCGGGTCTGGCCCGATTCGTCTTGCACACGCTTGGCCAAACCAAAATCGGTGAGTTTGGGGATGCCGTCCGCCGTCAGCAGGACATTGGCCGGTTTAATATCGCGGTGGATGATGCCCTTTTGATGGGCATACTCGACGGCGTGCGCCAGTTGCATCAACAGCTCGGCAGCCTGGCGCGGAGGCAGCGGCGTGCCGTTGACTTTTTTCGACAGGCTGACGCCGTCGATGTATTCCAGGGAGAAATACGGCCGGCCGGCATCTTCGCCCACCTCGTAGATTTGCACGATGTTGACGTGTTGCAACTGCGCGACAGCTTCCGCTTCGCTGCGGAAGCGCGCCACTTCGCGCCGGCCGGCGTATTCGCCGGCCAGAATCATCTTCAGGGCAACCAGCCGATTCAGCCCCGGTTGAAGGGCCTTGTAAACCACGCCCATTCCGCCGCGGCCCAGCACGCCGAGAATCACATAGCCGGACACCTTTTCCGGTAGATCGAGGTCATGGTCGCCTTTGCGGCTGCCCGTGACCGCCTTGACCACATGAGCCGTGGTGGGAGCGTCGGATGCCACGGGGCCAGCCATTCCCAGTTCGTTGATCTGATCCGGAGTATAATCGGTGGTCCGCACCGGGTCAGCCAACTCGGCGGCGCGCGGATCGACGAGGAACGCCGGGTCCGACAGCGGATCATGGCTTTGCTCATTCGTGTCTTTCGCACCCAGCTCCTCGGCCGTTTCTTTGGCAGATGTTACAGCCGTCTCGCCGGACGACGCTTTGGACTTCGGCGGCTCGTACACGGATCCCCCTCCTAAATACGGCGGTTGAGGTTTATCGCTTCGCGATACGGTAAACCTTATCCGCTCCCTAAGGGCGGCTCAGTTATTTCTCAGTAGTTAGCCGATTATGTCCCCCCTGGACCGCAGCTGTCCAGCAAAATCTTCCCCGAGCGAGTCAGTCGAGCGCGTTCGTGGCTTCTGGCAGCTAACGAAGAATACCATAAGCTATTCCTGCACCCGTCCACGCCAGGATATGCGCTAGGTTAGCGACCGCTCATCGATCGAGAAAGATACCGATGTACATCCCCGCAGTATTCGCCGAAACCAACCTGAGCAAGCTGCACGACTTCATCGAGCAGAACAGCTTCGGCGTCCTTGTTTCGCAAGCCGATGGCTTGCCCTTCGCCACGCACCTGCCCTTTCTCGTGGAGCGAACTGCGGGGCCGTACGGCACGCTGATTGGCCATCTGGCGCGAGCAAACCCGCAATGGCAACAAGCAAACGGCCAAACCGCCCTGGCGATTTTCGCCGGGCCGCACACCTACATTTCACCAAGCTGGTACGAGTCCGAGCAAGTCGTCCCCACCTGGAACTACACTGCCGTTCACGTCTATGGGCGGTTCCAGGTCATCGAGGAAAAGGGGCCGCTTTTGGAAATTGTGCAGAGAATGGTGCGCTTCTATGAACAGTCCATGCCCCGGCCCTGGTCCTTCGACGCTTCTTCAACATTCGCCGAGCGGATGCTGGCGCAAATCGTCGGCTTCCGCATCGAGGTCGAGAAAATCGAGGGCAAGTGGAAGTTGAATCAGAACCATCCCGTCCCGCGCCGCCAGAAGGTCATCCGTGCCTTACAGGAGCGAACTGACGAAAGCGCCCAGGCGATAGCCGCCATGATGCAGGTGATGCTTCCCGCGGAGGAGTGAGACCGAGTTCTACGGTGTGTTCTCCTTGGTGAAATTCGGTTTATGAGGCAGCTTTGGTGTTGTACACATCTGTAGAGTGCCTATGAGCATCAGACCGCAACCGATGCCGATAACCAGATAAACGGGATACTTTATCACAGCTTTTGTCAAACCAGGCGGCGAGCCCATTCCGCCCGGCAGATCCGGCACCGTTACCGTTTTGTCCCATACTTGGAACTTATCAGGCCAGGTGTAATTCACCGTGAAATGCTCTCCCAGCACAAAGAAGCTGTAACGTCCCGAAATCGCGCTCTGTTCACGGAAATTGTCTGCCGATTGGGAATCGTACCCACTCGACCGAATCGCCCAGACCATGAGCACGATGCTACCGATTCCAGCGAGAACCAGAAGAGAAGCACGCCACAATCGAAGGGAGCGAATAGCCCCTGTTGCGAGGAGCAACACACAAAGGGAAACGAGTATGATCCCGATCGTGAGGATGTAGGACGATTCGTATCCGAATACTGTGGCTATCGGAGCGCCCGTGGATCGGTGCTCGTTGATACTCTGCAACGTCAGAACTTGCAGCTCGCCAAACGGAACCTTGGACTGAAAGATACCCACAATCCCAAGCAAACAGAGAAGGATGGACAAGATGTGAACCGGGTCGAGGTAGGACTTAATTGCTACCCATTTTTGGACGTGGAGATCTCGTATCAGTTCCCTTCGCTGCTCACGGCGGCCCACAGAGTTCCTCGGAGCGAGGCGTAGGGCTATCACACCAAGAATGAGGAAGGCCACCGCCTCGGCAGCGACAACGTAGAAGCCAACGCTGAGAGTGACGTACATCAGTCCGAAGAGCTGCGATTCTCCCGTTCCCTGCACACGAAAGGCATTGATGCCAAATACCACAATCCCAGTCACGATTAGGATCCAGGCTCGCTGCCGGCGCCGCCGCCCAACCGCATAGGTACCGAGCAAGTACAGGCCCAGCGCCAGAAAGGTTCCCAGGAGTGTCGTCCATACCCATCCGAACAGAGAATTGGTAGGGTAGGAAGTCCATTCTGGGTTCCCGCTAGGATGTTCTGCATCAATGACCATGCGGAGATGGACAGTAGCGTAAGGAAGAAACAAGGAACCGATTCCCAAGAGGCACAGTATCAGACCTATTATGCCTATCCAGTCCCAAGATGACGAAACTGGCAAGCCGTGCTTTCGAGCAATCGACTCGACGGCCTTTTTCGCTTCGGCCAGGCTTACTCTGCACCGCTGACGATAGACCTTGATCGCCTCGACCTTGTTTGCCGGCAAGAAGGGCAACACCAGTCGTTCCAATTGCTCGGCCTCGGAGTCCTGGCGCCGGTTGGCTTGTTCGGCTACCGGGCGTGCTTGTTGCGAATTTGTGTGAGTTATGATTTCCACTTCCGACTTCACGTCGCTGGCATGCTGATAGCGTCGTTCTGGCTCTTTCTCCAGCGCCCGCAGGACGACCTCATCCAGGCGCACATCGAGCTGCACCTTCTGCGAGGGCAGTGCAAACCGGCCCAACGGTAATTCGCCCGTCAGCATCTCGTAGAACACTACGCCGAGTGAGTAGATATCGGCCCGGTGATCGACGGTCAGCGGTTTCTCTATCTGCTCCGGGGCCATGTAGTGGAGCGTGCCCATGATCTGCTGGGAGCCGGTCAAAACGGAATCGACCGCTTTTTGTCCCAGGAGCTTGGCCAGACCAAAGTCGGCGATCTTGACGTGGCCTCTCTTGTCCAGCAGGATGTTTTCCGGCTTGATGTCCCGGTGAACAACTCCTTGTTCGTGGGCATATTGAAGCGCTTCGCAAATCTGCGGGACGATTTTCAGTGCCTCTTCGGGTTTCAAGCGTTGTTCACGCAGGAGATGGCGAAGGTTCACTCCGTCCACGAACTCCATCAACAGGTAGAAACGCTCATCGCTCTCGCCAAAGTCGTAAACCATGACGACGTTGGGATGCGAGAGCTTGGCGAGGGCGCGGGCTTCCCGGGCGAACCGCTCGGCAAAGGCGGGATCGCGGCCGGCTTCTGCGGGAAGAATCTTCAGGGCCACGAAACGGTCGAGCCTGGGCTGCCGGGCTTTGTACACAATGCCCATGCCGCCTTGCCCCAGCAGCTCGAGTATTTCAAGCTGTGGGAATTGTTGAGCCAGCTCTTCCGGACGGGGTGGAATGGAGCCAGGGAAACCAGTCGTCGCACCCTCTATTTCCTTGCCTAATTCGGACTCGCTCTTCATGGCCTCTCGCAGAAGGCATTGGGGACACAGTCCCTCGGGTGCATCTGGTTGGACTGCGGCTCCACACTGGGGACAATGACGTGTTTCTGGCATGGGAGGCTCCGTGTCGAGGACGTTTTCTCCTCCCTTTACTTACAGCATTTTCGCAAAAGGTTACACGACAGCTACGAGCCAGGCGAGCGGAGTGCGGCAAACAAGTGCCGCAGCTCCTCATCCACGTCTTCGGGTCCGGCCACGGTCTGGGCGATCTCATCTCGCACTAAGTCCCGGTAACGGCGGCGCAGGCGGTGGACGGCCACCTTGACGGCCCCCTCGGTCATGCCAAGCTCGGCAGCTGCCTCCGGATAGCTGGGCGTGCCCGCCTCCCCGGTCAAGTAGACCTTCAAGCAGTCGAATTCCTGCTGCTTGCCTGCCTGGTCGAACTCGTCTCGTAAACGAGAGAACACTTGGTCGAGCAGTGTCAGTGCCCAGCGTTGTTCGTAAATCTTCTCGGCGGTGGCTTCATGCGCGGGTTCCAGGTTGTATTGCCTTTCACCTGCCTCAAAATCCAAAGGCAATAGCTTCCTGCCTCCGCCCCGCTTCTTCGCCCGCTCTCGGTTGCGTTCTTTGGAGAGAAAGCGCTTGAACGCCGTCAGCAGGAACGAGCGAAAACGACCTCGCTCGGGGTCGGCGCTTTGAAGATAGTGCTTTTCGAGCAGTTGGGCGAAAAACGCCTGCGTAAGGTCTTGAGCATCGTCGGGTTGATGGCCTTGCCGCCGCACATAAGCGTAGAGTGGATACCAGTAGGTCTGACACAGGGCTGCCAGAGCGTTCTGTGCATCTGCGGCCGCACCTTTACCCGCAGCCAACACGAGACTCCAGTGGGTCGTGGCGAAACTCTCTTTCACCGGATTTGTCCCTGTGCAATCGTCGCAATCCGCTTCTGGGAATGGACTCGGTCCTTAACATTGTAGCGGTTCTCCGAGTCCGTAGAATGTCTGGGAATCGCACGGGTGGATTGACAAGGAGTAAGGCGTGAATGAAGATGTAGGGAGCCTAAGGATCACTCCGCTATGGCCTACCGACTGTTGAAGCATTCCTGTCGTCTGTTGTTTGTACTGATAGCCTGCACCGTCGGGTTGAGTGCAGCCAGCGAACCGTCCGAGTGGTGGTCCCTGAAGCCGATTCGCAAACCTGCTCCTCCGCCGGTGCCGCCGACGCAGGACGCAAGCTGGGTGCGGACGCCGATCGATCGTTTCATCCTGGCCAAGCTGAACGAAAAAGGACTTCGCCCTTCGCCGCCGGCCGACCGGCGCACCCTGTTGCGACGGGTAACATTCGACCTGATTGGACTACCGCCAACGCTGGACGAGATGAAGGCGTTCCTGGCGGACCCGGCGGCGGATGCTTATGAAAAGGCGGTGGATCGCCTGCTGGCCAGTCCTCAGTATGGCGAACGCTGGGCACGGCACTGGATGGACGTGGTCCACTATGCCGAGACGCACGGCCACGATCAGGACCGACCACGGCCGCACGCCTGGCCCTATCGCGATTATCTCATCCGCGCCTTCAATGAAGATCGGTCCTATGCCCGCTTCGTCCAAGAACAAATAGCCGGCGATGTCCTCTTTCCGGATGATCCCCAAGGGATCGTGGCCACGGGCTTGCTTGCGACCGGCCCCTGGGATGAGAGTTCGCTACAGAGCATCATGGACGACACCGTGGACAAGCGGATCGCGCAGTACCTCGACCGCGACGACATGCTGTCCACGGTCCTGTCTACTTTCGTCAGCACCACGGTGCATTGCGCTCGTTGCCACGATCACAAATTCGACCCGATCACTCAGAAAGACTATTACGCTCTTCAAGCCGTGTTTGCCGGCGTCGATAAGGCGGACCGGCCGTATGATGCCGACGTGCGTGTGGCGAGGCGGCGCCGCGAACTGCTGGCCGAGAAGGCCTTGCTACAAGCAGTATGGAACATGGCTGGCCTGCCCCTGGGGCGGTACATGCTGGAGCAGCAAATTGCCAAGCAACTGGCAACCCTACCGCCGCCATCCCTGGTGTACGCGGCGGCCAACGATTTCAAACCCGATGGGAACTTCCGCCCGGCGAAAACGCCGCGGCCGATTCACGTACTCTATCGCGGCGACATCAGCAAGCCCAGGGAGGAGGCGGCGCCGGGAGCCTTGGCCTGTTTGCCTGAACTGCAACACCACTTCCGCCTGAGCGATCCGAAGAACGAGGGCAGTCGCCGGGCGGCCCTGGCCCGCTGGATCACCGATCCCAAGAACGTGCTCACCTGGCG
>Ga0070739_10008941_pt1 | contig 10105 bp, 12 predicted proteins | sample Coa_R1_7_FD_66445 | JGI IMG/M metagenome (GOLD analysis project Ga0070739, IMG submission 66445) | Surface soil microbial communities from Centralia Pennsylvania, which are recovering from an underground coalmine fire - Coalmine... | ecosystem: Environmental > Terrestrial > Soil > Unclassified ...
TGGACGACCTTATTGGCGTCTTCTACTCGCCCAGGTAGTGCCCTTGGCCATCGGACCGGTCCTGCCGCGCTCCCTACAATATGCGCCGGCAGAGTTTCCGGTATTCTTGACCAAAGATTGTAAAAATGAGATCTGCGCAAAAAAGTGGGACGCAGGTACGCGTGCTGATTTAGCTGTTGCTCCCTCACGACGCGGTCAACTTCGCTCAGTAGAACTCTTATTTCGGGTGATCGCCGCCGGCTATTTCGCAAATTTTCCGGAACTGTACGTTTCCCATCCCTATACGCACCGGCCGTTGATTGAATTCTGCTTGAGGACCCCGTTTTCGCAGTTTGTGCGTCACGGAGAATTTCGCTCAATAATGCGGCGTGCACTCAAAGATATTTTGCCGCCCAAGATCCTGCAGCGCAGAACGAAAAGCTCAATGGACGAAGCGATTCTCCGGGCGATTCAACGCGACTGGCACGATATTGGAGATCTGCGGTCATGGGAGGTCTGCAAGCGTGGATATGTAGATGTCGTCCCGTTCCAAAAAGTGCTGACAAAGTTGCGAACGGGCATTCAAGACCAGCTTTGCTCGGTTCTGAATACCCTTGCCGTGGAACAATGGCTTAGATCCGTGGAGACATTTATCAGGAATAAGCCCTTGATGCATCCTGGGCAAGAACATGGATCAGCTTTGCATGCTCTTGGCGGAGCCGCTCACGCCAAGCACGTATCTTGAGCGGAAGAAAGGAACACGTTATGAAAACGTATGAAACACCGCAAATTTTCGAAGTGGGCGCTGGAAGCAAATTGATTCAAGGCGCCATCCCCCCGAACCCCTCGGACCACGTTGGAGCTTTTCACCTTCCGCCAGACATTGACTTGACGATGCTGGATGAATAAATGCAACATTACCGGGAGGCTGTTAACGCCGCCTCCCGCTATGATCCTGCACCTCCTGCCTGTCGCTATGGGTGCGCTTTCTTTTTATCTATCTGGAGCCTTTCGAATGCGTTTACCAGCGCCTTCAAGAAATTCAATCCGGTCCCGCAATTCAAAGCGACGGCGAAGCTGGGGGAATTTCTCGCTCAACTTTCTTGCTAATAGGGTGCGATCTCTATCCGCAACTGGTTTTGTTAGAGATCGCGCAACCCTTTCAAGTGGCAATCTGGCGCAGCTTGCATTGGAAATTTCAGACGACTCTCCGGACGGCGACTCTACGGTAACGGTGTTTTGCTCAGACTTCTTTCCGAAGCTGCTCGTTTGCTAATTCTTTCCATGTCGGCAAAACTAGAGAAAAGCAGTCCCACTCTTGTTAGGACTTGAACTGCTTTTCACGTGGGTTGATCCCTGGTGCCTCTCCACGATCCCTTTGCAAACCCAAAGACCCAAAGCCCGTCCAATGTCCTTCTTGTGTAACGACTGTGATTGTCCAGCACCGAGAGTGGTCCCAGAGGACTGATTCCATCCTTTTAGAGGTCCTTAAAGTCCATTTGCCAAAGCTGATTCGGCTGAGCGCAATAACAAAAACCGAGCAACTAGTGGCCGCAGCGCAGCAAGGGAAGAAGATCAGATTGATAGGCGGCATCCAATGGCACGTCCACCAAAATCGCTGTCTGACCTGATTGGCTTTCTAAATTGCGCTGTGCAGTACTTCACGGGACGCTTTCATGCCAAAGTTTATGTCTTTGATCAACCCGGCATTGATTGGATCGTCGAAACCTCACGTTGGCAGCTTATGTCCGAATCAGGAAGCAACGTTGCTGGTTTCGGCATTATTCAAACAGTTGATTTCTCTGCATAGTTTAGGCGACCAGAGTTCGCCCACGCCAAAATCAGGCGAGCGATGCAGGCGAGTGGCGCAATTGTTTCAACGGCTCCAGCAGAAATCGCTTCTCTGGGCATCCCAAAGACGACGCAGCTCTTTCCATCTTGAGCAATGGTTTCGCTGCCGGCGCGTTTCATAGCAAGCAAACCGGACGCACCGTCATTTCCCATTCCCGTCAGAATGATTCCCAGAGCGTTTGCGCCCGCGGCAGAAGCCACCGAATGGAAAAGGACGTCCACACTGGGGCGATGTCGCGAAACCAGAGGTCCGTCATTCAGCTCAATATAGTAAGCTCCGCGTTGCTTCACTACTGACAGATGACGATTTCCCGGAGCGATGATGGCGCATCCTCGGGTTATCTGGTCGCCATCTGCGCCTTCCTTCACCTCAATCCGGCACAAGGCATTCAAGCGGTTGGCGAAGGCTGCGGTAAAAATCTCAGGCATGTGCTGGACAACTACGATCCCAGGCGCATCAGCAGGCAGCGCTGTGAGCACCTCTGCCAGAGCTTCTGTTCCTCCAATCGAAGCGCCTATGGCAACAATTTCTGCAGCCTCGCGTCCAGCTTTCGAATGTAAGCTTAAAGAGGATCGGGTGTGACCGCTTGGAACCGGGCGACTAACTGGAACATTGCGGAGTGGCATCCGTTGTTTTAGTTTTGCCTGTGCTGCCTCTCGGACCATATCAATCAGCGCCAGAGCGGACTCGTGCAGGAAATTGCCAACCCCAACTTTGGGTTTAGTGAGGATACCGAGCGCTCCTTCGTCGAGCGCAACAAGGGCATTCTTGGTGCCTCGTGCGGCGACGCCCGAACATACCAGAGTGGGAATCGGATCTTCCGCCATGATCTTGCGAAGAAATGTGAGCCCGTCCATCCGGGGCATTTCCAGGTCAAGCACGATCACATGCGGACGCACCTGCTTCATCTTTTGCATCGCGATCAGCGGGTCGGCAGCAACCGTCACCGCCATATCGGGCTCCTGGGAAAGAATGGCATGCATCACTTGCCGCACGACTGCGGAGTCGTCTACAACCAGGACTTGTATTGGAGAGGGGCCGTTATGACTTTGTATCATCGAGGGCATCTTGTTTTCGGACGTAAACTGTTGGGATAATGCTCCTCAAACAGTCGCTCATGGAATGCAGGCTCTCAGCATGCCCGAGAAAGAGGTGTCCATCAGGGGAAAGAAAGCTAGTCAGGCGGCGCACCACACGTTCTCGACCGCGTTGATCAAAGTAGATCAGCACATTCCTGCAAAAAATTATTTCGAATTTGCCGGTCAAGGGGTATGCCGGCTCATTTAAATTCATGCGGAAAAATCGGATAACGGAACGAATTTCCGGCCCTGCTTTTATCTTTCCAGCCTGGTCCGCAAATCCTTTCAGCATAAAAGTCTTCTTATAAGAAGAAGGAATTTCATCTGCCTTTGCCATCGGCCAGATGCCAGTTCGTGCAATCTCCAGGGCACGCGTGGAAAGGTCAGTAGCGACGATTTCTATTTCCCATCCTGAAGCTGCGGGAAAATGATCAAGAAGGATCATCGCCAGAGAATAAGGCTCCTGGCCTGTGGAGCACCCGGCGCTCAGGATGCGAATTTTACGGCCACGGCGGCCTGCGGCGGCTTCTTCTGCCCACTTTGGAAAGATGACCGATTTCATCAATTCGAAGTGTTGCGGTTCGCGGAAGAAGCGGGTCTCATTTGTGGAAAGTGCATCCAGCATCTGAATGCGTTCTTCCGGAGAATTGATGACGAGCTCGTAGTATTGCTTAAACGATTTCAGTCCATGGTGCCGAAGGCGCTTGGCTAGCCGCCCGACGAGCAGCGCAATCTTGGCCTGTGAAAGCCATATGCCTGCCTCCTCATGTACGAGATTGCGCAGGCGCATGAATTCTCTTTCAGAAATTTCGCGCGAGAATGCCTGAAAAGAGGCCAGAGAAGCGGTAGCTGAGTCTGGAAGTGTATCGGCTGCTCCGGCTGGTTGGGAATCAATGTTGATTGTTGGCATGGTTCTGTATGTCTTTCCAATAAGCCCGAGAGCTCAAGGACGCAGGAAATACGCAACCCTTGCTGGTTGAGTTCCAGCTTCTTTAGCTAAGAAATTTCTTGATGATCATGTCCAGCTTTTGTTCATTGATAGGCTTGGTCAAAAAATCGCTGCAGCCGCTGGCATAACCTTGACGGACGAACGATTCTTCGCCGCGCATGGTGAGCAAAACGATTGGGATATTCTTCGTCGTCTCGTTCTGCTTCAGCAGCTTGCATGCCTCAAGTCCATTCATTCGCGGCATTTCAATATCCATCAGAATCAGGTGGGGAAGTTCTGCGAGGGCTTTCTCTACTCCTTCCTGGCCATCGCAAGCGCTGGTAAGAACATAAGATTCATGCCCTGCCAAAAGCATCCTGGAGGTCATACGCGCCGTGGATGAATCATCTACCAGCAGGATCTTCTTAATGCCGGCCCTGGGAATAGAACCGGCATGTTCCTCAAATTGCTGTCGTGTCATTTGGCCTTCTCGGGAACCGGTCCCTCATTCTCCCCGGTCCAGGTTCTGTTCGGCTTCCACATCACTGAGAATGCGTTCGTTGAATTTCTCCAACTCGGCGTTTTCCGCAGAGCTGGAAACCTCGCTCAGGTCGCGCAGTTCTTCTGTGGTCAACACCTTGTCCACGTCCAGCAATAGTGCAAATTTCTTGCCCGATTGCGCCATGCCGATCAGGTAGTCCATCTTGACGCTGGTGCCGAAATCCGGCACCGGCTGGATATCCTCATCCGACAGTTCCATCACCTGGCTCACGGCATCGACAATCAGTCCCACCGTTGTTTGCTGGTCTTCGAACTGGGCTTCAACAATCACGATGCAGGTGGTTTTTCCCACCGGTTTTTGTTCCATCCCGAACTTTGCTGCCAGATCCACGACCGGGACCACGGAGCCACGGAGGTTAATTACACCCCGCATCCACGGCGGCATCTTCGGCACAGTCGTGATGGTGTCATATTCGATGATCTCCCTGACCTTGAGAATGCTAATGGCGCATTCCTCGTTTACCAGGAAGAAAGTCAAATACTGCGCTCTCTCTACAGCTTCTTTGATAGCGGTATCCATTTACCTTCCTCCCTAGAAACGTGTAAAGCTCATTGATTCCGCTTCTGCCTTGCCATTCGGCTTGCCTGCCGCGCTTGCGGCCGCATGCATGGCCTTGTATTGCGGCACGGGTTCGCTCCAGGTAACCTTCGTCCGCGGTTTTGGCTGGAAAGCAAAGGTGGAATCGCCGCTCACTTTGAAGTAATTCATGAGTTGCAGCAGCGCTTCCGATTGTGAGGCCAACTCCTCTGCCGTGCTGGAAAGCTCTTCTGCGGATGAAGCGTTGCGCTGTGTCACCTGGTCCACCTGCGCCATGGCTTTGTTGATCTGGGCCACGCCGGCAGACTGCTCGCGTGATGCTGCCGCCACTTCCTGTACCAGCTCGGCTGTCTTCTGGATAGACGGCACCAGCTCATCCAGGAGCTTGCCGGAGTTCTCCGCCACCTTTACGCTGTCTGTGGCCAGTGAGCTGATTTCTTTGGCCGCCGCCTGGCTGCGTTCCGCCAGCTTGCGCACCTCAGTCGCTACTACGGCAAAGCCTTTGCCGTGCTCTCCGGCGCGGGCTGCTTCAATCGCCGCGTTGAGGGCAAGCAGGTTCGTCTGGTAGGCAATCTCGTCGACGATCTCAATCTTCTCCGTGATCGACTTCATGGCGTCCACCGTGTGATTCACGGCTTTGCCGCTCTCTTCAGCTTCACGCGCGCCCTTGGCCGCTACCTGTTCCATCTGGCGGCTGTTGTCAGAGTTCTGCTGAATCGAAGCGCTCATCTCTTCCAGGCTACTGGTAGTCTCTTCCGCCGAGGCTGCCTGCTCACTGGTGCCTTGCGACAGCGAAGAAGAAGACGACGCTACCTGCTGCGATGCAACTGCAATGGCGCTCGCGCCGGTCTTGACGTCAACGATGATTTTCTCCAGCTTTCCAAGGAATGTGTTGAGCGATGTTCCCATCTGGCCGACTTCGTCTTTGGATCCGACTTCTATCCGCTTGGTCAGGTCGCCACCGCCGGACGCCAGCTCAGCAAGATGTTTGGCCAGCGCGGTCACAGGCAGAGTCACACTGCGCGTCGCAATATATGCCATCACCAGGCCCGCTGCAATGGCCAGGAACAGCAGCATTCGGATCATTTGCAGCGAAGTGTTGGCTTCTGCATTTACCTGTGCGCGCTTTGCGTCACCCAGTTCATTTTGGAGAGTGATCAGCTTACCCAGGGTCTTGACTGCGTTCGGAGCAAAAGTATTGGTCGTCTCCGCACGGTATTCATGGGCCTCGTCATGTTTTCCCTGATCAACCAGCTCAAACCAATGTGGGCGGGCTCCCAGGTACTTGGTGTACCAGTCATTAAACTCTGCCAAGGTCTCTTTTTCTGCCTTGGTCCGGTTGCCCTCGCCATAGGCTTTCATGTTTTCCGCGATTTGGTTCATCCACTTGCCTTCTTCGGCCCGAATCTTGGCGCGGTCGGTGGTGTTCCAACCCTCATAGTTGGCGATGCCGAAGCGAAGCTCCCACAGTCCCCGCTCTGCGTTTGAAAGATGCACGGCTGACTGGAGATTGTCCGTGTACAGATGGTCAAATTCGTCGGCCATAGTATGGGTGTAGTTCCAGCCAATTAAACCAATACCTGCGGTGAGGGCCAGCACAAGGCCAAAGCCCAGGAAAAGTCGTTGGCCTACTGAAAGGTTTGTGATTTTGCTCAACATTATTCTTTCTCCAATATCTCCAATAAAATCACTCAGTTTTGTTTGTTGATCTTTAAGAAATCAATTTGCTTGCGCTTCTTGTATCTTGAAGTCGCGGAACAAGGCCGGAACATCCAGAATCAGCGCTACTCGCCCATTGCCGAGGATTGCTGAACCGGATACTCCGGGAACATCTTTGAAAATGGTCGGCAGGGGCTTGATGACTGTTTGCGTCGCTCCGTAGAGTTCGTTCACAGCCAGACCGGCGCGACTGGTCTCATGTTGCACCACCACCACGCTCTGTCTAGCGCCGCGCTCTCCCGTCAGCCCAAAATGATCTTTCAGATGAATGAAAGGCAGGGGCTCATTGCGCAGTTGTAATACTCCATATTTGCGGGCGGTTTCGTGGTCTTCCTTCGGTAATTCCACGCATTCGATCACCTGATCCACGGGAATCACGTAAGTCTCATCCCCCACACCTACGCTGAAGCCTTCAATGATGGCCAGCGTTAGCGGCAGCCGGACCCGCACGGTCGTTCCCACGCCCGGATGGCTCGTAGCATGCACACTTCCGCGCAGCGCTTGTATGTTGCGCCGAACCACATCCATGCCGACGCCGCGTCCGGACATGTCACTAACATGGCTTGCTGTAGTGAAACCTGGCTCGAAAATTAATTGATAGATTTCTGAGTCCGGTAACTTTTGCGGCTCCGCCACCAGGCCTTTTTTCTGGGCCACTTCGCAGATCTTCTGTTTGTCGAGTCCTGCGCCGTCATCCATTACTTCAATGACGATGTTTCCGCCCGCGCGGGCCGCCCGGACCGTGATCGTACCGGTCTGAGACTTCCCGCTCTTCTTACGTTTGGCAGGCGTCTCAATGCCATGGTCAAGGGCATTGCGGAGCATGTGCAAGAGTGGGTCTTTGAGATACTCGACAACCGAGGTGTCAACCTCAATGTCTTCTCCTTCAATGCGAAGCTGGGCCATCTTGCCCAGGGACTTGGCCATATCGCGCACAGTACGGTTGTATTGATGGAACAATGGCCCAATCGGCACCATGCGCACTTGCAGGATTGTGCTCTGAAGCTCGTAATGCAATGCATCAGAAAAGCTGTGTGCATCGCGGAGTTCGTCGATACTAACTTCTCCCTTGGCCTCCAGCATCTGGGCCACACGCCCGCGCGCAATCGTGAGTTCACCCACGAGATCGAGCAGCCGATCCAGTTTCTCCACGTCCACGCGCAGCGTGCGCGCTGATTTGTAGGACGCTTCACTCATTGTTTCCGGTTCAGAAAGACGTTCCTGTTTGTCACTTGCTTCCTTCTTCACGGCTTTTCCATCCGCATTCAAAAGCTGGGAAATTCTGGCCAGGATGCTTTTTGCGGCGGGAGTAGTCTCATGCTTGCCTTGACCCGCGGCAGCAACCATTTGCCGGAGCGTGTCCACCAGGTCAAGCAGTAGCGTGATAATTTCAGGCGTGACAGTGAGCTGGCCGTTGCGAAGATCGTCCAGCAGATCTTCAGTGGTATGGGTAAAAGCCAGAAGGCCCTCAATCTCCAAAAGGCTGGCATTGCCCTTCATAGTATGGACGACACGGAATATGCTTTGAATAGCTTCGCTATCGCCAGGATGAAGCTCCAGTTCCAGAATGGACTGCTCCATCAGCTTGAGCCCATCCTCTGACTCAAGCAGAAAGTTTTTCAATATAACGTCGCGTTGAATTTCCATTATGAGTTCCTGATCACAGAGACAGCTACTGAGCCAGTATCGCTTTGCATTTTGATTTTTCGGCCATTCTCACCGCCCGTATCTCTGGCGGCGATAACGATTCCAAGCTGGGAAAACGTTTGGAGCGCTACTTTGATGTTGCGCGACCCAATGTGGTCATCACTTCCATCTTCCGTGCGAAAAGCCTCAAACATGCAAGCGCCTCCGAAGATCTTGGCCTCCAAGTCCTTGAAGCTGCTTCCATGGATTTGGAACTGCTTGAGCAGGAGTTCCAGGGCGATGTCTCCATAACGAGTGGAGGCCTCGCCCGGTCCTTCCCATCGCGGCAACATGTAATGTGTTGCTCCGCCCATTGCCTTGCGGCGGTCATACAGACATACCCCCGCGCAAGAGCCCAGAATCATGGATATTTGTACCGGCTCCGGAGAAATGTAAGCCTGTCCCGGATGCAGATAAACTTCTTGATACGGTAATGTTTTTGTAGAGTCTCCCGTTTCCATAGTTGCCGTTTTCATAGCTGCATCCATCCCAGGGGTTCTTGCTGCCTTGTTTTGTTGACGGCCAGACAGGGGCCGGTGTAGGCGCTAAGCAGGTTCAGTAGCTCCTGGTCGCCTGCATTGAGACCATTGCGCTGCGGGAGCAGGTCAAAAAAGACAATCGCGCCATTGGTTACACCATCGAGCCAAAAGGGGATGCGAGCGCTGATGCCCAGTGACGACAAGAAGGACCCGCCGGTATCCGCCGTTTTAATCAGGATTAAATCTGCCGGAGCCTCTTCTATGATTCGCTTTGCGTTCCGCCTGAGCGTATCCAGCCGTGTTGGGCTAAATTCGATGGAGCCGATGAAATCTATGCGGTCCCGCCTGGACATCACCAACAGCGCAACGTCTTCGCAGCCAATCAGATTTGAACTGATTTCGAAAATGGCATTCTCAACCAGGCCGTTCCGCACCGCCTGATGCAGCGTGTTCGCCGCAGAATAAAGTCTTGCCAGCACCGGCTGCTTCTCATGGGTGAGCGGAAGCTCTACGGTTTGCCTCATGTACTGCAGTGAAAGGCTTCCCAGATTTCGTTCCAGGTCCGCCAGGCTTGCCTGTGAACTCACTAAATTACCTGTGGATTCGAGCTTAGAAATCATTGTTTAGCCTTGTGTCATCAGATAGCCGTCTACAATCTCAACCAGTTCGGCGCCATTGATCGGCTTAGTGACATAGTCATTACAACCGTTTTCGAATCCCTGCTCTACGTTGTAAGATTCGCCGCGGCTGGTGACCATGATGATGGGAATCTTCCGCAAGGCTTCATGCTTCCGCATCTCGCGACAGGCTTCAAAGCCGTTCATCTTGGGCATGATTACATCCATTAAGACCAGGTTCGGTTCTTCTGCAATTGCCTTTTGAACCGCCTCCTCGCCATCACGGGCCAGCACAAGTCCATATTGGGTGTGCTTCCTGAATGTCATCTCCTCGATAAGAAGCGTTGTGCTGGAATCGTCAACAAGAAGAATCTTTTTATGGGATTGTTGCGCCGCTTTTTTCTGCGATTCGTGATGAGTGTTGCTCAAATGGAACCTCCGTGAGCAGCAACTCGATGATTCGAGAAACCGTAGTTTATCGAGCCCCGCGTGCTGGACTGATTTTGTTTGAATCAATGAGCAGAATTAAAAGCTACGGACCGCGAATGGCAAAGAATGTTCTAATCTTGATGTAAACCAAAGTAATAACGAAGACCCAAAATGGAACTGGTATGGATGAATCTAGTTAGTGGTCAATAGAACTAGGGATGAGTTGCAGAGCACCATT
>Ga0070739_10008946_pt1 | contig 10099 bp, 9 predicted proteins | sample Coa_R1_7_FD_66445 | JGI IMG/M metagenome (GOLD analysis project Ga0070739, IMG submission 66445) | Surface soil microbial communities from Centralia Pennsylvania, which are recovering from an underground coalmine fire - Coalmine... | ecosystem: Environmental > Terrestrial > Soil > Unclassified ...
GTCGAAGCGCCCGAGCTCGTCGAGCCCGGAATCCGCAAGACAGACGTACCGTGCGCCGAGCCCGTCCACGATCTCGTTCGAGGGCTCGAGGGAGGCGGTCCACACCTCGAGCCCGTGCTGGCGCAGCAGCAGCGTCGCGAGCACCCCGATCGGGCCTGCGCCCGTGACGAGCGCACGTCGCGGCCGCCAGGGCTGACGGCCCCCGATCGTGAGCGCGTGCCGGACGGCCCGCGCGCAGATGGACGTCGGCTCGGCCAGCACGCCGAGTCGGCGCAGTTCGCGCGGGATCGGCACCAGCTGCCCGGGGTCCTCGAGCAGCAGCTCCCGCGCGAAGCCGTCGAGGCGGACGATGCCGCGCTCGCTGTAGTCGCCGGTCAGGCACGAGTCCGGCGCGCCCTCGTCGCAGGCGACGCAACGCCCGCACGACCGCCGCACCACGGAGCTGACGAGATCGCCGCGCGCGAAGCCGCCGCCGTCGCGCTCGACGACGCCGAGCAGCTCGTGGCCGATGACGAGGCGGGGCTCCCCGTCGGGCGCCGTGCCGAAGTGGCCGTCGGCGATCTCCCGGTCGGTGCCGCAGACGCCGACCTCCAGCACCCGCACGAGCACGCCGTCCCCTTCCGGCTCCGGCACGTCCTCGACGCGCGCGGAGTTGGCGACGCCAGGCTCGACGACGAGCGCTCGCATCAGGCGGCCGTGAGCCCGCCGTCGATCACGAGCACGCTGCCCGTCACGAACGCGGCCCGGTCGGATGCCAGGTAGGCGACGGCTTCGGCGATCTCGTCCGGCGTGCCCAGCCGCCCCATCGGCTGCCGCGCCCGCAGCGCCTCGAGCGACTCGCCCGACTCCTCGCCCAGCCGGCGCACCCACGGCGAGTCGACGGTGCCCGGGCAGACGGCGTTGACGCGGACACCGTCGGCGACGTGGTCGACTGCGAGCGCGCGCGTGAGCGCGACGACGGCGCCCTTCGACGCGCTGTACGCGGCGCGGTTGCGCAGGCCCACGAGCGCGGCGACCGAGGCGACGTTCACGATCGCGCCGCCGCCGCGCGCGACCATGCCCGGGATCGCGTGCTTGCAGCAGAGGAACGTGCCGCGCGCGTTGACCGCGAAAACCTCCTCCCACGTCTCGAGCGCCGTCTCCGGCGCGCTCGTCGTCGAGCCGATGCCGGCGACGTTGACGAGCACGTCGACATCACGCACCACCTCCGCGACCTGTGGCTCGTCGCGCACGTCCAGGTGGACGACGCTGTCGCGCGGAACGAGATCCGTCGCGACGACGTCGTAGCCTTCCGCGAGCAGCCGTCGCGCCACGGCGGCGCCGATGCCCGAGCCTGCGCCGGTGACGAGCGCACGCTTCACGTGCTGAGCGCGCTCAGTGTCGCGCCTTCCGCGGCCGGGCCGACGAGGGCGCGATAGCGGCCGAGCACGCCGGCGAGCTCGCGCTGCGGCGGTCGTGTCCAGGCGGCGAGCCGTTCGGAGAGCTCGCGGTCGTCCACCTCGAGCCAGAGCCCGTCCGTGTCGGCGTCGATCGCGATGACGTCGCCGTCGCGCACGACGGCGAGAAGTCCGCCGCGGAACGCCTCGGGCGTGACGTAGCCGACCATCAACCCGCGCGTGGCGCCCGAGAAGCGGCCGTCGGTCACGAGTGCGACCGAGTCCGCGAGCCCGGCGCCGACGACCGACGCGGTCACGCTCAGCAGCTCCCGCATCCCCGGCCCGCCGGCCGGGCCCTCGTAGCGCACGACGAGCACGTCGCCCTCGCGCACGTCGCCGGCACGCACTGCCGCCGTGCACGCCTCCTCGGAGTCGAACACCCTCGCCGGGCCGCGGTGCGACCTACGGCCCGTCACCTTGACGAGCGCGCCGTCGGGAGCCAGGTTGCCGCGCAGGGCGTGCAGCGCGCTGCCGTGCTCGAGCGGCCGGTCGAAGCTGAACACCACCTCGCCGTCCGGCTCCCGCGCGCCGAGCATCGCGTCTGCGAGCGTCGCGCCGCTCACCGTCGGCGCCTCGCCGTCGAGGAAGCCGCCGCGCACGAGCTCGCGGATCACCGTGGCGGTCCCCCCGGCCCGCTGGAAGTCCTCCGCGGCGTACACGCCCGCGGGCAGCAGGCTCGCGAGCACCGGCGTGCCGCGCGCGACACCGGCGAGATCGTCGAGGGTCAGCTCCTCGCCCGCTTCCCGCGCAATCGCGAGCAGATGCAGGATGCCGTTCGTCGACCCGGCGGTGGCGGCGATGCCCGCCATCGCGTTCAGCAGCGCGCGCCGGTCGAGGAAGCGGCGTGCGCGCACGTCCTCCTGCGCCAGCCGGACGGCGAGCGCGCCGGCACGCGCGGCCGCGTCACCCTTCGCCTCGACGTCGTCTGCGGGGATGAACGCGTCACCGATCAGCGAGATGCCGAGGCAGTCGAGCGCGACCGCCATCGTGTTCGCGGTGAAGTGACCGGCGCAGGTGCCGCTGCCGGGGCACGCGACGCGTTCCAGCTCGTCGAGCTCCGCACGCGAGAGGAGGCCGCGCTCCTCGGCGCCGACGGCCTCCCAGACGTCCTGGATCGTGACGCGCCGGCCGTTCAGGCGTCCCGCGCGCATCGGGCCGCTGTACAGGACGACCGCCGGCTTGTCGACGCGGGCGAGCGCCATCAGCGCCGCCGGAACGGTCTTGTCGCAGCCCACGATGCACACGAGCGCGTCGAAGTCGTGCGCGTGCACCATCAGCTCGATCGAGTCGGCGATCACCTCGCGTGACACGAGCGAGGCGCGCATCCCCGGCGTGGCCTGCGACTGGTTGTCGGAGACGGCAATCGTGTTGAAGGCGAGCGGAACACCGCCCGCGCCCTCGACGCCCTCACCCGCGCGGCGCGCGAGCTCGAGCTGGTTGAGGTTGCACGGCATCGTCTGCGTCCAGGTCGACGCGATGCCGACGATCGGGCCGTCGAGGCGCTCCGGGTCGATCCCGAGGGCACGGAAGTGGGCACGGGCACCTGCGCGGGACGCTGCCGAGACGAGCTCCTCCCTGGCGCGCCGCCGCAGGTCGTCGTCCACGGAGGCGAGTGTACGCTCGGGCCCGTGAACGGCTGGGATCCGCGGCCCGACCTCGACGCGGCGGCGGCGCTCGGCGACGCCCTCCGCGCGCTCGGCTACGACGAAGACGCGATCGTCGACCGGCTCGGCGAGGACGGCCCGGCTGCCGACCGCGCCGACGCTCCGGTGCACGAGCGCCGGCTCGGCGGCGACGAGCTCGACGACGCGATGCGGCTGCTGCTGCTGCAGCTCCCGGTCATGCGGCGGCGCGTGTCGTTCGCGGAGCCGCTGCTCGCGCTCGAGACCGTCGTCGACATCGGCGGGACGCTCGTTCCGCGCGGCCGGATCGTGCCGACCGAGGGCCTGTACCTCGCGTTCGACGGCTTCTCCGAGGGTCTCGGCGATCCGCCCGGCTGGGTGGCGAGCTTCACCCCGACCTCGTACTGGCTCGCGTGCCTGACGCCCCGCCCACGGGTGCGTCGCGCGCTCGACGTCGGCACGGGGAACGGTGCGCACGCGCTGTTCGCCGCACGGCACGCGCGGCACGTGGTCGCCACGGACGTGAATCCGCGCGCGGTCGCGTTCACCGCGATCGGGGCGGCGCTGAACCGGCTGGAGAACGTGGAGACACGGCAGGGCAGCTTGTTCGAGCCGGTGGGCGACGAGACGTTCGACCTGATCACGTGCAACGCGCCGTACGTGGTCTCGCCCGAGCAGCGCTGGCAGTACCGCGACGCGGGTGCGAGGGGGGACGGCTTCTCCGAGCAGGTCGTGCGCGAGGCCGTCGCGCATCTCGCCGACGGCGGCTATGCGGCGCTCGTGATCAGCTGGCTCGGCGAGTCCGAAGACGATCCCGACGCGCACGTTCACGAGTGGCTGCGTGGCAGCGGCTGCGACGCATGGTTGCTCGGGCTGCGCGGCAGCGATCCCGTCGACCACGCTGCCGCGTGGACGGATCATCTCGCCGGGTCGCCGGCCGAGCTCGAGCAGGCGCTCGACCGCTGGATCGCCTACCTCGACGAGCTCGGCGCAGGCTGGGTCACCGAGGGCGTGGCCGTGCTGCGTCGGCACGGCGACGGCGCGACGCATCTTCGCGCGGACGCGGTCGACGAAGACGAGTTGGAGTACGCCGGCGGGCAGGCCCGTCGCGTGCTGGCCGGCCTCGAGCTGGTTGCGCGCGGTGATCTCGGCGGTCGCCGCTTCCGGCTCGCCCGGGACGCGCGGGTGGTCGAGGAGCTCGACCGCGACGGCGACCTCGTCGCGGCGACGCTCACCCTCGACGAGGGCACGCATCCGGAGCTGGAGCTCGAGCCGGAGGAGGTCGACCTGCTGCTCGACCCCGACGGGATCGACCTGGACGGCGTGGGGGAGGAGCTGCTGCGCGAGCTCCTCGAGCAAGGCTTCCTGGAGGTGCGAGACTCCCGTCCTTAGTTCACCAAGTGAATAGTTCACCAAGTGAACTAAGGACGCGGGTTAGGTCTTCTTCCCCGGGTTGAGGAGCCCCTTCGGGTCGAAGGCCTGCTTGACGCGCCGGTGCAGGTCGTAGCCGGCCGGGCCGAGCTGGCGCTCGAGCTGGCCGCGCTTCAACCAGCCGATGCCGTGCTCGCCGGTGACCGAGCCGCCGAGCTGGAGTGCGAGGTCGAAGAGGTCGTGGCACGCGTCGTCGGCGCGTCGCTGCTCGTCCGCCTCGTCGGCCGCGAACAGGAATGTCGAGTGGATGTTGCCGTCGCCCGCGTGGCCGAACGAGAGCGCGGGGACGCCGTGGCGCTCGCCGATCGCGAGCGTCTCGCGCGCGACGTCGCGGAGGCGGTCGAGCGGCACCGCGACGTCCTCGCTGAACGCCCCGCCGCGCTGCGCGAGGATCGCAAACGCCACACCGGCGCGCCAGCGCCACAGCTCCGTCACGTCGCCTCGTTCCGTCGGCGCGTGCACGGCGACCGCGCCGTCGGCGAGCGCCTCGCGCAGCTCGGCCGCGACGCGGCGCGCCTCGTCGGTCGCGCCGTCGGCCTCCGTCACGACCATGAACGCGCCGCCGTCGGGGATGCCGAACGGGTACGCGTCGCCGGAGAAGCGGAGCGTCACCGCGTCCAGGTATTCGACGGCTGCGGGAACGACGCCGGAGGCGAGCACACGCTCGATCGCGGTGATGCCGGCATCGAGGTCGGGGTAGAGCCCGACCACCGGCAGCTCGAGCTCCGGCGCCGGGAGCAGCCGCAGCCAGGCCGCGGTGATCAGTCCGAGCGTGCCCTCGGAGCCGACGAGCAGGCTCTTCAGGTCGTAGGCGGCGACGTCCTTGCGCAGCGGCCCGCCGACGACCACCACCTCGCCCGGCGGCACGACCGCTTCGATCCCGGTCACCCAGTGGCCGGTGACGCCGTACTTGAACGCGTGCGGGCCGCCGGCGTTGCAGGCGATGTTGCCGCCGATCTGCGAGAGCTCGGCCGCGCCGGGATCGGGCGGAAACCGCAGGCCGTTCTCGCGCGCGAGCCGCTGGACGTCCGCCGTCGTCACACCCGCCTCGACGTGCATGCGCCAGAGCAGCGGATCGAACTGCCGAACGCGGTTGAGCCGCTCGAACCCGATCACGATCCCACCCTCGACGGGGATCGCGCCGCCCGCGAGCCCGGTTCCGCCGCCGCGCGCGGTCAGCGGCACGTCGTGCTCGTAGCACCAGCGCATCACCGCCGCGACCTCCTCGGTCGAGGACGGCAGCACGATCGCGTCCGCCTGCCCCTGTACGCCGCGGCCCATCAGGTCCGCGAGGAACCGTCCCTCCGGCTCGACGATCGCCTCGCGCGGCAGCACCGAGGTCAGGTCCACGGCCCGGACTCTACGGGTACGCCGGAACCGCTACTCGAGCTCGATCTCGTCGGCGTCGTCGCGCGTCACGCGCCAGGCGCGCAGCTCGTCGTGCTTCAGGCCGTAGATCAGGAACACGCGGCCGGCCCACAGCCCCGACCGCTCGCGGTCGGTCCGCGAGGGCCGCGGCTCCGTCTCGGGATGCGAGTGGAAGACGGCGAGCTCCACGTCGTCGTCCTCGAGGAACCACACCTCGGGGTCGATCTCGAGCTCGTAGCGGTACGGCGACGCGAGCGCGTTATGTCCCCGGACATAACGCTCGGCGACGCCGTCGCGGAAGACGAGCACTCCGCAGCACTCGTTCGGCGCCTCCTCGGCCGCGTGCGCGCGCAGCTCGGCGCGAATCGCTTCCGGGACTACCACCAGAGCCTGCTCTCGTCGATCTCGTCGCCGCGCCAGAAGGCGGCCGAGAGGTACTTCCAGCCGCCGTCTGCGAGCATGCAGGCGACGACCGCGCCCTCGGGGAGCTCCGCGGCGACGCGGCGCGCGACGTGCACGACCGCGCCCGCCGAGACGCCCGCGAAGATCCCCTCGCGCCCGAGCAGCGCAAGGGCGGCCGCAGCCGCCTCCTCGTTCGAGACGAGCAGCTTGCGGTCGAGCTGAGCAACGTCGAGCACCGGCGGCACGTATCCCTCGTCGAGCGAGCGCAGTCCCATCACCGGGTCGCCCGGCAGCGGCTCCGCCGCCACGACCTGCACGCCGGGAAACGCCTCCCGCAGCCGCCGGCCGGCGCCCATCAGCGTGCCGCCGGTGCCCAACCCTGCGACGAACGCGTCGAGGCGCTCGAGGTCGCGGGCGATCTCGGCGCCGGTGCCCTCGTAGTGCGCGCGCGGGTTCGCCTCGTTCTCGTACTGGAAGAGCATCACGTAGCGCGGGTCCTGCGCCGCGAGCTCTTGCGCGAGCCGCACCGCGCCGTTCGAGCCCTGCTCCGCCGGCGAGTCGACGACCGTCGCACCGTAGAGCTCGAGCAGCGTCCGCCGTTCCTGCGTCGCGTTCGCCGGCATCACGCAGGTGAGCCGGTACCCCTCGAGCTTGGCGACGAGCGCCAGCGAGATGCCGGTGTTGCCGCTCGTCGGCTCGAGCAGCTCCTGTCCCGGCTGGAGGTTCGCGGCGCGCACCATCGCGAGCGCGACGCGGTCCTTCACCGAACCGGTCGGGTTCTGCCCCTCGAGCTTCGCGTAGATCGTGCGCCCCGGCGGCGAGAGCGCGCGGAGCTCGACCAGCGGCGTGTTGCCGATCAGGTCGAGGAGCGAGCCTACGACCACATCTCCCTCGCGTTCCTGGGTCGTTCCTGAGGATGCGAGGCCGGAGGGGACAGTGCGATCAACACGGCCCCGGAAGGCATCGCATCCTCAGAGGCGGCAGGCGCCCGCGGAGGGCGGCTCCGCCGCCCGGGAGCGGACGCCGTCCAGGGGCGCGAGGGAACCACCGGCCATCGCCGGTAGGAGAATCACTGTGGAGCCGTCGCGCACGGGCGTCTCGAGCCCGTCGCGCGTCCGGACGTCCTCGCCGTCGACGTACACGTTCACGAACGGCTGGATCTCGCCCTGCGCGTAGACGCGCGCGCCGAGCGCCGGCAGCCGCGCGTTCAGGTCCTCGAGCAGCTCGCGGAGCGTCCCGCCCGCGGCCTCGACCTCGCGCGCGCCGCCCGCCTCCTGGCGGAGCACCGGTGGCACACGGACGACGGTCATCGCGCCGCGCAGAACTGGACATAGTCGACGTACTCGGTGATCGTCGGTTGGTCGCCGCACACGGGGCAGTCCGGACGCCGCTCGATGCGCACCTCGTCGAACTCCGTCGCGAGCGCGTCGAACAGGAGCAGCCGGCCGACCAGCGGCTCGCCGATCCCGAGCGCGAGCTTGAGCGCCTCGTTCGTCTGCAGCGTGCCGACGATGCCCGGCAGCACGCCGAGCACGCCGCCCTCCGCGCACGACGGCGCCAGCTCCGGCGGCGGCGGCTCCGGGAAGAGGCAGCGGTAGCACGGGCCCTCGCGCGGCTTGAACACCGTCACCTGGCCCTCGAAGCGGTAGATCGAGCCGTGCACGACCGGGATGTCGTGCCAGACCGACGCGTCGTTGACGAGGTAGCGCGTCGGGAAGTTGTCCGCGCCGTCGACGATCACGTCCCAGCCCTCGTCGAGGATCCGGTCGACGTTGTCGGACGTCAGCCGCTCGCGGTACGTGCACACCTCGACGTCGGGATTGAGCGCAGCGATCGCCTTCTTCGCCGAGTCGACCTTCGGCGCGCCGAGCCCCTCCAGCGAGTGCACCACCTGGCGCTGCAGGTTCGTCTCGTCGACGATGTCCGCGTCGACGATCCCGAGCCTGCCGACGCCGGCCGCGGCGAGGTAGAGCGACGCGGGCGAACCGAGCCCGCCGGCGCCGATCAGCAGGATCCGCGAGTCGAGCAGCTTCAGCTGCCCCTCCTCGCCGATCTCGGGGATCAGCAGATGCCGCGAGTAGCGCGTCCGCTTGTCCGGCGACAGGACCTGCGGCATGGTGACGTCGAAGCCGTTCCGCTTCCAGTCGGTGAACCCGCCTGTGAGCGAGTAGACGTCGTCGTAGCCGAGCTGCTGCAGCGTCTGCGCGGCGAACGCGGAGCGGTTGCCGCTCGCGCAGTAGAGGACGACCGGGGCGGACTTGTCAGGCACCGTCGTCTCGATTCGCGACTCGAGGTTCCCGCGCGGCACGTGCACGGCGCCCGGGATGTGCCCCTCCTGCCACTCGTCCGCCTCGCGGACGTCGACCCAGGCCGCGTCCCCCAGTTCGCGGGCGCCGCGCGCGTCGACCTCGCGGATCCCTGCCTTCGTCTGCTCGAGCAGCTCGCGGTACGTCGCCATAGCTTCCTAAACGGTAGCGGCACGCAATCGCATTCCCGCTAGCTTGGCGGGGTGTCACCCGCTCTCCGCGTCCGCGTCCTCGTGGGCGCCGCCGCCGTCGCCGCCGCCGGGATCGTCGCGGGCGTCGTCCTCGCCACCCGGCAGGACCCGGCTCAGCCCAAGGCTCAGTGCGCGCAGGCGCCGAAGGTGCTGATCGTCCCGGGCGTCGGCAACCCGCAGGCGGCTGCGGCCGTGCGTCGTGCCTTCGCCGACTGGCCGCACCGCACGCTCGTCGACCTCGAGGTGCTCGCGAACCGGTACCCGCACGACCCGGTCGTCCAGTTCAACTTCGGCTCGGTCCTGTTCTGCGAGGGCTTCACCGACGACGCGGTGCAGGCATACCGCGCGGCGAAGCAGAGCGGCCGCGACACGCAGTACCGGATCACGGCCGACAACCTGCTCCACCCGCAGTTCTTCGACCAGGGCTATCCGATCTTCGAGCCGACCAGCCGCGACCCGCTGCTGATCCGCGGCAACCTCCAGCAGCGCGAGGGCCATCAGGAGTCGGCGGAGCGCCTCTACCAGCGGGCGGCGCGGCTGCATCCGAACGACCCGGAGGCGCTGACGGCGGCGGCCGTCGGCCGCTTCGACGAGGACAACCTCTCGGCGTCGTTCTCGCGACTCGGGCCGCTGGCGCGCCGCTTCCCGCACAGCCAGACGGTGCGCTACCACCTCGGCCTGCTCCTGCTCTGGATCGGCGACGCGAAGCAGGGCGTCAAGGAGTTCCAGGAGGCGCGACGGCTCGGGCCGAACACCGTGCTGGGGCGCGAGGCGACACGGTTGCTCGACCGCATCGAAAGGCTTGGGTCCGCCGGCGCGGGAAGATGAGCCGGGCGGCCCATAGCGTCCGTCCGGCATCGGTGCGACAGTTCCGCATCCGTTAAGAGCCGGTTAGCGAGGGGAAGCCGCATGAGCCCGATGGACGCCGCAGCCACGTCCGCGTACGACGACGAGCCGGAGACCGACGAGCGAGAGGACGAGGGCGTCCAGGAGGGAGCGCAGACCGACGTGTACGCCGCGCTCGACGCGGTCCCGGCCGAGGAGCCGGAGGAGCCGGTCGACCTGGAGTTCTCGACCGACTCGCTGCAGCTCTTCCTGAAGGACATCGGCAAGGTCGACCTGCTGACCGCCGCGCAGGAGGTCGAGCTCGCGAAGCGGATCGAGCGCGGCGACCACCGCGCGAAGCAGGAGATGGTGGAGGCGAACCTGCGCCTGGTCGTCTCGATCGCCAAGCGCTACCGCAACCAGGGGCTGCCGTTCCTCGACCTGATCCAGGAGGGGACGATCGGCCTCGTCCGCGCCGCCGAGAAGTTCGACTGGCGCAAGGGCTACAAGTTCTCGAC